>VOFK01003737.1_pt1 | contig 179059 bp, 205 predicted proteins | sample 5384121 | NCBI WGS metagenome assembly VOFK01 (sample SAMN12384730, study PRJNA508395) | human gut metagenome | isolation source: healthy gut J | host: Homo sapiens | reverse complement strand
AGCCGGTACATGAATATACTATTTGCACTGGATAAGCTGACATTCTATTCAGCTAAACCGACTTGTCGAATTCTCTTTCCGCCTGTATCAAGCAGATCAAGATAAATTCAGATATTCTAATTCACCATATAGTTCACAACTCAATGCTTTGTGTTTTTACCAACACCTATTTTCCATTTCCAATAAGCAAAAAAGGTTGAGTTGCTTCTTGATTTTTTGGCAAGAAGATTCCTACCACGGTGCCAAATTGAATATTGGAATTTTGAACAAAAAAGTTATGTTCTTGCCTTCACAATATGGAAGGATAGGTCAATATCATGAGACGGAATTGTACTATGCTGAATATTATCATGCAATCGAACAGATTGCCGAAGCATGTCCGTTATTTCATTAGCGTCAGCGATATAGAATCAATCATCGCAGTTCTTGAGAACTATGTCAATTATCGTCCGCAGTTTCTCATAGAATTAGCCCCCTTGCTTGAAGGAAATTCTGTTGATGCGGCTTCGCTTGCCAAGCTCAATTATGCACTGCGGAAGACGCGATATAGACATTTTGCATCATCGTTTGACCAAATGGAAGTATACATTCCTGCATTTGAAACTTGGATTCGGAAAACAGACACCCACGAAATTCCTTTTTCGATGGTTATTTTCGACTATCGAAAATGTCCTGATGATAGACTGCTTTCAAGGGATGATGACTATTACAAAAGGCAACAAGAAATGTTTTCTATCAGGCAAGATGCTTTCGAGAAGATTTTCAGAAAATTCGGTGTCGAAGGTGTAAAAACGCTGATATCTCAAATGGATGATAACGCTGATTGGGGAAATTTTCTTTTGCAAATAGATTGCCGGAAGCTTATCACACAGAACTTGCAAACATGCTGCTTCAGATGAATCGAATGCGTACTTTGGCAGGGCTTCTTGATGCTTCAGCAAAGGAGACGTTCTATGCCATATACGACTATATTCCTGCGGATAAACGCTTGCAAGTATACAGTGCCATGTCGCGAATGGATGCGGTTGATTGGCTATCAACAGAAGAAGAAAAGCAAGCGTATTGTTCTGGAAAACAGATGGATCAATATGATGAAAACAAATTTCAAACGCTGCTAACCTATTATCCTGAAGGCTTACTGCCTTATTGTGCTGAAATTATCAACACAGCTTCGAATGCAAATACAGATCTGGTCATGAACGTCTTCTGTGCAATCAAAACTACATGGCGTGCTGGTAATATTCTAACGTCAGATGATAAATGCGCTCTATCTGAAATCTTAGAGGTCGTCACCAACAGTTTGTATTCGGATAAATGGGGAAAGCTCTGTGCTGAACTCTATTTGACCAACATTCTCACAGAAATTTCCGAACCAGCCGAGCGATACTTTTTTTGAGCACCCGCTTGAATTCATTCAAAGTTTGAATTTCTGCAAAGAAACGAATGACGGTAAATTCTGGAATTTGTTTTCTATGTATCGTCTACCAACCAGCGCATATACGGATTTGGATGCATTGAAACATTTTTCGGAATCGCTCATTGCAGAAAATCAAACTGATTTGCTTGGAAACATCTATGGTCGTGCAATTGCAGGTGCGGACGGCATTATTTTCCCACATGAGTCCATTCGCGAATTGTTAGAGCAGTTTGATAGTGATGGATTGGATTTGCAAGTTTATGTTGCTTATAGCGATGATCGAGGTGCGCGTTTTGTTTTGGATGGAAGTGATCAAATGCAAAAAGCAGCGAAATTTACGGCTGACGCGCGAGCTTTAAGCATCAGCTATCCGCATACAACAGCAATACTTCGACAGATTGCGGATGACTATCGAAGAGAAGGACAAAGTGATCGCTTGTATTCTGAGCTTTAAGCAGATAATTTGTTTTGTTCAAGAAGCTGTGTTGGAATAGGAAACAAATTGGTACGGAAGCAAAAGCCTCCCATCAGGGCAGAAAGTTATCGACTTCAAACGCTTTCCCTGCCAGTGTCTGCTTCCACAGTTTTGCGCTCGTCGGTTGTAATCTGCTCCGCAAGGATAATAAATTTTCCCATATCAATAGTGCCATTATTGCAGCACTTATACTTTACAACTCCTCCGTCTTGAAAGTCACATACCCCTCGTAATAGTAGCTACAATCAATCCCTTTCATATAAACTTCTCGACTGTTGATGTCGTCAGTCAGCGCAGCTTTGTCAGCCCCAATTTGTTTTCCAATGCCATAGTGAACCTCCAAACAAGATATATTTAAAATTCATCAATCTTCCTGAAGCGCACTCAAGTCAATCCGATAAATCATTTCCGCCTCGCTTTTTTCCTTTTCCACAAACATCAGCATATAAATCGGCAGATAAGCCACCTTTCCCGCCGTGCTGACGTTGCCATTGTGGAACACATAGGCTTCGGGAATCGCATAATCCGGATTCGCCAGCACGTTGCTTAGTGCGGCGTGTTTGGTGTAATCCTTGCCGGACTTGATTTCGATGGGGAGTACGCTGCCTGCCTGTTCCACCAGAAAATCCAACTCACCCTGCTTCTTGCTGTTTGAGTATTCCGCGCGAGATTGCGCAGCACGACCGCTCAAATTGAGCATCCATTCCGGCGGAATTGAGCACGCTTGCCGCCGTCGTTGAGCACTGCGGTAAAATGTAGATATGCATCGCATTTTGCGGTGTAATACTATTTCCAGATAAGAATGCGCCAAGATGCGCCGCGAATTTTTCATTCTGGCTAACGTGAATGAAACGCAGCGTAGCAGCGCTACGCTAAGTGGAATGAGCGGACGCCAGAAGGGGAAAAGGCGCAAGCAGATGGCACAGGTGAATCTGGAAATAGTATAAATATCTACAAGGAGGTCACCTGTATGACCAATTACCGTGAGATTCTCAGACTCCATAGTCTGGGACTCAACAAGACCGAGATCGCGTCAAGCTGCCAGTGCGCTCGGAACACTGTGGCAGCAACCCTGCAACGGGCAGCAAACTGCGGCCTGCAATGGCCACTGCCGGAGGAAATGTCGGATAAGCAACTCTCAGAGCGTCTGTTTCCGACCAGCCCCTCGAAGCCTGTCTACAAGATGCCGGACTACGCCTATGTCCACACAAGGAACTCCAGCGCAGCGGTATCACCCTGAATCTGCTGTGGCTGGGATACTGCGACCAGTGTCGGGCGGCGGGTGAGATTCCATACCAGTCCACCCAGTTCAACAAGTACTATACGGACTATCTGACAAAGGTAAACGCCACCATGCACCTGAACCACAAGCCCGGCGAGGTTATGCAGGTGGACTGGGCCGGCGATACTGCCGCTGTTATTGACACAGACACCGGTGAAATTATCCCGGCCTATGTGTTCGTGGCAACCCTGCCCTACAGTGGCTACAGCTACGTAGAAGCCTTTTTCTCCATGAACCAGGACTCATGGACCACTGCCCATGTGAATGCCTGCAAATACTGTGGCTGCGTTACACGGATCATCCAGTGCGACAGTCTGAAAACCGGCGTGCAAAAAGCATGGGGAGGATGAGGTCGTTCTCAACAAATCGTACCAGGAGCTGGCAGAGCATTATGGCACGGCAATTCTGCCTGCCAGAGTCCGTGCTCCCAAGGATAAAGCCGCTGTTGAGGGTACTGTCGGTATCATCTCTACCTTCATACTGGCCGCTCTGCGGAACCGCCAGTTTTTGTCCCTATTGGAACTGAACGAGGCGATTTGGGACCGTCTGGAGGCGTTCAACCATAAACCTTTCCAGAAGCGGGAAGGCAGCCGGGCCAGCAGCTTTGCAGAAGAGAGGCCCTTCCTACGCCCTCTGCCGCCCAGACCTTTTGAATTGGCCATCTGGAAAGTGGCAACGTTGGGACCAAATTACCACATTTCCGTGGAGCGTATGAACTATTCTGTTCTCTTTGAATACATCAAGCAGAAGGTAGATGTCCGGCTCACCAAAGCCACGGTAGAGGTTTTCTACGGTGGAAACCGAATCTGTTCCCATCCCAAGCTGTACGGACGGTTTAACCAGTATAGCACGATCCAGGAGCATATGCCGCCGGAGCACCAGAAATATGTCCAGTGGAACGGTGAACGGTTTATTCACTGGGCCGGTAAAGTCGGCAGCAACACGCAGGTCGCTGTCCAAGCCATTCTCAGCAGCTACAAAGTAGAGCAGCAGGGCTACAAGTCCTGTATGGGCCTGCTGAAGCTGGCAGACAAGTACACCCCGGAACGGCTGGAGAATGCCTGCAAACGGGCATTGGAATACACGCCCCGCCCTTCTCTCAAGAATATCCAGGCGATTCTGGCATCCGGCCAGGATAAAGCCATCCCCGAGCAGAGTACGGCAACTGTGTCATCTTCCCTGTACGGTTTCACCCGTGGGGCTGACTACTATGGAAGGGGGAACAAGTGATGCTGACGGAGACAACGGTATCCAAGCTGCGTGAAATGCGGCTGAGCGTTATGGCCAACGCACCGAAAGACCAACTTGCCGATCCGCAGTTCCAAAGCATGGCCTTTGAGGACCGGCTCGGTCTTTTGGTGGATGCGGAATGGAATGCCCGAAAGAATAACCATCTGAACAAGCTGATCCGGCAGGCAGCCTTCTCTGATCCGGGCGCCTGTCTGGAGAATGTGGAGTATCTGCCCGACAGAGGTCTGAAACAGGAGGAACTGCTGCGGTTCAGCACCTGCAACTACATCCAGGAGCACCACAACATCATCCTGTTGGGTGCCACCGGCAGCGGCAAAACCTATCTTGCCTGCGCTCTGGGCATGGCTGCCGCAAGGCGGTTTTATGCGGTGAAGTACATCCGGCTCCCGGACTTGCTGGCAGAATTCCAGATCGCCAGAGGCAACGGCACCATCCGCAAACTCATGGCCCAGTACAGGAAGTACGCATTGCTCATGATTGACGAATGGCTTCTGTACCTTTTGAAAGAAACGGAAGCCAGGGACTTATTGGAAATCGTGGAGTCCCGGTACAAGCGAAACTCCACGATCTTCTGTTCCCAGTTTGACATTCCTGGTTGGCCGGAAAAGCTGTCTGATCCGCTGCTGGCTGACGCCATCTGCGACCGAATCGTCCACGATGCCTACACCATAGTCATTGGCGGCAAGGAATCCATGCGCAAGCGGAAGGGGCTGCAGGATGTCTGACGCCTTAACTCCGACCATATTTATGATACCTTGACAGTTTTGTGCTGTCCATATTCAACCTGAGCGGTGGGACTGCTCAATCCGGGCGGTCCCATTGCTCAATTCAAGCGGAACCGCTGCTCAATTTCGCCGGTCGAGCTGATTTTGCAGAGCGGCGTACGCAGTCTTGAAGGGTGCGTCTGGGGATTTCATATGATCTCGATGCTTCGTGAAAACTCATTTGCTCCCTGCGCATCCGCTCTATGATCTCTACTTTCTGTGTTCCTTTATACTTGCGCTGCCCTTTCGGCATATTAAAACACCCCATTTCTTAGTACAAGTATTTTACCATACTTGTCTAACAAATGGGGGGCTGTTCAATCTTGGACAGACGACTTTATATATTTGCCTCTGCATGATTACATCGCCCTCCGTCATTTATCTGGTAATACTTATAAATATATTTTTATTCAAGGATTACTATAGAATCGTAAATAGCTTTATTGAACTTGGCCGATTTAAGAAGGCAAAAGAGTGGGAAGATTGGATAGAGAGGCACGTTCCTTCGGAGGAAGATTTTGCTCTCGATGCTTTTCACAGAGCTCTTGATTCGTGCAAATTTCTTGGCACAGACTTAGTTGAAGTCGGTGATTTGAACGCATGTTGCGCAATTTGTGCAACATATAGGAAGCGAATTTATAGCTTATCTGGCGCTGACAAGCGATTCCCAAAATTCCCAAAGGACTTTCATTTTCAGTGCGGTCTTAACATTTCTGCCTTTTGTGACGGCATATCGGAGCCTGCGTTTAATTGTAAAAACTAATTTATTCGAGGGGAAAAATAATCGTTTTGATTTAAGCAGCCTGCTGCAGCTATTGCAAGACAGAGAAATACAGCTGCCTGCCGTCTATGAAATGGAGTGGTATGAGCCGGAGAATGCCTGGGTCGGCTGCTGCAAGGATCTGCCGGAACCGGAAATTGCCGTGATCCGTCAAAGTGTGAAAAAAGCAGGCGGAAGGAGAAAGCAATGAAGCGGCGGTTTTCCTGCAGAGAAATAAGCCTGATCGATCAGATGATCCAGACCATCGGCCGGGATCTCTTCCTGCCGGAAAGACTTGGGGATGATGCACGTTCCATCGGCTGGTGTACGTTCCTGCATACATATCAGAAATATCCGGCGCAGTTCCTATGGGCAGGCGTCGGAGGCTGGGCACGCGTTTATCTGGATATCCAGACAGAGCTGCGTGCCTTTCAGGTACAGGAGACCTCGAGATACTACACGCCATCAGTAGATCAGCCGCTTACCACAGAGAGCAAGGCCCCGCTGCTGAGCGTTTTTCGTGCGAAGCATGCGGATTTTCGCTCGTATGTCTGCCTGCGGGATTATATGCAGCGACTGCCGGAGGATGAAAAATGGCTGGCAGGTACGCTCAGCAGCGGCTATACGCTGGAGGAGATCCCGGTTCTCTTCTGCTGCACGAAGGAGGAACTGACGCAGATCCACAACCGGCTTCAGGAGAGTATGATGGGATATTTAGAGATTTGACCGTGCAATAGAGCGTTTGCCCGTGAAGAAAACGCTTGCGCCCAGAGGCGGGGCGGGATATACTGAGATGGGTGGTTGCAGGCCGACTGCATTATCTTAATCCGTCCATGAATTGTTATTTTGCCAGTGCGGTTGCGCGTAGGCAAAGAATCGAAGAGGAAAAGAGTGTGAGCTTGCAGATGCGGGACTATGTTTTGACGGCGAAGGCGACCGGGTTTACGGACGCGGCGCTCCTGCCGGTGCGGGAGTTGGTCGTTGTGCCGGAATACCGCAAGTTTTGTGAGCAGAATCTCTGCAGGAATTATGGTGTTCTTCCGGCCTGTCCGCCGATGAGCGGAACCGTCGAAGAAATGACGGCGGCTATGCGGCGGTATCAGACGGCGCTGATTTTGATGATCGAAACAACGCCGTCTGATTATCGGGATACAGCAGAGCAGAAGGCTGCAAAGAAACACCAGAACCTGTTGACCGAACAGCTTATGAAGCGGATACGGGCAGATGGCTTGACTGATCTTCTGATGATGGGCGCGGGCCCGTGGAAGCATGCGTCCTGCATGTCGGCCTACTGCGTGGACGCACAGAAGATGGCTGACGCTGTCCACATGAAATGCTGGGCAAACGACGGAAAAATCCGTTACTTCTCCCTGATCCTGTTTTCATGTACACAGGGGAGAGATAAGAAATAATTGATCCGAAAAAGCAGCCGATCTCAAAACGAGATCGGCTGCTTTTCTATGAAAAACCGGAAATGCTTACATTTACTGGAATATACCAATGGAAATGGAACATTGGTGCCGCTTTGTTTATCTCCTTGCCACGCCGGTTCTTCTCGCGGCTTCGGCGACTGCCTTGGCGACGGCGGGGCCGACGCGGTGGTCGAAGGCCTTGGGGATGATATAGTCCTCCGAAAGCTCCTCATCGGAGATGAGCTCTGCCAGCGCGTGCGCGGCGGCGACCTTCATCTCCTCGTTGATATCGCCTGCGCGCACGTCGAACGCGCCGCGGAAGATGCCGGGGAAGGCCAGAACATTGTTGATCTGGTTCGGGTAATCGCTTCGGCCGGTCGAGACGACCTTCGCGCCGCCCGCCTTCGCATCCTCCGGGAAGATCTCCGGCGTCGGGTTCGCGCAGGCGAAGACGATCGCGTCCTTGTTCATGGTCTTGACCATCTCGGTGGTAACGGTCCCGGGCGCGCAGACGCCGATGAACACGTCCGCGCCGACGAGTATGTCGGCAAGGCTTCCGGCCCTGCGCTCGAGATTCGTGACCTCGGCCATCTCTTCCTTGATCCAGTTGAGACCCTCACGCCCCTTGTAGATCGCGCCCTTGCGATCGCACATCGTGACGTTCCAGAAGCCCGCGGACAGGAGCAGCTTCACGATTGCAATCGCTGCCGCGCCTGCGCCGGACGTGACGATCCTCACGGCCTCCTTCTTTTTGCCGACGACCTTCAGCGCGTTGGTCAGACCGGCCAGCGTAATAACGGCGGTGCCGTGTTGATCGTCGTGGAAGATGGGGATATCGCAGCGCTCCTTGAGCCTGCGCTCGATCTCAAAGCAGCGGGGAGCGGAAATATCCTCCAGATTCACGCCGCCGAACGAGCCGGAGATGAGTGCGACGGTATTGACGAATTCATCCACATCATGCGTCTTGACGCACAGCGGGAACGCGTCCACATCGCCGAAGGCCTTGAAGAGCACGCACTTACCCTCCATGACCGGCATACCGGCCTCCGGGCCGATATCGCCGAGGCCGAGGACGGCCGAGCCGTCGGTAATGACGGCGCATAAATTCCAGCGGCGGGTCAGCTCGTAGCTTTTCTCGATGTCCTTCTGAATTTCCAGGCACGGCTGCGCCACGCCCGGCGTGTAGGCAAGCGACAGATCGTCCTTCGTCTCGACCGGCACGCGCGCCGTGACCTCGATTTTTCCCTTCCATTCGCCATGCAGACGAAGAGATTCTTTTGCGTAGTCCATGTTTATTCACCTGTTTTCTATTGAATCTGCCGTTCGGCAGCGCTGCCAAACGGCACGGCCCGCATCACCGCGTCCGGCGCGGAGATGCGGGCCGTAACTTACTTCTGCGCGGATTCCCGGCGCTTTTTCCACCGGTCCATCAGCAGCGGCATATAAAGCCCGCCCTGCACGGTACGCGCGATAAAGCGCGCAGAAACGCCGTCCTCCGAGTGATAAAAATCGCTGAATGGGACCCGGCTGGGCGTCTCCCGCACGTAACGGGCGACCGGGTGCAAAAACGCGGCAAAATCGTCCGCGTCCGCCATGGCGGCGCACCACAGGAGCCAGTCGGACTTTGTCAGTACGCTTCTGGAATCGAGGGGGATGCCATAGGTGTTGCTGCGCGCCAGATAGCTCTTTGTTTCCTGCGAATAGAAGCTGTCCGGCAGCAGATCCAGCCCGAAGAGCTTGTCCCAGACCAGATTGTATTTGAGGCTCCACCCCTGTCCGTCGAAGGTCAGGGCTGTGTGATCGCCCACGGCTGCCCGTTCCAGCCAGCTGTTTGCCCGCCGTTTGGCTTCGTCGCGGTAGATCTTGGCCTCGGCGCCCCGGCCCAGTGCGTCCAGGATCATGCCGAAGGCCGCAATGCCCATCACCGCCTTGGCTGACAGATTGACGTTTCTGGCCAGATGACCGGCAAAATCGTCGGTGCACATCTGGTTGCCGGGATCCTCGCCGTGAGTCAGCAAATAGCTGCACCAGAGCTGCAGCAGATCCAGATTGTCCTTCGCAATCCGCCAGTCGCCGTCGGCATAGCCCGCGGCGGCGGCCATCAGAATGGCGTTCGCGCTCTCTTCGACCGGCATCTGCCGCTCGGCGCGATAGGCATCCACGGTGGCGGGATAGAGATAATACGGCGGATGCGTGATGCCGTAGCCCTCATGCTGTGAGCGGTGGCGTGCGGCATAGATCTGCCCGTTCAGGATCGGATAGCGGCCCGCGTCGTGGGGCGCAAAATCATAGGTCCAGATCGGCAGTCTCGCGACCTTGAAGATCGGGCGGAGCATGGCGCACACCAGCTCCGGCGCGTATAGCAGAAACAGCGGCACGGAAGGATAGCTGATATCCGTGGTGGCCGCGCAGCCGTTGGAATCATTTTCTTTGGAGATGAACAGCAGCTCGCCGTTTGTATCCGCCACGAGCTTATGCCCGGCGATGGTCTGCCGGTAAGAAGCCGTCACGAGCAGAGCATAGTCCTCGCCGCCCTTTGCGCGGGCTTCGTCCAGCAGCTGCCGGTCAAATGCGGCGCAGCGGTCAAGCAGCTCGTCGTGCCGGCGATAAAACTCCGCAAGCGCCTGCGTGATCGTCTTCCCGTTTCTTGCGTAGTAGGCGGGGAGCATCCGGCCGAAATAGTTGATGGAAGCAATGTCGTCGTAGCCGATCAGCAGGGTAAAGCGGAACGGGCTGTCGGCGCGCTTGACGCATACCAGAGAAACGGCGGCCATGACCGGCCGGTTTTCCAGCGTTTCCTCCGAAGCCAGGAACAGATAGCCCCAGTTGCAAGTCAGCCGGTCGCCGCTTCCGGCGAGCGGCGCTTGCCGGACCTGGCCCATGTAGGCGTAGTTCAGCCCGTCGGCGCTGAAAAAGTCCTGCCGCATCTCGGGCTGCTCCTCACCGCTGTGGCACAGGCCCGCATCTGCGGTGAGGGCGACCTCGACCTCGTGGCTGCGCCCGTCGATAAAGGACACGTCGACGTCAATATAGCTGATGGGCGTGGAGAGCACGTCCAAATCGTCCAGCAGCAGCGGCGAGGTAAATTTCACGGAAAGCCGGACTCCAAGGTCCTCTAGAATGTACTCCGTGGATAGAGGCGTCACGCGGGTATCCACGCAGCGCATCGCCTGGCGCAGACCGCGGCTGAGAAACCCGCGCTCAACGCCGTCGACCAGAATGCTGCCGCGCAGGATCTTCCGGGTTCCGGACCAGTGGACGGTGTCTTCGGCCGTGGGCGTGTCGCCGGGGGCCCAGATGGAGAAATAGGGGTCGTGCGTGATCAGCGGCGTCGCGGGTAAACGGGTAGAATACTGCATAAAAAACCTCTCAATTTCTATCGGAATGCAGGGGATCGTCAAACGTACGTCAGAGCCTGAATTTCCGCTTGATGGGACTTCGCTTTTTCCGGACTGGTGTCGGGTCCTCGCGCAGCTGCTGAAATTCCTGCCTGCAGGCGCCAAACTGCTGCCGGACGGGAGCGGTCATTTTTGGACACCGGTCGGCGTCCGCATCCATGTACAAAGCGGCCTCCGCATACTCGCTGCACTGGCTATAGCCGCATGCGCCGCAGTCCTCACCCGGAAGAAGGGCGGACATGCGGCCGCAATACGTTCTGTCCAGCCGGAGCGCATACCGCTTGCCGAAAAACGCTGTCAGCAGGCTCGTGATCCCCGCCAGAAGCAGGACAAACAGCAAAATGGCGCCGATCGCCAGAAGTACCCAGAGGATCGGATTGTCCGTCATGTCGTGATCGCTCCTTTCGGCCTTTTCACAAAACTTTTTCGTACGGAACGCAGGTCAGTCGACCATGCGGTTCCGGCAGATCTGGCTGAAATAATACCGGCTGTTTTTCCAACGCCGCTCCCCTGTTTCATGATCGACCCAGGTCAGGCCGAAGCGCAGGTTGTAGCCGTCCAGCTCCTCGTAGGAATCCGCGTCGTTCCAGTAATAATATCCTTTCAGCTTCGCGCCCGCCTGGAGGCAGCGGCAGACCATCCGGAGATGCTCGCGCAGGTATGTGATGCGCTCCGGGTCGTCGCACTCTGTTCCCGCGTCGTGCCGGTTCTGCAGCGCGCAGCCGTTTTCCGTAATATAAATTTCAACGCCCGGATACCGCTCCGCGATAGACATGACTGCGTCAAAAAGACCCGCAGGATAAGGCGCGAACCGCTGGCCCGGCGCGGAATAAAACGACTGGACCGGCCTTGAATGCAGCGGCATCGTCTCGCAGAACTGCGTGCGGGTCGCAATATAATAGTTTACTCCGATGAAATCCATCGGCGCGAACCACCGGTCCAGATCCTCCTGATAGTGCGCGGGCAGATTGTCCCGGATGAAGGGCAGCTCGTCGATGAGAGATTGGGGATAGCGGCCCTCGAGCATCGGCTGTGTCCACCAGCCGAAGGTGTGCTCCCACTGGATATCAACGGCTTTGACGTCTTCGGCGCAGATGCGGGCCGGGGTGATCGCAGTCAGGCAGTTTACCGCGCCGATCTTTCCGCCCAGCTGCATCGACCGGTACAGCCGCACTGCGCGGAAATGCGCCAGCAGCACATGATGGCCGCCCAGCAGTGCCTCGCGCTTGTTCTGCCGGAAGGGCGGAAAGCCGCCGGAGTCAAACCCGCCGTTCAGCGAGATCTGCGTTTCATTGAACGTGCTCCAGAGCTTGACCCGGTCGCCGAACGCGGTAAAGCAGACCCTTGCGTAATTCTCGAACCACGCGGGGAATTCCGGGTTCAGGAACCCGCCCTGCTCAAACAGGCACATGGGCAGATCCCAGTGATACAGATCGACGAAGGGCGTGATGCCGCAGGACAGCAGCTTGTCGATCACGCGGTTATAATGATCGATGGCCAGCTGGTTGACCGCGCCCACGCCGTCCGGGAGGATCCGCGGCCAGGACAGGGACATCCGGTAGGTATTCTGCCCCGTTTTCTGCATGTCCTCGATATAGGCTTCGTAGTTGTCGTAGAAAAAACAGCCGCGGTCCGGCATTTCCAGAGAATTGGGCCGGACCTGATCCGGGGACCGGCCGGCATCCAGCTTTCTCTGCTCGGCGGGCGAGAGCTTCCCAGCGTATTTCCGGGCGAAGTGATCCATGATGCTTTCGGACTTGCCGTCCCGGTCCCACGCCCCCCTCCGACTGAAACGCCGAATTCGCAGTCCCGATCAGAAAATCCTCCGGCAGTTGAAATCTGTACATAAATATGCTCCTTTCCACAGTACGAGATACAAAAGCAAGCTGGAGCAGATAGAGTTTTTTGATCACAGCGTCCGTGTTCTCATTGTGTAAGCTGCTGGTTGGCAGCCCACTGCCGATTGGTATGGGAAGGCTGCTGCAGTTGAAGCAAATGAATGGAAAAAACAGAGGTATGTGTTGACTGGGGGCCGTGCGGGATGGTTCCGGGGCGGACGTCTGGGGGGGATGGGGCAGATATAGCCCTTTCCGATCCGTTTTCTGTGCTCCTGCCGGGCCTGTTCCAGCAGTGCCGGGCGACCATCAGCTCCACCGCGTCGAGCGCACTGCGCCCCAGATGGGGCTGGATCGACGCGTGGGCCGCGACGCCGTCAAAGCGGTAGAGCACCTTGCAGTTGGCAAGCGTGGTCAGATTGCGCACGCCGGTCGTGTCGGCCGGGTGCCAGCTGAGCGCCGCGTCCAGTGCGTCGAACACGCCATCGCGAGCCAGAAATGCCTTGGCGGAGCCGTTTTCCTCCGCCGGGCAGCCGAAATAGATCACCGTGCCAGATGCACCGGTCGTTTCCAGATAGGCTTTGACGGCAAGCGCCGCTCCGAGAGAACCGACGCCGAGCAGGTTATGCCCACAGCCGTGACCACAGAGGCCGCCGGCGGATTCCTGATGCGTCACGCCCGCCTTCTGGCTCAGATTCATCAGTGCGTCGAATTCGCCCAGAATACCGATGACCGGCCGGCCGCTGCCGAAACGCCCGGAAAAGGCGGTCGTGATATGCCCAAGTCCGGTCTCGAGCTGAAACCCTTCTGCTCGCAGGACCTCCTGCAGCTTCTGTGCGCACTGAAATTCCTTGAAGCCGAGCTCCGGGTGATCCCAGATATAGTCTGCTGTTTCTATCAGCAAATCTTTCTTTTTTTCAACTTCAGCAACAACGTCAAACTTCAATTTATCCCGGTCCCTTTCTGCGCTCACCCATTCATTTTTTTACTATTGTATCAATGTTTGTGTAGATTTTACATTGCCGATTGCTTTATTTTAATTGCAAAATCCGTCATAATTCAGGGTCGCGTTTTTCACGGTTTTGTGCTACAATACAAATGTCGGAAACCGACGGGAAAGGAGCGGCTGTTCCCATGCAGGAAAACATCCCATATTACCCTCTGAAAAGCAGTGCGCGCGGGCTGGACTTTTCGGTCAGCTCCTCCAGCTCCATCCCGATCTCCGAGCAGATCCACTATCACGATTATTACCAGATCTATTACATCCGGCAGGGCTATATCTTTCATCACGTCGGCGACCGGCATCTGAAGCTTGCACGGGGCGACTGCTTCATCAATTCGCCCTATACCCCGCACCGGATCGAGATGGGGCCGAACACGGCGTTTATTTCCTTCTCCTTCCGCAGCAGCTTCATTCCACCGTCGATCACGTCGCAGCCGGAATTCCAGCGCTTTACGTCCAATCTGCAGTTTTCCGACCTGAACGGGCGCATCCGCCTGCGGACGCAGGATGCCGTGCTGATGGATCAGCTGATGCAACTGACGTACCGGGAATTCTGCGAGACCAATTCCAACTACCAGACCATCGTGCAGTCCACGCTGGCGATGATCCTCGTAATCCTGATGCGCTTTTCCGTCGCGCCGGTGCAGGATTATGAGTATTTTGACAAGCTGATGGCCTCGCTGGATTATATCAACACCCATTTCTCCGAGGATATCAACGCCGTTCACGCGGCCAAGATCGCCTGTATGTCGCAGTCGAGCTATTACCGTGCCTTCAAAAACCTGACCGGCCAGTCGTTCAAGCAGTATCTGAACAAGATCCGGATCCAGCACGCATGCAAGCTGCTGACCAGCACCGACAACCCGCTTGCCGCCATCGCCCTGCAGTGTGGCTTCAATAACTATTCCTCGTTCTATCGCCTGTTCATGAAGGAGTGCTCCCTGTCGCCCTATGAGTACCGCAGCACGAGAGGAGCGGGTGCGTGGAACACTTAAAAATGCCGGGGGAGCTTTTGAGGCAAAGAAAAAACCTTGAAACCGGATGGTTTCAAGGCTTTTTATGGCAAGCAGCACCCTTTTAGATACCGGCATCTGTGTATTCTTTCCGAAGGCGTAACCATTATGCACGATCATGAATTTGCGTATTGATAGAGCTGCAGTTTGTACATCTGGAATAAGTTGGTGAAATATTGACACAAAAAACGCCTCTGACGAAGAAAAGCCAGAGGCGTTTATTTGTTAAGTTGCTGCTTTCTTTCGGGTAGCAGTATCGTGGAAGGAAAAGTATTCCGGCTGATGCCGGGACTGGGCATATTCGAACATCACACCGTCAGAATTAAAGGTATTGCTGGTCACCACAGCCAGGCAGTTATAACTGTCCATAAAGATCAGTTCCCGGTCCTGGGGTGTGGCCTTTTCTACCGTAATTTTTCGCTTACTGGTGACAATCTGCATCTTTAATTCCTGTTCCAGGTAAGTGTAGATGGAGTTTTCTGCGATTTCTTTTGTCAAACCGGGAACAGCGGATTTCAGGAAATAGTTAACGTCCAAAATCAGGGGCTTGTCATCCACGCTGCGGACACGGCAGATATGAAGTACTTCACTACCTACAGGAAAGCTGCTTTCCCGGGACAGGGACTCATCAACGGTAATTGTTTCGTAAACAACTACTTTTGTGCAATAGGTCATCCGGTTTCTGGCAGCGGTTTCCTGGAAGGATTCAATGCCGCCGACGGTAAAATTGGTTTTTTCCGAGGGCTGAAAAATTACCTGCACACCCTTACCGTGGACAGCCTGAACATAACCGTCCTTCACTAGTCCGGCAATGGCCCGGCGGATAGTATTGCGGGAGCAGTCATAAATTCCAATCAGATTATTTTCAGAGGGAAGCAGTTCGCTATACAGATAATCTCCCTGCTCCACATGATACTTTAAATCTCTGTAGATTTCTTCAAATTTGGACTTCGTCAAAGACAACCCCTTCTTAAACTTGTTTGAACATCGAATAGTATATCGGAAGTATCCGTAAAAATCAAGTGTACAAATCAGCGAATAAAGGAAACAATTACAAGCAGATGTGAATCGTCTAAATAATCTGTGATAGTAATAATGAACAAAATGTAAATATTGGTTTTGTATATTGTCACAAAATATGTATTGATGGGAAATAACTTACTATTTCTTTGTTGACTTGTTCAAACAAGCGCGATATAAAGATGCCATAAGGCACTTGTTCAAACAAGTTCAAAATAAAAAAATACAGGAGGAACCACAATTATGGGCAAGTACACTCAGGATGCCGCCAAGCTGCTGGAGCTGGTTGGTGGCAAGGAAAACATCGCAGCAGTCAGCCACTGCATGACCAGAATGCGCTTCGTTCTGAACGATCCCGCACTGGCAAACATCGAAGCCATCGAGGCTATCCCTTCCGTTAAGGGCAGCTTCACCCAGGCTGGCCAGTTCCAGGTCATCATTGGCAACACTGTTGCTGACTTCTACAACGACTTCACCGCCATTTCCGGCATCGAAGGCGTCAGCAAAGACGAGGCTAAGTCCGCAGCCAAGCAGAATCAGAACGCGCTGCAGCGCATCATGACCGCTCTGGCAGAGATCTTCGCTCCCCTGATCCCCGCAATTATTACCGGCGGTCTGATCCTCGGCTTCCGTAACGTTATCGACAGCCTGTACATCTTCGCAGGCGGCACCGCTACTCTGGTTCAGCTGAGCCAGTTCTGGGCAGGCGTTGACCAATTCCTGTGGCTCATCGGCGAAGCCGTCTTCCACATGCTGCCTGTCGGTATCTGCTGGTCCATCACCAAGAAGATGGGTACCAACCAGATGCTGGGCATCGTTTTGGGTCTGACTCTGGTTTCCGGCCAGCTGCTGAATGCATATGCTGTGAATGCTGACGCCGTTATTCCCCAGTGGGACTTCGGCTTTGTTCAGGTGGATATGATCGGCTACCAGGCTCAGGTTATCCCCGCCATGCTGGCAGGTTTCACTCTGGTCTATCTGGAAAAGTTCTTCCGTAAGATCACGCCTGCTGTCATCTCCATGATTGTGGTTCCCTTCTGCAGCCTGCTGCTGGCTGTCATGGCTGCTCACTTCGTTCTGGGCCCCATCGGCTGGGCCATCGGTTCCTGGATCTCCAACTTCGTCTATGCCGGCATCACCGGTCCCCTGCGTCTGCTGTTCGGCGCTGTATTCGGCTTCTTCTATGCACCTCTGGTCATCACCGGTCTGCACCACATGTCCAACGCCATCGACACCCAGCTGTGCGCTGACTTCGGCGGCACCATGCTGTGGCCCATGATCGCTCTGTCCAACATCGCTTAGGGTTCCGCCGTTCTGGGCATGATCTACCTGCAGCGCAAGAACGCCCGTGCTCAGGAAGTCAACATTCCCTCCTGCATCTCCTGCTACCTGGGTGTTACCGAGCCCGCCATGTTCGGTGTCAACCTGAAGTACAACTTCCCCTTCATCTGCGCCATGATCGGTTCCGGTATCGCCGGTGCCTTCTCCGTCATGACCTCCTCCACCGCAAACTCCATCGGTGTCGGCGGTCTGCCCGGCATCCTGTCCATGTAGCCCCAGTCCATGGGTACCTTCGCCATCGCCATGCTGATCGCCATCGCAGTGCCCTTCGTACTGACTGTCATCATCGGCAAGCGCAAGAACATCGCCTGATTCGCCTCTTAAAGTAGGTTCCGGGAAAGACTTCGGTTTTTCCCGGATACCCGCATCAAAGGAGATTTCTCATGGGAAATTTTAAGAACAAAGTTGTGTATCAGGTCTACCCCAAAAGCTTTTGCGACTCCAACGGAGACGGCGAAGGCGATCTGAAGGGCATTACCTCCAAGCTGGACTACCTGCAGGAGCTGGGTGTGGAACTGCTGTGGAGCACTCCCTTCTTCCCCAGCCCCCAGCGTGACAATGGCTATGACGTTTCCGACTACTGCGCAGTGGATCCCCGGTTCGGTACCATGGAGGAACTGGAAGAGCTCATCGCCGAAGCTGATAAGAGAAACATCGGCCTCATGTTCGATATGGTCTTCAACCACACCTCCACCGAGCACGAGTGGTTCCAGAAGGCTCTGGCCGGTGACGAAAAGTACCAGAACTACTACATCTTCAAGGACGGCACCCCCGATAAAATCCCCACCAACTGGGTGTCCAAGTTCGGCGGCCCTGCCTGGGAATATGTGCCCTCTCTGGGAAAATGGTATCTGCACCTGTTCGATGTAACTCAGGCAGATCTGAACTGGGAAAATCCCGAAGTCCGTGAGGAACTGAAGAATGTTCTGCGGTTCTGGAAGACCAAGGGCATTAAGGGTTTCCGCTTCGATGTGGTAAACCTGATCTCCAAGCCTGAGATTTTTGAAAATGACTATATCGGCGATGGCCGTCGTTTTTATACTGACGGACGTCATGTCCACGAATTCCTGAAGGAAATGGTTCGTGATGCAGGCATTGCAGATATGACCACCGTCGGTGAGATGTCCTCCACCAGCCTGGACAACTGTGTCCGCTACACCGCTCCCAAGGAACAGGAGCTGAACATGGTCTTCAGCTTCCATCATCTGAAGGTTGACTACAAGGATGGCGATAAGTGGAGCCTAATGCCCGCCGACCTGATGAAGCTGAAGGATCTCTTCTGCACCTGGCAGGAGGGAATGCAGGCAGAGGACGGCTGGAATGCCGTATTCTGGTGCAACCATGACCAGCCCCGGGCTGTCAGCCGCTTCGGCAACGAGGACAAGTACTGGAAGGAATCCGCCAAGATGCTGGCTGCCGCCATCCATCTGATGCGAGGTACTCCCTACATCTATCAGGGTGAAGAGATTGGCATGACCAACCCTCACTATACTTCCATTGACCAGTACCGGGATGTGGAAAGCCTGAACTACTACCGGATCCTCATGGAAAACGGCAAGACCTCCGAAGAGGCTCTGCAGATCCTGGCAGAGCGCAGCCGCGACAATGGCCGTACTCCCATGCAGTGGGACGACAGCCACGCCGCCGGTTTCACCACCGGTACTCCCTGGATCGATCCTCCTGAAAACTACCGTCAGATCAACGCTGCCGCACAGATGAATGATGAGACTTCTGTCCGTGCTTTCTACAAGAAGCTGGTTCAGCTGCGTAAGGAGATGGAAGTTATCTCCGAAGGCAAGATTGAATTCCTGATGAAGGAAGACGAGAACGTTCTGGCTTACCGCCGTTATACCGATTCCCAGGAGATGCTGGTGATGTGTAACCTTACCAGTGAAGAAGCCCCTGTAACCCTGCCCCAGGGCTGGGAAAATACCGATGTTCTGATCGCAAACTGGGACAATGCTACCGCCCTCACTGATCTGACTCTGCGGCCTTACGAGTGCTTGGCTCTGATCAAGTAATATAGAAAGAAGGAAATAATATGGGTCTTTTTGATAAACTGTTTGGTAAGAAAGAAGAAACCTTTGATCCCAATCATATTTTTGCTCCTATGGCTGGTCAGACCGTGCCTGTAGCAGAAGTTCCCGATCCTACTTTTTTGCCCAGGGTGTGCTGGGTGAAGGCATTGCCATTATCCCTGCTGACGGCAAGGTATATGCTCCCTGCAATGCTACCGTAGATACTATGTTTGAAACCGGCCATGCATGCAGCCTGGTAGCTGAAAACGGCGCTGAGATTCTGATCCATGTGGGTCTGGAAACTGTTGGCCTGGGCGGCAAGTGCTTCAAAGTTCATGTGAAGAATGGCCAGAAGGTCAAGAAGGGCCAGCTGATGTTCGAAGCAGATCTGGAAGGAATCAAGGCTGCCGGTCTGAATACCATTACCCCTGTCCTGGTTTGCAATGTCGATGACTTTGCTTCCCTGAACGGTCACACCGGCAATGCTGTTACCAATGATGACGTTGTCATCGAACTGAGCAAGTAATTGAATATAATAACGATTTAGGAGGCTAATAATATGAAGCAGTTTGAATATACCATCAATGATCCTCTGGGCATCCACGCCCGTCCCGCTGGCATGCTGGTCAAGGAAGCAAAGGCTTTTGCTGATACTGTAGTAACCATCACCAAGAATGGTACCACTGCGAAGGCCGGTCAGCTAATGAAGCTCATGAGTCTGGGTGTAAAGCAGGGCGATGTTGTTACTGTAGCCGCAGAAGGTGCTAATGAAGATGCCGCAATTGCCGCTTTGACTGCCTTCTTTAACAACAATCTGTAAGCAATCAAATCCTTTTGCCACGGGAAGCGCTGAAATTATAACACTCCTTAAACAAAACACTCCTTCTTCGGCGCTTCCCAACTTTTTTTCCACATATAGAAAGGATACTGCACTATGATTACAATCCAAGGTAAAGGTGTATCCAAGGGCATTGCAAAAGGCCCCCTCTATTTCTTCCAGCGTTCTGACACCACGGTTACGTTGAAAGTTGTCTCTGATATTGAGGCCGAAAAAGCCCGCTTTGGCTGTTGCTCAGGAACAGTCCATCCGGCAGCTGAATGCCTTGGCAGAAAAGTGCCAGGAAGATGCCGGTGAGGAGATGGCAGCCCTCTTTGAAACCCATGCCATGTTTGTGGAAGATGAAGACTTTGTAGAGTGTATTACATCTCTGATTGATGAAGAATCCTGTAATGCAGAACACGCCGTGGAACAGGCAGGCATCCAGTTTGCAGCTATGTTTGCAGCTATGGATGATGCATATATGCAGGCTCGTGCTGCGGACATCAAGGATGTGGCCAAGCGGATTCTGAATAATCTGCTGGGTGTTGTGGACGGAGGAATCCACTCTGATGTTCCGGTTATTTTGGCAGCGGACGATCTGGCTCCTTCTGAAACCCTGCAGCTGGACAAGTCCAAGATTCTGGGATTTGTCACCATGGGTGGTTCCGGTAACTCTCATACTGCTATTTTGGCCCGTACTATGGGTATCCCTGCTATCTGCGGTGCTGGTGAAGCTCTGGCAGAAGGCTACAATGGCCGTGTTGGCTACATTGATGGTGAAACTGGTCAGCTGATCATCGATCCCGACGCTATGACTCAGGCTGCTCTGAAAGAAAAATATGAAAAACAGCAGGAAACAAAGAAGCTGCTGGAAACCATGAAGGGCCAGGAAGATATCACTCTGGATGGAAAGAAGATGTTGCTGTATTGCAATATCGGTTCTCCCGAGGATGTGGCTGCCGTTCTGGCAAACGATGGTCAGGGTATCGGTCTGTTCCGCAGTGAGTTCCTTTACTTAAGTGCTTCCGATTACCCCACTGAGGATGAGCAGTTCGAGGCGTACCGTAGTGTTGCTGATGCCATGAACGGCAAGCGTGTTGTGATTCGTACTCTGGATATCGGTGCAGACAAGCAGGTGGATTATTTCGATATGAAGGAAGAAGAAAATCCTGCCCTGGGTGTTCGCGCTATTCGTATCTGTCTGAATCGTCCTGAGGTATTCCGCACCCAGTTGCGCGCTCTGTACCGGGCATCTGTTTACGGTAAAATTGCCATTATGTTCCCCATGATCACTTCTGTCTGGGAAGTCAAGGAATGTAAGCGTGCCTGCATGAGCGTTATGAAAGAACTGGAAGCCGAGGGTATTCCCTATGACAAGGACACTGAGCTGGGCATTATGATCGAGACTCCTTCCTCTGTATTTGTGGCCGAGGAACTTGCCAAACTGGTGGACTTCTTCTCTGTTGGCACCAACGATCTGACTCAGTATACCCTGGCCTGCGACCGTCAGGCAAACGATCTGGGTAAGTTTTATGATCCTCATCATCCCGCGCTGCTCCGTGCCATCAAAATGGCTGCCGATGCTGCCCATAAGGCTGGCATCTGGATCGGTATCTGCGGCGAGCTGGGTGCTGACATTTCCATGCTGCCTACCTTCCTGGCTATGGGTATCGATGAACTGTCTGTATCTCCCTCTGCCGTGCTGCCTGTTCGTGCAGCCATCCGCCAGAGCATTGCTCAAACTTGCACGCTGGAGATGCTGGAGTGCTGATGCATGCTTGAAATAAGAATCCTCAATAGCCGCGGCAGCTTTTTTGAGTATCTCGTTTTTAGGTGCAGCCATTTGCACATATTGGGATAGAAGTTTTTCAGATAGAATACTGGAATAGTACGGGAAAAGCGATTTGTCCTTATCCCACAGTTTTTCCAGAACATCACGGCCAAAAGCAGGTAAACTCTCGAATGTGTGTCCCATCCAATAAAAGCCCTTGAGCTTGGGATTGATTTGGTATAGCAAACTTTAGTTTACCGTCGTGGAAGGTTTCTGCAACGAAAATGTTCATGCCCTTAATCGTTACGCACTCCGTTCACTCGGTGGTTGGTATCACATTATGATACCAACCACCGAGTGAACGCTCTCACAGAGGTGCTTCGTATTTATAGCGTTTCCTCGATCTCGTACCCGCCGCCGAAAATGATCGTCAGTCTTCCGTCGCTATGTACCTTGATGCACTCGATCATCTGGCGCACGATGCTGTCATCGTATTGTGTTTCATTCGCATTGCGCTCGGCGATGATGCTCTGAATTTCCTCCAGCCGCGCCTGCCGCGTGGCATCGTTGTGGATGCTCTCCTGAATTGCGGCAATGCGGCGGTTAAGCTGCTCGATCTGATCCGAGATGCCTTTGAACTCATCCTCGCTGCTTTCTACGTCTTTTCCAGCGGCGACGGTTTCGTTGACAAGATCCAGCATCCGTTTGTTCAGCGTGTCGATGCGGCGTGTCAGCAGGTCGATTTCCTCTGAACCGCCATTTATGCCGATGGCTTCTCCAATGGTGGCTTTCATGAGCGTCAGGTATGTGGACTCGTCCTCTGTGTGAAAGCGGTTTAACGCGCGGACAACCGCTCCGTGCAGGGCTTCTTCCTCTACGGTAATAGAGTCCTTGCAGTGTTTCGTTCCATAATCCAGACGACTGATGCACCGCCAGACGATTTTCTTCCTCCCGTGCGCGGTCCAAGTGACGCGTCGATATCGGCTGCCGCATTCCGCACATTGCAGCACCTCGGTCAGCGCGTATTTGGAGTATTTTCCGGTTGCGGTGATGGATGTCTTATCTGACTTTGCCCGGAGTGCCTGCCTCCGGATCAATTCTTCCTGTGCGCGGTTGAACACCTCACGGCTGATAATCGCCGGATGATTGTTTTCGACAATGTACATGGGTGCTTCACCCTGATTCACTTTCCGTGTTTTGGAGATGCAGTCAACCGTGACCGTTTTCTGGAGGATACAGTCACCACAGTATTTTTCGTTCCGCAGGATATTCATGATCATGTTCTTGCTGAAGCTGAGATTCTTTCCGGGGATCTCAATTTTCTCCGCTTGCAGCGTTTGCGCGATCACCTTGACCGGCTGACCGGCGAGGAACATCTCGTAGATCCGCTCCACGATGGCTGCTTCTTCCGGCACGATCTCCGGCTGGTTATCCGTACCTTTTCGGTAGCCGAGGAAATTCTTGTATTGAAAGCTCACTTTTCCCTCTTCAAACTTCTTGCGGTAGGTCCATGTGATATGCTTGCTGATACTCTCGGACTCGGACTGCGCAAAGCCCGCGTAAATGACAAGGTATAATTCGCTCTCGTTTTTCAGCGTGTCGATATTTTGTTCTTCAAAGAAAATGCCAATGCCCTGCGCTTTTAAGGATCGCACATATTCCAGACACTCCACGGTATTTCTGGCGAATCGGGATACGGATTTCGTGATGATATAGTCGATTTTCCCGTTCTGGCAGTCGCGGATCATGCGCTGGAATTCCGGGCGTTTGTCCGCCCTTGTGCCGGAAATGCCCTCATCGGCATAAAGGCCGGCAAACTCTCATTCCTTGTTGGCAGCGATCATTTCCGTGTAAACGCGCATCTGGTTCTGATAGGATGTAAGCTGTTCTTCGGAATCTGTGGAGACGCGGCAGTAGGCCGCCACCCGCTTTTGGTGATATTTCTCCTTGTCCACAAGGATGGACTTTTGGGGTTCAATTACGGAAACTGTCCGTTTCGGAATTCTCTGGACTTCCATTCGGTTCTTCCTCACTTTCGCAAATATCGGTTTCTGTTTTTGTATGCAGAACGACGCCGCCTCCCACATGAAGGGAGACGGCGTCGATCAGTTCGGAAAAATATGCGGCGTTGAACGCATCCTGCGGTTTCATCAGAGAGACACGCTTTCTGGCGATCTGTGCGGCGATCTGCGTTTTGGCGTTTGTTTCTTTGTAAAGCTGACCTGCAATTTCGCAGAGCAACATAGCGATCCGTTCCTCGCTGGGGCGTTCCTGCTCCATTTCGTCAGAGATCTGCTGCTGCAAATCCAGCACCACTGCGGAATCCCTGTGCTTTATTTTTGGATGCGGGAGCATGAGATCGGCATTTGCGATGACGCGGTTCATGAGGAGTGTGATTTTCCGGAGCAGCTCTCCGTCGCTGATCCGCACCCGAATGCCGCAGTCTGCGTTGCTGCACGTCCAGCTTTCCCGGATTGCACGTTTGGAATTGATATGCCGGAGCATCGTCGCACCGCATTGTCCGCAGCGGACACGGTCGCGGATCTGCCGGATGCCCTCGCTTTCCTCGACTGCCTGATTCCAGCGCCGTGCGCTTTTGACCGCGACGGCTTCTTCGTAGATGTTTTCGTCGATGATCGTCTCGAATTCTTCATCGCCGGTGTACTTCGCATTCTCCAGAATCCGCGAGATCCGCGCCTTATCCCATACGCAGGTCCGCTCTGTGTATGGGATCTTCTTTGCTGTCAAATCTTCCGCGATTTCCTTGAGCGACGCACCTTGAATGTACGATCTGAAAATATTACGGACAACATCGGCTTCCTGCTGTTCAATCACGGTGTGTCCGTTGCGAATCGTGTAGCCAAACGGTAAATATCGAATCTTTTTCATACATGTTCCTCTTTAGGCAGCACCGCACAATTCGGCAAGCAGATTCGGCGAGAGATTTTTCGTCAAGCCAAGATTTGAAAAGCGCAGGAATACTGTATGTATTTCAAGCTTTTCAAACCGCAGGATTGGCGGAAAAGATCCGCCGAAGCGCGCCGACGCAATTGTGCGGTGTTGCCTTAGATCTGTTCTGTAAATTTGAGGTCGCCAAGCAGGGTGACTGTCATCTCGTCGCGGTTATTGATGCAGATGTCTGTGACGATATCATGGAACAGCTTCTCGTCGAACACTTCCAGCGGCTGTTCCAGCTCATCAATCAGCGATTTCAGCTTCCGCACATCCTCCAGCATCGTCGTGATCCGTGATTCAAAGCTGCTGTAGCGCTCCGTTTTCAGCTTGCCGAGCTGCTGGCGGATCTCCCGCGCCTGCGTATGGTAAATATCTGCGGCGAGGTATCCCTTTGTGCGAAGCCGCTCCAGTGCAAGCAGCTTTGCGTTCAGTTCGGCAATGCTCTGACTGAGCTGGCTGGCCGTTCTGTTGTTCCGCTTATAGGCTGCGGCGGCAAATTCCAGCTTCTGAATCGTCTGACCAAGGATATCTTCTTCGCAAAAGCGCAGCTTGTTGATCATGGTGATGATGCCGTCGTAAATACGTTCCTCACTGTAATAGCCGGAATTGCAGGTTGCGGTATCCGCTGCATGCTTTGAACATACCCACTTCACTATGCCATTTCGCACCTTCCGGTGATAGAAAGAGCCACACTCGGAACACCGAATGCGGCTTGTAAGAGGATATGTATTTGTGGTCTTGACGCTTTCCGTCTTTTTTCTTCGAGCTGCCAATAAACGCTGTACAGCCACATAAACATCGGGCGCTAAAATTGCTTCGTGCGTATTTTCTGCATAAAACTGATCATACTCCCCACAGTTGCGATGTCGTTTGAATGGGACAGTTGGTTCTCCATAAAACTTTTGATGAAGCGTATGACCGGCATAGCGTTCGTTGGAAAAGCATATATGTGAGCCGGTTTGATTTCCAGTTTGCTTTATTGTCTTTGGTTGGAATTCCTTGAGCTGTCAATTCTCGCGCAATTTCAGTTGCAGACATGCCGTTCAGATACGCATCAAAAATCCATCGAACAATTTTTGCTTCTGGTTCGTAAACTACGAGTTTCTTATCAATCAAGCGATACCCATACGGTACGTTGGTTGCAATGTATTCTCCACTTTCCATTCTCTTTACAATGGACAGCCTTTCGTTTTGCGAGATGGACTCAGATTCCTCCTGCGCAATCGCTGCAAATGTATTGAGCAGCATCTCGTCGGCCATCGCCAGCGTGTTGATACCTTCTTCTTCGAACTGCACTCCGACCCCAAGCAGCTTCAGCTTGCGCGTATAATTCAGCGTCTCTTTCACGTTGCGGGCAAATCGGGAGACCGATTTTGTAAGAATGAGGTCGATCTGGTGCAGCTCGCACATGCGGATCATCCGCTGAAATTCCGGACGGTTATCCGCTTTCATGCCGCTGAGACCCTCGTCGGCAAAAATGTCGACCAGCTCCCATTCCTGCTTCTCTGCAATGTATTTCGTATAAACACGTTCCTGCGTTGCAAAGGAATTTCGCTGATCTGCGGAGTTTGAGGACACGCGGCAATATGCCGCCACGCGCAGCTTGGGGATCTCCTGCTTCGTCGTTGGCGCAATCAGTTTTGCAACTGGCATTTTTCTCACCTCCCATGCCGTTTGTCAACGACAAGTATATCCGCGAAAAGGTTCAAGTCTACTGATATCTTTCAAGCGGTTCCGAATTCTACCAAACGCTGAAACGGCAGTGCGAATTCTTGTGGAAACCGTGCAAATTACAGTTTAGTCGGTAAGGATAATGTCTGCGCCTGTCAATGTTCGATAATATTTCTTGGCTCTGCGGTATTCTTTTTCCGTAATGTCTCCGCTCTGACGCAGGGCGCGGAGTGTCATCAGGATTCGGAGAAAATTTGCGTTTTTGTTTTGGTGCTCAGATAGCATTTGTGTTTTCTCGCCTCCTGTACATCTGTTTTTTTCGTACTTCGCCACACGCGCTCCAACGCGCAGTTTTTATGCCTTTGGGGTGCAGCGTCCCTACCGGGACGCAGAAAAGCCGACACGCGGGCGCGTGTCGGCTGACGGCTTGTGACAAGGTTTACCCCCGCAGGCATGACCTGCGGGGGCTTGATTTGGGTTCAGATTTCATCCGCTTCCGGCTGTTCATCTGGTTCATCGCGCAGTATCGCTTCTCCGTCATCGTTTGGCGGTGTTTCTGTAATCGTCTCGGTCACCTCGGCGGCTTCGTCTTCTTCCAGCGCGCGGGTGATGATGTCAACTAAGAAGTCCTTCTTCTTGATGCCGCGCTCCTTGAGGTAGCGGTCAAGTCGGTCAAAGAGTTCTGCGGGGATCTGCGCGGCTAAGGTTCTCATTTCTCCGGTCATGATTTTTCCATCCTTCCAGTCGTAATATTCCGTGATCATGGCTTCCACATACTCACCGAGGGTCATCCCGGCTTTTTCCTGCTCCTGCCGGACTCTGGTATGAAGTGCGACCGGCAGCATGGCACATAGGTTTTTTCTTGCTTCCATTGCAGTCTCCTTTCGATTTGGTACGCCAAGTATCGCAGGAAAAAGGAAAGAAAGCTATTCACCAGAGCCAACAAAGAATGCCGCACAAACGAAGCAAATTGGACTAATCCGTAAACAAATCCGGTCTGGCTGCGACGGCAAAGCCCTCGCGCCCGGTCACGACCACGCCATTCTGTCCACCGGAGCAGTGGATGACGAGGAGATTCCCTACGCTGTCGTAGCCGCAGACGATTCCAACGTGACTGTCATCCGCATAAAAGAACGAGATCGCCGGGCAGTGCGTCTGACCATGAAATATTGGCGCAGTAGCCATGCTGCGAGGCTGCGCCACCACCGCGTCCGGGCAGGTATGCACCGTTCGTGGCGTTATAGAACGTCCAGTCTACAAAGCCAGAGCAGTCCAATCCGAACGGCAGCACTTTGCCGGTCGAGCCGCTGTCCAAAGCGTTCAGCAGTTCACTGTAGCCGAGGAACATCGCGGTTTTGTCCTCCTTTGACGCGATGGCATAGTTGATGTCCGAAAAGCGCAGCGTTCTGGAATATTTCGTACCGAACTGAAAAATTCCATCCGCGAAGATCCGCTGGATGGGAATGACGTCCTGCACGCTGCGCGGGATTTTATATGCCGTTCGGTCCTGCTTGATGGTGGTGTTGAGGGTTTTAATCAAGCGTCAGCACCTCCCGCATGGAATTGGAATCCAGCAGCAATTCTGCATACAGATTCTGCGGATGATATGAAAGAGTACGCGGGCAGAGGATTTCTGACCGAATGACCGCCAGCAGGAAGCGCTCGGCGGGCATGCCGTTGTAGGTAAAAAAGCCGCACATGGCAAACGGGAACGCCGCCAGCATGCACACCCAGCCGACCTCCGCCGCGCCGATGAGCGGCTTCAAGCCAAAATATGCGCCAACCGCCACGCCGATGGCGAGCAGCGCAAACACCATCTGCCGCAGAGATAAGCCGAACAGGATGCTCTCCTGATACCGCTGGATTTCTTTGTTGATTTTCACTTCGATGATGAATCCCTCCAATTTTTCGGTTTTTCTTGGATTGACCCTTGAACTTTTCTTCGTTCCAAGCTAACATGGCACAAACTTTCAAAAGGATGCGAATCAATAGTTGAACCGCAAGAGGAGGGCGGCGAAAGCGAGGGAGGAGAAGATGTGGAAGAGCAGACCGGCGCAGGAACGGACGTGCGAAGCAGACTGGATGTGCGTTTTGGCCTGCAGCCAGTTGAAAAAAAGACCTCAATCGGCTGCCGCAGGGCACTGATGCGGGTGGACACGGCATCTTCGGAAACAAGAACATCGTACTTTTTCCGCTTTCGCGGCGTGATGAGCGCGACGTTCCGCTCGGTTTGCAGATGGGATCTCCATTCTGCGTCGATATAGGCACGATCTGCATAGAGCCGGCCGTCTGTGACCGGTGCGCAGTCCAGATCGATTACTGCTTTGCAGCCCACAGGTCGCAGAGACTGGCTTTGCTGATCTGTACGGCGCAGGGGATGGGAAGCTGATGCGGCCGCAGCTGCGCAAAAAAACGTGCAGCTTGACGCCGTGATACCACAGGTTCTTCGTGGGATTTCGTGTTAAATTGCAGAGATCCCGTGCCGTTTTCGCAGTATTTGACCGGGAACCGACAGACACCATGACCGGGCAGGAATCCAGCACATACCCGTGCGTCGGCCCGCTGCTGGCAAGCTTTTGCTCAAACAGGACCCTCGGCCAGCGCGGCAAAGGCTGCCGCCAGCCGATTCAGCCGGCGGCAGAACGCCTGATAGCTGGGCAGCTTCTGGAACTCGCCCAGATGGTATGTTCTGATGAAATTGTAGATACTCTTCCGCGTCAATAAGCCCTGCTGCGCGCCCCATAAGTATGCGGTCATCAACTCCACGTCTGTAAATTGGGCGGACTTATTGTTGCTTCCGTGTTGCATTTTCTCCGCGATTCTGCTATCCTGACTGTGATGACAAATCGCGCAATAGAGTTCGATCAGTTTGTTCACACCTTACTATCTCTTTCTTGCGCCTTTTGTCATCTTTTTTCGGTTTCTACTATTGATTCGCATTAAAGGAGGTCGTGCCATGTTGATGATTGTATTTGGGGCAGGCTGTTTGCTCCTGCCTGTACTGTTTCACGCCGCATCGCTTCTGCACCTTGGCCTGCCGCTTTTGTATGCGCTGATCGTGCCGACGCTGTTTTCCGGCTGGTATTACAGCCACTACGCGCTGGCGAATGGGATCTGGTATGCACTCATTGTCCAGGGACTGATTTCGTGGGCCGTGTCGCTGGTGCGGAAAGTCCACAGTATTATCCGATAACGTCTTTTACTTGAAATTATCTGCAAATTGGGTATAATGGAAGTAGAATTAAGAAGGGAGTTTGTGCCATGCTGGATATTCAAAAAATCAAAGACGGTGTGCAACTCGCTGCGCAGGAATATCCGATCAAGAAAGCAGAACTGTTCGGTTCCTATGCCAATGGCACGAACCGCCCAGACAGCGACGTGGATCTTCTGCTGGAATTCAAATCCCCGCGCATTTCTCTGCTCACACTGAGCGCGATCAAGTACCGACTGGAGGATATTCTGAAAACGGACGTTGATGTGATTCACGGTCCGCTGCCCTCAGACAGCATGATCGTGATCGACAGAAAGGTAGCGTTGTATGAATCGTAGAGACGGAATTATTCTTCAAAAGGTTTTGTCCGAGGTGAACATTGCCGCCGGTATGATGAAGGGGTGTTCCCTGACAGAATTTCTTGATAATGAGATGCTCAAGCGCGCTGTCTGCATGACGGTAATCAACGTCGGTGAGTTAGTAAAGAATCTGACGGAGGAATGCCGCCTGTCGCATCCAGAGGTAGCATGGAAGGAAATCGCCGGATTCCGGGATATTGCTGCACACAAATATCAAACGCTGCGCATGGAAGACGTTTACGAAACGGCTGTGACAGACTTCCCGGATTTGCAGCAAAAGATTACGAGAATTTTAGCTGAATAGCTCACAACCTCCATCCAACTACGGATGGAGGCTTTCTTATCCAAGTCCCATCAATTCCCGGATGATCCGGTCGGACATTTTAATGGAGCCGACGAGTACCAGCATATTGAACACCAACTCGCCAATGTAGTTCCAGACGACCGTTGCCGGGGCGAGTCCTTCCGTTACGACGGGCGGGCTGGACGCGAATTGTGAAAAGATAATACACGCCAGCAAAATGACACAGCCCTCCAAGCAGATGGCGGCGTAGCTTTTGATGAACGCCATACCGATACTGCTGGAGGGCTGTCCTGCGAAGCTCGACAGCGGGATCGGCGCAATCGCCGTCGCCATGTAGAGCTTAAAAAAGCGGCCGTAGACAGTCAAAATCATGACGAGTGACAGCACCCAGATGAACAGCGAGCCGAGCAGTGTCACCGCCCAGAGCGGAATGCTCTCCAGCAGGCCGACGTCTTCAATCGTCGTTGCGATCTCGGCGGGCAGCGTGGATGCGTCCATTGCCGAAAGACCGGACGCGCCCATGATCGTCTGGATCGCGCCCTGCGCAATCGAGAACAGCGCCGTCATCAGCTCCATGCCGTAGGTGACCGCCGCCTGTGCCAGCACAAAGCGGACGAAGCATTTGAATGCCACCTCCGGGCGTTTCAGCTCCGTAAAGCTGCCGCAGGTTTTCATCACGCCGATCACAAAGAACAGAACCAGAAGCGCATATGCAATGGCTTTCAGCGCATCATTGATCCCGACGATCACATTCCAGATCCCGCCGCCCTTGAAGTTCTCCGGGCTGGTGGTCAACAGCGTCCAAAGCTCAGACAGCTTGCTGTTCCACGTTTCCAGCGAGGAATTGAGATTATCTATGATCCAGTTTCCACTTGAGATGGTATCACCTCCAGTTGTATCGGGGAGAACTTTCGCTCTCCCCATATTCTTATCAGCCGGTGATCAGCGTCAGGATCTCCTTGGTGAATGTAATGACAATGCCGCCCGCAACAGTCAGGATGCCGTTCGCGCGCTGCGACGGATCGTGCGACTTGAGAGACAAACCGACCTGCAAAATGCCGAAGCCGAGCAGAATCAGGCCGACCGCACGGATCAGGGAAAAGATGAAATCGCTCAGGTTATTCACGACCGCCAGCGGATCGCCGTCCGCCGCGAACGCCGGGACAACAAAAACCGCCAGCATGAAAAACACGCTGGCGAAGATGGAGTAGAGCCGTTTTGCTTTGGCTTCAAATGGTTTCTTCAATGAAATTCCTCCTTTGATGGATTCAAATTTTCTGTGCCGCCCACACGAAACAGCGGGCGACCAGTGTAAACGGGCGGTTTGGTTCCATGATGAATGTAGGGTGCTGCACCGCCAAGAGAGCTGTGTGAGATTGCTGGATGGTGCATGAGATCGTACTTTTCATCCATGACCGGACTTGCACCGCGGATAAACAGCAGCGCATAACGGTTGACCAGCTTTCGCACCTCGTCAGGGGTCAGCAGTTCGCGCCCGGACATCTGGAAATTGGTTGAGTAAGAACCGGATTTGCCCTTCGTCTGCCCGTGCGTTTTGGTATCAATCGTGGCTTTGCCGAGCATCTCAGAAACGTATTTGTGTGTTGACGATTCGTTGCCGCCAAGATACAAAATGGTATCACAGTTGCCTGGAATTGTCTCCCAGCTATCCTTATACAATTCTTTGATCTGTGCCATATTCTGAATGATAACACTTGCTGAGATAGACCGTGAGCGCATTGTCGCAAGCTCGCGTGTAAAGCCCGGCAGCGGCATGGCGGCAAACTCATCCAGCACAAAGCGAACGTGGCGCGGCAGCGGGCCGTGATGAATTTGGTCTGCGCTGTAATAGAGGGCTTGAAACGCCTGTGCGTAAAGTAGGCTCACAAGGAAGTTGAACGTGTTGTCATTATCTGGGATAACAGCGTAGAGCGCGACCTTCTTCTCTCCCAGCGTGTAGAGGTCCATATCGTCGTGGTCGGTCAGGGCTTGGATCTGCGGCAGATTAAAGGGCGCGAGACGGACAGCCGTACTCACCAAGATCGATTTCGCAGTCTTGCCCGCGGCCAATTTGAAAACCTTATATTGCCGGACAGCGACGCTGTCCGGTTTTCTGCGCTCTATGGATTCAAAGAGCAGATCGAGCGGGGACACATGCCCTTCATCTTCCTCGCGCACCTCGGCATATTCCAGCACGCGCATGACCATGGAGAAATTTTGCTCATATTCCGGGGCTTCCTGAAACAGCATGAGAATGATGGCTTGCAGGAGTGCGGTTTCGGCCTTGGTCCAGAACGGATCGGACTCGTGGCTGCCCTTCGGCGTGGTGGACTGGATCAGGTTGTTCACCAGCTTCAGCACGTCCTTTTCATCCCGCAGATAACGGAACGGATTATAACCATCTGACTGTTCCAGATTCACAAGGTTCAGAACGCGCACATCGTAGCCTTGCTCTTTAAGGTAACCGCCCGTGGCAAGCAGCACTTCTGATTTTGGATCTGTAATGACATAGTTTGTGTTTGCGGTCAGGATATTGGGCAGCACAAAGCTGCGTGTTTTGCCGCGCCGCTGCCGCCGATGACCAGTACGTTGAGGGACCGGCGGTGTTTGTGCGTATCCAGACCGAGCCGGACGTGCTGGGTCAGCGGGATGCTGTCCTTTCTGCGCGAACTGCGCGCGTTGACGGATGCGGGTGTGGCCCACGCCGCAGAGCCGTGTTCCTCGCCGTCGCGGGTCCTGCCCCTGATTCGTCCGGTAAAGCAAAACCGCCATGCCATAAGCGGCAAGGCAGATGAGAATTGTGGGCAGGCTTTTGTCTGTCCATATGATATTCGTCGGCTGCTCCAATGCTGACGTCATATTCTGCAGCAGCTCCGGCAAACCGCCGCCAAGGGACTGCGCCAGCAGGAGGGCAAGCCAGATGACCGGGGAATTGTGCCAATGAGATAAAACAGGGTGTCGTTTGATTTTCGGATAGGCATCACCTCGAAAATATCTGCAACTAAAATCAGTTGCAAAATTGTTTTGACTGTGCTATGCTGACTACAGAAACGAGGGATTGATTTGAACAATACAATGCAATATAAGGGGTATGTCGGAAGCGTTGAATTCTCTGAAGCCGATGGTTTGTTTTTCGGAAAGGTTCTCGGTATCCGCGCATTGATCTCCTATGAGGGGACGAGCGCTGCCGAGCTTGTGGCTGATTTTCATGGCGCGGTAGACGATTATCTGTCGCTGTGCGAAGCAGAGAACAGCGAGCCGGAAAAAGCCTATAAGGGCAGCTTTAACATCCGGGTATCACCGGAGCTGCACAAGCAGGCTGCGATTTGCGCAATGGCGCAGCAGGTCAGCTTGAATACGCTGGTCGAGGATGCTCTGCGGGAGTACGTTGCGGAGCGAAAAGAAGCTGTATAATAAGTCGATGGCGCTGACGAACCATACCGTCAGCGTCATTTTTATAGCGCCGGACAGGTCGTCGAGCTGCAAGGACGCAACGACATCGTCTTTGTGCATCAGATCATATCCTTGCTCTGCCATACGCACCACCTCCCAGCTTTTTCTGCTTCGAGCATACCATAATTCTTCGCGCAAATCCAGTTCGCGTTTATTTTGTGATCTCACTGTGCATTTTTTCTCTGGCCGGAACGCGCGGTTCTACGCCAGACAGCTTTTCACGGAAGGACTGAAGCTGCTCGCCAATGGACGGGCGGTCATTCTTCGAGTTCTTCCTGCTCGTAGGCGAGCTGCTGCCGGTATCGTCCAAGGAGCGTTCCGACCGAGACTCTTTTTTTGATGAGCGTTCCTCCTGCGGCTTTTCCAGCGAACCAGAGAACGCTCGAAAATGACGTTTGCCAGCTCCAGATCGGTCGTCGGAATAACGAGATCAACAGGCGCGTCCGGCTGCTCCTTATCCTGGATACCCGCGAACAGCACCTTGTCCTTTGCCTGACGGCTGAATTCCCGGTACTGCTCTGGTGTCAGGGAAAACGTGCGGATGTCGCGCGTCTGTTGGAGAATTTTCTTGAGACTGGTCTTGCCGTAGACCTTTTTATGATTGCGCGCCAGCGCCAGCAGCATTGCCGCGGCATTCTTTGCCGCAGAGCCTGCCAGCTTGACTGCAACCTCGCCGCCAGAGAGCATCATGTGAACGACCTGCTCGGCGGCTTCGCTGTTTCCTACGTTGATGGGAAATCACCTCCTATTTGTAGTCGCGTGTTTGCGACGCTTCTTTCTCTTGTTGGGATTTTTCCTGTACTGCAATGTCCTGCTGCATCTTTGCTGCCGAATCCGCAATCTCGCGGCACAGCTTGATCTTCTTCCGCTCGGCGCGGATCTGCTTGTTGAGCTGCGCAAGCTGTTCGTAGATGTCCGCTTTTTCCTCCGTGAGAGCCTGCCGCGAAATACCACAGGTGTCCAGTACCGCTTTCGCTTCTGCATATTGCGCGTACTCGGACTCCATGCCGGATAGTCCTTCTTCGTAGAGGGCTTTGCTCATAGCAAGGGCTTCTTCCGCAGCCAGCGCGTCAAAGAGCTTCTTGCGCTTTTTCTTACGGACGTTCAAAATTGTGCGCTGCTTGGCGAGCTGTGCGACTTTGCTTTCTGCCTGCCGCCGTATGCAAGCGTTCAAATCATCTGCCGTGGAGATTCCATTCTCTTGCAGGAACTTCAGCCGAGCCTTATAGGTTTCGGCTTTCATGATCTCCCGTCGGAGATGCGGCGTCATGCGCGGCGGGTATTGCCGCTTTCAATGCGTCCAAGCAGATAGCAGTAATGATAGTAAAGAGCAAGAGAATCCCTTTGTACTTTGGATGCGGGCGATATGGCTGCGGCTTCGGACGCTGGATGAATGCCGGTCTGATACCGGCTTCAATCTCTGTGAGATTCCCCGCAATGGCGCGCTCGATGTTTTCTTCCGAAAATGCTGCGTTTTTGCGTTCTGGATACATATACCGTTCTTGCCCGCGCAGCCGGAAACCGAGCCGGTTGCCGTGATGGATCTCATAGCCTTTATGCTCCATAAGAAGGAAAAAAGTGACCGAGATCGTTGGCATCCGGCAATGGCGTCATGCAGGTCCGCTTCCAGCATGGATCGGAACGTCGGCTGACCTTTTGACTGGCGGAGCCATTCAATATAGCTGACCGTTTTTGTACGCTCTCCTTGAAGAATTACGGATAGACCATTTTCTGTGCAGAGTCGGTCTGAGATCCCGCGGATTTGTTGGTAATAGTTTTGAAGCGTGCTGTGGTATTTGATGCCGGTATCCGCATTGACCGAATTGAAAACGATATGCGAATGGATGTGCCCTTTATCGACGTGCGTTCCGATTACGGCTTCATATCCTCGCAGATGCTCTGCTGCAAAGCGTTTCGCAATTTCATGCGCCAGTTCCGGCGTGATCTCATCCGGCTTAAATGACTGGATAATATGATAGCATTGGCGTCCATCCGTTTTATGAAACCGCCGTTTTGTATTCATCATCTGCTGATACGCAAAACCGGGATCGCAGTTAAAATGATCGACAAGGACGCACTGATCGGTCTTATCCGGGTTTGTAATATATTGAATGGCCTGCGCAAGTCCGCCGTTGCGGTACAGGATTTTTGTGATTGCCATTTCTATTTTGAAAACCCATACATGAGTTCATAGACACGATCCAGCATCCGCAGTGCGCGAGTGACCTCGTCACGGCTGGCAAACCCGGCGTTCGCTTTTCGGGCGAGCTGATTGATATTGTTGCCGATCTGGTGGATCTCCGTGCGCAGCCTGCGAAGTTCCTCTGAGGGTGCGACTTGAATGCTTTCTCCGAGGATCAGCTTGCGCAGGTAAGCAGACAGCGGCAGGCCGCTGGCTTGCAGCCCCTTTTTCCAGCGCGGCACGTTCGTCCTCATCCAGCCGGATGTGCAGGTTATATCGATTCTTCCGCACGGCGCTCCTTTCTCCGCCCGCAGGCGGCATGTTCGGGGTCAGGGTTCTCCTGCAAGCTGCGTTTTGGTACCAAAACGCTATGCTTGCGCGCGTCGTCGCGGACTGCGCTGCTTCGCGACGACTTTTTATGCTGCGCATCAAAAGTCATCTCTCATTTCGTCGCTTCCTTTCCTTCAAAATGCAAACAGTTCCTTGGCCATTCAAATTGGTTTTTGAATGACGTAGTCGCTACAATAGTCGCTATGGAATCCCGAAGGACTGGTTCCTGCCTTTTGTAGTCGCTACATTAGTCGCTATGCAGCGTCCAGTTCCGATTCCAGTCGCTTTCTGGCAAGATCTGCGTACACATCGGTGACCTCGATGCCGGTTGCGTCATAACCTTCTTTGACTGCAGCCAGAACTGTCGTGCCGGAGCCTGCAAAGGGGTCCAAGACATGACCGCCCGGTTCCGTGATCTTGACGAGGTCCTGCATGAGCTGCAACGGCTTTTCGGTCAGGTGGATGCGGTTCTGCGGATTGCCGTATTTGAATACCCCCGGCAGGCACGGCACAGGGCGGCTGACCGGCATATCGCCGTTCGAGCCCCAGACAATGTATTCTGCCTGCTGCCGAAAACGCCCTTTCTGCGGGCGCGAGTTTCCCTTGTCCCACACGGCAATCCCGCGCCAGATCCAGCCTGCCCACTGGAGCGCATCGCTGGCGCAGGGGAGCTGCCGCCAATCAATAAACATACAAACCGGCGCGCCGGGCTTGGCTGCACGTCTTGCAAGATACAGCCACTCTGCCGCCCAGCGGGTCCACGACCGCTGATCCTTGGCGTCGCCGTCAAAATCAGGCGGTGCGTTGCCGCCCATGCTGGAATATTTCTTTGCGGTGGCTTTGGATTTTTCCGCCTGCGTGCGGCCACCGGACGCATACGGCGGATCTGTGATGACAGCGTCAAATGTGCTGGGAGGAAAGCTCTCCAGCACCGTAAATCTTAGGCTGTCTCCGTGGATGATCTCCCATCTGGGCTTATCGCTCATGGGCATCCGCTCCCTTCATTTTTGAGTATGTTGTCGATTCTGCACCCGTTCGTGCGCTAATTCAAAAACGCTAAGATATTCCGCAGTCGCGTTTGCCAACAACGTATAATCACGCGAACCTGGGCAGCAAGCATACCACTGCGGCGTTTTCCCGTCGACCCAGATGTGCGGTTCCGTATTGCGGAGATTCGGATTCGTGCTGCGGCAGCTTCTGCTGACAATGTCTCCGATTTTCATCCGAACGCTGTCAATTTCACCTTTTGCAGGATTCAGAATTGAAACTGTCAGGTATGGATACTGATTCGCAACGATATCTTTTGTAAATCGCGCTTTGACCCGCAGATCGCCAAGGCTGCCGTAGCAGCATTCGCCAACGAATTGCGGGTCATGGATCACGCGCCCATCTCCATAGATCTTTTCTCAGTTCTTCCAGAAAGAAATTTGTCATGATACCTCTCCGAAAGAAACAGGAGCGCCAGATCTCTCTGACGCTCCCGTAATTATGATTTGGATATTGTATTGTCGTCCTGCCGTGTTTCAATGCAGATGCTCTGCTTTGTGGGAGCCCTTTTGTCGGCGCAGACAGAATACCATGTCCGGCGTGCGCTCAAAAAAGCCGATCCCGCCCTTCCAACTCATGCCGCAGGAACAATGCTGCAAGCCAATAAACTGCTGCTTCATTTTATGTCCGCAGCGAGGACACTTCTTATTATTCTTTCCCATCCGTATGGTTTAGCAGAAGAATCTAGCCTCACCAAAAAATGACGTCCACTTTTGAATTACTTCTGCGCTTCTGGCTTCAATCACGTCCATGATGTTCCGTAGCACCCGGTCCGGGATTCTGGAATTGTTATTGCACAGGATGCAACCGCCAGCCCGTGTGATCCAGATCTTCGTCGCGTTGCCGTTCGGCGCGCCCCCTGACAGACATGAACATGTACCGGTTCCAGCGGATCGTTTTTCATTTGCCCAGAAGTAGACCCAGTAAGAACCGACCTTAAAAACCTGCGGCATTTTCCAAGCCTCCCTCTGCGGCAAACCGCATGATCAGATGCGCCGTAGACGAGATGATTCCCTGATACTTCTGAATCTCTATCTCGGAGAAGCCAGAAACATCTTCCCAGCGGTATTCCGGCAGAAAGCATGTCGCATAGTGAAAGCCATCCTCTGCATCCGGCTTTTCTATATAAACCTTTACGCTGCCATCCTCCAGAAGCTTTGAATGCACGATCTCAGTCTGATCGTCCAACGTTAAAAAAGGATACATCATTGTCCGACACCTCCTGTAAAAATAATTTCCCTATTGGTATTTTACCAGCATTTTTTGGATTTATGCAACTGCACAGTTCACGCCTATTTTTTTATATCGCCGCCCCAATAATATGTTAGGCCGCTGCTTGCAAATCCTGTTCTCGGAACATTGCATCAATATCCGCAAACGTCTGGCTGCGGTTGAATTTCTCTGTGACCTTGCCGGGGACGATTTGCAGACGCATCATTTTCTGCCATAGCTCTGGATGATAGTCGTACAAATGTCGCAATTCAGGCAGCTTGGCAGTCGGGCAAAACCAACAGCCGCCGCGACCGGTAAACTTGTACACAGGGGAAAGCAGTCCTGCTTGTTTGCAGAGCTGCTTCGCGTCATCCTCGGTGTATCCGTATTTCTCCAGCAACGACACCTGATTGCCGCCTAGCCGTGCCAGACGCCGCGGTTCGTCCTTTGCAATGCCAATGTACTGCACGGTATCTGACGGCAGTGTTTTCTGATACTGCCGGATCGGGTGCATTTTGCAGTCACGTTGGACATAGCATTTCCCACACACAGGAAAGGAGCGGATCATGTCTTTCTTCGGCCCGCGTGTGACCTTCCCCATAAAAACAGAGGTATAGGTTTTCTCGCTTCGAAGCACACGGACAGGTACGCCCAGTTTTTCAAGGGCGGGAATCGCTGCCTGATAGATAAACGCCTGATGTTCCGGCACTTCTCCGGAGGTATTATCATCAAACATGACCTCACAATATACCGCTTCGTCCAGCGGCTCGCCATGCTCCAAGGCCAATAGGATCGTCGCAATGCTGTCTTTCCCAAAGGAACAGGATACGACATGCTTTGGACTCATGTGCGCTCGTCCTTCCAGTTCCGCACAAGCCATCCGCAGCTTCTCTGTCTTGTCCGTCTGCTCCCATGCGGCCTGCGGGTGCATAAAGTGGCAGTTGTTGCAGACTTCTGCGAAGAACGGCTTGTCCAGATCCAGCGCGTGGATCATGCCAGCGGGGGTGAAATCAAAGACGCGGCGGACAGCTTCGGTCAGAAATGCGTCGTCATAGCATCCGCTCTCCTGTGTGTCGATCTCGACGGCAACCGGTTCGGTCTGCCCAATGGCATAGGCCAGACTAACCGTACACACATCGGCAAGACCAGCTGCGACAATGTTCTTTGCTACATAGCGCGCCATATATGCGCCGCTGCGGTCGACCTTCGTGCCGTCCTTGCCGGAGAGCGCACCGCCGCCGTGGGGCGCAAGCCCGCCGTAGGTGTCGACCATCAGCTTGCGGCCGGTGAGGCCGGTATCGGCTTCAAAGCCGCCCAGCACAAACCTGCCGGATGGGTTGATGAAGATTTTTGTATTCTCATCGATGCGCACATCATGGCAGGCACGGGCAATGACCAGCCGATGGAGTTCCTCGCGCAGTTCGTCAGGATTTTTATCTGCATCATGCTGGCAGGAGATCACGATGGTGTCCACGCGCTCCGGCACACCGAACGCATACTGCACAGACACCTGCGCTTTTCCGTCCGGCCCGATGCCGGAGATCAGCTTTTCCTCCCCGGCAGGTGGTGAGCAGGCTTGTGATACGGTTTGCCAGCACGACCGGCGCGGGCAGCAGTTCAACCGTTTCCCAACAGGCATAGCCGTACATGATGCCCTGATCGCCTGCGCCGAGCGTATCGCCATCGACCGCGCCTGCAATATCGGGGCTTTGTGTATGCAGCCGCACCTCTACATGATAATTACAGTCATATCCGCATTCCGAACAACCTGCCGCACAATGGCTTCCACGTCAGGGCTTGCTGTCGTGCGGAGTTCTCCGGCAACAAGAATTGTGCCCGCCGTCGCCAGCACTTCACAGGCAACGCGGGCATTGGGATCTTCTTTAGACAGGCATCCAGAATGCTGTCCGCAATCGTGTCGCAGAGCTTGTCCGAATGGCCTGCCGTGACGGACTCTGCCGTCAGGATGTATTTATCTTTCATGCGTCGATTTTCCTTTCTTTGGCTGATTGATCACCTTTCCATGCTGCATGACGAACAGCTTTTCGCGGGAGTACAGGCGCGTATAGGTCTGTATCTGCTTTTCGGTCAAAGAACAAAATTCCTCGCCGCTGCCTTGGGCGAGGAAGAACGTGCCGTGGATGATGTCATACGGTATGCCATTGCGATTCCGCAGGAAGCGGTTTTCCGGCAGGCCGAGGAGTTTGGCTTCTTCGTTGCACAGCAGCAGGACATTATGGATCATCAAACGGTTCGACGGCCTGAATGAAACCACCCACAATAGCCTGCATGCTCGCCAAGCTGCCGTCGATCTCCTTGACATACGGATCTTTGGTGGGTTCTACGACCAGAATGCGCATGGGATCATCGCTCATAGTTATCCTTCTCCTTTCCGCGGCGGCTGTGATTGTAGTCGCCAATATCTGTGATCGTCACATATTCCCCAATCAGGCACAGGGCTTCGCCGTAGCTGTGGCACTCGCCGCTGAAAATACGGTGGGTGAGTTCTTTGGCCTGATCCCGCAGCCCGGCTTCGCGCAGCGTCCTCGCTGCAATGCCGACAAGGTTAAAAATGTTGCCGTCTTGCCCAATCAGCGGACAGGACGGCTTTTCAACAACCAGTTCGGATTTCTCTAAAAATCCACCCAGACGGTTCGGCACATAATCACTGAGCCATGTCCCGCCAATCGTTCCGTATGTGGTAAGTCTCCACATGGCAGTTTGCCGACATCAAGATCAACACCTTCAAAGTCAAACAGCATGTTGGTGTGACCGTCGTACTCAAACAGAGATGCCCGTTCAAACCGGCTGCCATTGCGCAGGATTCCGGCATCCGCGAGCATTTCGTTGATCCCTTCCAACCATTCCTGTGGATCACCGCCGCAGCCTTGCAGGATCAACCCTTCTCGTTCGCTCATTTTGCGAAGATCACCGGCCTGAATTCTCCGGATGGCGTTATCGCTCATGGCTGGCCTCCTTTCGCTGCGGCTGCTTGGTCTGCACTTTCTTTGGGTACGGTTCAATGCCGCACTCCTTGAGACAGTTTTTGAATGCATACTTGAGGCAGCCAACCGGCAGACCGTTCTGCTCGTAGCCCGTTTTGATACCGAGATAGTAGTCTCTCGGTGGTAGGGACGGTTTCAGGTGCAGCTCGGGGTTCATAATGTAGGCCATAACTGGGACGCGCTGTCCGTCAAACGTCCGCACCTCCAGCGTCTGCTTGATATATAAGCGCGGATAGCCTTCGTAGCGGTCGAGGGATGCTTCACATTTGTCAGTTAACTCCCACAAAAGGCCGTAGACACAAGCGCCTTCCTTGGGTTCGACTGTCGCAACGCCGCTGCCGCGAAAGCGCAGGTCATAATTGTCCAGAACAGCCTGCCCGTAGACGGTCGCGTCCGGGCAGCGATACTGCATCTGATCCAGATTGATATTGCTGCCGTAGCAAAATACAGTGGTCTTTCCATCATCATTCCTCCAGCAGCTCCAGCGCGCCGATCTCGCCCAGCACACGAATGAGCGCGGCTGCGCGTTCTTCCGTACTGCCCTCCGGCAACTCGCAGGGCTGCTCCGTCATGCGGCGGATCGTGTTTTGCATATAACGGATATATCCTTCCGTGCCGTCGAACGTGCCTGCATCAAAATGCATGGCACGGAGCTGGGCTAAAATTTCGATGGGCGTACCCTCGTATGTGGATTCTTCAATACAAATTCTCACTTATTCACCTCTCCTGTTCCTGTTGAGATGTTCGGTTTTTGTGGCTGCTTGCATAGCAGTCCTTGTCATATCGCCAAGCGCGGTTGCCCTCCAGATTGGCAAGCAGATGGTCGCGCGTGTTCTTGAATTCATCGCCGTTCAGCCCCATCCGCACGAGCCAGACGCGGAACGTGAACAGCTCATTGTCGCTCACTGTCTTGCGCATGACGGTGCTGCGCTGGCTAATTGCCTGCGCGGACATGGCAAGGCATAAATTCACATAAGCCTTTGCACGGCCAGCGTGAAGGGTAGAATTAAAGCAGCGCCATTCAATGGTGCCGCGGTAAAAGACAGAGTGAAGATTCAGCGCGTAATAGCGCGTCCAGTTGTAATGCTCATGCGCAGAAATGCAGCCTTCGTACCAGATGTTCTCCAACTGGGTAAGATCGGTCGTTGGCTCGTTGGACAGCCGCCTTGCCCGCTGCAGCATGGGTTCGCGCACACGCTGACACCAGCGGTTGACGCGGGCGGGGTCCGTTTTCATGGCTTTGAACAGCAGATCTTCCTTGGAATACATGATACTGAGCAGGTTCTTGAGACTCTGGCGGTTATGATTGGAAGCGTCTACATGGACGTGCATCCCGCAAGAGTCGTTGACTTTTCCGCCTGCCTGCCGGATACGGCGCACACACTCCTGGAATTTTTCCATTTCGTCATAGGTGAGCTTCGGTGTTACCATTTCCACGCGATATTCCGGATCGGTCGTTCTGCGATAGTGCCCATCGTCATTCCACTCTGCGCGGATACTGCCATCGCTCATGATGCGCCACTGCTTGCCCTCCCGATCCGGTACATACCAGCTATCATAATTATCATAGCTGCGCTGTGGCGTTGTTTCAAAATACGCAGCAAGTGCCTCTGCCGCTTCTGCTCGCGTGATGCCGGTCAGCTCGATCTCCACGCCGAAGCATTGATCTTTGATCCCAATCATCGCTCCGGTTCTTTTGGCTTATCGCCCTTTGCCTGCGGAGGGGTACGTTTCTCTGGCTCCTGATAAACGTAGGTATCTTTCTTTTCGTCGAACACCATGTTAAAATCGGCTGCTTTTCCGCCATGAATCTGAAAAGACATCTCATAAGCCTCCCGGCTGCCGCCCTCCGGGATATTCCCGTCAATCGGCTCTCCGGCTAAAAGGACAACATGGCCGACGTTGTAACCAACATCTTCATCTGCCCATTGCAGGTCCACTTTTATCTCCGGGAACATCTGTGATAGCTTGTCTATGACTGGCATGGGTGTATCCCATGCTGTCAGGAAGTGAATGCTTTGTGATTCCTGATCGAAGTGAACGTCATAAGCATTCCACTTTGTTCCCCAGTTCCGATTGCACCATCCGTACCAATCTCCGCAGCCATATTGCAGGAAGTTGGAGATCACGACCTGCCCCATGGCGATGACATCTGAAAGGGGCGTGTATTTGCTGGCTCTGGAAATCCGCTGTGCATCCAGCGTCATAAACTGCTCGCCTTTGCTTCGACCAACAATGCCGGCCAACTTCTGATATTCCTCACTGCTCAATTTGGGAACGCCCATGTCCGGCGCGGCTGGGTTCAGCGCCATCATGCAGACATACAGAGCCTCGTCTGTGCGGGAGCCAGCTTCAATGTTGAGGCTTTCCGGCATGGGGATGATCTTATTAAAGTCAATACTGCCAAAGCCGAGTTCCTCACTTTTGATCTGGTCAAGCATGGCATGAACCTGTTCACTGTCACCCTTAAACTTCAAAATGTTTGTAATATGGTTTGGCATTCGTCACCTTCTTCCTGCAGCGCGCGCAAAAAGCCGAGAACGTCATCGTCGACGCTCCCGGCTGGCTGCGGCCGCGAAATTGCTTGTGGATCGGAGCTGTTTTGCAGCTCCGTTTGGAGAATTGCTTTTAAGTCCTTCAGAAATTGCTCCCGCTGCGCCTGCTGACATAACGCCAGACAGAGCCAGTTTGTGCGCTGCCCAGCCGGAATCGCAGACAGAAGCTCCCACGCCTGCCGGTGCAGAGGTTGATCGAGATACAGTGTTACGCCGAAGCGCTGCATTGCATGTTTCATCTCGCACCATCATCACGGCTGCGCGCAGGAATCATATGAAAGGAATCCTCGCCGGGGATGACTGCCAAGGAACGGCCATTATCCCAATGGCAGTGGATAGAACCGATGTCATCGACAAACTTTACGGTTCCTTTTGTTCCGGGTGGAACTGCCTGCGGATCGTCCATAGAATCCAAAACGATTCTGGTTCCAGCAGGATACCTTTTCTTGATGCTTTTTACATACTGTTCACTCGGAAACACACGCTTTCCTCCTTGCTTTTATGATTCATCACGATTTACAATCTGCCCCGCCAGCCGCTCGTATGCCTGCGCATTCAACTTGTCATCGTCCAAAATGACAGGACGCAGAACGCTGCCTTGCGGCAGGTATCGTTTCATAAGTCCGGCCCCACCGCCGAGAAATACAACCGGCATGGCGCGGCAGTCCAGACCTGCTTCGGCAATGGCAGAGAGAATGCGTCTGGCATAAAGCCCAGCTTCCCGCTGGATGATGGCTTTCACACGGTCGTCCATACTGTCGGGGCTGCCGCGCAGGACATTTTCAATCTGCGCACCGGTAAGAGACAGATTCAGGCTCGGCGCACCTGCTCTGCGATCTCGTCCAGACAGCGGATCATGCCCAGCTCCAAGCTGCGGCAAGAAGCTGCGTACGGAATGCGGTTGTCCAGCCGCATGATATCCACGGTCCAGCCGCCAATGTCCGCAAGGATCACGGACGGTTCATTCAGCAGATCGCTGTGCTGGAGGATCGCCGCATAGCCCTGCGGGAACAGCTTCACATCCTGCACAGAAGTTTCATACGAAATCCCTTCATACGAAAAAGAGACCGGCTTGCCCTCGCGCAACAGATACGCCCGAAACGCTTTCTTTTCCCGGCCGAAGCTCGTTAGCGGCAAGCCCGCCGCGAGGATCACAGGCGTTGTAGTCGGCGCGTTCCGGTACGCGATCTCTTTGGCGATGGCCGCCAGCGTCAGTAAGTAATAGTTCTCATCCGCCGTCTTATCCTTCTGGAGCGGCTGCCGTCCGCTGCCGACAACGTAGTATTTTCCGTCATAGCAGAGGACGTTTTTCTGCGTGTACGGTTCATGCTCGTATTCTGCCAAGCCGGAAGGAAATGAGCAATACGCGGTTTTCATGGCCGCATAGCCATGATCCACGCCAATGGTAATGGGTTCTGTCATCGTTCTTCCACCTTTCCTTTCTTTCCGTTTGTCCATATCCTTCTGCGGTGCACGTTCCTCTGGGAGCAGTTTCCCAAAGCCCAGCTCACGCAGCGTCTTTTCATACAGCTTTTTCTCAAACGCCAGATACTCTGGAGATGTATAATCGGTATGAAGCGAAACAGCTTCTTCATAGCACGGCGCGACGATCTCATACTCCACAGAGCCGAAACGGTCCGCGGTCAGGTATCGCAGCATCCCGTAACCGTCCATTTCCTCGAATTTCCCCATATTATCTTCCGTGGCAAACTCCGTGCTGATATGAAAGCGCGTCAACTCAGCAGCGCTCCTATAAAGCACAAATCCGCCCGGATCAAGATACGGTGCAACCGCCTTATAGAACCGCCGACAGTGTTCCCGGCTGTTCAGCTGCGGGACCAGCTTCACAAGGGCTGTTTCCAGTGCTTTGTTCTTTTGGGACAACTGCCTGTTACCGATTTGCAGATTGTTATAAGCAATGGAGAGCTGAACCGCCGTGCGCTCTTGGGACGCTTGCTGCTCGCACATGGCCTCATATTTGATCTTCAGCGCCGGATATTCTCGGATCGCAGTCAGCATTTCAGATAATTTCATCTGCGCTTCCTCCGATACCGTGAAAACCGCTGCAGCACCTGCAAACGATTGTCAATCTTGCACGATGCCTGATCAACCGCTTCCATGTCCTTGTCCAGCTTCTTGTGGATGTGTTCCAGCGCGTCGCGGTCATTGCAGCAGTCCACCAGAACATAGGTACTGCCCGTGGAGAACACCTCGCGCCTGCCATATGGATCGCGGAGACTGGCAATGAGCCGCTGGCCGACCTTTTTCCGGTATGCAATTTGCAATGCTTCCGGTTCTCCGCAGACACCGTACCGCTTCAAGATCTGTGCAACCTCGTCGGAGGAGATCTGCTGGTGTGTCATCAGCTTCTCCAGGATCTCTGCGGCGGCGTCCTCCGAAACGCCCGAATAACCGGAATATCCATCTAAATATGCCGTCATGTTTGGGTCTCCTTTCTGCGCGCAAACGGCCATCCCGCAATGGGATGGCCGTTTCGTTTGTTACGCTGCCGCAGGAAGCTCCGCAGCATCGTCCAGTTCTTTCCGGGGCGAGAGGAACTCCACCTCGGTCGCTTTGAGCAGGAAGCCGGGCTGCCGCTCCGGTTCCTCGGCAAAGGTGATCGTTTCAAAATCACCGCTGGCTGCAATCTTGCATCCCTTTCTGGCAAACTCCGCGCAGCGTTCTGCGAGCACGCCGCGCACCTTGATCGAGATAAAATCGGTCAGCTTTTCTCCATCCGGAGATTTGTAGCGGCGATCCGAGGCAATACGCATGATGGCGTAGGGCTTGCCGGTTTCTTCGTTGGTTTTGAGGACGGGATCTCCCGTCAGGTTGCCGATGGCAATCATTTTCAGCATAGTAAAGTCCTTCTTTCGTTAGAATTACGCCCATTCGACGACGAACAGGACGCAGAGGATATTGGCGTTTGTGACCGGCTGCGACAGGGCGCTGACAACTGCGTCATAGGTGAGCGTCAGGCTTTCTTCCTCGTTGATCTGCCACGGGGAAGTGAGTACAAACTGTTCCGTGCTGCCGGTCTTGCTAGTCTGTGCGCTGTTGATCTTGAAGCCAATCTGGTTGCTGTCCACCTTGGCGTGGGACATATCCGAAGCATACGGCACCAGCGTCCAGCCATTTTCTGCCGTCAGTGTCACGGAGGACACCTGCACAGCGGCTGTGGAGTGGTTGACGATCTCTGCGTTGGAGACATAGACCTTTCCATTCTGATCGACCGTCACCGGCAGCACAGCCGGAACAATGACAGAGAACACGGTTGCTTCCTCCCAATGCGCATAGTAGGTGGTAGAAGCTACCTCTTTGAACACGGTATTGCCATCTACCTGCGTGCCGCCGGTTTCCTGTGTGAACCAGCCGAGGAACGCATAGCCCTTGCGGGTAGGCTCCGTGGGCAGATTCAGCTTTTCGCCATAGGTCTGGTCGGTGGTTTCCGTTTTGCCGGTACCGAGATCCCATGTGATCTTGTATTCTGCCGGGGCAAACTGCGCGTAGAATGTCCGCGCGGCTGTGATCGTGACCGTGCTGTACAGCGCGCCGCCTGCCTTTTCTGTGTACCAGCCGGAGAACGTGTGACCTGCCTTGACCGGCGTGTAGCCGGGGGCAACGGCGGTCTGGTTGGGCGCGACGGAGGTCGTCACGCTGTTCTTGCCGCCGACCGTGCCGCCGTTGGACGCGGCGTCCCACGTCACGATCAGCGCGACATTCGCGCCGCAATCGTCGCAGACACCGTCTGCATTGGAATCCCGATGGTCGCCATACTCATAGTCCGAATCGCTGCAGGCAGAACAGGTCTTTGTTCTGCGATGCTGCGTTTCGTCGTATTTTGACCAGCTTCCCGTAGGAATAGCTGTGGTTGGCATAGTCATAGGTCGATGCGCCGCAGCCGGAGCAGGTTTTCGAGCGCCGGTGCTGGGTATCGCTGTACTTGCTCCACGAACCTGTGGAATAAGAATGCGAACCGTAGTCCGTGGTACTGTATCCACAAGTACGGCAGGACACCGTCCGGCTGTGCTGACTGGAGGAATAGTTGCTCCAGCTTCCGTAGCTCATGCTGTGGCTGGCGTATTCGTAATCCGAATCGCCGCAGTTCCGGCAATAGGCTTCGCGCCGGTGCTGCGATGCTAGAATATTCTGCTCCCAGCTTCCATAGGAATAGCTGTGGCCGGTTGCGTAGATGGTTTCACGCTTGCTCTGGCCGCAATCGCAGCTATATTCCCGATAACCGTTTCTGGTGCAAGTCGCATCATTTTCATAGTCCAGCACCCATGTATGGCTGCCGCAGGAAGGGCAGGTCCAGGATCCATAGCTGCCGTCGCCGTGCTCCTTGTAAACGTAAGTGCCAAGATTTTTGACATAGTGGCACTTATAACACTCGTAGTACTCCTGATGACCTCTGGATGTATGCGTCTGCTCGACGTAAGTGCCTTGCAGAATACTGCTTACAGCTTGGGCAGGTGCCGACAATGCCGGTGGACGCACGGGTGGAAACTTGTGCAGGCGCTTTCTTGATGCCGCCTGCGGTGGCGGCATCTGCGTTCTGATACACACCGTAAAGATCGTGGAAATATCGGTTGCTTCGATTGGATGCCATCCAGTCATAATCGTGGAAAGGCACAGAAGAATCCGGGTAGCCAATGATGTACGCAACATAGAGCGTATCGCCGCTGTCGGTTTCGCGCCAGAATGCATCTTCTCCGATGCTGTCCAGCGTATGCTCTCCGTAATAAATGGAGAGCTTCGTCAGCAGCGGGCAGTTATAAAAGGCGTGCCTGCCGATGACTGGCGTGGTGCTGGGGATCTCGGCAGTCGTGAGATTGGTACAGTCCTCGAACCAGTAAGCGAGATCGGAGATCGCCAGACTCTCCATGCCGTCGAACCAAACCTGTGTGATCTGGCTGCGGTATTCTGCCCACGGTTGATCGTCTTTGCTTGCAAAGGCGCTGCAGTCCCCGCTGCCGGAGATCGTCAGCCAGCCCTTGTCGTCCAGCTTCCATGTGATCTTGCTGTCCTGGATCGTGCCGCTGGCGACAGCATCGTCTGCCGCAAATGCCGAGATACTGAGCGAGAGGAGCATGCAGAGGGCAAGCAGGAGTGCTGTGAGTTTTCTTGTTTTCATAGCGGTTCCTCCCTCCTTTACGAATTGCCGGTTGCGGGCGCGATGGTGAAGATCAGCGTCGCGGCGTTCACTTTCTCCACCTTTTCGGTTGCTGTGACCTTCGCTGTGTATGCGATCCGCAGATTCTTCCCTGCGTCAATGACCGGGAACGCGCCGTCAGTCAGCGTCAGCTTGCCTTCCTTGACCGTCTTGCAGCCGTTGATGCTGAACGCGATTTTTCCGGCTTCGCTGCCGAAGTTCTCATAGTCTCCAATGGCGAACGCGCCGGGCTGCACATCGACGGCAACAACCTGCACCGCACCGCTCTGTGCGCGGTTTTCAATGACGGCGTTGGATGCCGTTACAACATAGCCGTCCAAAACCGTGACCGGCAGGCAGGCGGGGACGCTGACAGAGATAGGCGAAACAGAATTCACAACCGTCAGCACCACCGGGACGCTGGCCTGCGCGGTTTCCGCTGCAAAGGCAGAAACCGACAGCGAGCAGAGCATCAGAACAGCCAACAGGAGAGAACAGTTTCTTTGTTCTCATTTTGACATTACCTCCTTCGGCCACAGGTATGCAGCGTGCAGCGCAGTCTTGACCTCCAGCGTGCCGACCGTTTTGCCGTCACGGGTGGCCGTGATCGTCGCGGTGCAGGCAGCGTTGCCGTATTCCGGCACATCCTTCAGCGTGATGGAGCTGACCGACGCACCGGCTGCGAGGGTAATGGGATCTGCAATGAGGCTGCCGTCGGAATCTCTGCGGATCTCGATGGTATAGGTGTCTGTTTTGCTGTTGTTCTTCAATACGGCAGATACCGTCTGCTCTCCGACGAGGGCGTACAGATGCGCAGGAACTTCTGCCTGAATGAGATTCTCATCCACCATTTTATTGAGGTCACGCTGCGCGTTCAGGATGTCATCCATTGCATAAAACACGATCTCCGTCTCCGGGAACTTGCCTGCGCGCTCTGTGATGCGGGTTTTGATTTTGTCGTAGACCAGCAGTGTAGATTCGCGGTCAAAAATGACCTTGACCGGCCCGTCCACACGGCAGGCAACGACTTCGGCTGCCGTTGTGCCGTCGTTACAATAGACCGCCGCTGTGCCGCCACCCCACACGACAAGGCGGCCGGAGATTTTTACGTTGGACAGCGTGACCTTGCCGTCTGCGACGCCGTTGCCGATGATGAGATCGCCGTCAATGGACATGTCCTTCAGTTCGACATCTTTCGTGCGGACAAGCAGATTGCCCTTGTAGTCCTTCGTATAGCTGCCGCTCTTGGTGATATAGGACTGGATGATGTTGAAATAGAGCTGCGCGAACTCCGCTCTCGTGATATTGGCCTGCGGGACAAGTCCCTGCGTGCGGCCATGCACATAACCTGCTGCAACCATTGCCTTCATGTACGGCAGCGCCCATTTGGACACTTCCTTCGCATCCGCAAACTTGGACAGATCCGTCTTGGTGTAATCATCCAAATTAAGCTGCAAAGCTCTTGCCACAACTGCAATGGCCTCCTGACGAGTGATTGCCCGATCCGGCTGCATGCTGCTGGCGGAAACGCCGTTATATGTTCCCATCTGGACGGCGAGTGCGACATCGTTGTAGTACCACTTGGATTTTGCAACGTCCTTGTACGCAGAAATGTCCGCTGTTTTGTAACAGCCAAAGGAACGGTTTGTAATAGCCGCCATTTCCGCACGGGTCAAAAGCCCGTTGGGGTCAAGCTGCGTCTTGGACTTACCGTAAAAAGCCCATTATCCACAGCGGCGGTTACCGCTTCCGCGTACCATGCTTTTGTGTCCACATCCTTGAAATCTGAAATGCTCGCCGCGGATGCGGAAACGGCAAGAGACAGGCAGGTCACGACAGCCAGAAACAGCGCAAGAATTCGTTTTGTTTTCAAAGTGAATCCCTCCTACAAGATAAAAGCTGCCGGGGGAAACAGATTCCCCCGGCGATGTATGGGTGCGGATTAAACCGCATCCCAGCAGATCACGAACAGAACGGACGCGACGGAAGCGTTGACGACAGCTTCGGAGACCGGGCTGACGATGGCGTCATAGCTGATCGCGATGGAGTTTGCGCTCTGGTCGCCGTTGCCGGACATATAGCAGCCTTCGATGGCACCGTCGATGAGGGTCTGGGAAGCCGCATTCTCGGCATTGGTGAGCTGCTCTGTGCCGCCGCCAAGCGCAAGTTTGAAGCCGATCATGTTGCTGTCCACCTTGACCTTGGCAAGGCTGTCCTTGCTGCCGAATGCAGTCAGCTTCCAGCCGGTACCGGCTTCGACCTTGACATTGTCGACCTTAACTGCGCCAAAGGAATTGTTGGTGATGCGGATATCCGTGGCCGTCGTGACCGTGCCGTCCGTACCAACTGCGATGGGGAGGATGGTCGGGATGGTGACGTTCATCTTGGTCGCAGCAGGATCACCGTCGAGGGTGCCGTCCGAGGTGGAAGACAGGCTGACGCTGGAGGTGCCGGTACCGCCGGAGACATCCACGGTAGTGGGTTCGGCAGCGGATGCGCCAATGGCGAGACTTGCCATGAGGCAGACAGCGAGGAGCAGGGATACGAGTTTCTTCATGTTCTTCATAGTGAGTTCTCCTTTTTCGTTTTGTTAGTTTTGAATGGTAATTGTGATAATGGCCCCGGCAACGCCCAAGGTTGTGCCGGAGTCAGGATCTAAGTTGGAAAAGTAGGCGGTACATTCGTACTCGCCTGCGGGCAGCTCCACATCGAGCTTTGCGCGCTCGATCTTGCTGCCGACCGCAATGGCCTTGGACTCGTAGATCTTTTCGCCCGTGTCATTGCGATAGAACTCCACCTTCTGTGGATAGAGATTGTTCAGCTCATTGACCAACATGACGTTGCCTTCACTCTTGCCGTCCTTAAAATACGGCGCGGTGTTGCAGCTGATGTTGATCATGCCAGCCTGCACCTTGTCGTTGAGGCGTTGCTCGATTTCCTCCTGCGAGAGCGTCTCCCAGCCGCCTTCAATGGCAGAATCGTCATAGATAATGCCGCTCTGCGCGGCAGGCTCCTTCGGCTCGTCCTTTTTGACAGCGAACGTGACAATTACGGCAATGACCACCAGAATGGCCAGCGCAATGAGGCTGATGTGGATGGGGCTGAGCTTTGTTTTCCGTTTGTACATGGTTGATCTCCTTTTTGTTTTTACGAATTTGATTATGCCGCCGCTTCAAAATAGCTCCGCGGCTTGACGGTGTAGAGGAACCGGCGAATATCGGATACCTCTGTCAAGATCGGCATTTCCGGCAGCGCATTCAGAACATCCTGCCGGTAGCGGCCTCTGGCGCTGCAACGCTCATCTAAGATGGCAACCACGCAGGTGTCCGTTTCCGTGCGAATGGCGCGCCCAAAGCCCTGCTTGAGCTTGATCTGCATTTCCGGCACGATGACGCTCCGAATGAAATCATGCAGAGCAGGATAGTTTTTCTTTTCATGCTCGTGGATGGCGTCCGGGAATGCGAACGGCAGGCGTGGAATGATAAGCAGCGACACACAGTCGCCGGGGAAGTCCATGCCTTCCCACGCAGCGCCGGTTGCCAAGAGGACGGCTCCGGGGGTGCTCTTGAATTGCCGCAGTATCTGCGGGTGGTTCCTGCGCAGTGAGAAAATTGGGACTCTTGCTGTAGCCAGCCGCTCGTTGACAGCGGATAAATCTGCGTATGAGGTAAAGAGCACAAGCGCATGACCATTTGCTGTATATAGAAGCCGCAAAATTTCTGCTGCGATCTCATCGTAATACCGCTCGGAGCTGAGACGCACGGAATATCGGGGAAAGAACAACCGGCAGTTACTTGCATAATTGAACGGCGAGACAGCAACGGATTCCATAACTCGCGGATTGCAGCATAGCCCGCATTCGTCCTGAAACCGGCGAAAGCTGCTGCCGATGGCAAGCGTCCCAGAGGTGAGCAGGAGCGGGATTTGTTTGCTCCAGACCGTGTTCTGCATTCTGGATGTGATATCCGCTGGAACGCTGCACAGCATGAGCTTGCCGTCATCATCCTCTGCGGTGTAGCGGATGGCGTCTGTCTTGGGCCGAAGAAACAGCACGACCTTGTCGGTGAGCTGCTCCAGCGCCCGCTTTGTGGCAGGTTCCAGAAATGTAGATAGCTTTCTGCCAATCAAAAACAGCGTAGAAAGGACTCTGCTGAGATCGTCATGGAGCAGCTCAAAAGGGTACTCCGGCGACAGCTCTGCCATCTTTTGCAGAAGTGTGGAAGAAGCAGAAAACAGCCGGTCTGCTGCCAGCGCGTATCCGTCCTGCTTCAGCCGAACGACTGCGCTGCGGATCTCTCCGGCCGTTAATGTTGTACCGAACATCTCCCGCGCCGTTTCCGGCAGCTTATGCGCCTCGTCCACAATGACCGTGCAGGCATCCGGGAGGATGGGCCTCAAGCCGTTTTCCCGGTGCATACAGTCTGCCAGCCAGAGGTTCTGGTTGCAGATCTGGAACAAATACCGTTTCTGCCCGCACTCGGTCAAATGCCGACGATAGCGGCAGTCCGGGTGTTTGCAGTCACAAAACTGCGGAACGCAGACACGCTCGCGGTCAAAGCTGCTGAGTTTCTGCGTTTCATCTAAGTCCAGAACATTCCGCAGCGAGTAAAGGTCACGCTTCTGCGCGGCGTTTTTTCCATTTGGGCGCTGCTGCAGGTGCTGGCGCAGCCGCTCGTCACAGACATAGTGACTCTTGCCCTTGCGCAAGGCGGCAAGAATGGGTGTTGTGATATGCGGATCGTCCGACAGCGCATCCGACAGGAACGGCAGATACTCCCGCACAATGGCGTTCTGGAGGGCGATGCTGGAGGTCGCGATAATCACCGGCTGGAACGGAAGCCCGTCCACCAGCCTGCTATGGCTGTACACGATGGCAGCGGTCAGGTAGGCGTATGTCTTGCCGATACCGGTCCCGGCGTCGCTCAGTGCAATGCGGTTTTCAAACATGGCGTCCAGCATGGTGTGGCTGAGACGGATCTGTTCCGGCCGCTCTGTCATGCCATGCGCGGGGAGAATGGTTTTGAAGATGTGGTCGAGTTCGGTATGTGCGTTTTTTCTGGTAAGTTCGTTGATCATGATTTTTCATCCTATCTTGAAAAGTTTGTTCCGCCGTATTTGCAGCTCGCGCCCCGGCGATGGGGAACAGCGCAGACAGAGCTTGGCAGCTCTCACAGCCTGTGACTGGGGTCTCGACTGCTTTCAACCCCAGCGCATGGCAGCCTGTCTTACGTGCAGGCTAGACGTTGTGTGTCCAAGCAGGTTGGGCGGCATGATGCAGCCTGCCAAGGCTGCCCACGGCGCGTTTCTCGCTCGCCGGAAGCTCGCTGCTTCCGGGTCCCCGCGCGCGCCGTGCGCGTTTCCCAACCTGCGGTGTGATCCGCGTTGCTGGTATTCACTTTTCAAGGTCCAGTGAGGGGAATCCCCTCATGTGGTAGCCGGCGAAAGCACCGCTCTTAGAACCAAATTAAAAAAATTATGAAAATTTATTTAAGTGCTTTCTTATTTGCTCGATGCGCTTACTGACGGCTTTTTGCGAAATGCCAAACCGAACGCCAATTTCGTTTTGTGTCAAATCATCAAAAACATAGAGTGTAATAAGTTCAATGTCCTCTTTGGACAGCGCTTTTATTCCTTTGATAAGTTCTGGCTTTTCAATTTCCTCGACCCAACCATACCGGTCACCGGCAAAAGAAAAGTCAAGACTGGTGGAGAGCTGTGCGAGATATTTTTCCAAAAGAGGCGACTTGTCATCATCACTTTCCTCAAAAGCATTTTCTGAGAACTGTTGTGTATGTTCGCTGAATCTACGTCTGCTGTTAAATTCCACAAGATCAAATTGATACATCTGCTCAATCTGCTCCTCAGTCATCCCTGCAGCACGATACTGTTCTGCAAGGCGTTTCTGTTCCTCGTTAAACCTTTTTCTTTCAAGCCCGTTGATCCATGCCATTTTTGCAATCTCCTTTTGTCGTTTCTTGTGTGGGAATGAGAAACGAGGAGATTACGGGTATTTCGCTGTAAAACACAGCCACTTCATAATTCGCCCTTTCCGCCTCCGCGAAAAAGGCCGAGTATACAAAAATGGATCGTGTAATCGGCACACGATCCATTAGAGCCTATAACTTGGCGCACAAAGGAAAGGGTACCGATGTGTCCTTCTCATAGAGAAAGTCCACATTTGTATCCTCAGCCCTAATGCATATCAGGCTACGAATATTTTGTTGATTGAATATCTGAGTGAAATCGAACTAAAAACAAAAAAGCCACCGACAAGGCAGACCCATTACTGGATCTGTCTTGCCGGTGGCCTCTCATGTATGTCTGGATAAACCATCCGGTAGTCAGGGCGTGCGGTCTGATACCGGATTTACGAAGCCTGTTTCATCTCAACCGTTTTGACCGTCACGCTGTATTCTGTTTTATGCGTAGACACTTTCCTGTCCCTTTGGTGCGTAAACATCTAGACGATCATGTCTTCGCCCCATGAATTTTCGAACCATACTGCTGCCACAGCTTCTGCATTCACCCTTTGCTATACCATCACCATTCTTAATGCCTTGCACTAGCGCGCCACAGTTTGGACAGTGCCACTGACAAGATATTCCCTCATATTTCACATTCATCTTCCTCTCCGCATGACCATGCAGTATTCTGCCTTGTTCTGCGCGCTTCTGTGCTATCGCTTTGCTTCCTCCATCATTGCAATTTGATAATCAATTTCTTCAATCTGCCGTTTAAAGCGCAGGATTGCCTTTTCTTTAAGCTTTCGCAGCAGCAAAAGCTCCTGCTTTTTGGACAAAGTCCAGCGTTTTGATGCGTGGTCACAATTGTAACAATCCGTCTTTTGACAGCAGCGGCATTCAGTGGGAAGCGGCGTTGCTTCGATAAAATCCATATCTTCTCCTTTGAAATAGGTTGTTGCGGGAATCTGTCCAACATCTCGTTCGTCATTCACCGCTTTCAGGTTTTCCTGCGAATTACATATATTGGTGACTTCTACTGAAGCGGAAACAGGGGGATTTGTAGGATTCTTCGGTAGAAACAGGACTCTGCAGCCGCTTTGGATTTGACTATATCGAGGCAGTAGCATAATCAATTTTAGGCAGTATAGTTGACTTCTCGCAAAAGCCGTTTTAACAAAGCCGCCAGCTTGGATACTCCTGGCATAATTCTACTTTGCGTTTTTGTTAAGTCGTATTTGCTGAAGCCTATCCATAATTCTATCAAAATAAAAAGGGGGACATGTGGTCGTTCCACATACTTTCCATGATTGACGTGCGTATCTCCCTCTGCTCCGTTTGTGCCATTATCATATAATAGCGAATTGCGCTATGTCAAGGTCGCAGTTGCGACTTTATTCGCTATTATCCTTGACGTGAGAGTGTTTCATCGTGTATAATCAGAACATACGAAAGGAAAGGGTGCTTTTATGAACCGCGAAGACACAAAAGTCGTTCCATTTAGAACGGCTGCTTCTCCGTATAACGCAGAGATAGAAAAAGAGAAATGTAATCGGACAGCAGCTTGCCAAAGCTGTCCGCGATTGTGGATATAGTAAAAAGGCGTTTTGTGAAGTGCTGAAAAATTACGGTGTAGATGTTACACACTCTGCTCTGGGTAAATGGACAAACGGATTGACCGTCCCGAGTGCCTATCAGCTTGTTGCAATTTGCCACGCACTGCATATTGAAGAGGGTATTTCCTACTTTACAGGTTCTTATGTTTCGGAGCTTAATGAAGTCGGAATGGCAAAAATGCGATCTTATCGGGATGACCTGATTGCCTCCGGAAGGTATAGGCCTCAGTCAAAGATGACAATCAGATTCGATACATTAGTAAGGCAGTCAGCAACCTGTGCGTATCCGCCGGCACAGGAGCCTTTCTGGATGAAGGAAACTATGAGATGGTCAGCTTCCCTGAAAATGCAGTCCCTCCGGACGCAGATTTTGGGGTGAGAGTTTCTGGAGACAGCATGGAACCGGTTTACCACGATGGGCAGATTGTCTGGGTACAAAAGTGTGAGACTCTCTCTGTTGGACAAGTTGGCATCTTTGTCTATGATGGTGAGGGATATATAAAACGCTATGGAGAACAGCAGCCGGAGAATGACTCCGTTGACGCTTATACAGATAGCTATGGCGTTATTCATATGCAGCCTGTTTTGATCTCCTACAATCGAAACTATGCAGACAAGATTGTCCGCCCGGAAAATCAATTCGAGATTGTTGGACGAGTGCTTTAATTGTACCAATTAACGGACAGTGTTTGTTGTAGAATAGGAGGTACAATACACGAAAGGTTGGGATTGTGAATGGATACAATTCAGCGTGTGAGAGAACTTGCAAATGAGCGAAACCTCACACTCAGCAAGCTGGCCGAGCTCTGTAATCTGCCTCAGTCTACAATTAAAAATACAGCAAGGCGGAAAGGACAATTATCTGTAGAAACGCTTGAACAAATTTGCCGCGGCTTAGGTATCTCATGGTCTGAGTTCTTTGCAAAAGAAGACGAACAGAGAATGTAAATAATCGGCAACATCAAATTTGAAAATCTCCCTATAAGCTAAAAAGGCTGCCTCAAAACGATTCAGTATCGTCTGAGGCAGCCTCGATTTAATGATTTGAAGGGTGCAAAACTAGGGGTAGCGGGAAAATGAAATAGTTGTAAAAAACATGAACGCACCGCAAGAAAACGATAATGTACAATAACTTGCGCAAATTGAAAAGAGCATAAAAGAAGACATAGCTTGCAGGCTCTGGTAGAATGAAGTTACCACACAAACATTCTGAAAGGAGACAGCAAACTATGTCCGAGAAGATTGTACAGCTAAACGAGGAAGTAATCAAGGGGCAGATCAAGGAATTGGTTCGCGGCAGCGTGGAGGAAACCCTGAACGATCTGCTGGAAAAGGAGGCGGAGTCGCTGACCCAAGCCGCCCGCTACGAGCGCAGTGAGGCTCGTCAGGGCTACCGCAACGGCCACTATGACCGCAACCTGACCACGACCTCCGGTGACGTTACGCTCCACATGCCTCGGCTCAAGGGCGTGTCCTTCGAGACTGCCATCATCGAGCGGTACCGCCGTCGGGAGAGCAGCGTGGAGGAGGCCCTCATCGAGATGTACCTGGCGGGCGTCTCCGTGCGCCGGGTGGAGGACATCACGGAGGCGTTGTGGGGCAGCAAGGTCTCGCCTGCCACCATCAGCGAGCTGAACAAGAAAGCCTACGTCCACATCGAGGATTGGCGCAACCGCCCCCTGCAAGGCGGCAAGTACCCCTATGTGTATGTGGACGGTATCTACCTGCGCCGCAACTGGGGTGGAGAATATGAAAATGTGGCGATTTTAGTGGCAATCGCAGTGAATGAGGACGGATACCGAGAGGTTCTGGCGCTGCCGAGGGCATGAAAGAAGACAAGGCCAGCTGGGTGAATTTCTTCCAGTGGCTCAAGAGCCGTGGACTGGACGGCGTGAAACTCATTGTTGGGGACAAGTGTCTGGGAATGCTGGAAGCCGTGGGAGAAGTGTTTCCTGAGGCCAAATACCAGCGCTGCACGGTACATTTCTACCGCAACGTATTCTCCGTTGTGCCCAAATCCAAGGTCAAAATTGTGGCGAAAATGCTCAAGGCGATCCACGCCCAGGAGAGCAAAAAGGCGTCCCGCGAGAAAGCGAAGGCTGTCGTTGCCGAGCTGCGCGCCATGAAGCTGAAGGAGGCCGCCAAGAAGGTCGAGGACGGCATTGAGGAGACGCTGACCTACTGCGATTTCCCAGGCGAACACTGGACCCGCATCCGCACCAACAATGTGATCGAGCGGCTGAACCGGGAGATCCGCCGACGGACGCGGGTGGTAGGGACATTCCCTGACGGAAATTCCGCCCTGATGCTGGTCTGCGCGAGGCTGCGCCATGTGGCGGGTACCCAGTGGGGCAACAAGAAGTACATGAACATGAAGCACTTGGAGGCGGCTCTGGACGACGCCTCTATTGCCGGCTGACTTCACTCAGCCGGAGCCTGCAAATAAATTTGCGCATAAATCTTGACGGGACCGAACATGAAGCACTTGGAGGCGGCTCTGTACGACGCCTCTATTGCCGGCTGACTTCATTCAGCCGGAGCCTGCAAATAAATTTGCGCATAAATCTTGACGGGACCTAAAGGTACAGGTCCATCGAATTTGCCTGACACGGCAGTTGGCATCTTTTTGTCACGCTTGAAAAAATGGGTGCAAAAAAGCCCGGAAGTCGTTGAAACTTCTGGGCTTTTCGCAGCGGCATCTTTTTTGGTGCAGCTTGATGGCAAGTTGCACCAATTAAGATATCAACGGTTTTCCTAGTGTTTTCAATGGTTTCAGCTTTTTTGGCAAGGTTTTTGGAGCTTGCTGCCTTCATACTGCTGGTTGCTGCTGTGCAACCAAAAAAGATATTGTGGGATTTATGGAATTTTGTGCGGTCTGCACGATTCTGTCAACGATCTCCACTTTGACGGCTTTCCTGCTTTGTGCGGTTCCGGTCATAAATCCGCTTGCTCTGCACAACACGGGTGATTGGGGAGACGCCGTTCCATGAACCGCGCTTGGCTGCATGAAATTTGCGCTGGTTTTTCTTATACTAATGTCTTTTTAAAAAGATTGATAATTTATCGCTGTTGATGTATAATGAAGATGGTGATGAGAAATGAAAAGATACGCTTTCACGCTTGAGGAAACGCAAGAAATCAAGGCTGCGAGGAAAAAGAATCGAGACAAGAATGTTGAAAAAAGATTGGCAGCACTTGAGATGCGAGCAGAAGGGAAGCAGAACAAAGAAATTCGTGAAAAAACCGGCTTCCACACGCAATATATTACCGTGCTGGTTTCCCGATATAAAGCCAACGGTCTTGCAAGTATCACAGAAAGCCACTATCACGGAAACCACCGGAACCTGAGTTATGCAGAAGAGGAAGCGCTCTTGGAGCCGTTTCGTCAGGCTTCAAATGCAGGAAAAACGGTATCGGTGCATGATATTGAGACTGCATACCGGGAAGCTGTAGGTCATTCCATAGGGACATCACAGATCTATTACGTCCTCCACCGCCACGGTTGGAGGAAAGTCATGCCAAGGAGCAAGCATCCGAAGAAAGCCAGTGATGAGGTCATCGAGACCTCAAAAAAATTAACAAGCGAATCGGCGAACTAAAGGATTATGTAAACAAGTCTGGTCATCCACATCAAGAAGTACGACTTATGTTCCAGGATGAAGCAGGATTCGGACGAATCAATAAGCCCAAATACTGCTGGTGTGAAAAGGGCATTCGTCCATCGGTACCTTGCCATCACATTCGTGAATATCGGTATGCATACGGAGCTGTTGAACCAGTAACGGGAAGCTCCTGTTTTCTTGTTATGCCGTATTGCAATTCTACTTGTATGAACATATTTCTCGAGGACCTGTCCAAGCAATACCCGGATGATCTGATCCTGCTGTGTTGTGATGGTGCAGCATGGCACAAGTCTAACAAGCTTCATATCCCGGAAAACATAGAGTTGTTTTACATTCCACCGTATACGCCTGAGATGAATCCCATCGAGCAGATATGGAAAGAGCTTCGAATCACGGGCTTCCGCAATGAAGTGTTTGCTACTTTGGAGAAGGTAGTAGATCGGCTTTGCGATACCATTTGCACCTTGACCTCTGATACGATAAAGAGCATTACACGGCGTAGTTGGATAATCAATTGTTTTAATTAGATTTTAGTATTATAACCCCTCGTGAGATTTAGGCACCATTTACCGAAAAAGCACCACCAACACAGGCAATAAAAGAAACGCCGAGATCCCGAAAATACATAGTGTTTATGCGGGTTTCCGGCGTTTTCTAATCCCTCAACCGACCTAAAATCATCTTGTGCGAGAGAGAATTATTCTACTATTTTTTATGTAATTGCTGCAAGTACTTCGCGTTTTGCCGGAATACTTGGGATACCGCCGATGCGTTCTGTCGACAGGCTCGCCGCCATCAGGGCGTAGCTGGCAATATAGCGCAGATCCTCCTGCGTAAGCATCTGCGGCGCTTTGTCCAGCTCCAGCAGACGCGCTACGGCGCTGCCGCCGAAAATATCGCCTGCACCGGTGGTATCGATCGGATGTACGGCAGGAGCGGGCGCGCGGAAGGCGGCGGCTTTCGTTTTGAGCAGGCAGCCGTCTGAACCGAGCGTAACCATGGCAAGGCTGACATCAAACTCCTGCAAAAGCCGGTCTGCGCCTTCTTCCGGCGTACAGCCCCAGAGGAACGAAACCTCGTTGCCGCTGATTTTTACAACATCGGTCTGCGCAAGGCTCCAGAGCATCTGCGCTTTTGGCCTCGTCCGCGCTTTTCCAGAGCGGCTCTCGCAGATTCGGGTCGCAGGTGATGAGCTTTCCTTTTGACTTTGCGTAGGCAATTGCCTGACGGATTGCCGTGCGAGCAGGCTCGTCGGTGAGGCTGAGCGTTCCGAAGTGGAACACGCGCGCCTCGTCGATCAGGTGCAGATCTACCTCGTCCCAGTGAAGCTGTGTATCCGCGCCGGGCTTTCGCGCAAAGGAGAATGAGCGGTCGCCGTTTTCATCGAATGTCACAAAGGCAAGCGTTGTAAAGACATCCGGGTCTTCTACAATTCCGACTGTCTCGATCCCCGAGCTTTTGAGCGTTTTCAGCAGCAGTCTGCCGAACGCATCCGCGCCGACCTTTCCGATGAACGCGGTTTTTTTGCCGCAGGCGTTGAGCGCGGCAAGAAAGTTTCCGGGCGCGCCACCCGGATTGGCAGCCATGGTCGGATACCCTGCGGAGTCCTCCGATTTGGCGGCAAAGTCGATCAGCAGCTCGCCGAGTGCTACAACGTCGATCATGTCAGTTTCCTTTCCGGGATGTTATTTTGCCTGCGGATATTCATTGCACAAAAGACGGTACGCCAGCTCGTCTTCCTCGATGCTGGGGAAGCGACCTCTGGGCGGGTCGAAGTGATTGTCGGTATTGTCATCGTTGCACTGGCTCACTTCACCCAGCAGCACGTTGCCGGTGCCGGGCTCCACGGTAAAATCGTGGTACAGCCGTTGATAGACAAAGATGCTCTCGCCCGGCGTCAGGCGGATCTGCGTTCCGGCAAGCACGGTATACGTTTTTCCGTCGGTGTGAACGACAACGTCGGATTCATAGTCGATGGACTCATCTTCTTTGGAATTGTAGACGCGGATGAGCACATTGCCACCGCCGCGGTTGATGATGTCCTCGGTCTTGTACCGGTGGAAATGGTTCGGAGAATACTGACCTTCCTTCAAATACAGAAGCTTTTCGGCATAGACCTTGGGATACTTGTCTGCCATTTTGCGGTTGCCGTTGCGGATGGTGATGAGCGAAAAGCCGAGCTCGTCAAACTTGCCCAGACCGTAATCCGTGATGTCCCAGCCGAGCATGCACTCGCGCACCTCATCGTATTCATGTCCCTTGGTCTGCCACTGCTCCGGCGTAAAATCACAGAACGGCGGTAGGTAGCAGTTGTACTTCTTGCACATTGCCTCAAGCTCGCGAATGGCCTTGTTGATTTCAGAACGCTTCATATGGGTTCTCCTTTTGCATTGGATTTTGTCGCGGACAGAGCGCGTGTTCGTTTTCCGAGACCCGCTCTATCGGAAGTTTGGCAGAAACGCCGGAAACCGGCGCTTCTGCCATAAAGCATAGCTTACTTTGTCAGAACGGAAACGCTGGTGTCGATGACCTTGCCGCCGAGATCTGCACCGTTCAGCGCCGCAACGGCAGCCTTCACGCCCTCGTAGCCCATAACATCGGGGTTCTGGGCCATGGTCGCAAGGATGTAGCCGTCGTCGATCAGACCGAGGATGGCGTCGGACTTATCAAAGCCTACACAAACAACGTTTGCACCGTCAGCCTTGACTGCGTTGCCTGCACCGTTAGTGGAGCCTTCGTTACCGCCGAAGATGCCAACCACGCCCTGCGTGATATAGTTTTCCGCAATGGACTGGGACTTTGCGGCGTCGTCCTCGCCGTACTGGGTCTCGAGCAGTTCGAAATCAGTACCCTCAAACGCTTCGCGGAAGCCCGTCTCGCGTGCAACCGTGGAAGCGGTAGCTGCGTTGACGTTCACGATGCCGATCTTGCCGGAGGTAACGCCCTTTGCGCTCAGTGCGTCGAGCATGGTCTGACCCGCGGTCTTGCCGGCGGCGGTGTTATCGGTGGAGAAGGTCGCTTCAGCCGGAACGTTTGCCGGGGAGTCGACGTAGACGATCTTGATGCCTGTATTGGCAGCTTCCTTCAGAACCGTGGAGATCGCGCCAGAACCGTTGGTCGCGACGATAATTGCGTTGCAGCCGCCCGCGACGGCGTTATTGACCTGCTCGATCTGCTGGGCGTCGTCCTTGGTGTTGGGAGCCATGAAGACGAGCTCCACGCCCGGTTCGGCGGTAGCCTTTTCTGCGCCCTCTTTGAGGGTGATCCAGTGCTGGTCGATGGAGTCCATGGTGATCAGCGCGAGCTTAGCTCCGCATATGACATATTCCATCCTTTTCTACTCAATTGGCTTTCAGTATGCGATCCACCACCAATTGTCTGAATTCAGGTGACAGAGAAATAAAATACGCAGTAAAACCAGTAACTCGGACAACGAGATCGGGATATAATTCCGGATTTTCGTTGGCAGCTAGAATTTTGTCCTTATCAACAATATTTACATTGATAAGAGTACCACCCCGTGCAAGATGAGTTTCCAGCAGAGCTTTGATCTTCTCTACACCACCGTGCATTCCTATGAAGCCGGGATCAAGCTCCATTTGAATGGACACGTATTCCCCATGCCACACTGTACGGCAGCAATAGCCTCACTCATAGTAGTCATTGCACCGTTTTTAATAGAACTGGGGAAGGGATTAGCTCCATGGTTTATGGGTGTTCCTGCATTTCTGCCATTAGGTGTTGCTCCTACGCTCTTTCCTAACAGTATGGTCTGCGACCACGAGAACAAACCGGGAATAAAGTTAACGTAATCTTCTTCGCCCAAAGGCGCATTCACAACGATGTCAGTAAATAATTTTGAAATACGCACCGCCCACTTTTCACCCAGAGAATTCCACTGTCCATATTTCTCAGCATTGTGAAGCAATGCTTTCATATACGCGCCATTTGTACAGTCATAATTAGTGTTGAGAGCAGTTATTACATCGCACCAGCGCAAGCGGTTTTCTCGCTCAATTCGCTGCTCAAGCGCAGCAAAAGAGTCTGCTGCAACAGCGATTCCAGAACCGTCTACACAAATATTATAGTACTCAAGAGTTCTGTGGGACGCATCATCGCCTTTTTCAATGGGTCCGTAGCAGAACAAGTTCAAAAACAGTTCAGGTGCATTTTCTCTCTGTCTCTGTAAATGCTTATCATTGGTGAGAACTATCAACTCCATAGCCTTTCTCACATGATTTTCAAAATATTTCCAAAGGCAATCGGTGGAGTAGTGCATTTCTGATACCAACATATCCTCCCATGCAATTCCAAAGCATTTTGCCAGATTAATTTTTATTGTGTCGCTTCTGGTATATTCTACTCCCGGCGTTGCCATCCAATGGCAACCTACAGCAATGCGCCTCGTCGCAAGCTCCTTCGGAAGTCCACGCCGAACTAAACCGTTAACCAAGGAATCATCTCCTGAAAAACGAGGCCAGCCTTGCTTGTGCTTTAGCAATAGTTCTATGCCTCTACGGAAGAAATCCTGATCAAGGTTCTTATGTACACGAACCGTAAGATTCAAGGATGTATTCAGACGGTCTCCTGCTTCAAAGATAAGCCATGACACCCGACTAACCATGTCTTTTCCGTCCTTATCCGGACCTCCCCAGCTGAAAATACTTAGTGTCGGAATACAGAAGACCGGCAATATAGAATACTGCATCCTCGTCATCAATCAGACCTCCTGCTATATCGTGCTCATAATATGGGCGAAGAAGTTCATCAAGCTGTCCTCCTGCTCCATCTCTATTAAAGCAACGACCCGCAAGATTGTACCAACTGAAAAACTGGCATGCCTCACGAAGAGTGCGTGGTGGTTCCAACGTGATATGTTCGTTTGCAGCCAACATCTGTTCCAGATTATCTCGCTCCAGAGGATCATCATTCTCTTCTATCTGTCTGCGAATCTCATCGCTTGTGCGTTGGATCCATCTTATGGTAGCAAGGAGAAAAGTCTCTTCTGCGGCATAAAAGGTGCGCTTCTCTTCGGTATCGTTGTTGATGGCAGCATATTCCCGAACTTTATTCAAAAGTCCACCCCAGCCGAGTTTGAATCCTATACTCACATCTCCGCAGAAATGGTTTTCAACGCCCATTCCAGAGATTATATCGTACTTGGCAAGCTGGGAATATACATCTGGCGTAACCCAATCTTTTCCTTCGCGTATTGTGCGGAACCTGGTGAGTATCTTATAGTAGTTACCAGCCATGGAGTTATAAGCAAGTACAACAGGTGGGAAAGAGTCAACCATGCTTTCATAGTTTTTTCGCCCATGTGGTGTAGCCGTAGAATTCGCCATTCTCTTCCCTTATAGGCGGCTCCCAGTCATAGTCTTCAGGACAGGCAAATTCATTATAGTCATCCTCGTCCAGATAGCCGCGCTGGACGAGTTTTTTTTCTTGGTCTCTTCAATTTTTCTGTCGCGCAGACGTTGAATTTGAGCGGAGTACCAAGTTCTTTTTTTCTTCAATTGACAGATTATTTAAGCCCATTTTTGCTTCTCCTTTGACAAGTCTTATTCCTGACCCCATACGACCTTAATTCCACTTTTCCCAGCTATATGTGCAAGTTCAGATACACGCTGTGCAGAAAGAGGTCTTGCTTCATGGAGAGTATAGTCCTGACCTACCATCTCATACTTGGATTCTGCCAACACATTGTAGTTTAGCAACTCATAGTAACAAAGATTCTTCAATTCACTGCCGAATTCTCCAATATTTCTGATATTTTCATCATAATCTGTGATGCTGGGGATCAAAGGTGTGCGCATAACCATCGGAATAGAATAATCATTCAGATGAAGTGCATTTTCCTTGACTCGTTTATTTGAAATACCGGTGTGTTTTATATGCTCTTGCTCATCAAAGAGTTTCATATCAAAGAAAATACAGTCAAGATATGGAATTAACTTTTCCAGTGAAGTAAAGGGAAAGGATAGATTGCTCTCTACGGCAGTCTTTATTCCGCCCTCTTTGCATAGACGTAATATCTCTGCAGTAAAGTCTGCCTGCATCAGTGGTTCTCCGCCAGAGACTGTTATGCCGCCACCACTGTTACGATAGTAATCAATGTCCGAAGCTATTTCTTCGAAAATGCTCTGTGCGCTACGTTCATCTCCGATAAGTTTTCTTGCACCAGTGGGACAGTAATCCTTGCAGTGACCGCAGCCAATACACTTCTCCTTGTAATAGATCATCTGCGGCTCGGGACTTATGGTCTCTGGATTATGGCACCATGTGCAGCGCATGTTACAGCCTTTCAAAAACACAGTGGTACGGATGCCATCACCGTCGTGCAGACTGAATTTCTGGATATCTGTGACTATTCCCATCATACACACCTCTTATAAGATCTTGCTGTACTCATTACAAAGAACGTAACGCAGAGCTTCGTCCTCTTCGATGTTTACGTAGCAAGGCATTTCAGGATTGAAGTGATTGTCTATATTGTCATCATTGATGGAGGAGACCTCACCTACAACAAGTTCACCGTCCTCTGTGACGCCAAAAGTGTGATACATACTGGGTGTCAGTGTTATGCTCTGGCCCTTTGTGAGATAAAATCTCTTTCCTGCCTCAATAGTGTGCAGAATTCCATCCATGTAAACCGCTACTAGGCTCTCTCTATCTATTTTTCCGTCAGGCGTAGAGTTGAAAAGCTCAATCCACAGCTTGCCGTCACCAGCGCGGTTGATTATGTCTTCACTCTTTGTGTAGTGGAAATGGGTGGGCAAATACTGTCTGGGCTTGAACAAAAGGAGCTTCTCGGCATAAGGAACGCCGGCACTTCCATCCAGAAGTCCGTTGCGGATGGTATAAAGAACCCCTCCGACTTCCTCAAATGTGCCCAAACCAGAATCGGTAACATCCCAACCTATCATTACCTTCTGAATTGTATCGCTCTTATCTTTACTATTTTTCCAATCTTCGAGTGTCCAGTAGGCATAGTCCGGGAGTTTACAATTTTCTTTTTCCAAAAGAGCGATCGCCCAGTCTATTGCGGAATTTACAACACTTCGCTTCATGCTAAAGCCCCCTTTTTTGATTACGCATCTATACGTTCACACACCAACAGCCGCGCGGAGCAATTTTTCCTGCGTTGCTTCGCTGTGTTGGAATTCACCACTTATTTTTCGGAACGGATAACAAGAATTCTATCGCACATGCTCAGAATTTCCTGCATCTCCGATGACATAACAATAATCGCCATTCCCTGATTGGCTAGATTGTCAAGCAAAGCATAAATCTCGGCTTTTGCACCTACATCAATGCCTCGAGTTGGTTCATCGACAATAAGAACCTTTAATCCTTGCTTTTAATATCCAACGTCCAACAATGGCTTTCTGTTGGTTTCCGCCAGAGAGATTTGCAATTCTTTGCTGCAGCGTAGGGGTTTTAATGCTGAGAGCATCCACCATTTTCTGCGCATTTTCTGTTTCTTTTTTTTCGATTAATAACAAAGCCGTTGACCAATTGGGAATATGAGGCTACATTTAGATTGTTCTGTACGCTGTCCCCAGGGATTATTCCAAATTCCCTGCGATTTTCGGGAATCAATCCCATACCCATTTTCACAGATATTTCGGGGTTGGACGGCGGCAATAATGTTCCATCAAGCGTAATGGTTCCAGAAAGACGGGGATCTATTCCATACAATGCATACGCAAGTTCGGTACGCCCTGAACCCATAAGACCGGAAACACCTAAAACTTCGCCTGCACAAAGCGAAAAAAATTGATGTTGCTTACCTTTTCAGTGCTTAAATCTTTTACTTCAAGTATAATTTTATCACTGTTTCGCTCACTCTTCTTAAAGGTTTCATCCAATTTTCGCCCTACCATGTGATGTATCAGACTCTGCTCGGTGAAAGTTTCGGTTTTGTCCGTAATAACATGCTGACCGTCGCGCAAAACAGTGATTCTATCACTGATTCGGAAAATCTCATCCAATTTATGCGATATGTAGACAATTGCTTTACCCTTTGCCCGCATCTTGTCTATCACCTCCATCAGACGATCGATTTCCTGTGGAGCAAGAGAGGATGTGGGTTCGTCAAAAAATGAGTATGGACGGTTCCTGGCGTAGACACGCATGATTTCGACCATCTGTTTGTGAGCTATGCTCAACGTAGAGACCATTGCTTTGGGATCTATGTCAAAAAAAGCAAATTCCTTCAAAATCCGCTCTGTGTCCTCATAAAGCTTCTTCCATCGAATTAGTCCGCAGGAATTCTGCGGAAGATGTCCATAGAACACATTCTCAGCAATTGAGAGAGTGTCAACAACATTCAACTCCTGATAAACTACAGCAACGCCGTGCTTTAGCGCATCATCGGGTTTGAGGAACGTGGTTTCCTGCCCCTGAACATAAATCTTCCCTTCGTCTGGAATGTAGTTTCCTGCAATAACATTTATCAGAGTGGATTTACCGGCACCATTTTCTCCAAGCAAGGCATGTACTTCACCATCATATAAGTCAAATTCTATGTCTCAGAGCATATACGCCTGGAAAGCGTTTGTGAATCCCAGCCAGCTGCAGTCGTGGAATGCGGTCATTCAACACTTTTCACCTCCTCGGTATGAGCGAAGCGTGCCTTAATAATGCTACGATTCATTTTATCTTTCTGACGTTCATCGAAATACACGGCAATAATAATCATTGCGCCACGGATAATATACTGCCAGAAGGAGTTTATATCCAGCATAGTAAGGCCATTAGTGAGAACAGAGAAAATGATAACACCTATCATAGCGCCAAAAATAGAGCCTTTACCGCCCGACATACTGACACCACCGACAACAACAGACGCTATAACCGTCATCTCAAAGCCTTCGCCTGCGGTGGGCTGACCGGAAGTTAGACGAGCTGCAAGAACTATTGCAGCAAGGGCAGTCATAAGACCACAGAAGGAGTACGCCATCATGGTTATCTTGTTAGAAGGAAGACCAGCTAATTTGGATGCATTGGGATTGCCACCAATAGCATAAATTTTACGCCCCAGCGCTGTCTGGCTTAGTACGAACCATGCAGCGAACAGCAAAACTATCCATATAATGAAAGGAATTGAACTGAGCCAATGTTTCCTTTACCAATTTGAATGAATTCATTATTGGATATTGCAATAGAGCGACCACTGGTGGCTATCAGAACTGCACCACGTAAAATTGTCTGCATACCCAGAGTAACTATTAAGGGCATGAGCTTCATTTTTGTGACAATTGTGCCGGTGAGGAAACCAAGCATGGTGCCCATCAGCAACCCGGCAGTTATGGCCAAAAAAACACTATCAGTAGCAACAAGAATAGTTGCAACCAAGGCTCCAATAACACCTTGGTACGCACCGATGGAAATATCGATACCACCTAGCAAAATTACAGTCATCATGCCTATAGCAGCAATACCTGCTTGGGACGTCTGTCGAAGAAGTGTAATTATATTGGATTTGCTGGCGAAATTAGGGGCTGTGACAGAGAAAAACACGCAGAGAAGAACAAGGAGTAAAAGCATGATCAACTGGTCAAGTTGAAGTAAAGATTTAATTCTTTTTTTCATAATTTAACCTTTCTGGAATATGCAAATGCTTATATTATGGCAAACGGATTTTACCATATTGAGTTACTGAACGGTGTCAGAGAACAGATTGAGTGTGTCATAGACCAAGTGTGTGACGGCTACGTGCTGAAGAAGCCCAGAATGTATCGAAAACGGGCCCGAAAAGACTATCTGAATTTGGTGAAGCGGAAGAAGCACAGCACACAAGTAATTCGGAAGGCGATTCGGAAACAGCTTCAGTACATTCGCAGAGATGTGAGATACATTGTTAAATATGTGCAAAAAGCGGCATCGTATTGACGCAGGCCCCAAAGGGCTGCATGAACCTGATGACGACAGTATATGAACAGCAGCACCTCATGTTTGAAATCGGCTCTCACAGCATCCCGAGGCGGATTGTCAGTCTGCCGCAGCCATGGGTCAGGTCGATTGTACGGGAGAAAGCCCATGCAAATACAGCGTTTGACACCAAACTCCACATCAGTTTGGTTGATGGCTACATTCGGGTCGAGTGCCTGGATTTTAAACCCTATAATGAGGCCGGGGACTTCTACCGCGCAGTGGAAGGATACCGGGGCGCTATGGACGGTATCCCGCGCGAATTCTGGCCAACAAACTCTATCGGAATCGCCAGACATTAGCATGTTGCAAAGAGCGAGGCATTCGGCTGGCAGGACCAGCATTGGGAAAAGCCACCCAAGGAGCAGACACTGACGAAACAGGCAAGAGCCTAGGGTGTATCTGAAAAGTCAAAAATAGCGAAACGGACAAGAAAAAGACACGAACAAGTGGTAAGACAAGGGCAGAAAGAAGTGACAAGCATGAAAAACCCGTCGTTATGAACTTACCGATAAGGAATGGGAGCTGGTCCGGCCGCTTATCCAGATCTCGCATACCGGTCGCCCGCAGAAGGATATTCGCGCGCATCTCAATGGCATCCTGTGGCTTGCCCGCAGCGGTGCGCGCTGGAGCGATCTTCCGGCGAGATTCGGCCCACATCAGACGGTGTACAGCTGCTTCTGCCGCTGGCGGGACGATGGAACCCTGAAGAAGATTTTCGAGCGCTGCGCAGCCCCGGGCACTGGCACGGAGCTGCGCATGGATTCAACGTCGATCAAAGCATCCGTGCAGGCAAGTCGTGGAATAAGAAAGCGAGCAAAAATCAGACATCAAGCAGCATCGGCAAAACACGCGGAGGTCTGAACACGAAAATCCATGCCATCGTTGGAAAAGACCTGCGGCCTGTGGCTTTTTTTGCTGTCTGCGGGAAATGTTGATGATTGCACGGAGGCGGTTCCTCTGCTGAAGCTGCTTCCGGATCTGAAGGACTGCGATATTCTTGCCGATAAAGCCTATGGCACAAAAGAAATCCGAACTTATCTGCATGACCAGTTCGCCCGCTATACGATCCCGCCGAAAGTGAACACAAAAGCAGCCGTGGCCATTTGATAAAGAGATGTATAAACGGCGGAATGTGATAGAGCATTTCTTTAATCGCCTCGAGGAATTTCGCCGTGCTGAGACACGCTATGACTCGTTCCTTGCCTTTGTAATGGTCGTCGCTTCGTGTGTCGCTTTCAGCATTTTGCACATCTGATTGCTGTTTTCAGATACCCCCTAGAAATATCAGAATATCTGTGACCGCAACGAAGTCGAGGGTGTCTTCAGAACCGGCAATGCAACCTATGGATTAGGCCGCATTGCCGCACATCTGAAGGAGACGAACTTCTGCGTCATTGGGGTGGCTCTGATCCTGACGAACCTGGCCAAGAGACTGTGGTCTCTTTTGCGTCTTATTTTCTGCTGGCTGCAGTGGGGCGATTACAACTTGCTCGTTTGTCTGCCTATTTTTCGCAGAGTTGCGGAGCAACCCCTAAATTACGCCCTGCAGCGCGGGGAAACATCCACCGCTGGACACGTTTCACACAAGATTAGTCAAGCGCCTCGATTGCAGCAAAATTCTCACACCATGCACCGGATTCATCCTGATAGCAGAACTCACCAAAATTCTCGGGGGTGAGCATAACTAACGCACTTAAGCTTGACGTGATCCTCGACTTTCTCACCGTTCATCAAACGCATTGCGGTCTTGACGAGAGTGGCACCAGTATAGCGAGGAGCGAAGAACAGACCAGCAACATATTCACCGCTCATCAGAGCCTCACGACCAACATCGCCTTCCATACCCAGACCAACCACAGTGAGCTTGTCCATGTCATAGCCGGCCTCTTCATATGCGCTGATACCGCCGGTAGTAGTGTTGTCATTAATACCGAAAATGCAGTTGATTTCGGGGTGAGCAATAACGGCACTACCCGCCAGTTCAATGGACTTCTCCTTGGTCCCGTCAGTATCGATTTCCTGTACGATTTCATATTCGATGCCGCTGTCTTCAAGTGCAGCCTTATAGCCCGCCATACGGTCGCGGCAGTCTGCGTAAGCTTCCTGCCCCAAAGTAAGGATAAACTGCTTGCCAAGATTGTTTTCCTTCACATAGTTTGTTGCAAATTCACCGATGGCATAACCGGCATCATAGTTATCCGCAGCAACCAGAGTGTCGGCGCCTTCGATGCGGTTGGACTCGCAGATAACATAGATGCCGGCCTCGTGTGCCATTTCAACAACGCCTGAACATGCAGCTGCATCAATGGGGGTAATAACCAGAACATCAACACCAGAGTTGATAAGGTTCTCTGCACCATTTACCAGTGCAATCTGATCAAAACCTGAGTCCACGAACTGCAACTTGATATTGTCTTTATCGGCGGCATATTCTTCCATACCAGCCTTGATGTTCTGATACCACTCATGGCTCATGTCACTGATAACGTAGCCAATGAATAGTTCGTCAGTTGCTTCGGTAGCAGCGGGATCCTCGGGATTCTTAGTTGCTTCGGTAGCAGCGGGATCCTCGGGATTCTTAGTTGCTTCGGTAGCAGCGGGATTCTCGGGATTCTTAGCACTGCAAGCGGCCAGACCGAGAACCATAACTACTGCCAGAAATAGAGCGAGCATTTTCTTCATTTTTTCTTTTCCTCCTAAATTTTTTATTGCTATATCAGAAAGGCAATACCCTTCTGCATATGCACATATACATATTATTCATGAGGTTTTGGAGCAGCTTAGCGAACGGAACAAATTAATTCATCGCCTTAACTTTAGTCCATATTCTAGCACAGCCTACAACTCGTGTCAACCCGTTTTACAAAATATTCTGATAATTTGCGGCGAGTTTGTGAATTTGCACATAAGATCGTTTATGCCGTTTGTGCATTATCACAACGGCGTTGATTCATTTAATTCAGTGGCAAAATTATTGTTGAATTTATCTGAATATTCTGATATTATGGAGACGCTATAATTTGGTCATTGAATTGTTGCCATAACTGCACTGCACCATATTGCAGAGACAACGTGACATTCAGTATAAACATAAGAAAGGAACGCATCGAAATGAAACATACAGATAAAAATTTTTGCGACATGTAGGCAATATGGAACAGATGGCATATGTCAGGCGCATGTTTTTTGGAGAGGGACATGCCAAAAATACAGGCGTATTTTCATTTGATAACGGTATAATTTCTTTTTCCGTTGCCATTGACCACGGAATGGATATAGTGTCCCTCCGTTACAAAGGGAAAAACCTCACTTTTCTGTCGAAGGCCGGAATGCTCGGTAATGCCTCTGATTATTCACGGAATATAATGTGCGGTCTTTTGTTCACTTGTGGTCTGGATAACATAGGTACACCCACAGAAAGCAGTCCTCAACATGGAAGGATTAGGGCGCTCCCAGCAGAACACACTTCCTCCCATGCTTATTGGAAAGATGGAGAATATAATTTAGCGTGCGAGGGAGAGGTGCGACAGGGCACACTTTTTGGTGAAAATCTCACTCTGCGCCGACACATCTCTACGCAGCTGGAAAGCCCGTGCATTGTGCTTGAAGATGAAATTATAAACAACAGTTTCAGAGATGAACCTCTCTACCTTATGTACCATTTCAACTTTGGTTACCCCCTTTTAAGCGAGGGTTCTCGCATAATTATTCCCAGCCGTAAATGCACACCCCGGAACGAATCCGTTTGCAAAGCTATGGTCGACACATCGCCTTACATTATGGATGCGCCTGTAGATAATTACCCGGAGCAGGTATTTTTCCATGAACTTAATGCGGACAAAAACAAAAATACTTTCTGCGCCCTTGTCAATGCCGAAGGGAATCTCGCAATCAAACTTAGTTTTTCCCGGGATGAATTGCCTTATTTTACACAGTGGAAAAGTATCGGTTCCGGTGACTATGTTGTAGGGCTCGAGCCAGGATTCACACCTCTTGATGGAAATGCCGCCCCCTTTCTTGCTCCAGGTGAAGTGAAACGAACACGACTGACCATAGAAGTTGCAGAAGGAGAGGAAGCTATTCTTGCTCTCGAACGGGAGGCCAACAATCTTTAATAACAAATTAGGAGCGACCTTATGAGCGAAATAACCTCGGCTTCTTATAACCAGCAAGACATCAAATTAATGAACCGGTCTACAGTTTTGAGACTGCTTTGCGTTCATGGCATGTTATCAAGAACGCAACTTTCATCCCTTACCGGAATGTCTAGGGCTGCAATCACCAATATCGTAAACGAAATGCTGCAGCGAGGAATTGTCAGCGAATGTGACCCCGCAGATAGTAAAGAACTGCGCGGGCGTCGACCTATTAGCCTGAAAATACTACCTGGTCAGTTCGTTGCAATAGGCGTGAACATATCCCGTGGAAAGATAAAAGGCGTGCTGTTGGATTTGAACGGGACTACCCACAAGATTCTTGTTGCGCCACTTGCCGACGAAACCGCGGCATCTCTTATGGCAAAATTATTTTCGATCATAGATTATCTGCTTGAGCACTTTCACGAGTATGGTAAACGCTGCATAGGTATTGGCCTTTCCGCATTAGGACCAATAGATTTGTCAACAGGTACACTTCTGACCCCCACATATTTTAACAACATATCCAATATTCCTCTGAAACAATTGCTTGAAGATCGTTATAGCTATCCCATTATAGTTGATCACGATATCAACGCAGCAACCATTGCTGAAAAAGTTCTTTGGCAATGCAAGATTCTCTGACAATTTTGTTTATTTAGGCGTAGGGCAAGGCATTTCCTGCGGCATGTGCATAAACGGAAGTCTCTGTAAGGGTACACGGGGGTTTTGCGGTGAAATAGGTCACTGTTCGGTAAATCCTCATGGTGAGCTGTGTTCATGTGGGAACAGAGGCTGCCTGGAGCTTTATGTTTCAACAAGAGCAATTCTGGAGCGGGTGCGCAATGACATTGCAACCGGAGAAAAGACCCAACTTGCTGAAAACACGAACATTACTTGGGAAGGATTTATACAGGCAGTTTCAGAGAGGGATTTGTATGCTTACAGCGTTTTTTACGCGATGCAATAAGTGTTCTTTCCAATTCTGTCGTGACACTGATCAATATGCTTGACCCGGAGCTTATTATTATTGGCGACAGTCTGGCCCTTTGGTGGCGAAGTTGTGATTGATATGCTGAAAAGAATGATTGCTACAAAGGCTTATTGCAGTGACCACGTTTCCGTTCCGATACAGCTGTCCCAACTTCACGACCATTCTCCTGCGGTCGGCGCTGCTTGTGTTGTTTTAAATTCTTTATTTAACTCGGAAATAAATATATTTGATTAAGGTAAGACCACAGCTTAAACCTATTTGTCAATAATACTGCAGGGCGCCAAAATAGATGTCAGCTTTGCTAGTAAGCGTCAAACCTAACCGCGCATGGACAGGCATGAGACAATAGTAACGGGACGTTGCGAAACGTTCCGTTACTGTCATATTGGAGGTATAGGGATGACAAGCGCAGAGTTGAAACACCGTGCGAAGCTGCGTAAGCGTCAAACTTCCCGAGACCGCAGAAAATTCTGTGTAATCGACGTTCCTCGACAGTATGAAAATCTTCGACTAAGTCAAGAATGAGAACAAACATTCAAGACAAAGGAGACGAAGATTCTGCAGCCAGTACCACAGGATTTGTTGAAGGAATACGTTCAGAGCCAACACTTCACCAGTACGACGGAGATCATGGAAGCCATGAAGGAAATGTTCCGGGACGTCATCCAGACCGTCATGGAAGTGGAGATGGACGAGGAGCTTGGTCGAGAGCGTTGCGAACGCTCGGACGCGCCGGAGGGAACCTCGAGAAACTACCGCAACGGCTACACGAAGAAGACCGTCAAGACCCAGCTGGGCGAGGTGGACATCAAGGTTCCCCAGGACCGGAACGGCTCCTTCGAGCCCAAGATCATCGGCAAGTATGACCGGAATGCGGACGGGATGGAAGATAAAATCCTGGCGCTATACGCCTGCGGCATGAGCCAGCGGGATATCGCCGAGCAGATCAAGGAACTGTACGGCGTGGAGATCTCTCCGGAGCTGGTAACGAAGATCAGCGAAAAGATCATGCCGGAGGTCACAGCCTGGCAGAATCGTCCGTTGGAGCCGGTGTATCCGTTTGTGTTCATGGACGCCATTCACTACAAGGTTCAGGGAAGACCGGCGATATGTGACCAAAAGCAGCCTATGTGGTTCTGGGTGTCACCATGGATGGCAGGAAGGACATCCTGGGAGTCTGGATCGGAGAGCATGAAAACAGCAAATTCTGGCTGAATGTGCTGAATGACCTCAAAAGCAGAGGCGTTTTGGATGTATATCTGTTCTGCACGGACGGCCTGTGTGGGATGATGCAGGCGATCGAGGCCGTCTTCCCAAAAAGCCGGCTGCAGCGCTGCATCGTGCACCAGGTGCGCAGTTCCACCAGATATGTCAGCTATAAGGACATCAAGAAAGTCGTTGCGGATCTTAAGAAGATCTACAGTGCCGTCACACTGGAGGAAGCCGAGAAAAATCTGCAGACCTTCGCAGAAATCTGGCGCAAGCAGTACCCCCCCTGCGTGAAAAAAGCTGGGAGGAAAACTGGCCGGTTTTAAGCACATTCTTCCGAATACCCCGTGGAGATTCGGAAAAATCATATACACGACGAACATCATCGAGGGCCTGAACCGCCAGTTCCGGCAGATCACGAAAAATAAGCCCTCCTTCACAAACGATGATTCCCTGCGCCGGATGCTGTATCTGGCCTCTCAGCGCATCGTGAAGCACTGGCACGCCAGATGTCAACTGGGATCTGCGCTCAGCCAGGATCATGTTCGCCGATCGAGCCGTTGGCTGACCTCCCCTTTGTTTTATGGCGGCCAGCTCGTCATTCACGCCGGCGCGCGCAATACCGTTCTGACCGCCATGGCTGGTAATCGCGATTGGTAGGCCAGAATCCGCCCTGCTTTCCAGCGCCATTCTTTTGACTTTGTCGAAAATCGCTACACAAAAATTTTTGCCGTCGGGCCACCAATGTAGCAAAGTCGCCATTCAAGGAGAACTGTTGCTCACCGAGATGGCGGTCTTTTTATTTATGAGGCAAGTGGCATTTTTTCCAAGGGCATTTGGAAGCAGCGCCCATAAAGCTTCATCATCAAGTTTTCGCCTGCGGCGTTTTGCAGAACCCAAAGCAGAGGCGGTACGGATCGCGTCATGCCTTCCTTTCGCCAGCTTCAATCGTCAGATCACGCTGCTGGCCTGTGCGCAGCGCCCGAGCCGCTGGCGTAAACAGCTGTTCTTCCCGCAATGTTTCTGCGGCACCGAAAGAAGCAGTTTCAGTCTCCAGGCCTCGGCCATCTCCTCCAGGTACTATCTCACAGCACGGCCACCTCTGTTCAGCAGGTAATGGATCGCCTTTCCCGCAGCGCAGATTTCTGGGCGCGCTGTCTTTCGCATCGCACCATGCCTCATGACAACAGCGCGTCTAAAAACAGCTTCTCCCTGCCCATTGCTTTTCTTCGTTTTCGCACCGTTCCTCCTGGCGTGTCAGTTTCTGCCAATGCCCGCTCCAGCTGAAAGTCGGGAGCACATCGCATGCCTGCCAATAGCCGCGGGAGAATCCTTCCGCTTGCGGCAGCAGAGTGCTCAGTGCTCTGTCACTTCCCAGCAGCCCCAGCAGCTCACCACACGAATGCCCCGGCCCTGTGGTATCCCTGGTATCCGTCCGCGTGCAGCACCGGCTCCCTGCAAAGCCGTTTGCGTAGTATCGTAGACCGGTTGCAGCCATTTCTCCGGAAGCCTTCAGCAGCCGGGGTCACCTGCCCGGCGGGGACAGCTTCAAGCCCTGACGTTGGAATTCCCTTGCCCAGGCGGTACAGCGGCGAAAGGGTTACGACAAACTTCGCGCTGCCAGATACGCCACTGCTCTCCGCGGAGGTAAAAAGCCGCGGGGCGGGCAGCGCGCAGGCTGTTTTCGCCGTGCCTTTTGCCAATGCTGGTCTTCGCCGGTCCTCCTTCCTCGCAGTTCTTTTGCAGGCGTAGAACCTCGCGAACCCAGAACCCACCGGCTTCATTCGCAGCGTCCGGCGAACCCTTGACGATTTCAACCAACTGCTGCCGCAGGCAGCAGATCCGCTCATTCTTCGGCAGACGGTGCCCACCGCCTCAGTGCGAGTCCCCCCTCCGGAACGACATCCAACACATTGCCGGACTGCTTGCGCTGCCGTGCGCCTTCACAGCAACAGGCTTTCAGCGGCGGCTTTGGTTCCGGAAATATAGGCTTTCGCTTCGTTGTAAAAAACTCAGCTGCTCCATGACCATCTGCTCCGCCTGCTCCGAAGAACGGCCGAACAGCTTCTTTTTGGACAGCTTCAGCTGCTCCAGCAGCCACTCATTCTGCAGTGTCAGGCTGGTAATGACCCAGCGCCTGTTCCTGTTCGCGGGCAGCAAGCTTTGCTTCCAGTCTTGCATGTTCCGCCTCAAGCTTGATGCGCTCTGCTTCAAGCTTCTTACTCGCGTTGATTCCAACTGCGCATTTTTCTGCTGCAATCGTCGCTCATATTCCGCACGGGGAAATGGTGACCATTTCCGCCGTGTTACTTGTCTGCATTTCTCTGTTTTCCATGCAAACATTATACCACAGAATGCGGCAAAAATCCTGTGCTTTTCAATGGTTTCCACCCATTTTCCCTGCTCAGACAGTGGTCAATCCCGTTACCGGGCGGTGGGCTTTCGGCTGCTCAATTTTTAGTCCTTCCATGAGCCAGCGGTACTGCTGCGGTGTTAGCACCTTTACCTCGGATTCCGAGCGCGGCCACTGGTATGCGCCCTGTTCCAGTCGCTTGTACAGCAGGATGAAGCCGTCCTTTTCCCAGTACAAGCCCTTGATACGGTCTCGCCGCCGCCCGCAGAACAGGAACAGTGTGTTGGCAAACGGATCCAGTTCAAACTGCTGCTGGACGAGGCGCGCCAGGCCGTCTATGCCTTTGCGCAGATCTGTGCAGCCACAGGCAATGTAGATTTTATCTGCGCCGGTGAAGTCGTTCAGCATAGTGTATTTTGGGCTTTGCCCGTGTCAACACAATGGCACATACACTCGGAATGTCCATCCAGCAACACCAACAAAAAAACCTGCTCAAATTCTACGTTTTGCCGAGGGCAAAAAAGAGCCGCTTTCCCGAAAAATCCTCGGAAAAGCGGCTCAAAAAGCCTTGGGTAAAGGTACAGGTCCATCGAATTTGCCAAAGCCCATTTTGGCATCTTTTTGTCACGCTTCTAAAAATGGGCGCAAAAAAGCCCGGAAGTCGTTGAAACTTCTGGGCTTTTCGCGCTGATATCTTTTTTGGTTCAGCTTGATGGTGGACCTGAAGAGACTCGAACTCTCGACCTCTCGGATGCGAACCGAACGCTCTCCCAGCTGAGCTACAGGCCCTTATTGACTTTTTTGGCGGCATAGATGCGAACCATCTGCCGGACGCTTGCGCTACATCCCCAAATTTGGGGGCATAGAATTGAACCGTTCGCTCTCCCAGCTGAGCTACAGGCCCGAAAACATGAATATTATAGCGATGAATCGCGGGTTTGTCAAGGCTTTCTTTTGGGAAATCCCCGCGCAGAGATTTCCTCTGCGCGGGGATGGGTTTCATTACACACCCAGCTTGTTGCGGCGGATGATCTCAGCCTCGTCCGGGGTCGTGGTGGAGGTATAGCCCTCCAGCGGGATCAGGCGGGCGTTGACCGCGTCGATGATCCACTCGGCATACGGGAAGAAATACTTGTCGAACTCGTGCGGCGGAGTGATCCAGTTGCGCGCGCCGATGACGACGGGAGGCGCATCCAGATAGTCGAAGCACATATTCGTCAGGTTCTCCGCGATCTCGTTGAGGAAGGTGCCTCTTGCGCAGGCGTCGGAGGCCAGGACCACGCGGCCGGTCTTCTTGACGGAAGCGATCAGATCGGTATAATCCAGCGGGACCAGAGACGGCATGTTGATGACGTCGGCTTCCACGCCGTACTTCTCGGAGAGCGTCTTGGCTGCGTCGACCGCGCGGTACAGCGTTGCGCCGATGGTGAGGATGGTGAGATCCTTGCCGTCGCGGACCTTATTGACTGCGCCGGGGGCCCACTCATACTCTTCGGCGGGAACGCCGCCCTCGTGGAACTCTTCGCCCTTGCCGTAGATACGCTGGGACTCGAAGATGACGCAGGGATCGGTGCCGTTCAGAGCTGCCTGCATGATGCCCTTGGCCTCATACGGGGTAGCCGGGAAGAAGACCTTCAGACCGGGGATGTGAGAGACGATGGCGACCCAGTCCTGAGAATGCTGCGCACCGTACTTTGCGCCGACGGACATACGCAGGATCATCGGCATCTTGAGAATACCGGCAGACATGGCCTGCCACTTGGACATCTGGTTGAAGACCTCGTCGCCTGCGCGGCCCAGGAAGTCGCAGTACATCAGCTCGACGACCGCGCGGCCGCCGCACATGCAGTAGCCGACGGCAGTGCCGACGATGGCAGCCTCGGAAATCGGAGAGTTGAACAGGCGGGAGTGCGGGATCACGTCCATCAGGCCGCGGTAGACGGCGTAAGCGCCGCCCCAGTCGCGCACGTCTTCGCCATAGGCGACGAGCGTGGGGTCCTCGTAATACTTGTTGATCAGCGGCTCAAAGATAGCGTCGCGGATGTTGTAGACCTTCATGTCGGAGAACTTATTGCCGTCCTTATCGAACGCATAGTGCTCCTTCTTGGCAAGGTCTGCATAGCGCTTGCAGCTTCCTTCGGGCCAGTAACGTTCAGCTTCTGATCGGGAGCGCCCATGGAGCGGACGGTCTCGTTGGAGAACATCAGGTTTGCAAGGTAATCCGGGTTCTTGTCGAAGTCGACATACGGAGAGATCTCCTTGTCGTCAGCCGCGCGGCAGATCATGGTCATGCGGTCAGCGGTATCCTGCAGGAGCTTGGCGAAGAACTCGTCGGACTCGACGCCTGCTTCCACGAGAGCCTCGCGGAACTTGACGATCGGGTCGTGGCTGCGCCAATCCTCGATCTCTTCCTTGGTGCGGTAGGCGTTCTGGTCGGAGGTGGAGTGGCCGACGAGACGATAGGTCACGACATCGAGCAGGACGGGGCCTTCGTTGTTCTTGATCAGCTCCATCTTGCGCTTGTACGCGTCGATGACAGCCAGCGGGTTCCAGCCGTCGACACGCTCGGCGTGCATCTGGCTCGGGGTGATGCCTGCGCCGAGACGGGCGGGCATGTTGTAGGCCATGGTCTCGCCCATGGTCTGGCCGCCCATGCCGTAGAAGTTATCAAAGACGTTGAAGATGATGGGCAGGCCGCCCTTCCGGCCTTCTTCCCACAGGGTCTTGAACTGGTCCATGGCGGAGAAGTTCATGGCCTCGTAGACCGGGCCGCAGCCGAGGGACGCATCGCCGATGTTGCAGACGACGACGCCCTTCTTGTCGTTGTTCTTCTGGTACAGCGCAGCGCCCGTTGCGATCGGAGCGGAGCCGCCGACGATGGCGTTGTTGGGGTAGATGCCGAACGGCAGGAAGAACGCGTGCATGGAGCCGCCCATGCCGTGATGGAAGCCGTTTTCACGGGCGAAGATCTCAGCAACGGTGCCGTAGAGCAGGAAGCGGATGGCCAGCTCCTTGACGTCGCAGGTATCGGCAAACTTCTTGACGGCTGCCAGGGTCTTGCCGCCGAGGACGGTTTCCATGGTGCTCATGAGTTCTTCATCGGAGAGCTTGTTGATGCAGCTCAGGCCCTTGGAGAGGATCTCGGAATGGCTTCTGTGAGAACCGAAGGTGATGTCGTCCTTGTTCAGCAGATATGCTTCGCCGACGCAGGAGGCCTCCTGGCCGTAGCTCAGGTGCGCGGGGCCGGGGTAGGTCGTCTCGACGCCGTTATAGTTGGCCTGGGTCTTGATGAGGGTGAGCATATGCTCGAACTCACGGCAGATGGCCATGTCGCGGTAGATGCGGATGAGGTCTTCCTTGGTGTAATTGCCCTCGTCCAGTTCCTGCTTGATGGTCTTGTTATACTGGCAGACGGGAATATCTTCAAAGTGGATATAGCCGGGCTCGCGGACTTTTACAGGATCGATATACAAAGATTTCGGCATAATTTCGTCCTTCCTTTCTCTTACTTGGCAAGCAGCGTCATGAAGTTCTCAAGGCTCTTGCACAGCTCGCTCATGTAGCGCGCAGCAGGTGCGCCGTCGATGACTCTGTGATCGAAGGTCAAAGACAGGCCCATGGCCGGGTACGTCTCAATGACGCCGTCCTTCGCGGACTTGATCTTCGTCTGGATATTGCAGACGCCGAGAATGCCGGTCTGAGGCGGGTTGATCACGGGCGTGAACGCCTCGCAGCCGAACGAGCCGATGTTGGAGATGGTGAAGGTCGCGCCGGACATATAATCGGGGCTGAGCTTGCCTTCGCGGGCCTCGGCGGCAAGCCGCTTGGCTTCCATGGACAGTTCGAGCAGCGTCATCTGGTCGGCGTTAAAGATCGTGGGGACGATCAGACCGCGCGGGGTGTCGCAGGCGAAGCCGAGGTTGACGGTATTGAAGTGACGGACGACATTCTCTTCGAGGACGTTTGCATTCAGATCCGGGCAGGACTTGATGGTCTTCGCAACGGCGAACATGACCATGTCGTTGAGGCTGACCTTGCCCATGGGCGCGTCAAGCGGCTTGAGCATGGCGCGGTAGGCCTGGATCTGGGTCGCGTCGAAGGAATATTGCTGCGTAAGCTGCGCCATAGTGGAAAGGCTCTTGGTCATGGACTTGGCCGTTGCCTTGCGCACGGGGCTCCATTTGACGTCTTCAAATTCGGCGGCAGCGGGAGCTGCTGCGGTGGGAGCAGCATATGCAGCGGCTGCGCCGGAGGCGATCAGCTTGTCAATATCGCGTTCGATGATGCGGCCGTTGGGGCCGGTGCCGGTGGCAAGGGCCGGGTTGACATTGTTCGCGACGGCCTTGGCCATAGCGCGCGGAGAAATGGCCTTCAGCTCGGCTGCGGCAGCAGGCGCTGCGGCAGCTGCGGGCGCGGCTTCTTCTGCGGCGGGAGCGGCGGCAGGAGCCGGGACCTCTGCGCCGGGCTTCAGGAACTCATATGCGTCGCCCTCTTTGCCGATGGCGCAGACGTTGGCAGCACGGAACCTCGTCGCCGTCTTCATAGAACTTTGCAAGCAGCGTGCCGGCTGCGGTGGATTCGCATTCGAACTCCGCCTTGTCGGTTTCGTAGGTGAAGAGGACATCGCCGACATTGACGGAATCACCGACATTCTTCTTCCACTCGCCGATGATGCAGGACTCGACCGTGATGCCTTCCTTCGGCATGATAACGGCCTGTGCGCACGGACCGGCCGGAGCGGCGGCTGCGGCGGGAGCTGCCGCCTTGGGCGCTTCTGCTGCGGCGGCTGCGGGAGCAGCAGTGGCTGCCGGGGCATTCTTGAGCGCGGAGGTGTCCTCTCCGGGGTTGCCGATCGCGCAGACATTGACCAGGCACGGGACCTCATCGCCGTCTTCATAGAACTTCTCGATCAGGGTGCCGGCTGCGGTGGATTCGCATTCGAACTCCGCCTTGTCGGTCTCGTAGGTGAAGAGGACGTCGCCGACGTTGACGTGATCGCCGACATTCTTCTTCCACTCGCCAATGATGCAAGATTCGACTGTAATGCCTTCCTTGGGCATCAATACGCCTTCTGCCATAAGTGTTTCACTCCTATTTTAATTTCAATTATTTGTTGGCCAGCAGATATTTTTCAGCTTCTGCGCTCCACAGGCCGTTGTGGCGCTTGGTGATCTCGTCGAGCTTTGCAAACAGCGGATCTGTCTCGCCCAGCTTGCCGAAATCGGCGATGGCCGTCAGGGGCAGCTCGATCTGGGTGTAGATCAGCTTCTTGCCGCCGGGGATCTTCGGCAGGTTCAGAACGGTATCGACGACAGCGTTCAGACCGCCGATGTGGGTGATCATGGCAGCGGGGTTGATCTTGCCGGAGGTCATCATCTCGATGGCTTCCTTCATGTCGCTGGTGTTGCCGCCGGAGGTGCCGACCACATGGGTGTAGAGATAATGAACGTTGTACCAGTTGAATTCCGCCTTGAACTGGCTGTTGGTCGGGCCTGCAAAGAAGTTGAGGCAGCCGTCGAAGCCAAGGATATCGCTGGCCTGCTCGACAACGGGCTTGACCGGAGCGAAGCAGATGACGTCGTCATAGCCGGTGCCGCCGGACAGCTCACGCAGGTAGTTGGTGTCGCAGCCGGGCTTGGCGGTGTTGACATAGTGCAGCTCAACGCCCATTTCCTTTGCGTGCTCAACAGTATAGATGCTCTGGGCGCGTTCGAGTCTGGCGTCGTCAATGTCGGTGATGACGAGCAGGCTCGGGCGGCGGTCGCAGTGCAGCGCATAGTCGATCGCGCCGAGGCCCATGGGGCCGACGGAAGCGAGCATGGCCATCTTGCCGCCCTCGACGATGCCCATCTGATGCTCATAGGAGCCGGGCTTGGTGTGGTACATGGCGTGGAACGTGCCGATGATGCAGCTCATGGGTTCTGCCAGAGAGCCGTAGAAATAGGTATCGGAATTGTACGGCAGCAGGTTGTCGGTCAACAGCGTCTCGATGGGGATGTTGGAATACTGGCTGTCGCCGCCGCAGTACTGGTAGGAGTAGCCGGGAGCCAGCTGGGAGCCCTTGTAGAAATGGGCAGGCTGGATGGCGAAGCCCTGACCGGGCTTGTACTTGTTCTTCCAGTTTTCGCCGACCTCGGTGATCACGCCGCAGAATTCATGGCCGACGATGGTCGGATGCTCCGCAACGTCGTTGGGCACGCGCTTGTGCTCTTCGCCCTCGACCGCAGCCTTGTACGTGCTCATGCAGATGGAGTCAGAAATGATCTTGACCTGAACATCGTCCGGACCGACCGGTGGGAGTTCAATTTCCTCCAGACGCAGATCCATTTTGCCATGGATTCGAACTGCTTTGGTTTTCATAGATTCCATTCCTTTCTGAATTTTTGCCTTGGGGAAAATCGTCCAACAAAAATGGGATTGTGTTGGTTTGTATTGATTTCACCTTATTGTAGCGCAAGAATCCGCAGGTGTCAACGATAAATCCCATTTTCGCATGCCTGTTTGCGTTGTTTTTTGTGGGAGCGCTTTGTATTCGCCCCGAATCTGCCGCTTCCCTTTCCAAAAAATATTGTAGGATAGAAAAAACGATACAGGAGGGATCTCTTCATGTCCTATCAGGCAGTCATTCTTACCGTCAGCGGTTCCTGCGCCGCAGGGACCCGGACCGACACCAGCGGCCCGGCCATCCGCGCCATCCCCGTCGCCATGTGGGTCGAGGGACTGAAGTCGACGCCGCGGGCGATGCTTTCCCGCGCGGTCGCCGGGATCAGAGGGCACACGCTTGTGCTGAACGTCCCGGGCTCGGAAAAGGCGGCGCGCGAAAATCTCGGCGCTGTCGTCGCGACGCTCGATCACGCGCTCAGAATGCTCGCGGGCGGCGGGCACTGACCAAACTAAAAACACGCGCTGCAGCCGCAGCGCGTGCTTTTTCATTTTCTCTGATAGCCGAGTGCCGACGAGATCATCTTCCCCGTCTGCACCACCTGCTCGACCGCCTGCCGAAATTCTTCCGACCGGACGCTGCGGAACATGCCGAGCACGCCGATCCTCGCAAAAAAGCTGCAGGCCTACGGCATCACGATGACAGAGCATCTGACCGTCAGTGACGGGCTGGAGCAGGTCGCCGCGGCGATCGACGAGATGCGGAAAAAGCCGGTCAACATGATCCTCTGCACCGGCGGCATGAGCGTCGATCCCGACGACAATACGCCCGGCGCGATCGCCCGGAGCGGCGCGCGGATCGTGACCTACGGCGCAGCGGTCCTGCCCGGGGCCATGTTCCTGCTGGGATACTACGAAGACGGCCAGCCCGTGATGGGTCTTCCTGGCTGCGTCATGTACGCGAAGGCGACGATCTTCGATCTCATCCTGCCGCTCGTCGCTGCAGGGCTGCAGGTCACGAAGCAGGAGATCGCCGCGCTCGGCTGCGGCGGGCTGTGCCTCGGCTGCGCGGAGTGCCATTATCCCGTCTGTCCGTTCGGTAAAGAGTAACGACGTTACGATTTATATATCAACAGCATGACGCTCAAGTGCATCGCAGGCATCGAAAAGCCCGACCGTGGCACGATCACGCTGGACGGCCGTGTGCTGTTCGACAGCGAAAAGCATATCAACCTCACGCCGCAGCAGCGGCGCGTGGCGCTGGCGCGCATTCTGGCGTCGGAGCCGCAGGCGATCTTACTGGACGAGCCGTTCTCCGCGCTCGACAGCTACCTCAAGTGGGAGCTCGAGCTCGGCGAGCTGCTGGGCGCGTTCGACGGGCCGATCCTCTGGGTCAGCCACGAGCTTGGCGGAAGCGGCACGCCCTTCCGCATCCTGCGCATCATCTCGGATGCCGGGCACGCGGTCTTTCTGCTGCAGCCGGAGGGCGCGGCAGAGGGGTCGCCGGTCCTGCGCGCGGAATGCGATGCAGCCGGTACATATGCCGCCGGGCAGACGCTTCCTGTTTCCTTCCGGGAAGAAAAGCTGCTGTTTTTCTGAGGTGCTGGACAAAATTTCAGGATCCTGCTATGATGGAAGCACCCTGAAGAATGGAGGACCCTGCCATGCGGACCGGAACGAAGAAATGCATCCTTTTCCGGGCGGCTTGACTTCCGTTAGCAGCGATAAAGACTATGACAGCCGTTCTGTCAATCTGATGTTCGCATGGGGACGGTTTGAGGATGAATGCTGTAGTCTGACCTTCTCCGGCTCACAGGTGGTCGTCGCCGGACCGAACAACCGTGGATTTCAGGTTTATCATTCAGTCGATCCCGGATTTCTTGACCGGCTCACCGCAGAAGTGCAGACTTACGGCGTCAAAAACTGAATGGCAGGCCCGACGCATGGATGCGCCGGGCCTTTTGTTACACTTCTCCCCTGTCTGCCGACTATATGGGTGTCAGCTGACCAAAACAGATTGGAGGACACTGCATGGACGAACAGAACCTGCTTTCCCGCCTGCGCCACGGCGACGAGCAGGCGCTCGCAGCGGCGATCACGCAGTACAGCGCGTATGTCGTCACCGTCATTCACAACCGCAGCCGCGGGCTTCTCTCGCCGGAGGATGAGGACGAGCTGGCCTCGAGCGTCTTTTTCGCGCTCTGGCAGTCCTGCCGGACGGTGAAGTCCGGGAGCATCTTCGGGCGTGGCTCGGGAGCGTCGCGCGGAACAAGACCGTCGACCGGCTGCGGAAAAGCCGCAGCGAGGTACCGCTGGACGAGGATCTGGCCGGAACGGAGGATTTTCTTCTCGAGGAAGCCACGAAGCGAGAACAGGCGCAGCAGCTCCGCGCCGCTGTCGCGCAGCTATCAGAGACAGACCGCGAGATCATCTACCGGTTTTATGATTTATGTCAACCGGCAGTAGAGATCGCCGCGGCGCTCGGGCTGACACCTGCAGCGGTCCGGATGCGGCTGGTGCGCAGCCGGGAAGCCATCAGAAACGAATTATGCCGGGGAGGGTTTGTATATGAATCGGATTGACAGGATCCTGCAGGCCGCGGCGCTGCCGGACGTGCCGGTCGAAGCGCTGCCGGAAGATCGGCAGGCAGGGATTTTGAACGGCACGATGCAGCTTGTGCAGCAGGATGCAAAAAAGCACAGCCGCAAGCGCGTTATCCGCATTATGATTGCCGCAGCCGCAGCCATCGCGGTGCTGTGCGGCGCGGCGGCGGTGCTGCATTACGCTTCCGTCTCCAATGCGGAGACCACGTATCATGCCGAGGGCGCATCCATTCGTCCGGATGGCACGCTGGAGCCGTTTTCCTATGATTTTTCCAGAGACGCGATCATCCGCGTCGATACAGAGGGCCGCACGTCCGGCACCTACTGCGGGGTGCAGTTTGGCTGGACGCCAACGGCGCTGATCCCGGACAATACCGCGTATCTGTATGACGTCATTGCCATGCGCAGTCCGGCGCAGCTGGACGGCATCTCCGATGCCCAGATGGAGCTGGCAAAGGACTGCGTTTACTCCACCGACAGCACAGCGCAGGTGCGCTTCACGTTCAGCTGCCTGTCCGCCAACGAGGTTGTGGGCTGCGATCTTCTGGTGCCCGGAGACGACCCGGCGATCGTCAAGGAGGGCATGCTGAATGATCTGTATGCCTGCTGGATCGAAACGTATGACACAGACCGCGGAGCGGACATCACCCATCATTTCCTCCTGCTCTATGACGCGGACAAGCTCTGCGTGGTGTTCCTGGGCGGCGACTGGGACATCACGGAAAAGATCGCGGAACACATGACCATCGTGCAGACCGGGATCCCCACGCCGGAGGCTTCGCAGAATTTCACCTACGTCGGCGTATTTGGCTGAGGAAACCGCCGGTCCTCATGAAAAAGCAGCGCCCGCAGCGGAGATCCGCTGCGGGCGCTGTTGTGCCTTGGTCCCGTTCAAAAACGGCTCAGCGCAGACGTCCGTCGCCGCCCATGAGGGCCGTCATCTCTTCCAGCCGTTCCAGCGGGAACGGCGGCTCGCACAGCGGCTTCATGGCGATGCTCATGAGCTTCATGGGGTTATCGTCCGCCGCCACGCGGTTGGAGCTGAGCGCACCCGCAGCGGCGGCAGCGGTGGATGATGGCCCATTCGCCGCCCTTGCGCACCCAGACGGCGATCGGCTCCATGATCCCGCCGCAGTCGGATGCCCGGTCACCGGGCTCGAGGTCGACGTGGAGGCTGGAGAGGCAGTTGGGGCAGTGGTTGCGGTGGTCACTGCCGGCGTTCTGCGGCGTGCAGAGCCGGCCGCAGACCTTGCAGGTGAAGCTGTCATTGCAGGCATGGGTCTTATAATAGCCTTTTTCGAACGTTTTGCGTTTATTTTCCCGATTCATGGTGGATCCTCCTGAAGATCGAATCGTAAAGCTTCGGGAGGCGCGGCGTGTGAGATTTGCCGGACCTCCCGGGCAGCCCACACGCTCCGATGTACAGGTGATCAGCTTCAAAAAGTTCTCCTTTTTATGCAATGATCCGCGCGGCCGCTGAAGCCGCCCGGTCTGGTTCTATCATAGTCCTGCCGCGGCCGCCTGTCAATTTGTTTTTCCGGTTCGGCGGCGCCGGTTTTCTTCCGGGCCGCTGTTTTTTGCACACTTTCCGCACGCTGCGGCTTTACAGGGCCCGCGCAACAAGCTATACTGTACAGCAGAAAAGTGAGGGATATTCTATGAAATACGCATTCACGCATGGAAAGCTCCTGGACGCCAACGAGGGGATCTCCGTCCCGGGCGGACATATGGCCGGGTCGGTCGCCGTGGCCGCGCACTCTATTCCTGAGGCGCTCGCGCAGCTGGATGCCGCAGAGGCGCAGGGCGTCGACCTCATCAAGCTGATGATCACGGGTGGCGTGATGGACGCGAAGGAAAAGGGCGTCCCGGGTGAAATGAAGATGCCGCCGGAGATGATCAAGGCCGTCTGCGACCGGGCACACGCCGCGGGATACCGCGTTGCGGCCCACGTCGAGTCGCCGCAGGGCGTGCGCGCGGCGCTGGAAAACGGCGTGGATTCGATCGAGCACGGCGCAAAGCCGGACGCGGAGATCCTGCGCCTGTTCAAAGATACCGGCGCGTTTCTCTGCACAACGATCTCGCCTGCCCTGCCCTACGCGCTGTTTGACCGTTCCATCACCCACGCGACTGAGGTCGAGCAGTACAACGGCACGATCGTCTTTGAGGGCATCATCGACTGCGCGAAGGCCGCGCTTGCCAACGACATTCCCGTCGTGCTCGGCAACGACGTCGGCTGCCCGTGGATCACCCAGTATGATTTCTGGCGCGAGCTGTTTTATTTCCACAAATATACCGGCGTCTCCAACGCCTTCGCTCTCTACACCGCAACGAGCCGGAGCGCGGAGCTCGCCGGCATCGGCAGCGAGACCGGCACCGTTGCGCCAGGCAAGTGCGCAGACCTGATCGTGACCGCTGCAAACCCGCTGGAGGATCTGCGCGCGCTGCGGCACGTCGGGATGGTCATGGCCCGCGGCCAGCTGACCGGGCATCCGCGCTTCAAGCGCCGCCCGGAGGTCGAAGCGCAGCTCGACCGCTTTTTGACAGACGAGTCCGGCGCGGCTGCGCGCTGAGAAACGGAGGACAGGCTTTGCTGTATCTTGGATTTTTGCTTCTGGCCGGCATTCTGCAGGGCGTCATGGTCTCGCTCAACGCGCAGATGGGCAACTACTTCAGTCTGTTCGGCATCTGCTTCTTTGTCCACGGCATCGCGCTCGTGCTGCTGCTCGGCTATCTGCTGGTCAAGCGGCAGCCGCTGCGGTTTTCCGGTGCGCCGTGGTATGTGTATCTGGTCGGCGCGATGGGCATCGGGATCGTCGCAACCTCCAGCTGGTGTACGCTGCATGTCGGCGCGAGCGCGTTTATGGCGCTCTCCACGGCGGGTCAGCTCGTCTCCTCGGCGCTGATCGACCGGTTCGGTCTGTTCGGCATGCCGGTCACGCGGATCCGCAGGCGGCAGCTGCCGGGCTATGCGCTCGTGCTGCTGGGCGTGATCCTTGTAGTTCTGAACTGAGGAGGCGGCTGCATGATCTATTATCTGACTGCCCTGCTGAACGGGTTTTTCAACTCCATCAACCGCATGACGAATGTCCGGGCCGGAAAGCTGTTCGGCACGGCCAACGGCGCGCTGATCAACTATGTGGAAGCAACGGTTCTTTCGCTGCTGCTCGTCTTCGTGCTCAAAAACGGGAAGGAGCTCACGTGGGGCTACATCACAGCCGTCCCCTGGTGGGTCTATCTCGGGAGCATCTGCGGACTGCTCGCGCAGCTGCTGCAGATCATCGGGACGCTGCATTCCAACACGCTGGTCTCCTCCGTTCTGATGCTGGTCGGCAATCTCGGGATGTCGCTGACGCTGGACTATGTGTTCTACGGCACGTTCAGCCTGCTGCGTGCCGCCGGGATCCTGCTCATCCTGCTCGGCATGACCTGGGTGGAGAAGGAAAAGCACGCGCCTGCGGAAAGCGAAGAATAAGTTAACATAAAGCAAACGGCCAGCCCGACTCTGGGCTGGTCGTTTGTTATAGCAGGATCTGTGATGGGTAAGCCTCCAGCAGCGAAACATTGGGAAGTTCTGCGCCGAAGCGGGCCATGTTGCGTTCGCATTTGCGGCGGACGCCGCAGGCATCCTTCTCGTCGGCCGGGATGTGGTAGACATAATTCTTTTTTGCTGCCTCGGGCAGCAGCGCGCGCGTTTCGGGATAGGACAGGATCTGGCCGTTCCAGAACGCCGCGTCGGCGCGGCGGCCGCGAAGGATCGCGCGGTGCTGTACCGCGTCGATGCGCGCGTCCGCAGTCACATAGACGCTGACACCCGCGGCCGAGATGAAATACACACCGTGCATGATCGCATCCCAGCCCGGCACGGGCGTATGCGCAAACTGGTGGTATTCAACGCAGAACGGGCCGAACTGCAGCGCCAGCTGGGGCGGCGTCTGCGGCTGCGGAACGAAGACGGGCGCGCCGCTGGCTGCCTGCAGCTGCCGGGTGCGGAGCGCATTGTAATGATCGGGGTGCGCATGCGTGCACAGGATACCGCAGAGCGCGTCATAGGGCGGCTCCCCTGCCAGCATCTGCGAGAAGGTCTCGGGCGGCAGGCCGTAATAGCAGCGGAACTGCTTGTTGAGCGCGTCGACCAGAAGCGTCCGCCCCTCCGCTTCCAGCACGAGCCCGCAGCTGCTGACCAGTGTGATCCTCATTGCAGCAGCTCCAGAAATTCCTGCTCGGAAAGCACGGGGACGCCTAGCTCCTGCGCCTTGCGGAGCTTGCTGCCTGCGCTTTCCCCGGCGACGACGTACGTCGTCTTTTCGAGACGGACGAGGCGGCCTTACCGCCGAACGACTCGATCTTCTCCGTCGCCTCCTCGCGCGTAAACAGGCTCAGCGCGCCGGTCAGGACAAAGGTCTTGCCCGCAAAGCGCGTATCCGTCACCTGGTTGGTTGACATAAAGTTTACACCTGCCACGCGCAGCCGATCGATCAGGTCCTGTGACTGCGGGCTGGCAAAGTAATCGAGGATGTTCTGCGCCGTCGTTTCGCCGATATCGGGGACAGCCGTCAGATCCTCCAGCGATGCGTGCTGCAGAGCATCGAGACTCCCGAACGTCGACGCGAGCACCTTGGCCGCCTTGCTGCCGACCTGCCGGATGCCAAGCGCGCACAGCAGCCGGGCCAGATCGTTCTGCTTGCTGGCCTCGATGGCGGCTTTGAGGTTCGCGGCGGACTTTTTCCCCTGCCCGGGGAGCTTTGCGAAGGCGGCATAGTCCAGCGCGTAGAGGTCCGCGGGGTTGGAGACCATCTTTTCCTCGATCAGCAGGTCGATGATCGCGCTGCCGAGGCCGTCGATGTTCATGGCCTCGCGCGAGACGAAGTGCGCCAGATTTCTGGACAGCTGTGCCGGGCACTCCGCGCCCGTGCAGCGCAGGGCAGCGCCGTCCTCATCGCGCACGACCGGCGCGCCGCAGACGGGGCAGCGGTCCGGCAGGCGGTACGGCACGGCGTCCGCCGGACGCTTTGCGGGAACGACCTCCAGGATCTCCGGGATGATCTCCCCTGCCTTGCGGATCCTGACGGTGTCGCCGATGCGGATATCCTTGTCGGTGATAAAGTCCTGGTTGTGGAGCGTCGCGGCGGTGACGGTCGTCCCGGCGAGATGGACCGGGGCCACGATCGCCCGCGGGGTCAGCACGCCCGTGCGCCCCACCTGCACGACGATATCCTGCAGCACGGTCTCCTTGATCTCCGGCGGGTATTTGAAGGCCGCCGCCCAGCGCGGGAACTTCGCCGTGCTGCCGAGCCGCTCGCGCCCGGCCAGACTGTTGAGCTTCATGACGGCTCCGTCGATATCATACGGCAGCTCATAGCGGGTCTCGCCGAGCTGGGTGATCAGATGCTCCGCTTTGTCCATATCGCGGCAGAGCGTGTAAGGTATGACCTTGAACTTGAGCGCCCGCAGATAGTCGAGCGTTTCGCTGTGCGTCCGGAATGTGACGCCATCTGCCAGCTGCAGGTTGAAGACGAGAATGTCGAGCTTCCGCTTTGCCGCCACACCCGGGTCCAGCTGCCGCAAGGAGCCCGCCGCGGCGTTGCGCGGGTTGGCAAACAGCGGCTTGCCGAGCTTCTCCTGCTCGGCGTTGAGCGCTTCAAAGCTGGCGCGGGGCATGAAGACCTCGCCGCGCACGATGAGACGCGCGGGCGCGCCGGTCAGCGTCATGGGGATGGAGCGGACGGTCTTCAGATTCTCCGTCACGTCCTCACCGATGAGGCCGTCGCCGCGGGTCGCGCCGCGGACAAAGCGGCCGTCCACGTATTCCAGCGCCACGGACAGCCCGTCGACCTTCGGCTCGACGGAGTATTCCGCGACCGGCTCCTCCTCGCGCACATGCGCATCGAAGTCCCGCAGCTCGTCAAAGGAAAACACGTCCTGCAGGCTCTCCAGCGGGACGGCGTGGCGTACCTTGACGAATTCGCTCAGCGCCTGCCCGCCGACACGGCGTGTCGGGCTGAGCGGCGAGGCATACTGCGGGTACTGCGCTTCCAGCTCCTCGAGTTGGCGGAGCTTGTGGTCATAGTCATAGTCGCTCATCTCCGGGTTATCGAGCACGTAGTAGCGATATCCGGCGTGCTCAAGTTCCCGGGTCAGCTGTTCGATCTGCTGTTTCGGTTCCATATTGATCCCAACCTTCTGCTGCGGTAAGATGTCCTAAGTTTACATAAGTTTCTGGTACCCGGCCGACGATCACGGTCTGCGCCACCATCACGTCGCTGTCCACGTCGACCGACTCGTAGCCGACCGTCGTGAGAATGGTCAGGCTGATGGTGAATTTGACCTTGAGCGTCTGCAGGGTCTGGTTGATGCCGGCCTCTGAGAAATCCGAGAAAAAGTCAGCATTCGACACGGTGAGGCTGACGGCCTTGACGGGCAGGACCGGCCCTGTCCCGGCCAGAAGATCCGGCAGCAGGAGATTTCCGAGCGGAATACCCATCTGCTGCGTATTGATCTGGTCGATGAGCCCGTCGAGCGCGCCGAGCACCTCGATCTTCATCCGCTCGACCTGGCCCATGTCCGTGCGGAGCGCGGTAATGTTGCCCTGTACATCCTTTTCCAGCACGATCACGCGGGAAAAATCCGTGTTGCCCGTGCGGAGCATTTCGCTGACGGATCCTGTGATGGCGTTCGATGCGGCGTTGACCGCCTGATTGCGTGCAAGCTCGCGGATATACGGTGACAGATGCAGCTGCGTGAGCAGGATCAGCCCCGTAATGACAAGCAGCAGCGCGATCAGAAGGATCCTTCTGCGTCTTCGCTTCCTCCGGCTCATCTCCATACACCCCCAGCATAGGCTATGCCGGAGCGCCGGGGATATTACAGCTTTTTCATGTGCTGCGCCGCCGTGTTGGCCATGAGGCGCTTGGTGCCGACGCCGTCAAAGGCGATTTCCAGCAGCGCGTCGTTGCCCATCGGCAGGACCGTCAGGATCATGCCGCGGCCAAAGGCCTTGTGCTGGACCATCTCGCCTGCGGCAAAGCTGTCCTTTGGCGCAGGCTTCGGTGCGGTGTGGACGGAATAGTCCTTCTGCGGCTTCGGCCGCGTGGGGATCTGGGAAAAGTCGTTATTGCTGTCGCCGTAGATGCTGACGCGGCCGAAGGAGCCGTATTGCCTCGGCTCAGTCTGCTGGTAGTTCGGCTTCGGCGCGCCGATGCGCTTGACCGACTCGGCCGGGAGCTCGTCGACGAAGCGGGACGGCAGATTTGTCGTCGTGCGGCCGTAGAGCATACGCTGGCGCGCGTAGGTGATGACCAGATGCTGCTTGGCCCGGGTGATGGCGACGTAGCACAGCCGCCGCTCCTCTTCCAGCTCCTCCGGCTCGCTCATGCAGCGGTTCGAGGGAAACAGTCCCTCCTCCAGACCGACAAGGAACACGTTCGGGAACTCCAGACCCTTGGCCGCGTGCATCGTCATCATGACGACGGCATCGGCATCCGGGTCGTACTGCTCAATGTCCGTATAGAGGGCGATCTCCTCCAGGAAGCCCGCCAGCGTGGGCGTCTCGGTGTTTTCCGTGTAGCTGAGGATGCTGGATTTGAGCTCGCGGACGTTCTCCGCGCGGGTGCGGGATTCCACATCGCCCTTCTCCTCGAGCATCTGCAGATAGCCGGTGCGCGTCATGACCTCCTCATAGAAATCCGGCAGCGGCAGCTTCTGCAGCAGCTCCGCGCATTCCTCGATGATGACCGTGAAGGCCATGAGCTTCGCAGCCGCCTTTTCCAGGCTCGGGTAGCTGTAGGGGTCGGAGACGACCGTGTACAGCGGGACGCCGGCCGCGGCCGCCTGCCGCTCGGCCATTTCGAGCGTCTTGCCGCCGATGCCGCGCGGCGGGTTATTGATGATGCGCTGCAGCCGCAGCTCGTCGGCGCGGTTATTGATGACGCAAAGGTAGGCCAGCATGTCCTTGACCTCCGCGCGGTCAAAGAAGCGCGTGCCGCCGATGATGCGGTACGGGATGCCGCTGCGCTTGAACGAGTTTTCGACCGCGTTCGACTGCGCGTTCGTGCGGTAGAGCACGGCGAAGTCCTTGAAATTCTTCCCCTTTGACATGGAGATGATGCGGTTGGTCACAAAATTAGCCTCGTCCGTTTCGCTGGAGGCCTCATAGACGGTGATCTGGTCGCCGGCAGCGTTTTCGGTCCAGAGCTTTTTGCCCTTGCGGCCGCGGTTGTGCGCGATGACGGCGTTCGCCGCGTTCAAAATCGCCTGCGTCGAGCGGTAGTTCTGCTCGAGCCGGATGACGCGCGCGCCCTTGAACTGCTTTTCAAACGAGAGGATGTTCTCGATCGTCGCACCGCGGAATTTGTAGATGGACTGATCGTCGTCGCCGACGACGCAGATATTTTCGTATCCGCCCGCGAGCAGCGACGTCAGCTGGTACTGCAGCTGGTTCGTGTCCTGATATTCGTCGATCATGACGTAAAGTGGAACTTCTGCTGGTAATAGGTCCGCACGTCCTCGAAGGTCTCGAGCAGCTCGACGGTCTTGAGGATGATGTCGTCAAAATCGAGCGCGTTCGCCTCGTGCAGGCGCTTTTCGTATTCGGCGTAGAGCTGCGCGATGCGATCCATGCGGTAATCGCCGGACTTTCCGGCGTGTTTGGAAAACGCCCCGGGTCCTGCCGCCGGTCCTTGGCCTTGCTGATGACGGACAGGGCCAGCCGCGGCGGCAGTGCCTTTTCGTCCAGGTCAAAATCGCGGAGGATATCCTTCATCACGCGCTCGGAATCGCTCGAGTCGTAGATCGTGAAGCGGCCCGTGTAGCCGTCCAGCCGGTCGATCTCCCGCCGCAGAATGCGGCAGCAGGCAGCGTGGAACGTCATGGCCCAGACGTCCATGGCGTAGTCGCCCAGCAGTGCCTGCAGTCGGCTTTTGAGCTCGTTTGCAGCCTTGTTGGTGAACGTGATGGCGAGGATGGACCACGGCGCGGCGGGCCGGAGCGCGCACAGGCGCTCGGCCTGCAGCTGCATGGCGGGATCCTGCGTTTTGAGGTACGTTTCGAGATATGTAAGGTCCTCTTCGGTCACGTAGTCCGGGACCTCCTGCGAGTCGGAGCCTTCACCGAAGGCGATGAGATTGGCAATGCGGTTGATGAGCACCGTCGTCTTTCCGCTGCCCGCGCCCGGCCAGCAGCAGCAGCGGGCCCTTGTGGTCAGGACGCCCTCGCGCTGCATGGCGTTGAGATTCTGAAAGCGCGCGGCGATGACCGCGCGGCGGGCGGCCAGAAATCGGGATTCAAATGTCTGTTCCATAGCTTCACCTTTGCGTCAGCTGACGCTTCAATAAACTATGGATATTCTACCGCATCTGACCGGATTTGTCGATATCAAAAAAATGTTCGAAGCCGTTCGAGCGCTTTCTTTTCGATCCGGCTGACCTGGACCTGCGAGACGCCGATGAGGCCTGCCACGCGCTGCTGCGTCAGGCTGTGGTAATAGCGCAGCTGGATGACGAGCCGCTCCTTCTCGCCCAGATGCCGCAGCGCCTCCCGCAGGGCGAGCTTTTCCAGCAGATTTTCCTCCATGCCGTCCGTGCAGAGGACGTCTTCAAGGGAAAAGCCCTCCTCGCCGGTCTGCCGCTGGATCGATTCGGCGGCGCTGGTGGCCGTCTCGGCGCTGGCGATCTCCTCGGGCGATAGCCCCATGGCCTCCGACAGCTCGGATACCGTCGGCTCGCGGCCGAAGTCGCCGGTCAGGCGCTCGCGCGTTTTTTTGATGGCGGCCGCGCGCTCCTTGACGCTGCGGCTGACCTTGACTGCGCCGTCGTCGCGCAGGAAGCGGCGGATCTCGCCTGCGATTTTGGGGACGGCGTAGGTGGAAAACTGCGTGCCGTAGGCGGTGTCAAAGCCTTCGACCGCCTTTAAAAAGCCGACGCAGCCGAGCTGGAACAGATCGTCCGGCTCTACGCCGCGGCCAAAATACCGCCGGGCGATCGACCAGATCAGGCCGGTATTCTCCGTCACGAGCCGCTCCGTGGCCGTCCGGTCGCCCTGCTGAGCCTGCGTGATGAGCGTGATCGTCTCGCTCAAGCGTTCTTCCCCCGCTGCACGATCTTCCGCTTCATATGTACCGTCGTCCCCCGCCCCGGCTTCGACGTGACCTGCAGCGAGGTCATGAAGCTCTCCATGATCGTAAAGCCCATGCCGCTGCGCTCGGGGCCGCCGGTCGTGAACATGGGCGTGCGGGCCTTTTCAATGTCCTCCATCCCGCAGCCCTTGTCGCGCACGACAACGTCGAGGACGCTGTCCGGCAGGATGCGGCAGCGGATGGTCACGAGGCCGATCGTGTCGCGGTAGGCGTGGACGATGCAGTTGGTCACGGCCTCGGACACCGCAGTCTTGATATCGTTCAGCTCATCGAGATTGGGGTCGAGCTGCGCGGCGAAGCACGCGACTGCCGCGCGGGCAAAGGATTCGTTGGCGGACCGGCTGGGGAAGGTCAGCGTCATTTCATTTTCAGCTTTCATGGACAAGGCTCCTTTCATCTTCCAGAGTTGCAATGCGCTCAATGCCGGAGGCCTTGAGCACCTTCATCGGCTGCGGCGGAACGCTTCGGAGAATGACCTCGCCGCGCAGCTGCCGCATCCGGCGCACGCAGGAGATCACGATGGCGATCCCGCTAGAGTCCATAAACGTGACCTCCCGGAAATCCAGCACGCACACGCGCGGCAGATAGAGGTCGATTTTGTTGCCCAGGACGCGCATGATATCCTTCGCGCTGTGGTGGTCGATTTCGCCGCGCAGCGCGACGGTCAGATGCTTGTCCTGCAAAAAGCTTGTGAGATTCATTTGTTCGCCTCCAAAATAGGAAAATGGACACACAGGAGCATTCCTGTGTGTCCATTATAGAAATCAATCGGTGAAATTCCGGTCGAAACCGTTACCGGCGGAGCCTCTTTTCACTTTCTTCGAGCTGTGCAAGCAGGGCGCGGTTCTTTTCGAGCTTTTCGCGCTGCTCGGCCACGACCTTTTCCGGTGCGCGGGAGACAAACGCTTCGTTTGAAAGCTTGCCCTCGAACATGGCGATCTGCTTGAGGCAGTTCGCCTTTTCCTTTTCGATGCGGGCCAGCTCCTTCTCGAAGTCGATCAGCTCCTCCAGCGGAATATAGAGCTTGGCGTCATTCGTGACGACGCAGACCATGTTCTCGTGGCCCTCCGGGTCAGTCTCGCAGATGATGACCTGATCGGCATAGGCCAGACGGCAGATAAAGCCCGTGCCCTGCCGGAAGATCTCGCCCTTGTCGGACACGACATAGAGCGTGCTCTTCTTCGACGGCGGAACGTTCATCTCGGCGCGGCGGTTGCGGATGGAGCGGATGGCGTTCATGACGGATTCCATGTGCGCGGCCTCGGCACCGAAGTTCAGGTTCTCTCGTCGTACTTCGGCCAGTCAGCCAGCATGAGGAATTTGCCCTCGTGCGGGATGGCCTGCCAGATCTCTTCCGTGATGAACGGCATGAACGGATGCAGCAGCCGCAGGAACTGGTCGAGCACATAGACCAGGACCTTCTGCGCGGCGAGCTTGCTCTTTTCGTCCTCGCCGTAAAGTCTTGCCTTGGTGAGCTCGATATACCAGTCGCAATAGGTATCCCAGATAAAGTCATAGACCTTGGCGGAGGCGACGCCCAGTTCATAGGCATCCATGTTCTCCGTGACTTCTTTGATGAGCGTATTGAGCTTGGACAGCACCCACTTATCCTCGATCTCCAGGTCGGCGGCATCCGGCAGGCCGTTTTCTTCGACGGTCAGGTTCATGAGCACATAACGGCTCGCGTTCCAGATCTTGTTGGCAAAGTTGCGCATGGCCTCGCACTTCTCGACGTAGAAGCGCATGTCGTTGCCGGGAGAGTTGCCGGTGATGAGGTTGAAGCGCAGCGCGTCCGCGCCGTATTTCTCGGCCATTTCCAGCGGGTCGATGCCGTTGCCGAGGGACTTGGACATCTTGCGGCCCTTGTCGTCGCGGACGAGGCCGTGGATGAAGACGGTCTTGAACGGCTCCTTTTTCATCTGCTCCATGCCGGAGACGACCATGCGCGCCACCCAGAAGAAGATGATATCATAGCCCGTGACCATATCGGTCGTCGGGTACCAGTATTTGAGGTCTTCCGAATTCAAATCGGGCCAGCCGAGCGTGGAGAACGGCCACAGACCGGACGAGAACCAGGTGTCGAGCACGTCCTCGTCGCGGGTCAGCTTCGTGCAGCCGCACTTTTCGCACTTCGTCGGGTCTTCGCGGGTGACGTTGATATGGCCGCATTCGTCGCAGTACCACGCGGGGATCTGATGGCCCCACCAGAGCTGGCGGGAGATGCACCAGTCGTGCACGTTTTCCATCCAGTTGAGATACGTCTTGGAGAAGCGCTCCGGAACGAATTTGATCGTGCCGTCCTTCACGACGCGGATGGCCTCTTCGGCCAGCGGCTTCATCTTGACGAACCACTGCGCGGAAATGAGCGGCTCGACATCGTTGTGGCAGCGGTAGCAGGTGCCGACGTTGTGGGAATAGGGCTCGGTCTTGACCAGATACCCCTGCTCTTCGAGGTCCTTGACGAGGGCCTTGCGGCACTCATAGCGGTCCATGCCGTTGTACTTGCCGCCGTTTTCGTTGATATGGCCGTCGTCGGCGATGACGCGGATGACGTCGAGGTTGTGGCGCAGGCCGACCTCAAAGTCGTTGGGGTCGTGCGCCGGAGTCATTTTGACCGCGCCGGTGCCGAAGCCGATCTCGCAGTATTCGTCGCCCACGATGGGGATCTCGCGGTTCATGATGGGCAGGATGCAGGTCTTGCCAACGAGGTGCTTGAACTTCTCGTCGTTCGGGTTGACGGCCACGCCGGTATCGCCCATCATGGTCTCCGGGCGGGTCGTGGCGACGACGATATCGCCGGAGCCGTCAGAGAGCGGATACCGGATATACCACAGGTGGCCGGGCTTGTCGACGTATTCGACCTCCGCGTCGGAGAGTGCCGTCAGGCAGTGCGGGCACCAGTTGATGATGCGGCTGCCCTTGTAAATAAGGCCCTTGTCATACATCTCGCAGAACGCCTCGCGCACGGCCTTGGAGCAGCCCTCGTCCATGGTGAAGCGGCTGCGCGACCAGTCGCAGCTGACGCCGAGCTTGCGCTGCTGCTCGACGATGCGGCTGCCGTACTTTTCCTTCCACGCCCAGACGCGCTCGAGGAACTTTTCGCGGCCAAGGTCATAGCGGGTCTTGCCTTCCTTGACGCGCAGTTCTTCCTCGACCTTAATCTGGGTGGCAATACCGGCGTGATCCGTACCGGGCAGCCAGAGGGCGCTGTAGCCCTCCATGCGCTTGTAGCGCGTCAGGATGTCCTGCAGCGTCGAGTCCAGCGCGTGGCCCATGTGGAGCTGGCCGGTGACGTTGGGAGGCGGCATGACGATGGAATAGGGCTTCTTGTCGGGGTCGGGATTGGCCTTGAAGCAGTCGTTGTCCATCCACATCTGGTAGATCTGGCCTTCCACCTGTGACGGCTCGTAGGTCTTGGATAATTCTTTCATTGGTTTTCTCCTGTCTTTGAGCAAGATCGCTCTTATTTTTTGATATATGTGACCGGCTTTCCGGTCTTTTCCGTGATAAACGCGCGGAATTCCTCCGCGCTTCCGCCCTGCATGCCTTCCTTATCGACCGCCTGCGCGTGATTTTTGGAAAGCGCAAGGATGAAATAACGCTTTGTCTCGGCAATGGCGAGGATCTGCGCGTACTGCCATCTGGTCTCGGTGACGCCCGTCGTCATGGTATAGCCGTCTTCGTCAAACACAGTCGCAGCGTGCTCCGTGCCGGGAAGCAGCCGGGCTTTGGCGGCTCTGGCATTGAGCCGGTCTTCCAGAAGTCCCGTCACAAGCCCGGTCAGGATCGCGAGCAGCGTCACCGCATCCCGCGCGTCGAAGGGCTCTCCGCTCAGAAGCCCCGTGAGCAGCCCGCATGCGCAGAGCAAAAAGGCGATCGCCGTGAAGACGTGTACCCGGCGGCTGCGCTTTTTCCGCACGGTCCGGCGGAGGCCTTTGGCCATTGCCGTAAGCGTATCAAGATCGTAGTCTGTTTCAAACCGGAAGTTCATACGCGCTCCTTTTCAAAAAAAATCGCCCCGAGTCCAAAGACTCAGGGCGAAGAAGTTCTCCGTGGTACCACCTGCATTCCCGGAAGACCGGGCGCTCAAGGCTCTGTAACGGGAGGACCCGGCCGGGCTTACTGCGTTCAGCCCGGCAGCTCGGAGGCGACAAAGATCCGCACGCGCAAAGGCTTGCACCGGCCGCCTTCTCTCTGGGGCTGCGTCTTCGGGTCTTACTCCTCTTCTCAGCTTGTGACGATATGGGGATCGGACGCTTACACGTCCTCGATGATGGGCGAGGGCTTTGCCTGCTGCGGGTTGACCAGCGCGCGGAACTTGCTGCGCGACTCGCGGACCTCGCTGAGCGCCTGAGCGATGGCGTCCTCTGTGCGCTTCATGGAGTCGTCGACATAGTCATTCGTGACCTGACGCAGTTCTTTGATCTTGGCCTGTGCGTTCTTCATGAGGTCGTCGGCCTCTTTCTGGGCCTGCAGATAGACCTCTTCGTGCGAGATCATCTGACGGGCGCGCTGCTCAGCCTGCTTGAGAATGTTTTCGGCTTCGCGCTTGGCGTTGGTAATGACCTCGTTGCGGGATTCGACGATCGTCTTGGCCTGCTTGAGTTCACCGGGAAGCTGGTTGCTGATCTCATCGAGAAGATCGAGAACCTTGTCGCGTTCGAGCACGCACTTGTCCGCGCCGAGCGGCAGACTCCACGCATCCTGTACCATCTCATACAATGTCGTCAGGATCTCTTCAATACCGCTTGCCATAAAAATACCTCCTTAGATTTGCTCCATCATGCGGGCTTTAAAGTCCGGAATGATCGCCGCGGGCAGAAAATCGCTCACGTCGGCATCATACCGTGCCAACTCCTTGACGGCGCTGGAGCTCAGGTACATGAACTGGTGCTCGGCAGTCAGGAACATGGTATCCAGTCCGGGGTTGAGTTTGTGATTCATGAGCGCCATCTGGAACTCGCGCTCGAAATCAGAAACGGCCCGCAGGCCCTTGATGATAATGGAGCTGCCCTGTTCGCGCGCAAAATCGGCCAGCAGCTTGTCGGAGTGCATGACCTCGACATTGGGGATGCCGGCGGTCACGCGGCGGATCAGATCCACACGCTCTTCCGGCGTGAACATGGGGCTTTTTTCACAGTTATACATCACACAGACGATCAGCCGGTCAAAGCTGCGCGCCGCACGGGTGATGATGTTGAGATGACCGTTCGTGACAGGGTCGAAGCTGCCGGGATAAATCGCTGTTTTCATGGCTCCTCCAGACGGCTATCCTCTGCGGAAGATCGTCACCGCGGCTTTGCCGTAGCGGTAATCGCGGTAACGGACAAGGCCCGGGATCTGCTCCGGCAGGCTCTTGTCAAATGGTCTTTCACAGACTATTATACCACTGTTCGTCAAAATGTCAATTTCTGATATGATTTTTAGCGCAGTTTCAAGAAAAATTTCCGCATAAGGCGGGTCTAAAAGGATCAAATCGAACTGCCTGCGGCAGGTTTTCAGGTAGGAACTGTAATCTGCCTGCACGACCGTAGCACGTTCTTCCAGCCTTGTCTTTTTCAGGTTCTCCCGGATGACGGCGATGGGCTCCCTGCCCTTGTCCACAAAGGTGCAGTGCGCCGCGCCGCGGCTGAGCGCCTCGATGCCGAGCTGTCCGGAGCCGGCAAACAGGTCGAGCGCCGCTCTTCCCTCGACTTCAAACTGGATGGCGGAGAAAATGCCCTCCTTGACCTGATCCATGGTCGGGCGGGTATCCATGCCCTTCGGGGCCTTCAGCGGGACGCCTCTGGCGGTTCCTGTGATGACGCGCATGCGGTTCCTCCTTCCTGCGGGTGAAAATGCCGGTAGACGGCCTGCGCGGCCGGGACCGGCAGGACCTGCTCCAGCTCGGCCTGTCCGGCCTGGGAAACGGCCTTGACGGAGCGGAATTTCTTCAGCAGCGCCTGCCGCCGCTTTTCGCCGATGCCGGGGATATCCTCCAGCCCGGATTTTTTCATGCGGCGGGAGCGGAGCGCACGCTGGTACGTGATGGCAAAGCGGTGCGTCTCCTCCTGGATGGTGCCGATGAGGGCGAACACAGACGGGACGGCGCTGATGGCGATCTCATCGCCCGCGGCGGTCACGAGCGCTCTTGTGCGGTGGTTGTCGTCCTTGACCATGCCGTAGGTCGGGATCGACAGCCCGAGCGTCTGCAGCACGTCCTCCGCGACCCGCGCGTGCTCGATGCCGCCGTCGATGAGCAGCACGTCCGGGCGCTCTGCGAAGCCCGCATCCTGCTGGACATAGTGCGTCAGCCGCCGCAGCAGGACCTGATGCATGGACGCGTAATCGTCCTGATCGGTCAGGCCCTCGACGTTGAAGCGCTTATAGGCCGATTTGAGCGGCTTTCCATCCTGAAAGACGACCATGGAGGCGACAATATCCGTCCCGGCCAGGTTGGAGATGTCGTAGGATTCCATCCGGTGCGGGGTATCCGGCAGGTGGAGCATATCGGCCAGCACGCCGAGCGTGCCGGTGCGGCGCTCCGCCTTGGTGGTGATGCGCTCGGCTTCTTCGCGGGCGTTTTTCTGCGCCAGCTCGACCAGACGGACGTTGTCGCCGCGCTGCGGCATACGGATGAGGACCTTCTTGCCCAGCTCCTGCTGCAGAAGTGCGGAGAACAGCTCCGCGTCCTCCATCTCAAACGGCGTAAGAATGACCTTGGGCGCCGCGCCGCGGACGAGATAAAACTGCTTGACGAGCGACGAGACGGCCTCCTTCGGATCGTCGGCCGTGGCGAGGATCTCGTATTCCTTATCGAGCAGGCTTCCGTTTACATAATGCAGGACTGCAAAGCAGGCCCGCGTTTCGTTCTGATAGTAGCCGATGACGTCGGTGTTGGCCATCGTCCCGGCCGTGACGAGCTGCTTTTCGCCAAGGGATTCCACGGCCCGCAGCCGGTCGCGCAGCGACGCCGCCAGCTCAAACTGCAGCTTGTCCGCCGCGGTCTCCATCTGCGCGCGCAGCTCGCCCGCCACCTGCTTGTAGTTCCCCTGCAGGATGAGGACGGCCTGCTCCATGCGGGCATGGTAGTCCTGCTGGCTGCGCGAGAGCTGACACCAGCCGTCGCAGTTGTTCATGTGGAAATTGAGGCACGGCCGGTCCTTGCCAAGATCACGCGGAAACTGTTTGGAGCAGCCCGGAAGCTTCAGCGTCAGGCGGAGCGTGTCGATCACGTGCTGCGTGACGGAGCGGCCGCCGAAGGGGCCAAAATAGCTGGCCTTGTCGCCGGTAATGCGGCTGACCATCTGCATGGTCGGGTAGTCCTCCGTCAGATCGACGCGCAGATAGGGTACCCCTTGTCGTCTTTCAGGAGAATATTATACTTGGGCATATGCCGCTTGATGAGCGAGCATTCGAGCACCAGCGCCTCAAACTCCGACCGGGCGACGATGGTGTCGAAATGGTCGATCTGCGAGACCATCTTCCGCGTCTTCGGCGTATGGGAGGCCGTATCCTGAAAATACTGGCTGACACGGTTTTTGAGCTTCTTCGCCTTGCCGACGTAGATGACCGTGCCGGTCTTGTCCTGCATCAGGTACACGCCCGGCTCGTAGGGCAGCGAGAGCGCCTTGTCTTTGAGTTCTTCAAATGTCATACGAATAAAAAAAGCGCTGCAGACGCAACGCCGGCAAATCAGATTCAAAGTACATGGACAGGAGGGGCAGCGCCCCTCCTGTCGGTTCCGGATGAAAAATGCTCAGAAAACCTCTTTTACGAGCATATCGGTCAGTGCCTTGACTGCTTCTTCCTCATCGGGGCCCTCAGCAATGATGCTGACGCGCGTGCCCTTGGTGATGCCCATGGACAGAACGCCGAGCAGGCTCTTGGCGTTGATCTTGCGGTCTTCCACCTCGACCCAGATGCTGGACTTGAACTCGTTGGCCTTCTGGATGAAGTAGGTGGCCTGACGGTTATAAAGGCCGGATTCGCACTTTACGATGGATTGCTGCATGTACATAGACGACACTCCTTATATATCATGCTGGGCGTGCCCGATGTACAAGGCTGGGCACTCTCTTTCGTCTTTCTAATTTTAGCAAATTTCATTGAAATGTCAATCATTATTTCATGACACTTCCACTTTCTTCCGCATTCACTTGAATTCCACGATCGTCACGCCAGACTCGCCCTCACCGTAGACGCCGAGGCGGAACGACTTGACGTATTTGCAGCGGCGCAGTTCCTCCTGCACGGCGGAGCGGAGCACGCCGGTGCCCTTGCCGTGGATGATGCGGGCGTTCGGCAGATTTCCCATGTAGGCCGCGTCCAGGAAATTATCCAGGACCGGCAGCGCCTCGTCGACGGCCATGCCGCGGATGTCGAGCTCCGGCTGGGCCGCGGCCTTGAGCTCGCGGACCTTGCCCGCGATGACCTTTTTGGCCGCATTCTGCGTCTCGTTTTCAAGCAGATACACCTCGTCGGGCTTCGCCGTCACCTGCATGATCCCGGCGCGCAGCTGGTAGCTGCCGTCCTTGTTGATGGCGAGCACCGATGCCTTCGTGCCGAGCTTCAGCAGCTCCACGGTGTCGCCCACGCGGATGGCGCGGGTCGCCTCGGGCCGGGCCTTCTGCTCGCGCTGTGGCTGCAGCTTCTGCTCCGCCTCGTTGAGGCTGCGGCGCATCCCGGCCTGCTTTTCGTTGGAGCCGGGGATGAACGCGCCGTTTTTGGCCTGCTTGCGCAGCTGCTTGAGCTCTTCGTAGACTGCGTCCGCCGCGCGGCGGGCGTCGTCGATGATGAACTGGGCCTCCTTGCGGGCCTGCTGGGCGGCCTTTTCCTTCTCCTGCTTGATCTGGGCGTAGTATTCGTCGGATTTTTCCTTCTGCTTCTCGGTCTCGCGGCGCAGGCGCTCGGCTTCTTCCTTCGCCTTTTCCATCTCCTGCCGCTGCTGGTCGAGCTGGGTCAGAACATCCTCGAAATTCACGTCGTTCTGGCTGACCAGGCTCCGCGCCTGCTCCAGGATGCCGTCGTCCAGCCCCAGGCGCTTGGAGATGGCAAACGCATTGGACTTGCCGGGCACGCCGATGAGCAGCCGGTAGGTCGGCTGCAGAGTCTCGACGTTGAACTCGCACGAGGCGTTCATGACGCCGCTCGTGCGCATGGCGTAGAGCTTGAGCTCGGCGTAGTGCGTTGTGGCGGCGACGCCGGCGCCGCATTTGCGGCAGAACTCGATGATGGCGATGGCGAGCGCCGCGCCCTCTGCCGGGTCGGTGCCGGCGCAGAGCTCGTCGAAGAGGACGAGACTGTCGCGGTCGCAGACCTTGAGGATCTCCACAATATTCTTTGTATGCGACGAGAAGGTGGAAAGCGACTGCTCGATGGACTGCTCGTCGCCAATGTCGGCGAAGACCTGCTCGTAGACGTTGATGGAGCTGCCGTCGTCGGCAGGGATATGCAGACCGCACTCGGCCATGAGCGTGAGCAGGCCGATGGTCTTGAGCGTGACGGTCTTGCCGCCGGTGTTTGGGCCGGTGATGATGAGCGTGTCAAAATCGCTACCCAGCCGCACGGAGATCGGGACGACCGTCTTGCCGGTGATGAGCGGATGGCGGGCCCGGATGAGGTTCAGCTGGCCGTCGGTCCGCACCTCCGGGCAGATGGCCCGCATGGCGAACGACAGCCGCGCCCGGGCGAAGATACACTCGAGCTCGAGCAGAACGTCGTAGTCGAGCTTGATCTGCTCGCGGTGGTCGGCCGACTCCGCGGAGAGCTCGGCGAGGATGTGCTCGATCTCCTTGCGCTCGGCCATGAACAGCTCGCGCAGCTCGTTGTTTCCGTTGACGGCGGACATGGGCTCAATGAAGTAGGTGCTGCCGGAGGAAGACACGTCATGGACGAGTCCGGGCATCTGCCCCTTGCACTCGGCCTTGACGGGCACGACGAAGCGGTCGGACCGGATGGTCACGATCGGCTCCTGCAGGATCTTCGCGTAGGACGGCGAGGTGATGATCTTCTGCAGGGACTCGCGGATCTTCGCGCTCTGCTGGCGGATCTTGCGGCGGATGGAGGCAAGCTCGCTGCTGGCCGCATCCGCGATCTCGTCCTTGGAGAGGATGGAGTTGAAAATTCGCTCTTCGAGGTATTTATGCTCGTGATCTGCTGAAAATACAGATCAAGGACCGAAGCTTCCTGTGCGCCCTCGCCCTCGGCATAGCTCTTCGCCTGCCGCGCGGCACGCAGCACGCCGGCGATCCGCAGCAGCTCCTCCGGGCTGAGGCAGCCCCCGCGGTACGCGCGGTCGAGCGACGCGCCGACGTCATACAGCCCGCCGAACGACGGCGAGCCCTTGATCGTGATGCATTTGCAGGCCGCGCTCGTCTCTTCCAGCAGGTGCCGGATCTCATCCGCGTCCGCAGACGGGCGGATGGCCATGCAGCGGTCCTTCGCCGCCTGCGAGGAGGCATGGTCGGCAAGCAGCGAGAGGACCTTGTCCAGCTCGAGCTTGCTCAGGGATTTTTCATATTGTTCGTTCATAAGCGGTTCCTGTTCTTTCGGCTCCCGTCCGGATCCGGCGGGGCCTTCTATTCAACCAGAAGTGATTTATAAAAGTCGAGGGTGTAAAAGCTGCGCTCGAGCTGGGTCAGCAGATAGCTCTCCGCCGCGTCGCACAGCTCCTTTTCCGCAGCGCCCGTGAGCGTGAAGGAAAAGAGCTTCTTATCCGGGCAGGAGACGATGTACCGCATCGCCGCCAGCGACGCCGGAGACAGCGGCATCCGCACCCCGTCGGACGCGCGGCAGCCGGCGCATTCCAGCGTCCCGTCGGCGATGGAAAAAGCGGTCCGGGTCTTCCCTGCCGCACACAGCAGCCGGAAAGCTCCGGCATATAGCCCGCGATGGCGGCCAGCCGCAGCTCCGTCGCGGCCTTGACGAGCCGCGGCGGCTTTTTGAGCTTTGATAGCGCGTAAAGCGCGTTCAGGATCAAAGACAGCAGCGCCGGGCTCGACGCATCCTCCTGCGACAAAACCTCCGCCAGCTGGGCAAAATAGCTCGCAAGCGACAGCAGCAGCAGGTCATTGCGCAGCTCCGGGAACATCTCGATGGCCGTCGCCTCGGTGATGGCCGTGAAGCCGCGCGCATCGCTGATGGTGAACTCGGCATACGTCAGCAGCTGGCAGGCGCCCTTGAGCTTCGACCGGTTCGAGCGCACGCCGCGGGCCTTGACGGAAAGGAGCCCGTCGTGATCGGTCAGGATCGTCAGGATGCGGTCCGTCTCCTTATATTCGGTTGTCCGGAGGACAAGCCCCCGTGTCGTCAGGTACATAGGCTGCTTCCCGTTTGCTCATAGCGGATGCTGCGCGTCCGGCGTCCTTGTAGAGCAGATACGCCTCCGGCGCGCCGGTCTCGGTAAAAACTTCCCACAAAAATTCTGCTTTCATTGGCTCGCCCTCCTCTGGGATTAGGATGAGCCGGTCGGGCAGACGCTATGCTGGCAGTTTCAGTCTTTGTGATAGCCGAAGTTGGAGATCATGAAGTCGCTGTCGCGCCAGTTTTCCTTGACGCGGACCCAGGTCTGCAGAAAGACCTTCGTGCCCATGAAGCGCTCACAGTCCTTGCGGGCATCGGTGCTGATCTTTTTGAGCATCTGGCCGTTTTTGCCGATGATGATGCCCTTGTGGCTGGCCTTTTCGCAGTAGATCGTCGCGTCAAGGTCGATGATGCCGTCATCCCGCTCGGAGAATTTCGTGATCTCGACCGCGGTCCCATGCGGGATCTCCTTTTCGAGGTTCCAGAGGAGCTTTTCGCGGATGATCTCGGCCATGACCTGCTTTTCCGGCATATCGGTCGAGATCCCTTCCGGGAACATGAACGGCCCTTCCTGCGCAAAGCCCTCGCAGACCTGCATGAGGCTGTCCAGCCCGTCGTGCCACTTGGCGCTGATGGGGATGACATCCACGAAGTCCATAAGGTCCTTATAGGCCGCGATGACCGGCAGCAGGTTTTCCTTTTCCACCGTGTCGATCTTATTGATGACGAGGATCGCGGGGACGTTCGCCTCTTTGATCTTTTCGATGAGCTCCTGCTCCTGTGGGCCGACGTTGGCGATCGGCTCGACAAGCAGAATGACGGCGTCGACGTCGGCGACCGACTGGTTGACGACGTTCACCATATAGTCGCCGAGCTTCGTGCGCGGGCGGTGGAAGCCCGGGGTGTCAATGAAGACGAGCTGCGTATCGCCGCGGTCGACGATGGCGCAGATGCGGTTGCGGGTGGTCTGAGGCTTATGGGATACGATGGCGATCTTCTCGCCGACGAGCGCGTTGGCAAGCGTGGACTTGCCGACATTCGGCCGCCCGGCGATCGTGATCATCGCGGTTTTGGTTTTCATATCTGTTCTCCTGTGCAAAATTCAAAATACATCTGGTCCTCGGCCAGATTCTCATGTCCGTCATCAATTTCTCCGACCACGCCGCCCATTTTTTCATAAAAGCGCCGTGCGGGCAGATTATGTACATTGCAGCCGCAGAAAAAACTGTCCAGTTTCCGTTCCCGCGCGGCCTGACGCACCTGTGCAAAGATGCGTCGACCCAGGCCCATATGCTGGTACGGCGGCAGCAGGTACAGAGAATTGAGGCAAAAAGAAAAGTCCTTATAGCCACCGTGGCTTGCCGCGCCATAGCTGAAATAGCCTGCACACTGGCCGCCGTCCATGACCAGATATGCCATATAATCTGTCTGCTCCAGCCTCGCCCGTTCCCGCTGCGTCTGTTCAGCAAGATCATATTCGTCGATCCATGCATCCGGATAGATTCCACGATACGTCGCGTCCCATGCGCTGCGCCGGGTCTCGGCAAGCAACTCCGCATCCGTGACTGCAGCGCGGCGGATAAAAAGATTCTGCTCCATCATCTCGGCAGTTCGATTTCGGCGAGGATCGCCTCTTCGGCGGCGCGCATCTGCTTTTTCATCGGGCCTTCGTCTACATGGTCGTAGCCCAGCAGGTGCAGGATGGAATGGATGGTGAGGTAGCCGACCTCGCGGCGGGCGCTGTGGCCGAACTCAGCCGCCTGCTGCTTGGCCCGCTCGAGGCTGATGGCCATGTCGCCGAGCGGTACAAGGCCGGTATCCGGATCCTTGTAGCTCTCCCACGACGCGGGGAGCTTGCCGGGCGTCAGCTCAAACATCGGGAACGAGAGCACGTCCGTCGCCTTGTCGATCTGGCGGTAGGCCTTGTTGATGGCGCGGATGCCCTCGTCGTCCGTGACGAGCACGTTGATCTCGCAGGGCGTGTCGACGCCCTGCTTGTCCAGCGCGGCGGTGATACATTTGGCGATCTGCTGCTTGAGCGCAAAATCGCTCAGGCTGTGAGCTTCACAGCGGATCACGATACGATGCTTCATTTCAGATTCCTCTTTGTCTGCGGTTTTTGTGTGAACTTCCGGGCACGGTCGTCCGGAAGACGGCTCTTTTCATATTTGTCGTAAGCGGCGACGATGCGCTGCACGAGCACATGGCGGACCACGTCGGCGGGCGTGAGGCGGCAGATCTGGATATCCTCCACGCCGTCGAGCACGCGGATGGCCTCTTTCAGGCCGCTGACCTTGTCGCCCGGCAGGTCGATCTGCGTGATATCGCCGGTAATGACGATCTTCGAACCGAAGCCCAGGCGGGTCAGGAACATCTTCATCTGCTCGCGCGTGGTGTTCTGCGCCTCATCGAGAATGATAAAGCTGTCGTCGAGCGTCCGGCCGCGCATGTAGGCCAGCGGCGCGACCTCGATGTTGCCCCCGCTCGAGATATTTGCCGTAGGTCTCCGGCCCCAGCATGTCGAACAGCGCGTCGTAGAGCGGCCGCAGATACGGGTCGACCTTGTTCTGCAGGTCGCCCGGCAGAAAGCCCAGCCGCTCGCCCGCCTCGACGGCCGGGCGGGTCAGGATGATGCGGTTGACCGTCTTGGCGCGGAAGGCCGCCACGGCCTCCGCCACGGCGAGATAGGTCTTGCCGGTACCGGCGGGGCCGACGCCGATGGTGATGGTATTTTTCTCGATCGCCTTCAGATAGTTCTGCTGGCCGATGGTCTTGGCCTTGACGGGGCGGCCCTTGGCCGTGACGCAGACGACGTCCTTGGCGATCTTGCTGACCTGGTCTTCGTTGCCGGTATTGACGAGGTTGATGAGATAGCGGACCTTCTGCTCGTCGATCTCCTCGCCCTTGGCGGCAAGCGCGAGCAGCGCCTCGATGGCGCGGCAGCCCTTGTCGGCCGCTTCCTCGTCGCCGGAGACCTTGAGCTCGTTGTTGCGGTTGGTGATCCGGACGCCAAAGGCGTCTTCGATCTTCCGGATATTTTCGTCAAAGGAGCCGAAGACGTCGATCAGCTGCTCGACGCGCTCGGCGTTGATGGTTCGTTCTGTCATTCGATCGCTTCCTTCAGGTTTGCCGGCTGCATGCGGGCAATCATTTCTTCACACCGCAGGGTCGCGCACAGCCGGATGCAGCCGTCCGCCGTCTGGATGCGGCAGCGGCTGTCCAGGATCGTTCCGGCGATCATATCGCGCTGCGCCCGGGTCTGGATCTGCCCGAGCAGACTCTGCTGCACGCTTGCTTCCTGCAGAATTTCATCTCTTGTATCATACTCATAAATTCCTGTAATTGCAATCCCCAACGGCAAAGAAAAGCCGCCGGGAAGGGTCAGCCAGTAGGTTTTTGTCTCCTTTTCGCAGGGCTTTTCCGGGATGCCGCCGCCAAAGAGCGTGATCCGCCGCCGCCCGACCAGCAGCGATACGGCGCTGCGGCGGGCGGTTTTTGCTTCCTTAACGCTCCGGTGCTGCGGCAGGACGCAGGTGGCCTTGCGGATGGTCTCGGCGTAGATCTCGGCCCGGGCGGCGGTCACCTGCGTTTTGAAGCCGAAGTCGGTATAGGCGGAGACGAGCAGCTCCCCGGCCGTCACCGCCTGTCCGGGCGCGCAGAGGCAGTTGCCGGCCTCGGCCTGCACGCGCGTGAGAACGCCCGCGCGGGCGGCCACCACGTTGACCGGCGAGCGCCGGTCGAGCACCGGCTCTTTTTCCGGCCGCTCGCGCACGACGACGACCGCACGCATCCCGCTCTGCTGGACCGTCAGCCACTGGAGCTTCGGGATGCGCAGGAGCATCTGGTTTTTCAGCTCCTGCGGCTTGATGGACGGGCCGTAGGTCCCGAAGCCGACGCCGAGCTCCTGCAGCTCGCGCAGGATCTGCGCCGACGGGACGGTCTCGTTGCCCTCGACAGTGTAGAAAAAGACGAATTTCGGCACGATCACCGCCGCTGCGGCAGCCGCGAGCAGCAAGACCGGCAGCCACAGCCGCCGCTGCAGCCCGCCGAAGATGGCCGGGAAGCCGCCCCGCTCCTCCACATGGCATTCGCATCCGGCGGCGCGGACGAGGCGGGTCACCCGCGCTTCATCGCGCCGCAGGATCCAGATCCCGGCCGTGAAGGCGTCCGGCTTGCCGCAGAAGTGAAACGGGACGCGGGCCTTTGCCAGCCGCTGCAGGCACCATTCCGGGGCTCGCGCCGGTCACCTGCAGGCGCGTCACGCCGAGGAAGAACCAGATCACCCGCCACATCCGGCTGTCCCTCCGTCTCCATAGGTCAGGCAGGTGATCCGCCCGGTGATCGTCAGACGTTCGCGGTGCATACGCTGGATCTGCAGCGCGTGGCCGGTGACAACAAGGCAGCCGATGTTGAGCCCGACGACGATCCGTTCCTCGTTATATTCCAGGATCCCGGTATGGCGGTCGACCGAGCATTCCTGAAAGCCGTTGACCTCCATGTGCGGCAGGCCTGCGGCGATATCCGCCGGGAGGCCCAGCTTCATGGCCGCGGCGGCCAGATACGAACGCAGTTTCACGGTATCCACCTCTCCCCTTTCTGCGGGCCGCGGGAAACGCACGGCCCTTTGCTCCATTCTTATGCCGGACCGACTAATTCTTTCCTGCCGGGCATAGGATTTCTCCGGGAGGGATGCCGTATGCAAAGACGCCGGGGAAGGATGCTCGCGCAGGGCTTGGGGCTGGCAGCGGCGTTCGGGGTGCTGATCGCGCTGCCGCAGACCGCGGCGGAGGGCGTGCGCAGCGGCCTGACGCTCTGCGGGCAGGTCATTCTGCCGTCGCTGTTTCCGTTTTTTGTCTGCAGCAATCTGTTCGTGCTGCTCGGATTCTCGGCGCGGGTCTCGGCGAGGTTCGGCGGGCTGGCTGCGCGGCTGCTGCGGCTGCCGCCGAACGCGGGGAGCGCGTTCGTGATCGGGATGACGGGCGGCTACCCCGCCGGGGCACAGGCCGTGGGGCTTCTGTACGAGCGCGGCGAGCTGAGCCGGGATGAGGCGGAGCATGCGCTGGCGGTTTGCAATCAGGCGGGGCCGTCGTTTATTTTTGGCTTCCTGGGCGGCGCGGTCTTTGCGCATCCGGGTGCGGGGGCGCTGCTCTGCGGCGTGCAGCTGGCTGCCGCGGTGCTGACCTGCCGGTTAACGGCAAAGCCGCTGACGGCCGCCCAGCGCGCCCACAGCGCGCCGCAGCGGCAGGCGCAGCCGGACTTTGCCGCGGCTTTTTCCGAATCGGTCCGGCGGGCGGGGATGAGCGCCATCCATGTCTGCATGTTCGTCACGGTCTTTTCCGTGCTGTCGGGGTATCTGCAGCTGGCCGCGGGGGCGCATCTTCCGGCGGACGCCGCGCCGCTGGCGCTGGGCGCGCTGGAACTATCGGCCGGATGCGCGGCGCTGCGGGCGTGTACGCTCGCGCCGGTCTGGAAGCTGTGCATCGCGTCGTTCCTGCTGTCGTTCGGCGGGCTCAGCATTCTCGCGCAGAGCCGGGCCGCCGCGGCGGACGCGGGGCTGGAGGGGCGGCAGCTGCCGGGCTGCAAGATGCTGCAGGGGGCCATCGCCGCCGCACTGACGCTGCTGCTCGCGCCGCTGGTGCAGGTCGGGCGGTGGTGTGCGCCTACGCTGGGGGCCAGCACTATGATGGAGACGGCGGGGCCGGTCATGCTGCTGCTCTCGTCGGTGCTTCTGCTGTATTTTCGCAAAAAGTACCATAGCATTTTGCGGGAGGGTCGTGTATAATGGGGGCATATATGAAAGAAAGGCCGCTATGCCATGCTGTTTCGAAAGAAGATCGACCGATACTGTACTTACTGCCAGTTTGCGGGGAAGATCGACGGGGAGTCGATGGTCTGCCAGTTCTGCGGCGTCGTGCCGAGCGACCATCACTGCCGCCGCTTCCGCTACGACCCCCTGCGCCGCATCCCCGGCCGCCCCGCGGTCAAAAAAGCTGATAACGGGGACGCGGATTATTCGCTGTGAATAGGGACGGATCGTAACCGCTGGCAGAACCTCTCCGCCTCGCTTTGCTCAGCACCTCCCCTTCACAAGGGGAGGCTTTTTTACGCCCGCACCCAAGGCTCCCTTTGTCAAGGGGAGCTGGCCCGAAGGGCCTGAGGGGTGAACCCGCCGCAGCGGAAAAGGCTCCCCTTTCAGGGGCCGATTCCCCCTGTCAGGGGGAAATGTCCCGAAGGGACAAAAGGGGTAGGGATGCTGTCAGCCGCAAGGCTGACTGAGAGGTTGTCACAAATTTGGCACGACCTCTCCGTCTCGGCTTCGCCGAGCCACCTCCCCTGGAAGGGGAGGCTTTTTTTGGGGGGACGCATGCGGCAAGACTTCTGCGTTGACAGATGCAAAAAAAAGGAACCATCCGGGGGATGGTTCCTTTTTGTTTGGGGCGCTTATTCGTACTGAGACCAGTCGGGGGTGGCGGTGAGGGAGGTCCAGGTTTCGGTGGGGGCGCCGGTGTAGGTGTGGCTGTTGGTGGCCTCCTGGACATCGAGGTAGTACCAGCGGGCGGTGTCGGCGTTGTCCTTCCAGGTCTTCATGCCGGAGAGGAGGGCGCTCGTGGACTTCGGCGCGCGGCCGGTGGCGCGGTTGACCATGGCCATGAGCTCGGCGCGGGTGACGGTCTTATCGGGGCCGAAGGTGCCGTCGGGGTAGCCGTTGATCCAGCCGAGATTTGCGGTCAGGGCGATGGCGTTTGCGGCCCAGTAGCCCGCGGAGACGTCGGAGAAGTAGATCGCAGCGGACTTCTTCTCGGCGAACTGCGCCAGCATGGCGGCAAGCTCGGCACGGGTGATGGCGTCATTGGGGCGGAAATAGCCGGTGCGGCTGTCGGTGATAACACCGGCGTTGTTGAGGGTGGCGACGTAGGTGTTATACCACTTGGTGGAATCGACGTCGCGGAAACCGGAGGCGGTGGAATAGTACAGGCTGCGGGAGTCGGCGTCCATAAGGCGGAAGAGGATGGCCGCGACCTCGGCCCGGGTGATGCTGCCCGCGGGCTTGACCGTCCCGTCAGGATAGCCCTGCACGTAGGCGAAGTGGTCACGCGTGTTGAGCTTGGGGGCTTTCTTACTGATGGAAAGCAGCGGAAGGATACTATCCGCAGGAGAGATCTCAGCTTTTTTGACATCAACTTGAATCAAATAGACATCGTTTACTGTTGTCTCTACAGAACCAGACCCAAAGTGTATAAAGTTCTCTGCGCTCTTATAGAACAGTTCCGGCGTGCCACCGTTTTTCACAATATAACCATATACCACCACTAAGTACTGACTTCTTCCGATCCTTGCGTGTTCTTCTTCGGTAATTGGAATCGTATTTTGATCTGTCATAACGCAGTTCAATTTCCGGTCCGTTTCCGCATTGGAGAACAGCTTCAGTTCAGCTTCGCTTCTAGGGCCGTTTACTGTGTTAGGTTCTGTCTCGGACGGGGCATATTCATCCCACCAGTTATATTCAAAGTAGACATACTCCTTATCTGTCCCCTTTTCTGATTTCAGGAGCGGATGTTCGACCTGTACGCCAACAGAATGTTCCTTGCCATCTCCGATTTGAACCATGTACGGTTGCTCATCTGTACAAACCGTTTTATCAACAAGATAGGAGATTTTCGGCTTCATAAGCGTCCAGTCTCCCGAATCGGTTGGATAGGCAGAAACAGTTTCTCCGTCTTGAGTTAGAGTAAAGGCCTCGTCTATAATTGTATGGTTAATTTTCCATCCATTGTATGCAAATTCATATCCCGGACGGTCTTCTGTCGGTTTTTCGCCATCATATGCCGGAAGTTCATAGTTCTGGTTTTCCCAGAAGCCCGTAGATTGATTTTTTACATAGCCAAAAGGCAGTTGATACAGATGGATCTCTGATTTCAGCATCTTTCCATTATGGTAAAAATTAACATTTACTGGCCGTGTAATTGTCAATCCTGTGCTATTGCTATTCCGGTTCCATGAGAAATCCGAATAGGCTCCTTTATTATTGAAAATAATGATCGGTTTTGCACTACTCTTAAATGCATCAATAGCAAAGTCTTCAAAATTGTTGTCCCACGAACTATTTGACTTTTTCATTACGACAATCTGGGTAATTGCAGCATCGTCAAACGCCTGTGATCCAATAGATCTCACCGTTTTCGGAATTTTTACCTTTGCGTCTACACCATCGGCAAAGCAATTCTGAAATGCCCGCGCGCCGATTTCCTTCAAACTCTCTGGCAACTCAAATATCGAATTCTCGGGAGAGCTTTCCGTCCGCACAGATTCTACACAGCGGAGGCCCGCAAACGCATTTTCACCGATTCCCGTCACAGCAACACCGTTGATATTGTCCGGAATCGTAACAGCAAGCTTTTTGCCGCTGTGCTCACTCAACCATGCATCTTCGATTCCCTGAACTTTTCCTCCATCAAACTTTAAGGCCGTCACAGGAACTGGCACTGTCGTGTCATCGGCAGCCATCACTACCACAGTCAGCAGGCTCAGCACCATCACCAGCGCTAGCAGACAGGCCAATATCCGTTTCTTCATGTTTCATCTCTCCTTAACATTTGTGATGCAGAGCACATTCTTCCGCAGGAACTGCGGAAGAAAAGGCTAGCCTTTTTTTTCTTCCGCAGGAACTGCGGAAGAAAAAAGAGGCTAGCCTCTTTGGCCCTGTATTGGAATATTTTGATTATAACATGCTAAAATCCGGTTTTCAAGGGGCAATATTCCTGTTTATCTTCTGTTTTCCATTTTTATTCCGAAAACCACGCCGGTTGGGGGGTGATGGGCTCGGAAATGTCGTAATACGTCAGGCCGGATTCGCCGATGACGGAGAGGCGGACGGCCGTGACGCCGCTCAGATCGCAGAGCGTCGCCGCGATGGAGCGCACGGCGCTGCCCGCGCGAGCGGCGGAGGTATCGCAGCTCATGAACTGGTCGGAGAGGACCACGCTGGCCGTGCCGTCGGAGACGGAGATATCCATCACCTGCGTGCCCGCCGGGACGACGCGGCTGAGATTGACCGGAACGGTCGCGCGGATGAGCGCCTGCAGGGCGAGCAGCGGCAGCTGGTCCGGGTCGGTGCAGGCGAGCACGGTGGTGACGGGGGTGAGAAGGCCGTTTTTGTCTGGATAGAAGAGCCGGACGGCGTATTCCGGGTTCTCGGCCGAGGCGTCAAGAAGAACGAAATCGTCCGCGGTATAGGGGCCGTCGGTCTGCGGCTGGGCGGTGCGGAGGAAGGCGACGGACTGGACGGACTCGAGCTGGGTCATGGTGCAGGTCAGGCAGGCGTAGATGAGGGATGTGCGGATGTCCCCCGCCGCGCGCAGCTCCAGCCGGAGCGTCAGGACGCCATCCTGCAGAGACTCGACCGCGCAGGTATCGCCGGGGGTGAAGGGCAGCGCGAGCGCTTCGTCCTCCGGGCCCTGCAGATAGGTCTCGAGGAGGGCGGCGGGGTCGGTCTGCGCCGGGACTTCCTGCGTGCCCAATACGCCGGTCTTCGTGTCGCCGCTGTCTTTGCGGCAGTAGTAGAGCTGCAGCTGGGGCTGGGCGGGCCTGCGCACCGCCGCGGCGGCCGAGCAGCCGCAGAGCGTGAGCGCCGCGAGCAGCAGCGCGAGCAGGCGGAGCTTTTTCCGGTTTTTACGCATCGCCGTCATCCTCCTCTCCGGAGCCGAAGCTGGGGAAGGTCACGGTAAAGCGCGAGCCTTCGCCGACCTTGGACGTGACCTCGATCGTGCCGAAATTCCGCCCGACCATCTCATGCACGATGGAAAGGCCGAGACCGGCGCCGCCGGCCTGACGGCTGCGGGCCTTATCGACGCGGTAGAAGCGGTTGAAGATGGACGGGAGCGCGCTTTCGGGGATGCCGGTGCCGGTATCCTCGACGTCGATGACGACGGTATCGTCCGCGTGGCGCACGCGCACGTGGACGCTGCCGCCCTCGCGGTTGTATTTGATGCCGTTTTCGACGAGATTGAACAGGATCTGATAGGCGTCGTCCTCAAACGAGAGGATGGTGCAGCCCTTTTCCACGCTGGCGGTCAGCTCGACGGTCTGGCGGTCGGCCAGCGGGACGAGCATACGGAACACGCGCGAGAGCGTCTGCCCCACGTCCACGACCTCGTGCTCACCGCCCTCCGTCTCGTCGGCCGAGGCCCGGCTGAGCGTGAGGAGCTTCTGCGCCATGCGCGTCAGGCGGTCGGACTCCGCGCCGATGTCGGCGACGAACTCGCGCATCGTGTCCGCGTCCATCTCGTTCTGCAGGATGGAATCGGACAGCAGCTTGATAGACGCCAGCGGCGTTTTGAGCTCGTGCGAGGCGTCGGAGACGAACTGCCGCTCGGTGATCTCCGTCTGCTGCAGCTTGTCGGTCAGCTTGTTGAACTCCGCCGCCAGCGTCGCGTACTCGTCCGAGCCGCGCATCTGAATTTTGTGGCTGTATTCGCCCTCGCGCACGAGGCGCATGGAGGTCATGATCTGCCGCATGCGCTCCGAGCCCGTCATGGAAAAGACGACCGCGCACAAAAACAGGATGCCGATCAGCACCAGCGAGCCGCGGAAGATCGTCCGCTCGAGGCTCGCGATGATGCCGCCCTGCGAGGCGTCGTATTCCATCATATACACGCAGCCGACCACCGTATCATGTGTGAGGATGGGCGCGGCGGCGTAGCTTTTGAGGGTATGGTCCTCATAGACGCAGCAGAAGACGTCGTTGCCTTCGAGTGCCTGCACGACCTGCTGCAGCAGGACCATCTTGCCCGCCGCGCTCTGGCCGGGCACGGAATCATAGAGCGTCCGGCCCGCCGCGTCGGTGACAAGCAGGCGCGTGACGTTCATGTCGCCGATGACGGAGATGATCTGCTCCGCCGTCTCCTGCGTCAGCGCGTCGACGCCGGAAAATGAGGACGTGACGACCTTCAGCTTATCCTGCGCGGACGAGCATTTTGCCTTGAACATCAGATCCCGGGTGGCCCTGGCGGAGTAGATATTCAGGAACACCAGCACCAGCACCGTGATCGACATATACGCCAGCGCGTTGCGGATCTGCGAGCTGGTCGGCACCAGCCGGATGCGCCGTTCAGTACTTGAAATAGTAGCCAACTCCCCACTTGGTCAGAATGTGCTCCGGCTGCGCCGGGTTGAGCTCCAGCTTTTCCCCGCAGACGGCGGATGTGCACGTCGACGGTGCGGATCTCGCTGCTGACGTCGTAGCCCCAGATAGCGTCGAGCAGCGTCTCGCGCGAATACACGCGGTTGGGGTTGCGCATCAGAAGCTCCATGAGGTCGAATTCCTTCGCCGTCAGATCGACCGGCACGTCCTCGCGAAACGCGCTGCGGCTGCTGCGGTCGAGGGTGATGTGGCCGCAGACGAGCTTCTGCTCCGGCTCCTGCTTTTTGGCCGCGCCGGCCCGGCGCAGAAGCGCGCGGATGCGCGCCTTGAGTTCGAGGATGTTGAACGGCTTTGTGAGATAGTCGTCCGCGCCGTGCTCAAAGCCCAGGAGCTTGTCCATGTCTTCGGATTTTGCGGTTAACATAATAATCGGGACCTGCGAGAATTCGCGGATCTTCGTGCAGGCCTCCAGCCCGTCGAGCCGCGGCATCATCAGATCCAGCACGATCAGGTCCGGCGATTCGCTCGCGGCAAGCTCGACGGCCTCCATGCCGTCGCAGCCGGTCACGACCTCGTAGCCGTCGTTTTCCAGGTTGAATTTGATCCCCTTGACCAGCAGCTTTTCATCATCAACAACAAGTATTTTCATGTCATCCCTCCGTTTGGTCCACGGTCACGAGCCCGCGCAGCTGCTCGAGCAGCGTCGGGCCGATGCCCTCCACATCCAGCAGCTGCTCGACGGCGGAAAAACGGCCGTAGGTATCGCGGTAGCTGAGGATCCGGTCCGCCGTCTTTTCGCCGACGCCGGGAAGCGCGAGCAGCTCTTCTCGCGTGGCGGTATTGAGGCAGAGCTTCCCTTCCCCGCTGCCGTCTATCTGCAAAGTCGGACGCGGGCGCGGCGCGCTGCACGGTGATACGCGCCTCGCCGAGCGCGGAAGCCCGGCCGAGGAAGAATGCGCCCACGAACAGCAGCACCGCCGCGCACAGCGCGAGCAGCGCCGGGGAAACCCGCAATTTCTTCATACGCGCGCCTCCATTTGACATACCGGATGAATATGGTATAATAATCAAGAATATGCGCAGCTGCGCGAATGTTCAAATTCAGTATAGCATATTTTTTCGCCGCTGTACAATCCAGACGCGAAGAAAATGGAGATAAAAATGAAAAAGACAAACATTTCTGCCCTGCTGCTGGCCGCGCTGCTGCTGATACAGCTGCTGTGCACGCCGGTATCTGCAGTCACCGCCGAACCTGCCGCCGACGCGCAGGCGGATGCTCAGACCGCTTCGGACAATTCCGCGGAGGACGCCGCGGCCGAGGCCGACAGCGTCCCTGAGGATCAGCTGCTCTCATCCCGGGAGCAGTTTTCCGTGGCGGCCAAGGCCGCGCTGCTCATCGACCTCAACACGGACCGTGTCGTCTATGAGCAGGACGCGGACGAGCGGGTGTATCCCGCGAGCCTCACCAAAATCATGACCTGCCTGATCGCGCTGGAGAACGGGAACCTGTCCGACGTCGTGACGGTCTCGGAATCCGCGCTGGCCGATCTGGACGAGGATTCCAGCGTGGCCGGTCTGGTGGTGGGCGAGCAGATGACGCTGGAGAATCTGCTGTACTGCATGATGGTCGTCTCCGGCAACGACGCCTGCAACGTCATTGCCGAGCATATTGCCGGCTCCGTGGCGGATTTTGTCCGCATGATGAACCAGCGTGCCTATGAGCTTGGCTGTCTCAACACGCATTTCAGCAATCCCCACGGTCTGCACGACGAGAGCCACTACACCACCGCGCGGGATCTTGCCATCATCACGCAGGCCGCGCTCAAGAGCGAGAATTTCCGCCAGATCGTCGACACCTATGAATATCAGCTGCCCGACGACAACATGCGCCAGAATATCCCGAAGCTCAAGACCACGAATATGCTGATCTACCAGTCGATGTCGAACTCCCTATACTACCCCCGGGCGCACGGCATCAAGACCGGCTATACGAGCCAGGCCGGGCGCTGCGTCATCTCGGAGGCCACGGGCGACGGGCTGGATCTGCTCGGCATCGTCTGCGGCGCGGCCACGACGGTGCTTGACAGCGGCGATCTGCTCATGGAGAACTTTACGGAGTGCGCACGGCTGTTCGACTATGGCTTTGACAATTACTCATACCTGCCGATCATGTCGCCTCTGTACCCGGTCGACCAGGTGAAGATCAACAACTCCGCCGGTGCCGAGGCGGTCGCCGTTGCGCCGGAGGACGAGATCAAGGTTCTGCTTCCGAACGACTATGACCCCGACAAGCTGGAGACCAAGATCCAGCTCAACAGCGAAAGCGTCGACGCGCCGGTCCATGAGGGCGACGTGCTTGGCTCCGCGACGGTCACGTACGCGGACGAGGTGCTCGGCCAGACGAGGCTGCTGGCTATCGCGGACGTTGCCAAGTCGGAGATCTCCTCCGCCGCAGCCGGGACAGGCGCGTATATCCAGCGCAACTGGTGGAAGTGGGTCGTGCTGTTTATCGTGATTGCGCTGGGGGCGATTTTGGTGCTGTTCGTGCTCGTGCAGCTGCGCAAGCGGAAGATCCGCCGGCTGCGGATGGAAAAGCGCCGCCGCGCGCTGGAGGACCGGCGCCGCCGGTTCCGCGAGGACTATGACCTGCCGTTCGATGAGACGGACCGCAGATAAGGGAGGTACACATGCTGAACTGGGATTCGCTTCAGACCGCTTGCCTGTCCTGCACCAGCTGCCCGCTGTCGCAGACGCGGCACAACGTCGTCTTCGGCGTCGGCCCGCAGGACGCGGAGGTCATGTTCGTCGGCGAGGGCCCCGGCGAAAATGAGGATCTGCAGGGCGAGCCGTTCGTCGGCGCGGCGGGCAAATTTCGACGAGATGCTCACGATCATCGACCTTGGCCGCCACAACTGCTACATCACGAATATCGTCAAATGCCGTCCGCCCAAAAACCGGGACCCCATGCAGACCGAGCAGGACGCCTGCATCGATTTTCTGCGCGCGCAGACGAAGCTCCTCAAGCCGAAGATCATCGTCTGTCTCGGCCGCATCGCCGCCATGCGCCTGATCCGGCCGGATTTCAAGATCACCCGCGAGCACGGACAGTTCGTCGAAAAGGGCGGCATCCTCTTTACCGCCCTCTATCACCCCTCCGCCCTCCTGCGCGACGAGAGCAAGCGCCCCGACACCTTCTCCGATCTTAAGGCCCTGCAGGCGAAAGTCCGGGAGGTCTGTACGAGGACGCTGTAAACAGAGCCCTGCAGGCGAATTTTACAGCATCCGTCACGGATATACTGGGATAGAAAGGAGCTGATCAATATGCCGAATATCAAGCCCATTTCTGACCTGCGGAATTACAGCGAAGTCCTGCATATGTCGCCGTGGGTGCCTCCTGTCTTTTATGACAAAATATTCGGGCAACTAGTTACAAGTTCGATATCCCACTATCAGGCGGCGCGTAGTCAGACGCCCGTGATGAATGACCGTGTGGAACGCAGATCCTGGAACATTGGGCTGGCTAACGTTGGAGGCAGAACGCACCAAACACGTCCAATCGTGCATGAATGATCCATCTTTCCCTGGCAAGACGGAAAAGAAAGCGTATATTGCAGAGGATCAGAAACGAATCCGCGACGGAACGGGCCGCGGTTGCGAAAATCTCTTTTTTCTGTGCTGCGGGATCTTCCTTTCCAAACCGGCAAGCCGAAACTCGCGGTTTGGGTTTTTCGTGCAAATTTGTGGCAACCTCTCAGTCTCGGCTGCGCCGAGCCAGCTCCCCTGGAAGGGAGCCTTTTCCGCTGCGGCGGGGCATCAATCCCTCAGTCACCTTCGGTGACAGCTCCCTTTACACAAGGGAGCCTTGGGGCAGCGGATATCGTAATAAACTCCTACCCGGGGTAATCTCGGGTAGGGGCGCTTATTTATGGGTCAGGCGGTTTTCCATGTAGGTGTGGGCGGCGGTCTCGAGGGTATCGGGGAGGGGCGGGAGCGTGAGCGCGCCGTATTTGCGTTCGAGTGCGGTCTGGAGGATCAGGTCCGCCAGCTTCGGGTTTTTGGGCAGCAGACAGCCGTGGGAATAGGACGCGAAGACGTTTTTGTATCTTGCGCCCTCCGTGCCATCCTCGCCGTTGTTGCCGGAACCCTCGAGCACCCTGCCGAGGGGCCGGACGCCGGAGCCGAGATAGGTCTTGCCGGAGTGATTTTCAAAGCCGACGATGTTGCAGCCTGCTTCTTCGCAGGAGAACATATAGTTGCCGATCATCCGCTGCTCGGAGCCGACGGTGTAGAGGTCGAGCGTGCCGGTAAAGTCGCACTGCTGGCCGTCCCAGGTCTTGTAGTACTGGCCCAGCATCTGATAGCCGCCGCAGATGGCGAGCACGGGCACGCCGTCCTCGATGGCGGCCTTGAGCTCAGCGGTCTTCTCCCCTTTCAGGTCGTCCAGAAGGACCTCCTGCTCAAAGTCCTGGCCGCCGCCGATGAAGATAAGGTCACAATTTTTCGCGTCGAGTTTTGTACCAATCGGGACGTTTACGATATTCGCCTGCATGCCGCGCCACTCCAGCCGCCGCTGCATGCAAAGGACGTTGCCGCGGTCGCCGTAGAGGTTCAGCACGTCGGGGTATAAATGGTAGATGTTCAGTTCCATAGCTTACTCCCAGAATTGCTTATAGCCGTAGGTTTTGCTGATCGTACCGCGCAGGGCCAGCATGGCCGTATAGGTCGGCATGACGAAGACGGGCAGCTTATGCGCCGTCGCCTCTTCCATCAGCTTGCCGTAATCCTTCTGCACATGCAGCTTCTCCTGCGGGAAGCCGGCGTAGAGGAAGCGCAGCGCCATGTCCTCCGCGCGGGTGCCGGAGAGATAGACCTCGCGGAGCGCGTCCATATCAGTCAGGCGTTCGAAGGCCACATCCCAGATCCAGCTGACGTCGCGGCCGTCCTGCGTGCGGTCGTTGAGGCAGGCCGCGAAGACGAACGGCTCGGTGCGCTGCGTGAGGAAGCTCAGCACCTGGTTGCAGCCGGCAGGGTTTTTGATGAGGATCATGCGCACGTCGGCGCCGCCTATTTCGAATTTCTCCATGCGTCCGAAGCCGCAGGCGAAGTGCGACAGAGACTGCGCGGCCTTCGTCAGATCCAGGCCCAGTGCCTTCGCGGCCGTCATGGCGGCGCAGGCATTATAAATGTTGTAGCCGCCCGGCAGGTTGATCGACGCGGGGATCTCGGTCTGGCCGTCGCGGAAGACGACCTCGGAATGCTCCTCGTCGCTCGTGACGATGCGGCTCACGCACAGATCGGGTGTCGGCCGCGCATAGCCGCAGTGCGGGCAGCGGTAGCCGCCCAGATGGCCGTAGGTCACGAAGTCGTATTCGTACTCGCTCTTGCACTTGATGCAGTAGGGCGCGTCGGAGACCTCCGTCACGTGCCCGGCATAGATCGGCGTGCTGACGCCGTAGAACAGGACCGGGTTCGGCACGTCATCATGCAGGCTCGTGATGAGAGAATCGTCCGCGTTGAGGCACAGGACGGCGTTGGGGCTGTTCTTCGCGCCGATGCGGAGCTTTTCGAGCGTATGCGTGACCTCGCCGTAGCGGTCGAGCTGGTCGCGGAAGACGTTCGTGTAGACGATGACTTTGGCGTCGACGTATTTGCTGATGAATTTCAGCGCCGCCTCGTCCGCCTCGATGAGGGCGTAGGGGTATTTGCAGCGGCCGGTCAGCGTCGAATGGACGGCGAATTCCGCCGTGACGCCGGACAGGAGGTTCGCGCCGGATTTGTTGGCAAAGTAAGAGATTCCAGCGTCCTGCCACGACTGCTCGATCATACGGGACGTCGTGGTCTTGCCGTTGGTGCCCGTGACGATCACCGTCGTCACGTTCTTTGCAAGTTCACCCAGCAGGTTCGGGCAGAGCTTGAGCGCTACGCGCCCGGGGAAATCCGTGCCGCCTCTGCCCAGCAGGCGGATCAGGCTCCGGCAGAGCTTGCAGGCAAGCACTGCGATCATGACTCGTAATTTCATGGCTACGTTTATACCACTTTTTCGGTCAAAACGCAACCATTGGCTAAAAAAAGCATTTGGTTACGAAAGATTTACAAAAATGGGCTTGTATTGGTTGTCATAATCTGATATAATCGAGCCAAATCCGCCAAAACATGCGCCGTTCCGGCCGAGGAACGGAAAAAGGAGTCTACAGAAGATGCAAAAGGTAAGAAAACTGCTCTGCCTGCTGCTGTGCGCGGCGATGCTCATGTCGATGAGCGCGGTCTGTTTCGCTGCGAATAACAAATACAGCAGCTGGTTCAAAACGAACTACGACGAGATCAACCAGCTCGGGCTGATGCCTGCCTCGTTCAATGGCCTCGACCTCACCAAGGACATCACCCGCGGCGAGATGTGCGAGCTGGCCGTGTACGCCTTCGAAAAGGCAACAGGCAACGACATCGACCTGTCGAACGAGAACTTCACGGGCTTCACCGACACGAACGACGAAAACATCGTCAAGGCCCATCTCTACGGCATCGTCAACGGCTATGAAGACGGCTCGTTCCGCCCGAACCAGCTGCTGACGCGGCAGGAATTCTTCAAGCTGATCGAGAACTTCTGCACCGCGGCGGCCTTCTCCCCCACGGCTGCGGACGGCGCGCTGAACGGCTTTGCCGACGCGAACAAGATCTCTTCCTGGGCGAAGGAATCCGCGCAGATCTGCGTGAGCTACTCCTATGTGCAGGGCACGAAGCTCGGCAACGGCACCTATCTGAACCCCAAGGGCAACACCAGCCGGCAGGAAGCGATGACGATGTTCCTGCGCTGCTATAAGACCATCCAGTGGTTCTACGATGAAAACGTCAAGAGCGCGACGGTCGTCGTTGACCAGATCAACCTGAACGTCACGGTCACCAGCGTCAGCAAGACCATGTATGTCTGCCAGTCCGGCTCCATCAACGTCCGCGACTCCTGGACCACCGGCAGCACGAAGGTCGGTGAGCTGAGCTACAACGCCTCCGTCACCGTCACCGGCATCACGACCACCACCTCCGACGGCCACCAGTGGTACCGCATCAAGTATAAGGGCATCACCGCCTACGTCCGCGCCGACCTGCTCTCCGACAAGAAGGACAGCACCGTCACCCCGGGCGGCAGCACCGGAAATGGCGGCGGCACCGTCTCCGGCTCCGGCACGGCGAGCGAGATCGCGAACTTCGCCATGTCCTTCATCGGCTACAGCTACGTCTGGGGCGGCAAGAGCCCGTCGACCGGCTTTGACTGCTCCGGCCTCATGTATTATGTGCTGACGAACTACGGCTACAAGATGAACCGCGTGGCCAACGACCAGATGAGCCAGGGCACCTACGTTTCCCGCAGCGATCTGCAGGTCGGCGACCTTGTCTTCTTCGGCTACGGCAATTACGCCAACCATGTCGGCATGTACATCGGCGGCGGCAACTTCGTCCACGCCTCTACCCCGTCTACGGGCGTGCGTATCAACTCGCTGGACGAATCGTATTACAAGACGCGCTTCCTCTGCGGCAGACGCATCATCTGAGGATCCCAAACAAAATGCGGCCCCATCCGATATGGATGGGGCCGTTCGTTTATCTTTTACAGGGCTTCCGCCTCGCTCAGCCAGAGGCGGCTGGAGGCGTCGGAGGGCATGCGCCAGTCCCCTCTCGGGCTGAGCGTCACGGAGCCGACCTTCGGGCCGTCCGGGATGCACGAGCGCTTGAACTGCTGCTGGAAGAAGCGGCGGCAGAAGGTCTTGAGCCAGTGGCGGATGGTCTCGTCGTCATATTTCCCCGCATAGGCGTATTTCGCCATCCGGAAGAGCTTGCGCGGGCGCGTGCCGAAGCGAAGCGTATGGTACAGGAAGAAATCATGCAGCTCGTAGGGGCCGACAAGGTCCTCCGTCTTCTGCGCGATCTGGCCGTTCTCGTCCGCGGGCAGAAGCTCCGGGGAGACCGGCGTGTCGAGAATGTCCAGCAGGACCGCCTGCAGGGCGGGCGCGCTGCTCGCTGCCTCATACTGCACGATGTAGCGCACGAGCGTCTTCGGCACCGAGCAGTTGACGGCGTACATGGACATATGGTCGCCGTTGTAGGTCGCCCAGCCGAGCGCAAGCTCCGACAGATCGCCGGTGCCGATCACGAGGCCACCGGACTGGTTGGCAATGTCCATCAGAACCTGCGTGCGCTCGCGCGCCTGGCAGTTTTCATAGGTCACGTCGTGCACCGATTCGTCATGGCCGATGTCAGCGAAGTGCTGCCGGACGGCGGCGGTGATGTTGACCTCCTGCACGCTGACGCCCAGCTCCTCGCAGAGCTTCACGGCGTTGGACTTCGTGCGCTTCGTGGTGCCGAAGCAGGGCATCGTGACGCACTGGATCTGCTTCCGGCTGCGTCCGCAGAGGTCGAACGCGCGCACACACACGAGAAGCGCGAGCGTGCTGTCGAGCCCGCCGGAGATGCCGAGCACGACGGTCTTCGCGTGCGTATGCTCGATCCGCCTTTTAAGGCCCTGCGACTGGATGCGCAGGATCGCCTCCGCACGTGCGCGGAGCTGGTCGTCATAGGGCGGGACGAAGGGATTGGGCGCGATGGGGCGCGTCAGCTGCGTCCGTCGCAGGGGCTGGTGGAAGACGATCTGCCGCAGGCCGGGGACGGCGTCATAGCTCGTGGTGCGGTGCCGCTCGTGCATGAGCCGCTGCACGTCGATCTCGGTGATCGTCAGTTCAGCGTCGGCAAACGGCTCGTTTTCCGCGAGGATGGTGCCGTTTTCCGCGATCAGATGATGGCGGGAGAAGACCATGTCCTGCGTGGACTCCGTCGGGGAGGCGCTGCAGTAGATATAGCCGCAGGCCAGCCGCGCGGACGTCGCGCTGACCAGCATCCGGCGGTAGTCCGCCTTGCCGATCACCTCGTCCGAGGCGGACAGGTTGGCAATGATGGCCGCGCCGCCGGCCGTGAGGCGGGTCGACGGCGGGCACGGGACCCAGAGGTCCTCGCACATCTCGACGCCGAAGGTATAGTCCGGCAGCTCCGCGCAGGCAAAAAGCAGATCCGTGCCGAACGGCACGCTCTGGCCGCAGAGCGTCAGGTCGTAGATGTTTCCGCCGAGCACCGACGCGGAAGAAAACTGCCGCTGCTCGTAAAATTCGCCGTAGTTCGGCAGGTACGTCTTCGGCACCACGCCGAGGAGCCTGCCCGCGTGGATGACCGCCGCGCAGTTATAGAGCTTGCCGCCGAAGCGCAGCGGCAGGCCCACGGTGAAGACCGTGGAAAGCGCCGCCGTCTGCTCAAGAATGCGGGCAAGCGCCGGCTCCACCGCGCCGAGCAGGCAGTCGGAGAAAAACAGATCGCCGCAGGTGTAGCCGGTCAGGCACAGCTCCGGCAGCGTCAGCAGGTCGACGCCGGCCGCGTCCGCCTGCCGCACGCGCGCGAGGATCGTATCGGTATTGGTCTGCACATCCGCGACCTGCACATCGATCGTCCCGGCCGCAGTCTTGATAAACCCATCAGTCATGAATCTCTGCTCCTGATTCTTTGATATACCTATACGATACACGCTTTCGGACGAATTATCAAGAAAAACCTGCGGTTTCGTCCGCCCTGCCGCTGTACGTATCTTTGTTTTATACCGTCCAGTGGTTTGCTTGGGTGAGGCGGTCCAGGATGAGGGAGGCGGCGGTGACGGCGTCTTCGATCGTCAGGTAGTGCGGGGCGCTTTCGTCCAGCAGCAGACGGCCGGAGGCGGGAAATTCCTCGTCCGCGAACCAGATCTTCAGCCACACGGGATAGCGCGGGGCGAAGTCGAAGCGTGCGCAGAAGTCTGCGTTGGACGGCAGGAGCTCCGCGCCGAGTGCTTTGCAGCGCTGCGTCAGCTCCTCCGGCGGCAGGATGCCGAGGTCGCGCCGGACGATCAGCTCCGCGTTACGGTCAAGACCGCCGCCGCGCACGAGGCCGTCTTTGTACTGGGAAAGTGTGATGGTCCGGCCGGTCGGCGGTGTGCCGTCAGCCAGATCGAGCAGGTGCAGCAGCGTCAGCGCGTGCCAGTTGGAGAGCGGCGGCTCGATCGTGCAGTCCGGCAGACGGACGGTGACCGTCTGCCCCAGCGTCGGGACCTGAAACGCGCCGTCAGCGTACCGCACGCCGGCTTTTTCCGCAATGTCCTCCGGCGCGTACCGCGCCAGTCGCGCCCGCGCGACGGCGAGCATGCTTTCAAATTGACGATGTTCCATGCACTCACCTCGCCGCCATCTTAGCATGCCGCAGGCGTTTTTTCAATCGCGGCGGGACAAAACCGGAAATCGTGTAGAACCATAATCGAGAAGCCCGCACGGGCAAACAAAAATGAAAAGGAGATCAAAGCAATGGAAATGAATATCGGCGACATGGTCGCGGCGATGGCGGCGCGGAATGAGGCGTTCCGCGGGAACGAGCAGGTCCCGGAGAAGGTCGAGACATACAATAAGCTGAAAGAGCATGCGGCGGCGATCGGGAAGGTTCTGCGCGCGCCCTGGTACGCGGACGATCTGGAACTGCGGGAGCAGAACACCTTCGTCTATATCGACTTCCCGCTCCCGGTCAACATTTTGAACGACAGCATCCGCGGGCGGATCGCAGAAATGGTCCGGCTGGCGGACATGGTGACGCTCGCCGAGGTCCGTGGGCGGCTTCGTATGACCTTCACGGTCGCAAGGGTCTGGAAGGAGTGAATAAGCAGGCATATGTCTCTGACCGGCAAAAACTGTGGTATTCTTGTGAAAAAACTGGTATAATGGATACAGGAGGCTGAGCAGATGGGACAGTACGAAAAACTGCTGCTTGCGCTCATGAGCGGCGCGAAAGACCGGAACTTTCAATTTCAGATCTGCGGCTGATCCTCGATCGGCTCGGCTTCGACTGCCGGGTCCGCGGAGATCATTTCATTTACACGCGAAACGACATCGAGGAGATCATCAACATTCAGCCGGTCGGCACCTTTATTGCGGAGATCCCGGAGCTGTCCGGATGCATGGCAGACGGCAAGACCATGACAGAGGCACTGCACAACGTCCAGATCGTAGCGCAGGAATGGATCGAGACCGCACGGGAGTTGGGACGGGAGATTCCCGTGCCGAAGGGCCGTCTGCAATACGCATAAATCGTCAAAAAAGCAAGCACTCCGCTGATCGCGGCGGGGTGCTTGCGTATAAAAGGAAACCCGGCAATCACATGATTGCCGGGTTTTTTGGCAGGGGATGAGGGATTCGAACCCCCGCAAACGGAGTCAGAGTCCGGTGTGCTACCGTTACACAAATCCCCTAAATGGCCTCTTGCCGAAGCGCATGATTATTATAACGATTTCTCGCAAAAAGTCAAGACTAATTTTTTCTTTTTTGCAGAAATTAAAACCGGGCGGTACGGGCCTTTGATGGTGAAAGAATGAAACGCAGGAAATTTTCGCAGGCAAACGGCGACGTTTGCGGCCAGCAGCGGTGATTTTCTGATTTTTACCAAGGAAAACAGGCTTTCTTTTACATGCTTCACACGCGGTTTCTTTCCCGCCGGAACGGCCAAGATAACGGCGCTGAGACTTTTGGGGAGAGGATGAGAACATGAAGCAGTTTCTTCATAAAAAAATACCGGCCGCGCTGATGGCCCTGTGCCTGCTGCTGGCGCTTTGCTGCCAGACGCTGGCCGCGGGGCGGACGCTCGTGCCGGGAGGATATACGGTCGGCATCAAGCTGTATGCCGAGGGTCTGATGGTCACCGAGGTGGAGCCGGACGCGCCGGCCCAACGCGCGGGGCTACGGCGCGGCGACGTGATCCTGACGGCAGGCGGCAAGAAGACCGCGAGCGCGCAGGCGCTGCTCGACAGCATCCAGTCGGCCGAGCCGATCGTCGTGCGCGTGGAGCGCGGCGGGCATGAGGCGGAATTTCTGGTCACGCCGGAAAAGACGGCAAGCGGCTACCGGCTCGGGATCCTGGTCCGCGACCATATCGCGGGGATCGGGACGGTCACGTATTATGATCCTGTGAGCCTGCAGTACGGCGCGCTGGGTCACGGCGTCAGCGGGCTCGACGGGACGCAGCTGCTAATGCTGCAGTCGGGCTATCTTGTCCGCGCGAGCGTGGCGGAGGTGCGGACCGGGACACGCGGGACGCCGGGCGAGCTGCACGGGATCTTTGACGTGACGGACGCCGTCGGGACCGTGGAGAAAAATACAACCTGCGGCATTTTCGGCACGCTCTCACAGCCGAAGCCCGGAGAGGCTGTCCAGACGGCGCCGGCTTCGGCGGTCACGACCGGTGCGGCGGAGATCCTGTCCAATGTGGACGGCGAACAGGTCCAGCGCTTTTCCATCCGCATCGACCGCGTCGACCCGGACGCAAAAAACGGCCGGAATCTGCTCATTACCGTGACGGACGAGGCGCTGCTGGCGAAGACCGGCGGCATCGTACAGGGCATGAGCGGCAGCCCGATCCTGCAGAACGGGAAGCTGGTGGGTGCGGTGACGCACGTGCTGGTGAACGACCCGACGATGGGGTATGGCGTACTGATCGAGAATATGCTGGACGCGGGAAAATAACAAAAGTGCCCACACCAAATTGGTGTGGGCATTTGTCCAGATCAGGTGTTACTCCACATTTCAGCAAAGGCTTTGACGGCTTTTCTGTCTTCTGCTGTTCGACCTCTCCACCGCCATCCGTCCAGAACTTCGAGATAGTCCATAATTCTTAATACTACGGGTTTATAAATTCTTTGTGCCCTGACATTCTCAATCAAATTGACAGAGACGCTCTCCGTTGTATATCGACCGAAACGGTTGAGCCCTATCACACTTACGCATTCGCTATTTACTCCCAAGGTTTTGTCATCGATATACACTTTCGTTCCCCCGGAGAATGCTTTTGAACCATACAATACTTTCCCGTTTTCGCATGTATGCTTAGCTTTGATATTTCCAACAGCACAAAATCTCCAATTCTTGTTTATATCCACATTCTCACCTCCCAATGACACAGTTTTTTATATTGTAGCACAGTTTCCGTCAATTTTGTGGAAATAACAAAATAATTTCTGCCAGAGGCCAAAGGCCTCTGGCTTTTTTTGCTTGGATGTGATACAATGCGTGCACACTACAAAAACGCGGCTGCGGCTGCGTGAAGATAGATACCTTCCCTATGAAAGGAGATGTTCATGATGTTCAAATATCTGTACGGAACCAAACATTTTCAGGGGGATCGTATGTTCTGAGTCCCCCTGCACCAACAGGAGGAACAAATGCAGAAAATCACATTAAAAAAGATCGATGAAACCAATTTTCTCTCCGCATTCGGGCTGAAGCTGCGGGAGGGACAGGAGCGATTCGTGTCGCATCCGGTCCGGAGCCTTGCGCAGGCCTACGTGTATTATCACCAGTGCACACCCTTCGGGATCTTCTGTGACGAGCAGATGGTCGGCTATGTGATGGTCATCTACGACTATGATCTGGCTGAGTATGACATCTGGCACATGATGATCGACAAGGACCGGCAGGGACTGGGATATGGGACGGCCGCGCTGCAGCGCTGTCTGGAATACATCGCGAAGAAGCCCTTCGGGAATTCCGACAGGGTCGTGCTGACCTGCCGCCGGGAAAACGGCGCGGCGCTCGCGCTCTATCGGAAATTCGGCTTTGCGGAGGCTGGCAATGCGGATGACGAGGAGATCGAACTGGCCATGCGCGTAAACCATTAAACACCGGAGCCGCCGTACAGAGAGCTGTACGGCGGCTTTTTCTCGTGTCTTTCCCGCTTCCCCGGTTGACATTTGCCGAAACGTCTGCTATCATGAGTACAATCTTTTTAAGGAGAACGAAACGATGTTCACTTCTGTTTTTGCATCCTACTATTACTTTACTGTCGTCAGATAGTAAGGTCAATTTGTGATGCGCAGAATCGGTAGTTTCCATGCGGCACAGAATTGACTGTGCCGCATTTTTTATTGCACTGGAGGTCAAAACCATGATTGTCGTACTGAAGCACAACGTCCCCGAGGAAAAGCGAAATCAGCTCATCAACTGGCTGCGGAACCAGAATATTGACGTGCATCCCTCGCTCGGCGAGTACCAGACCGTGCTGGGTCTGGTCGGCGATACGAGCCGGATCGATATGTCGCTGCTGGAAAGTCTGGATATCGTCGATTCCGTCAAGCGCGTGTCCGACCCGTTCAAGTGCTGCAACCGCAAGTTCCACCCCGACGACACCGTTGTGAGCGTGGGCGACGCGAAGTTCGGCGGCGGGCATTTCGCCATGATCGCGGGGCCGTGCTCCGTGGAATCCGAGGAGCAGATCGTCTATGTCGCCAAGGCCGTCAAGGCCGCGGGCGCGCAGCTGCTGCGCGGCGGCGCATTCAAGCCGCGGACCTCCCCTATGACTTCCAGGGTCTGCACGGCGAGGGGATCCGCCTGCTGGAGATCGCCAAGCAGGAGACGGGGCTGCCCATCGTGACGGAGCTCATGAATATCAAGCATCTGCCGCTGTTTGACAACGTCGACGTCATCCAGATCGGCGCGCGCAACATGCAGAACTACGACCTGCTCAAGGAGATGGGCTCGGTCAAAAAGCCGATTTTGCTCAAGCGCGGGCTTGCCAACACGCTCAAGGAGCTGCTGATGAGCGCGGAATACATCATGGCCAGCGGCAACGACAACGTCATTCTCTGCGAGCGCGGCATCCGCACGTTTGACGACTACACGCGCAACACGCTCGATCTTGCCGCGGTGCCGATGCTGCACGAGCTGTCGCACCTGCCGGTCATCGTCGATCCCAGCCACTCCACGGGCATCAACCGGCTGGTCCCGCCGATGACGCTCGCGGCCGCAGCCTGCGGCGCGGACGGCGTGATCGTCGAGGTCCACAACGATCCCATCCACGCGCTGTGCGACGGCGCGCAGTCGCTCACCTGCGAGCAGTTTGCCGAGGTCGCCGAGAAGGTCCGCGCAGTCCGCGAGGCGGTGACGAGATGACGGTCGGGATCGTAGGTCTGGGCCTCATCGGCGGATCGTTTGCCAAGGCGTATCACGCGGCCGGCTGGCGCGTGCTGGGCTATGACCGGGACGAAAGCGTCCTTTCCTTCACGCAACTGGCCGACGCCGTCGACGAGCCGCTCACGATGGACAATATCGGCACGTGCGAGCTGGTACTGCTGTGCGTGCGGCCGCTGGCCGCGGTCGAGTATCTGCGGCAGGCCGCGCCGCACATCGGCGGAAAGCCCGTCGTGATCGACTGCTGCGGCACGAAGCGCGTGGTGTGCGCGGCGGCGTTCCCGCTGGCAAAGGAATATGGCTTTACCTATCTTGGCGGCCACCCGATGGCGGGCACGCAGTATTCTGGCTTCGGCCACGCGCGGGCGAACCTCTATCACAACGCTCCGATGGTCATCGTGCCGCCGGATTTTGACAATATCGAGCTTCTGAGCCGCGTGAAGGAGCTTCTGAGCCCGGCCGGGTTCGGCAGCTTCTCGGTCACGACGGCAGACAGCCACGACGAGATGATCGCCTTTACGTCCCAGATGGCGCATCTGGTCTCCAACGCCTACATCAAAAGCCCGACCGCGAAGGCGCACAAGGGCTTTTCGGCCGGCAGCTACAAGGATATGACCCGCGTGGCGTGGCTGAACGCGCCGATGTGGTCGGAGCTGTTTCTGGAAAACCGCGACTATATGCTCCGCGAGCTGGACGGGCTGATGGACTGCCTCATGCAGTACCGGGCCGCCATCGCGGAAAACGACGGCGAAGCGCTCACACAGCTGCTGGAAGAGGGCAAAAAACGCAAGGAGGAGGTCGACGGCCGATGAAAACGGTATCGGTCCACGCATCGAGAAGCTACGAGATCCGGATCGGGCGCGGCCTTCTGCAGGGGGCCGGCGAGCAGATCCGCGCCGTGACGGACGCGAAAAAAGTGATGCTCGTCTCGGACGATGCGGTCTGGCCGCTGTATGGCGGCGCGGTCCGCCGCAGTCTGGAGACTGCCGGGCTGACAGTCTCCAGCTTTGTATTCCCGCACGGAGAGAGCTCCAAGTGCGCGTGCACCTACCTCGAGCTGCTCGACGCGCTCTGCGCGCAGCAGCTGACGCGGAAGGACGCGATCGCCGCGCTCGGCGGCGGCGTGGCGGGCGATCTGGCGGGCTTTGCCGCCTCGACCTATCTGCGCGGCATCGGCTTCATCCAGATCCCGACGACGCTGCTCGCCATGGTCGACTCGTCCGTCGGCGGCAAGACGGCCATCGATCTGCCGGCGGGGAAAAACCTGGCCGGGACGTTCTATCAGCCCTGGCTCGTGCTCTGCGACCCGGACTGCCTGACAACGCTGCCGGAGGATATCTTCCGGGATGGCTGCGCGGAGGTCATCAAGTACGCCGTTCTGGGGAACGCGCCGTTCTTTGCCGATCTCAGGGCCGGATCTGCGCACGCACAGCTGGAGCATATCATTGAGACCTGCGTCACGATGAAACGCGATATCGTCGCGCAGGATGAATTTGACCGCGGGCAGCGGCAGCTGCTCAATCTTGGCCACACGTTCGGCCACGGGATCGAGGCCTGCAGCGGCTTCGCGGTGAGCCACGGCTCCGCCGTGGCCATCGGGATGGCTATGATGGTCCGCGCGGCGGCGGCCTTCGGGCTCTGCACGGAGAAGACGCGCGACACGGTGGTGGACATCCTGCGGCAGTATGATCTGCCGGTCGACTGCGCGTTCCGTGCGGAGGACATGCTCCCGACGATCCTGCACGACAAAAAGGCCGCCGGGGATACGATCAATCTGATCGTCCCGACCGCCGTCGGGCAGTGTCGGATCGTGAAGACGCCCGCCTCCGAGATCATGGACTGGCTCCGGGCCGGAGGCGCGCGATGAACCGGACGCTGCTGCCCGGACCGCGCACCGGCGCGGTCCGGATCCCGGCCTCAAAATCGCAGGCGCACCGGATGCTCATCTGCGCCGCGTTGTCCCGGACGCCGGGGCACCTTATGCTGGACGGCTTCAGCGAGGATATCGAGGCGACGATGCAGTGCCTGCGGGCGCTGGGGGCGAAGATCGAAGCGGAGGCGGACGGGCTTTGGATCGAGCCGCCCGCGGTCTACCCTGCACAGGCTGCGCTGGACGCGGGAGAGAGCGGCTCGACGCTGCGTTTTTTGCTGCCGGTCCTCGGGGCGCTGGGCGTCCGCGCGCAGATCCGGATGCACGGCAGGCTGCCGGAGCGTCCGCTTAGCCCGCTGTGGGAGCTGCTGGAGGCGCACGGGATGCAGCTGCGGCGGGAGGATGATCTTCTGCACGTGTGCGGGCAGCTGCAGGCGGGCAGCTATGCCCTGCCCGGCAATGTCTCGTCGCAATTCGTGTCCGGACTTCTGTTTGCGCTGCCGCTGCTTGCGGAGGACAGCGTGCTCACGGTCACCGGGCAGCTGCAGTCGGCGCGGTACGTCGCCATGACGGAGCAGGCGCTGCGCGCGGCAGGGATCCGTTTTGAAAAAAACGGCCAGTGCTGGACGATCCCCGGCGGGCAGCGGTATGCCGCGCCGGGCCGGCAGCTGGTCGAGGGCGACTGGTCGAACGCGGCGTTTTTCCTGTGCATGGGCGCGCTGTCGCGGCAGGGCGTCTGCGTGTCCGGGTTGGATCCTGCATCCCTGCAGGCCGACCGGGCCATCACGGAGATCCTGACGCGCTTCGGCGCGGAAGTGAACATTGAGGACGATACGGTCACGGTCCGGCGCGGTACGCTGCGCGGCATCACGCTCGACGCGGGACCGGTCCCGGATCTGGTGCCGGTCGTGAGCGTGCTGGCCGCGCTCTGCGCGGGGGAAACGCGGATCGAGAATGCCGCGCGGCTGCGCATCAAGGAGTCTGACCGGCTCCGGACGACCGCCGCGCTCATCGAAGCGCTCGGCGGGACAGTCCGCGAGCTGCCGGATGGACTCATCATCACAGGACAGCCCGCGCTTGCGGGCGGAAGCGTCGACGCCAGCGGCGACCATCGCATCGCCATGAGCGCGGCGGTGGCTGTCTGCGGCTGCACGCAGCCCGTCACGGTATGCGGCAGCGAATGCGTCGCAAAATCCTATCCCGCGTTCTGGGAAGACTTTACTGCATTGCAGGAGGAAGCGTTATGAGCAGCGTATATGACGGCAATCTGACCGTCTCGATCTTCGGGCAGTCGCACGCGCCTGCCATCGGCGTGACCATTGATGGGCTGCCCGCCGGGCTGCCGGTCGATCTGGACGCGCTGGGCCGGTTTCTGCGCCGCCGCGCGCCCGGGCAGAACGCCTGGTCGACGCCGCGGAAGGAGGCGGACCTGCCGGAGTTTTTATGCGGGCTGAAGGACGGCCGGACCTGCGGCGCGCCGCTCACGGCCATCATCCGCAACACGAATACGCGCTCCGGCGACTATGAAAATCTGATGGATATCCCCCGCCCCGGCCACGCGGACTATACCGCGCAGGTCAAGTTCGGCGGCGCGCAGGACGCCGCGGGCGGCGGACATTTTTCCGGCCGGCTGACGGCGCCGCTTTGCATTGCGGGCGGGCTCTGCCTGCAGGTGCTGGCACGGCAGGGCGTCCGGGTGCGGGCGCGGATCGTGTCGATCGGCACGGTAACGGACGATGCGGCGTTTGACGCGCCGGTCGACGAAAAACCGTTCCCGGCCGTCTCGGACGAGGCGGCGGCGGCCATGCAGGCACAGATCGCACAGGCGAAGGCGGAGCAGGACTCCGTCGGCGGCGTGATCGAGTGCGTGGTGGAGGGGCTCCCGGCAGGGATCGGCGATCCGATGTTCGGGGGGCTGGAAAACCGCATTGCGCGCACGGTATTTGCCATTCCGGCGGTCAAGGGCGTGGAATTCGGCGCGGGCTTTGCCGCCGCACGGCTGCGCGGCAGCGAGAATAACGACCCGTTCTGCGTGGAAAACGGAAAGATCGTCACAAAAACGAACCACTGCGGCGGGATCCTGGGCGGGATCTCGAACGGGATGCCGGTCGTGTTCCGGGCGGCATTCAAGCCGACGCCGTCCATTTCCCGGGAGCAGGACTCGGTCAGCCTGTCGCGGATGGAGGAGACAAAGCTCGTCGTTTACGGGCGGCACGACCCCTGCATCGTCCCGCGCGCGGTCCCGTGCGTGGAGGCAAGCGGCGGCCATCGCCGTGCTCGACGCGGTGATGGAGCGGAAAAGGAGCTTGGATATGGATACTAAGACGCTGCGCTGCGGTCTGCTCGGCCGGAAGCTCGGCCACAGCTACTCCCCTGCCATCCACGAGCGGCTGGCGGATTATTCGTACCGGCTGTTTGAGGTGGAGCCGGAGGACCTCGGCGCCTTTTTACAGGAAGGGGCCTTCGACGGACTGAACGTCACGATCCCTTATAAAAAAGACGTGATCCCCTACTGCGCAGAGCTTTCCGACACGGCGCGGGCCATCGGCGCGGTCAACACGCTTGTCCGCCGGGCGGACGGGACGCTCTGGGGCGACAATACCGACGCCTACGGCTTTTCGATGCTGGTGCAGTCCAGCGGCGCGGACATCGCCGGGAAAAAGGCGCTCGTCTTCGGCAGCGGCGGCGCTTCGGCGACGGCGCAGTATGTGCTCCGGCAGCTCGGCGCGCGCGAGGTCGTGGTGATCTCGCGGCACGGGGAAGACAACTATGAAAATCTGGACCGGCATGCGGACGCGCAGATCGCCGTCAACACGACGCCCGTCGGCATGTATCCGAATACCGGCGTCTCGCCGGTGGACCTTCATCGGCTGCCGCGGCTGGAGGCCGCACTGGACGTGGTCTACAACCCCGCGCGCACGGAATTTCTGCTGCAGGCGGAAGCGCGCGGGCTCCGGCGCGCGAACGGGCTTCTGATGCTCGCCGCGCAGGCGAAAAAGAGCTGCGAAGACTTTACCGGCGAGCCGGTCGCAGACGAGAAGATCTTCTCGATCACGAAGGCGCTCGAGGCGCAGATGCACAACGTGATCCTCATCGGGATGCCCGGCAGCGGGAAGACGACGATCGGGGCGCTGGTGGCAAAGCGGCTGGGGCGGACGTTCGTCGACGCCGACAGCGCGTTGGAGCGCGAGGCCGGGATGCCGATCCCGGAGATCTTCCGGCTCGAGGGCGAGGCGGGCTTCCGCCGGCGGGAGACGGCCGTGCTCGCGGAGCTCGGGCGGCAGTCGGGGCTGGTCCTTGCGACCGGCGGCGGCAGCGTCACGCGGGAGGAAAATTACCCGCTGCTGCACCAGAACGGCGAGATCTTCTGCCTGCAGCGCGCACTCGAGCGGCTGCCGTCCGCGGGACGGCCGGTCTCGCAGGCGCTGGGCGCGCAGACGATCTACGCGCAGCGGAAGCCGCTCTATGCCCGCTTCGCGGATGCGATGATCGACAACAACGGCACGCCGGAGGCGGCGGCCGCGCAAATTCTGGAGGTACTCGGATGCAGCTGCTGATTTTGAACGGACCGAATCTCAATCTGCTCGGCCTGCGTGAGCCGGCCATTTACGGCACGCAGAACTACGCCGCGCTAGAGGCCTTCTGCAAAGCGGCCTGCCGGGAGGCGGGCTTCGGGTGCAGGGTCTTTCAGTCTAACCATGAGGGCACGCTCGTCGACGAGATCCAGGCGGCCTACGGCGTGTATGACGGCATCGTCATCAACCCTGCCGCCTATACGCACACGAGCGTCGCGATCCTGGACGCTCTGAAGGCGGTCGCCATTCCGGCGGTCGAGGTCCATCTGTCCGACGTCAGGCAGCGCGAGGACTTCCGGCAGATCTCCTACGCGCGGCTCGCCTGCGTGAAGACGTACATGGGGCTCGGGTTCGAGGGCTACCGGCAGGCGATCCTGTTTTTGAAGGACTATCTGCATACACATACGGTATAGATCTGTATTTTTTACGTGCGGGCGGCCGGGATCGGCCGCCCGCACGTGTTCGTTTTGCATGTTTGCGCAGCTAAAACTTTCATCATTCTGCAGGATTTCTTTCTCTAAAATGCATTTTACATAGATTTTATCAAAATCATGCAGGATTTCCGCTGTTTTTTGCGCTTTGCAAAGAAAATAAATTTCATATTTCGCACGCTGCTATCTTGAAAAATTCATTCCGGGGTTGTATAGTAAGGTGAATGAAATTTGTATGGAGGGAATTCTGATGAAAAAAATCCTTGCACTGCTTCTCGCAGCTGTTCTCGTTCTGGGTATGGCTGCGTGCGCTGCCTCGACCGAGGCTCCCGCTGCTTCCGACGCATCGGCTTCGACCGACGCTCCGGCTTCCACGGACGCGCCTGCCGCTTCCGGCGCCAAGCTCCGCTTCGTGACCGGCGGCGAGTCCGGCACCTATTACGCCTTCGGCTCCGTCATCGCCCAGCATGCGACCAACAACGCCGGCATCGACGTCGTCGGCCTGGTCGGCAACGGCTCGCAGTCGAACGTCTTTGAGCTTGAAGACGGCAACGCCGATCTGGCCTTCTGCCAGTCCGACGTCATGGCCTATGCCTATGAAGGCACGAACATCTTCGCCGACACCGGCGCCGTTCAGTGCTTCTCCACCGTCGCGGCCCTCTACACCGAGCAGGTGCAGATCGTCACCACGGATCCCGAGATCAAGTCCGTTGCGGATCTCAAGGGCAAAAACGTCTCCATCGGCGCAGCCGGTTCCGGCGTGTTCTTCAATGCGATGGACGTGCTCGGCGTCTACGGCATGACCGAAGAGGACATCAACCCGACCTACCAGTCCTTCGGCGACAGCGCGGACGCGCTGAAGAACGGCCAGATCGACGCGGCCTTCATCGTGGCCGGTGCTCCGACGACCGCCGTTACCGACCTTGCCACCACCAAGGACGTTTACCTCGTCTCCCTCGATGACGAGCATGTCGACCAGCTTCTTGCCAAGTGCCCGTACTACACCAAGGTCACCATCGGCAAGGACGTCTATGGTCTGGATTCCGACACCGTGACCGTTGCGGTCGGCGCAGTCATCCTTGCGCGCGACGACGTTTCTGAGGACGCCATCTACGCGCTCGTGGCCGATATCTTCGACAACGCGGCCAGCCTGACCGACACCCACGCCAAGTACGCCGAGATCAGCACCGAGTACGGCGCTTCCATCACCTCTGTCCCCTATCATCCGGGCGCTGCCAAGTACTTCGCGGAAAAGGGCTTTGAGCTCCCCACCAAGTAAATCTTAACGCGTTTTACACGGTTTTCACAACTACGGCAGGGATCCCCTGCCGTAGTTGTCGCGCAAATCTGAAGAAAAGAAGGAGAGATGCACCTTGTCCCAGACTCCCGACAAGAACACCCCCGCAACTGCCAGCGACGACGCGCAGAACATTGCCGCCGACGTTGATGAGGTCATGCGCAAATATGACCGCGAATCCAACACCCGGATCTGGTCCGGCTGGCAGGCTGCCGTGATCAAGGTCTTTATGGCCGCCTTTGCCCTGCTGTGCATTTGCATGACGCTGTTTTCCACGGCCATGCCAGAGATCCGCCTGCCCGGCTTCATGGGCTTTATCGTGCTCGCGGGCTTCCTCAATTTCCCCGCCAGCAAGCACCATGTGAAGCCGAATTACCTGCCCTGGTACGACATCTTGCTGATGGTGATCGGCGCGGGCTGCTTCTTCTATTTTGCCTTCAACGCGATGACGATGATCAAGCTCGCCACGCGCATCCAGCCCATCCATGTCGTCATCGGCGTCGTCGGCATTCTGGTGCTCGTCGAGCTGTGCCGCCGCTGCGTGGGTCTGCCGATCCTGGTCGTGGCGGGTCTTCTGATCGTCTATGCGTTCTATAACCAGCTGAGCTACAACCCCAGCTTCTATCAGGCGCTCAAGAACATCATCTACAAGCTGTTCTACACCACGAGCGGTGTCATCGGCACGCCGATCAGCGTCTGCTATACCTACATCGTGCTGTTCATCATCTTCGGCGCGTTCCTCGAGCGCACGGGCATTGCGAATTTCTTCATTTCGTTTGCCAACCGCCTGACCGGCTGGTCCTCCGGCGGCCCGGCGAAGGTGGCGGTCATCTCGTCCGCGCTGTGCGGCATGGTGTCCGGCTCGTCCGTGGGCAACACGGTCACAACCGGCTCGTTCACCATCCCGATGATGAAAAAGACCGGCTACAAGCCGGAATTCGCCGGCGCGGTCGAGGCTGCGGCCTCCACCGGCGGACAGATCATGCCGCCGATCATGGGCGCGGCTGCCTTTTTGATGGCGGAGTACATCGGTATCCCGTATGCCAAGGTCGCGGTCAAGGCGATCCTGCCTGCCATTTTGTATTTTACCGGCATTTTCATTTCCGTGCATCTGGAGGCGAAGAAGCTCGGGCTGCGCGGCATCCCCAGAGATCAGCTGCCGAAGTGGGGTCTGCTCGCTCGCGACTGCTATCTGATCCTGCCGCTGATTTTGCTCGTCTGGCTGGTCTCGTCCGGCGCGAAGACGATGTCGCACTCCGCAGCCTATTCCATCCTCGCGGCCATCGTGGTCGGCCTCGTCAACTTCTTCCTGACCCGGATGCGGGACGCGGAAGAGAAGTCTGCGAAGACGACGGTCCGTGCGATCGGCGGCGCGCTGGCTGACAGCGGCAAGTCCGCGGTCGACTCGCTCGAGGCGGGCGCGAAGGGCGCGATCACTGTTGCCGTCGCGTGCGCGATGGCAGGTATCATCGCGGGCTGCATCACGGTCACGGGTCTGGCTTCGATCCTGATCAATGCCATCGTCCAGCTGGCGGGCAACGCGACGTTCATCGGCCTCATCCTGACCATGGTCTGCTGCATCATCCTCGGCATGGGCGTGCCGACGACGGCAAACTACTGCATCATGGCCTCCACCTGCGCGCCGATCCTCATCAAGATGGGGTATCCGCTCGTGGCGGCGCATTTCTTCGTGTTCTACTTCGGCATCGTCGCCGATATCACGCCGCCGGTCGCGCTGGCGGCCTACGCGGGCTCGGCCATTGCGAAGTCGAATCCCATGAAGACCGGCATCAACGCGACGAAGCTCGCCATCGCGGCCTTCATCGTGCCGTTCATCTTTGCGTACAACCCGCAGATGCTCTTTGAGAACGTCACGAGCGTCTTCCAGGTCGTCCAGATCGTCATCACGGCGCTGCTCGGCATTTTCGCCGTCGCCGCCGGTCTGGAGGGGTATATCCTCCGGAAGATGGGCTGGCCGCTGCGCGTGCTGGCTGTCATCGGCGGTCTGACGCTGCTGATCCCGGGTACGGTCTCCGACCTCATCGGCCTTGTGATCGTGGCGGGCATCATCGCGCTGCAGCTGCTGCAGAACAAGCGCGAGCCCAGCGAGTCTGAGCGCATTTCTTCCCTCCCCTCTTGCAAAAACACACGGCGCGGGATATAATATCTGTAAACGGATGGAACAGTCGCCAATATGGGAGGTACGATATGCACTGCAATGTCAAAACGCGCTGCGAGGCGCTGAAGGCGCTGGCGCAGAAGAAGCTTGGGACAGACGATCCCGCGGTGGTGGAGATCACGCGCGGCGGGAAGAACAGGTCCCACCATGTGCTGCGGCGGTCCGACATGAAGAAGGTCGGGCTGATCGCGGGCGGCGCGTTCGTTGCGCTGACGGCGCTGAACGTGTACAGCCACTACAAGCTCCACCAGAAGATCGCGGACCGGAAGCTCAAGAAGCAGCTCGCGCCGCTCAACGCCCAGCTCGACGAGCTGCGCACAGAGAACGAAGCGCTCCGGCAGGCGCTGGCCGAGCTCAAGCCCCGACCGGCCGCTCCGCAGCCCGCGCCCGCCCCGGAAGCCGAAGCCTCCGAGCCGCAGGCCTGAAACCAGAAAAACCCGGATCCTGCATTGCAGGGTCCGGGCTCTTTTTCTGCTTTTATTCGGTCAGCTCGCGGATATATGCGGCCACGGCGGCGACGGCTTCGTTGTCCTGCAGGCGCCAGCGGGTCTGGGTGGAAAGGTTGGTGAAGGTGCCGAGGGGCGGCTGGATCAGCGAGACGGTATAATAGGCGACGATCACATTCGACGGATCGAATACCTCTACTCTCGCGTACTCGCCGACGCGCAGGGTCAAGCCGGGCGGGAAATCGCTTTCTGGCTGTTCAAAATACCGCCGGACGCGGAGCGCCGACAGAAGCTCCAGCAGCTCCGCTTTCTTCTCCGGATCGTCCACAAAGATACGGTCATCGCTGAAACTGTCTATGGTAACTCGCAGGCGGCAATTTTCCGGCAGCACGACCTCCCGCGGCCGGAACCAGCCGAACAGGCCCAGCCCCACCACCAGGAGGACAGCAAGCAGGATCACAAGCTTTTTGGCGCGCATGGCAGTTCCCATCCTTTCTCCGGTCATGCCGGGCGCGAGGCGCGGTATTGTGCTGTTTACCGGACGTTCTCGTCCGAGCAGACGGTATAATCCATGCCGGACTCCGTCCGATGGATCGTCAGGCTATAGGGGTGCAGGGTCCCGTCTGCTTCAGTCAGGGTCACATAGACGGTCCGGTCGACCAGATACGGCGTCACGGTGTCGGAAATGGGCCAGCCGTGTCCGGCTGCCAGCGTGATCGTGTTGCCCCCGTAGCTGTCGCCGGAAACGATGCTCACGTTTGCGTCCCGCGCATCGGGGTCCTCCTGTTTTGTTTCGAACAGAATCATCAGGTCGGTCGTTCCGTCGCCGTCGAAGTCATCGGCGAAGAAATAGATCGGTTTTGTCTCGTCAATCGGTTCTGCTCGTCCTGCCGTAAACGACTCATACAGGGTCTGCAGCTGAGGCGTCAGGGTCTGGAGCGGAAGCTGCTTGCCGTCGGCGTCGGGTGCGGGCTCCGGGTCAGGTTCGGGCGTCTTTTGCTCCGGGGCGGTCTCGGAGAGGTCTGTGGTCGGCAGGATCGTGATGTGCTCGGTCGCGTAGGCAATGGATGACTGTATCATCCTCTGGCAATAGGCCAGCGCGGCGCAGCAGATGAGCAGGATGGCCAGCGCCGCAGCCAGAATGCAGCGCCGCCGGTATTGTTTCTGGTAGGTCTGCAGCTGCTCCGGGGAGATGCTGCTCAGCAGCTCCTGTGCGGTCTCGTCCGGGGTGCCGATCTGGGCGATCAAGGCCTCCAGCGTGGCGCAGTCGGGCGCGGATTCGGCCAGCTCCTCCTGCAGCCCGGCCAGCAGCTGCCGCCGCTGGCGCGCCGGGAGCGGAAGCTTCTTCCGGACGGCCCGGCAATACTGCTGCATGACGGTATTTGTGTGTTTCATCCGTCCCATCCCTCCATCAGCTGCCGGAACACGCCGGAGATCTCGTCGTATTCGGCCAGTGTCTGCCGCAGATACTCGCGTCCCGCGGCCGTAACGGCATAGTAATTCCGCGCACGGCCATCGACGATCTCGCTTGCGCTGATGGTCAGATAGCCCTGCTCCTCCAGCCGGTACAGGACGGGATACAGCAGAGAAAGCTGATATTTTCCGCCTGAGCGCTGCTTTAATTCCTGGATCAGTTCGTACCCATACATCGGACGGTCCGACAGAATGCGCAGGACCGCCAGCGGGCTGGTCGCCCGCTTGAAATAAGCCAGAAACGAATGCCCGGAGTCCTCCCGCTTCGCCATAGGCCTCCCTCCTTCCGGATGAGGGTGTCGATAATATTTATATAGCATGGTATTTTTGCAAAGTCAATATAAAGCATTGACAAATATAAAATTTTCGTGTATTTTGGAAACAGAAGAAAGTTTTCCCTTGAAGATCAAAAAGAATTGCAGAAAGGCGTGACAATATGCAGACGAAGACCTATCATCTGATCTGTTATTTTCTGTTTGCGCTGGCGCTGGTGTTGATCGGGACGATCGGGAGCGCGGGGATCCTGGTGGCTGCCTGCGCGGCGGAGGATACGATGGGCTCCGCAGTCAATCGACTGTGCGAGCTGCATCTGATCGTGCCGCTGGTGCTCGGCATCGTGATCCTGCTGATCGGGCTTCTCATGCTCCTCCCGCAGGTCTGGCCGGTGAATCTGCTGGAGCGGCCGGCGGAGGGAGAAGAAAAAGCCGCCGCCCCGGATTCAAAGGAGACGTAAGCATGCAAAACGAACCGCAGCCATCCGTGAAACGGATCTATGCACGTATCTGCCTCATCATTTGGATACTCGGCATTGCGTGCACGTATAGCCCGCTGATTCTTCCTGTTCCATGGAAGACAGAAACAAAAGTGCTGCTGGTCGTGATCGGCGGAATTTTGATCCTGTGTTCGCTTGTAATCAAATTTCATCTGCTGCGGTGCCCGTATTGCGGCTGGGGCGGCCTGATCCCGCAGTGGTATCGGAACGATACTTATTGCTGTCCCAAGTGCGGCAACCGGATCCATTGGGAATGAGGCCCTGTGCTGATACAACAGAGCAGAAAGGACGGGACGCCGATATGCGCTTCAAGCTTCTGCCCATATTTGCGGCCCTTCTGCTGTTATGCGGCTGCGGCGGGGCGCGGACGCTGGCGGATGTGAGCGGCTGCGGGCAATGGAGCAGGGTCCAGATCATCGAATGGTATGAACATGGCGGCAGTGCGGGTACGCAGCTTCCGGCGGACAGCCTCAGCCCCGATACGCTGCGGAAGCTGCTGGGCAGCACGTATGTCAGGCGCTCCTATGCGTCCATGGAACTGCCCGTCCCGTGCGTGCAAATCTTTTTGACGGCAGACGACGGTGCGCTTTTCACGCTCGCGGTCGGCGAAAACGGCCGGGTGATCCTGTCAGACCATTCCGGCAGCGCAGCCAAAGATACCTATTGGAAGACCGACTCCCCTGCACTGTACCGCTCCCTGCTGTCCGCAGCCGGGACAGAATCCTGACGATAAAAAAAGTTCCGGCCCTCGCCTGATGGCGGGGGCCGGGGTTTTTATGCTTCGTGGACGCATTGTCGGGCGATGCGGAGGAAAGCGGAGAGGAGCTGCGCGCCCAGCTCCTGCTCCACGGCGGCGATATGGCCGGAGAGCGACTGCTGCGTGATATGCAGGGCCTCGGCCGCGCGGGTAAAGCTGCGCTCGCGGGCAAGAACTGAGAAGTATTCCATCGTCTGCAGATTCATGGTGTTCCCTCTTTCACAGGTATTACCTGTATCATACACAAGAATCTACAGTTTTACAATGTAATTTTATTCTGCTATGATAAAGCCAGCTCGAACAGGGAGCTATCCGGAGCGGCGGGCGGTCCTTCTCTTTTCTTTCATCCCGCCCGCCGCTCTTTGATCTGGATATAGCAAACGCCCGGCAGGCCCGCCGGGCGTTTTTGTGCTTATACGTGGGCCATCAGCCAGTCGTACATTTCCTGGCGGGCGGGCTCGGAGAGGGGGAAGACTTTTTCGTCTTCCATCTGGCTTTTTTCGTAGCAGTATTCGCCGTGCCAGCACTCGCATTTCATGGAGCTTTCGTCGAAGTTGACCTCTTTCTGGTTCAGCATGACGATCGACGGGGTCACGCGAAAGCGGAGCGCGCCGAAGCTCCCCGTAAAGATGTTGTTGTTTTCAAAGCTGTGCAGCACCGGCAGAAATAACGGTTCCATGCGCGCGCCTCCCCTGTTTTTTGTATATCATACCACAAATTCTGCCGGGCGGCAAGATTGTTTGACTTTGGCTGCAAGGTGTGCTATCATGGCAGAAAATTCTTTTTTACGATAAAGGGGCAAAGCCATGCGCAAGCAGACAAAGGGCTGTATTCTTCTTCTCCTGTGCGCCATGATCTGGGGCGCGGCGTTCGTCGCGCAGAGCGAGGGCATGCAGTATGTCGGGCCGTTTACGATGGGCGCGACGCGGTTTTTTCTGGCGGGGCTGGTGCTGCTGCCGGTCATCCGGGTGCTGGACCGCAAGGGCTGGTCTCAGAACCGGCCGGTCACGAAGGAGGATAAAAAGCGGCAGCTGGCAGCAGGCGCGATCTGCGGCGTGCTGCTGTTCGCGGCGACGACGCTGCAGCAGTTCGGCCTGCTGGACACGACGGTCGGCAAGTCCGGGTTCGTGACGGCGCTGTATATCGTCTTCGTGCCGATCGTCGGGGTGCTGACGGGCAAAAGGCGGGCCTCAGGGTCTGGCTCTGCGCGGCAGCCGCGGTGTTCGGGATGTATCTGCTGTGCGTCGGGTCCGGGTTCTCGGTCGCGGGTGGGGATCTGCTGACGCTTGGGTGCGCGGTGCTCTTTACGTTCCATATCTGCTATATCAGCGCCGTCTCGCCGCGGATGGACGGAGTGCGGCTGAGCTGCGTACAGTTTTTTGTGTGCTCTGCCCTGTCGGCGATCGGCATGTTCGTGTTCGAGTCGCCGGACTGGGCCTCGATCCGCAGCTGCTGGCTGCCGATCGTGTACGCGGGCGTGTTCTCCGGCGGCGTGGCCTATACCTTCCAGATCATCGGCGAACGGGACGTGCAGCCCGCGCTGGCGTCGCTGCTGATGAGCCTGGAATCGGTCTTCGCGGCGCTGTTCGGGTGGATCCTCATCGGGCAGGGTCTTTCCGGGAAGGAGCTGATCGGGTGCGCGATCATGTTCGCGGCCATCCTCCTGTCGCAGCTGCCGGAGCAGAAAAAGGCCGGCTGAGTCTCCCCTATTCCTTTCAATTGGCTCTGCGGGAAATTCCCGTAGAGCTTTTTCGAACGTATAGTGGAAATATTTCTGGATCTGTGATAATATAAATATGTATGTGCATCCGCCCGGCGGAGGCAACTTTCCGGATGGAGGATCTGGTATGACCTATTGGAGCGCCATTTTACTTGGTATCATACAGGGGCTTGCGGAGTTTCTGCCGATCTCCAGCTCCGGCCATCTCGCCATTCTGCAGAACTTCCTGCGCATCGGGGATCTGGAAAACCAGATGCTGTTTGACGTTCTGCTGCATCTCGGGACGCTCGGGCGGTCATTCTGGCGTATCATACGGAGCTGCGTGGGCTGTGCCGCGAGGGGCTTGCCATGCTCCACATCAAAAAGCTGCGGCGCGGCGTGAAGCCCGATCTGCCGCGGCGGCGGCTGCTGCTGTTTCTGATCGCGGCCACGCTGCCGCTGATCCCTGCCGCGCTGCTGAACGACTGGCTGGATCCGCTGTTCTACAACACGTTTTTCATCGGCTTCGCGCTCATCGTGACCGGCTTTCTGCTGCTGGCGGCCGACCGCTTCGGCCACGGCAACAAGACCGAGAAGGCCATGACGCTCTCGGACGCGATGGTCATCGGTTTGGCACAGATGATCGCCGTCGTACCCGGCCTGTCCCGGTCCGGGACGACGATCTCCGCCGGGCTGCTGCGCGGGTTTGACCGGACGTTCGCGGTCCGCTTCTCGTTCTTCCTCTCCATTCCCGCCGTGCTGGGCGCGAATTTGCTGTCGCTCATCAAGGCCATTTCCGCCGGGATCGACTGGGCGGAGGTGCCGATATCTGTGCGGCGTCGCGGCGGCGTTCGTATTCGGGTATCTCGCCATTTTCGCGCTCAACCGCATCGTGCAGCGCGGGAAATTCGGCGGATTTTGCTATTACTGCTGGGGCGCGGGTCTGCTGACGCTGATCCTGTCCCTGATTTCGTGAGGTGTAAGGTTCCATGGCCACCAATAACAAAAAGAAAAACGACATCTTCCTCCTCCCGCGGGCGGAAAAAAGCCGGCCAAGAAGCAGGCCGCGCCCATCCGGCGGGAGGTCGGCGCCTGCGTGTGTCTGGTGCTGGCGCTGCTGACGGTGCTGTGCTGCTTCCGGATCGACGCGGCGATTTTGAATCTGCTCGGGTCTGTATTCCGGGGGCTGATCGGCGCGGGATTTTATATCCTGCCGTTCTCGTTCGTGATGAGCTTTCTCATCCTCATCCTGCATGACGGCCGCCCCGTCGCGCTGCGCGTGACGTGCACGTTTCTGACGGCCGCGCTGGTCGGCAGTCTGGTGCAGCTAGTGGGCGGGAGCTTTGACGCGCCGGAGGGCTGGGAAGTCGTCACCGCGCTCTGGGACGGCGGCATCAGCGGCACGGCCGGGGGCGTACTGTCCGGCGGGCTGGCAAGTCTGCTCGCGGCGCTCATCAGCCGGATCGGCGCGGTGATCGTGGTGATCGTCGGAATGCTGCTGAGTTTGATCACAAGCCTCAATATGACGGTCGCGAGCATCGTGACCGCCATCAAGAACCGGCCGCGCGCGGAATATGCCGAGCCGCAGCGCGAGCATAAGGACACCGCACAGGCCATCGTCGACACCGTCGCCACGCACCACATCGAGCATGTCCAGCGGGCCGAGCAGCGCCGCGCGTCGCGGATGAGCGAGTTCGACCTGCCGGTCGACGATCCTCCCCTGCCCGAAGAGACGCCCAAAAAGAGTGTAAAGCGCTCTGCGCCCATGCGGCCGGATGTTTTTGTGGAGAACAGCCGCAGGCAGGCAAAGCTGTCCGCAGCGCCCGCGCAGGAGCCGGAGGCCGAGGAAGCGCCCGCCGCCGCGCAGGCAGAGCCGGAGGTGCATACCGACTACAAGTCGCAGTTTGACGCGCTGATCGCCGACCAGCCGGAGCCGCCGGCAAAGATGGCGGAGCCGGAACCGGAAGAAGAACCGGCCCCCATCCCGAACGTCATTCCCATGACACAGCCGCGGCAGATGCCGCCGCTCATCATCGACCATTTTGACGCACCCAAACCTGAGGCGCAGCCCGCCCCGGCCCCGGAAGAACCGCTTCCGCCGCTGCAGACGCCGGAGCAGCCGGAAAAGCTCAAAAAGGCGGACGTGCAGCTCGAGGCCGCGCAGATCGCGCAGCAGATCACGCAGCAGGAGCCCGCAAAGCCCGAGTATCAGTTCCCGCCCGTCGACCTTCTGAAGGCCGGGAGCGGTCAGGCGCACGACGGCACCGAGGAAATGCGGCAGAATGCGGAGCGGCTGAGCGATACGCTGCAGTCGTTCGGCATCGAGGCGCACATCATCAACGTCACGCGCGGCCCGTCGGTCACGCGGTATGAGCTGGAGCTGCAGCGCGGCGTCAAGCTCTCCAAGGTCACGAATCTGGCCGACGATATCGCGCTGGCGCTCGGCGCGTCGGGCGTGCGCATCGCGGCCATCCCGGACAAGATCTCTGTGGTCGGCATCGAGGTGCCGAACCGGATCGTGTCGGTCGTCATGGCGCGCGAGGTCATCGACTCGCCGGAGTTCGCAAAGCACAAGTCGAAGGTCTCCTTTGCCGTCGGCAAGGATATCGGCGGCAACCGCATCATCGGCGATATCGGCAAGCTGCCGCATCTGCTGATCGCCGGTACGACCGGCTCCGGCAAATCGGTCTGCATGAACAGCCTGATCATCTCGCTTCTGTACAAGGCAAAGCCCGAGGAGGTCAAGCTCATCATGATCGACCCGAAGATGGTCGAGCTTGGCATCTACAACGGCATTCCGCACCTGCTCATCCCGGTCGTCACTGATCCCAAAAAGGCCGCAGGCAGCCTGCAGTGGGCGGTCACGGAGATGATGCGGCGCTACCGCATGATGGCGGACGCGGGCGTCCGCGATCTCGAATCCTACAACAAACAGGCGCGCATGTCCGCTGATGACGAGCTTGAGCCCATGCCGCAGATCGTCGTCGTGATCGACGAGCTGGCAGACCTCATGCTGGTGGCTGCCAAGGAGGTCGAAGAATCCATCTGCCGCATCGCGCAGATGGGCCGTGCGTCGGGCATCCATCTGGTCATCGCCACGCAGCGTCCGTCCGCGGACGTTATCACCGGCCTGATGAAGGCCAACATCCCCTCACGCATCGCGTTCGCCGTCGCCTCCGCGATGGAATCGCGCATCATTCTCGATACGGCGGGCGCGGAAAAGCTCGTCGGCAAGGGCGATATGCTCTATGCGCCGCTCGGACAGGGCAAGCCCAAGCGCGTGCAGGGCTGCTTCATCACGGACAATGAGGTCCAGGACGTCGTCACGTTCATCAAGGATTCCAGTGAGGCGGAATATTCCGATTCCGTCATGGCAGAGATCGACAAAAAGGCTGCGGAGAGCGGAAAATCCGGCTCCGGCAGCTCCGGCGGCACTGCCGCGGAGACCGAAAGCTCCGACGGCGACGAGATGCTCCCGGCCGCGGTCGACGTCATTCTCGAGACCGGACAGGCCTCCGTCTCCATGCTCCAGAGGCGCTTGAAGCTCGGCTATGCCCGCGCGGCGCGCATCATGGATGAGATGGAGGAGCGCGGCCTCGTCGGCCCGTTTGAGGGCTCCAAGCCCCGCCAGCTGCTCATCACGCGCGAGCAGTGGCAGGCCATCAAGGACGGCGCGCCCATCTCCAGCGAACCCGTGGAGGAGGAGATCCCGTAAGCACTCCCCTCTCCCATCATTTTCTTTGTTTCTGTTATCACCGGGCACTGCCCGTGATAAAATATTTGCGTTGCATCCGGAAGACCCGGAGTGACAGCAGGAGGTACTTATGAAACGCAACAATCATGCATCCGTCGTCCGTCTGACCTCGCTGGCCTTGCTGGCCGCGCTGGTCGTCGTCCTGCAGACCGTCGCAAGCGGTATCCGCATCGGGCCGGTCCCGATCTCGCTGACGCTGGTTCCCATCGTCGTCGGCGCGATCTTGTTCGGGCCCGGCGCGGGCGCGGGACTGGGCTTTGTGTTCGGCCTTGTGTGCCTGATCGCAGGCGTCACCGGCGCGGACCAGTTCACGTATCTGCTGTGGACGGCCAGCCCGTTCTGGCTGATCGTCGTGTGCGTCGGCAAGGCCGTGCTGTGCGGCCTGTGCGCGGGACTCGCTGCAAAGGCGCTGGAAAAGAAGCAGACGCTCAGCTGCATTGCGGCGGCGCTGGTCGCGCCGGTCGTGAACACGGGCGTGTTTGCCGTCGGGATGCTGACGGTCTTCCGGCCGATCCTGGCGCAGTACGCGGGCGGGACGGATGTTGTGACGTATCTGTTCGTCGCGTTCATCGGCGTGAACTTCTTGGTGGAATTCGCTGTCAATGCGGCGCTGAGCGCCGCGATCGCGCGCATCGTGCAGGTCGTTAGAAAACAGCTGGAAAAGTGACAAAAAAATCCTGTGCCGAATGGCACAGGATTTTTTCAGCGTTTCAGGCTTGCGATCAGCTCCAGCAGGCCGTAGACGATGGGTTGGTGGAGCAGGTAGATGAACAGGGACTGGCGGCCGCACCAGCAGAAAAAGCGCGCGATGCCGCTGTTTCGGAACGTGCCAGGCAGGCGCGTTTTTTTGTCCGCGTAGACGGTCCGGCCGAGGACAGTACCGAGCATGTACCAGCCCAGGTGCGGCAGGAGCGGAAAATAGTCGCTTGAGGTGAAGCCCTCGTAAAGTAGGCCCAGCGGGAACAGGAATTTCGCCCGCACGACGGTCCCGGCGATCAGATAGCCCGCCACGACGAGGACGATGCTGATGGCGGCCAGCGCCGGCGTCGGCAGCCGCCGGTAGACGGGATAGAGCATCATGCAGACGCCGAGCAGGTGCAGCACGCCGAACCAGACGATCACGTCGCGCGTGGCCATGCCGAGGCGGTACATGCCGAAGGTCACGAGCGAAATGAGCAGGCCGCAGGCAAAGACGATGCAGCCGCGGCGGAAGCTGCGCGAGCCGAGTGTGGCGCAGCAGCCGGACAAGACGACGAAGATCACGCCGCCGTACTGCTGGACGAACACGTACCAGGCGGGCAGATGCAGGTCCAGGCCGATAAAAAAGCCGAGATCGTAGATCAGGTGGACGGCGATGACGCAGAGGATGCACACGCCGCGCAGGGCGTCAAGCTCCCAGATGCGATCGTTTTTCTTCATGGCAGACTCCCAGAACTCGGGCAGCCTGCCGCGGAGGCGGCAGGCTGCGGGTTGATTGTATTACTGATTCTTCGCGTCTTCGGCGGCCTGACGCTCGGCCTCTTCCTCTTCGAGCACGCGGTAGGCGACCTTGCCGACCAGCGTCTTGGGAAGCTCGGGGCGGAACTCGATGTCATACGGCATCGCATATTTTGCGATATGCTGGCGGCAGTAGTCGAGGATCTCCTGCTTGACCGCGTCCGACGGCTCGTAGCCGGGGCGCAGGACGACAAAGGCCTTGACCTTCTGCATCTTATACGGGTCCTTGACGCCGATGACGCAGGACAGCAGCACCTTTTCATGGCCGTCAATGATGTTTTCCAGCTGGCCGGGATAGACGTTGTAGCCGGAGGTGATGATCATGCGCTTGATGCGCTGGGAGAAGTAGACGAAGCCGTCCTCGTCCATCTTGCCGAGGTCGCCGGTGTGCAGCCAGATGCGGCCGTCCTCATGGCGGCGGAGGGTGTTGTGCGTTTCCTCGGGATTGTCGACATACTCGAGCATGACCGACGGGCCGGAGACGCAGATCTCGCCTTCGAGATTGGCGTCGAGCTCCTGCGTGGTGCCGGGCTTGACGATCTTGTAGTAGGTATCGGGGAACGGGACGCCGATGGAGCCGACGCGGTTATAGTCCTTCGGGGTCAGGCAGCTTGCCGTGACGCACTCGGTCAGACCGTAGCCCTGGCGGATCTGCACGGAGGCATTGTGCGCCTTGAGGAAGTCGTCGACCTTCTTCTTGAGCTCAATGGACAGGCTGTCGCCGCCGGAGAAGACGCCCTTGAGGCAGCTGAGGTCTGCGTTTTCGAGCTTTTCGGCGCGCAGCAGCGCCTCAAACAGCGTCGGGACACCGGGAATGATATTAGGCTGCTTCTTGATGAGCAGTTCGGCATAGGTATTGACGTTGAACTTCGGAACAAGGATGCAGCACGCGCCGCCAATCAGGGCAGTATGGATGCCGATGCCGAGGCCGAAGCCGTGGAACACGGGCATGACGGAGAGCATCTTCATGCCGTCGATGGGCGCGAAGCCGGAGGCCGCGATGGTCTGAAGGCCCAGCGCGTTAAAGTTCATGTTGGACAGGAGAATGCCCTTGGTTGTGCCGGTCGTGCCGCCGGAATAGAGGATGGACGCGCCGTCTTCCGCGCGGCCGTAGTCCTTCGGCAGGGGCAGATTGCGCTTTTTGCCCACGCGCTGGAACTCGGACCACCAGATGTGATTGCCGTTCTTCGGGGGCTTCGGATACTTGCGCGCGGCGGTGAGGGCGTAGCCGAGGGCCAGGTGCGGATAGAGCTCGTCCTCAATTTTGGCGAGCAGGAGCTTACAGTCTTTATTGTCAAGCTCGGGCATGACGGGGGCGATCTTGGCGTAGAACTGGTCGAGCGTCAGGATGCACTTGGAGTGCGAGAAATTGAGATAGAACTTGATCTCGCCCGCGGCGGAGAGCGGATGGATCATGTTGGACACTGCACCGATGCGGTTGAGGCCGTAGAACGCGTGCAGGGCCTGCGGGCAGTTCGGCATGCAGATGGTCACGCGGTCGCCTTTCTGGATGCCCATGGCGAGGAAGGCCTGGGCGGTCTGGTCGATCTTTTCCATGAACTGCGCGAAGGTGGTCTTCTTGCCCATGAACTCATAGGCGGGGAGCCTGGCGTCGCGGATGGCGGCGTCGCGGACCATCTGATAGATGGTCTTCTGCGGGTAGGTCAGGTGATGCGGCACTTCGCCGTAATATTTCAGCCAGGGAGCGGAAGCGGAAAGACTCATTTTTTTCATCCTTTCGAGTTATTGACACACACCTCTGCCGCACAATCCTCACACCGATGACGGCAGATATTGAGATTATACTGCTTTTGGCATGAAATAGCAAGGGGGTTGGGATTTTTTCCGCTGCGGCGGGGGTAACCCCTCAGGCGCTGCGCGCCAGCTCCCCTTGACAAGGGGAGCCTTGGGTGCGGGCGAAAAAATGCCTCCCCTTGTCAAGGGAGGTGCCGAGCAGAGCGAGGCGGAGAGGTTCTGTTTTTCATGCGTGTAAAAACGCAGGGGCAGCTAAGCTGCCCCTGCGTTTATTTTGTTTTTAGAACCAGCTGGGGTCTGCGATGAGTTTGGTCCAGGTCTCGTAGTCGGCGTTGGACTTTCTGGTGTAGGTGTGGCTGTTGGCAGCCTCTTCAACATCGAGATAGTACCAGGCGGAGGTCGCTACATCGGAGAAGGTGGTGTAGTTGCGGGTGAGATCGGAGGTGTACTGCGGGGCACGGTTCAGCACGCGGTTGAGGACAGCGACGGTCTCCGCACGGGAGATGTAGCGGTCGGGCGCGTAGGTGGTGCCGTAGCCGTTGATCCAGCCGAGCTCATAGGCTCTGGCGATGTAGCTGGCAGCCCAGTGGCCGTAGGTGTCGGAGAAGACGGTGCTCGTGCCGGTGTAGTAGGCGCCGTCGCAGCGGGCGATCATGGCCGCGATCTCCGCACGGGTGATGGGATCGTTCGGGCGGAAGTAGCCGTCAGCGCCGCCGTTAACGATGCCGAGCTTCGCCATGGTGGACACGGCGGTGTTGTACCAGGCCGTGGCCGGAACGTCCTTGAAGGAATTATAGGTGGTGGCATACGCCTTGCGGGTGGAATCCGTCAGGAGGCGATAGAAGATCGTCGCGGCCTCGGCACGGGTGATGGTGTCGGTGGGCTTGAAGGAGCCGTTGGGATAGCCCTTGATGTAGGCGTAGTGGTCGGTGCCGTTGAGCATGTAGGGAACATCGCTCTTGTAGCGGGACCACATGGCGGTGAAGTAGTAGGTGCTGCCGGACTTGGTCAGATCCCAGCCGTAGAAGGTATAGCCGGAACGGGAGGCGTCGGTCAGCGTGTAGTCGCGGTAGATGTTGAAGGACTGCTTGGTGGAGAAGGACGTGCCGCTGAGCTTCGCGGTGCCGCCGTTCGGGTCAATGACCACGGACGTGCCGTACGGGAAGTTCGCGTACTCGCTCTTGCAGTCGTCATAGTCGTAGTAGTAGATGGAGTAGCTATTGTAGTAATAGTTGTTATTCCAGACAGCGGTGAAGGTATAGACACCCGCACTGTCCTTCGTCACATACCAGCCGTCGAAGGAGTAGCCGTAACGGGACGCATCCTTGACCGTGACATTACTCGTTACAGTGATTTCCGTCTTGGTCGTGCTGCCAGCGTAGGTGCCGTAGTTCGGGTCGATGATGAGCTTCGTACCGTACGGGACTTTGATATCGTCAACCTTGCCGTGGTTATAGCAGTTGAAAGTGACAGTATAGAAGTCCTGTTCCTTCACAAAGTTGGCGTACAGCGTCAGGTCTTCAGCCGGCATGGCTGCGCCGTTCGTCCATCTGTACTTTGCATAGCTCGCGAGATCATCGTTGGACATGACTACAGTCGTGTACCAACCTTCCAGATGGTAACCCGGATAATTGATGTCCGCATCCGTCGGAAGAATGATCGACGTTCCAACTGTAATCGTACCTGCCTTTGTATAGCTTGTGGCAGGAAGAACTTTCAGCGTACCCGGGTAGACATCGTACGTCAACGTTGCAGTAGTGGGAGTCGGAGTCTTTTCTGTCCACATTGCGTACAGCGTGACCGCGCCATTTACCACAAGAGTGGAGAAATTAGCATAATCACCTTCGCAGTAGAACGGACCAGTACCAGCTGCATTCAGCTTCCAGCCAATGAAGTCATAGCCTTTTCTTTCAAAGCTGCAGCCAGGGACACTCGTCATCTTGTTGGCGTCCCATTCTGCATCAGCCATCGTGCCAGTTGCATCAGTAGCATTTGCATTGAACTTCACTGTATATTTGGAATTGTTAGCAGTCCACTTAGCATAAAGGCCCTTTGCTCCACTGCCGTCCGGCCAAGTATCTCCGACATAGAACGGATTTGAACCATCCGAGTTCTGGAACCAGCCAGCAAAGGTATAGCCTTCTTTGGTCCCGAGATCCTTAACTGCTTCATTATACTGCTCTTTCGTAAAAGCAGTACCGATCTCAACTTCAATGGTCTTTACCGTTGTGCCGTTGCTCAAATCGTTGTAGAAATTGACCGTACGTTTTGCGGGAGTAGGTTCTCCGCCAGAAGAACCACCATCCGCCAGCGCAAACGGTACCAGGCCGATGACCATGACCAGGCACAGAAGCAGGGCCAATAAACGTTTTTTCATAATTCTTCCTCCTTGCATTGTTCCCCGGCTCGCCGCCGGGATCCATCCAGCACGCACGGAAGACTGTCCGTACGCCGGTCGGCAGAAACGCGCAGCATGGCCGTGGTTCCACCTGTTTTTCATATATATCGTAGCACAGTCCTTTGCAGAACGCAATAGGTTGTTGACGGGATTTTCCTGCATTTTTCGGGAAAATCGGCTTTTTTAAGAATTCTTAATTTATTTATGTCAACCATTTTGTCCCACACCCCGGAACTGTTTTCGAATGGGTTTCAAAGGAGTTGCAGAAGGGTTACAAAAAGAAAAGCCTTCCCCTATGAGGGGAAGGCTTGGGCCGCTGCGGCGGGGTAACCCCTCAGGCGCTCCGCGCCAGCTCCCCTTGACAAGGGGAGCCTTGGGTGCGGGCGTAAAAAAGCTCCCCTTGACAAGGGGAGCCTTGGGTGCGGGCGTAAAAAAGCCTCCCCTTGTGAAGGGGAGGTGCTGAGCGAAGCGAGGCGGAGAGGTTACTCCGGGTCCGGAAGGTCGACGATGATGGGGGGATGGTGGACGGCGGGGAGAAATTTTTCGAGGATGTCCGCCGTAGCGATGGCGAGGGTGGAGGAATTGATGCAGGGGTGGCAGCCGATGGCTTTCGAGGCGGCGATGGGGCGGTCGATGACGAGCTGGACGGCGTTGTCCGGGTCGTTCATGAGGCCGAGGACGCTGACGGAGCCGGGGGTGATGTCGAGATATTTCTCCATATCTGCCGGGTCGGCGAAAGACAGCCGCGCCACGCCAAGCTGCTTTGACAGGTCCTTGGTCTTGAAGACCTTCTCCCCTTCCAGCATGAGCAGGTAAAACTGCGTCTTCTGCCGGTTGCAGAGGAAGAGGTTTTTGCAGATCTTCTCGCCGAGCACCTGCTCGACGGCCTCGCAGGCCTCGATGGTGTCGGCGTGGTCATGGTCGACGCGGAAATAGGCGATGCCGAGGCGGCCCAGCAGGTCGTAGCAGCGCTGCTCCTTCGGCAGGCGGGAAGCGCAGTCGGCCGGGCGGCCGGAATAGCGGGTGGGATCGATGTACATGGGATGGATCAGCCGTTGCGGATGAACAGATCCGCGGCCTCGACTCCTTTCTCGTAGGGGTTCAGATATTGATTGACGATATCCGCGACGCCTGCGGCGTCCAGCACGTAATACGAGCCGCTGGAGAAATTCGCGGCGTAGCCGGGGAGCGTGGCGGAGTTGATCTCGCTGCGGCTGCAGAGCAGGAAGCTCTCGGCCAGCCAGAGGAGATTGCGGGTGGAAAGATCGGTATTGGTATGATCGGCGATGAGCTTCACGGCCTTCGGCAGGTGGATGGCGCCCTTCGGCGAGACCCACTGGCGGATGGCGGCGGAGACGAGCGAACGCTGCACCTCGATGCGGCCGAGGTCGGCCGTGGCGTAGCCGGAGCGGAAGCGCGCGACCTGCATGGCCTGTTCGCCGTTCAGGTGCTGTTTGCCGGCCTGCAGATCGATGCTGAGGTTCTGCGTGGGGTCGGAGTAGTGCATGTCGACCGGGACGTCGAAGGTGACGCCGCCCATGAGGTCGACCAGCTGCCGGAAGATGCTGAGGTCGACGACGATATAGCCGTCCGGCGTGAAGCCGATGATCTCGGACACGCGCAGCAGCAGCTCCTGCATCCCCTGCTCCCCGCCCCCGGCCCAGCCGTAGGCAGAGTTGATCTTCGGGACGGAATATTCGCAGTAGATGAGCGTATCGCGCGGGATGGAGACGAGGCTGATGGTCTTTTCCGTCCGGTCGACGTTCACGAGCATCATGGAGTCGGTGCGGTAGCCGCCCTCGTCGGTACCGGCGACGAGGATGGTGGAGGTGCCGGGCTTGCGGGCGGACAGGGCGTTCTCCGCCTCCGGCTGGCTGGCGATGAGGAAGTGGAACGCCGCGGTCAGGATCGCCAGCAGAAGCACCAGCACGGCGAGGATGCGCAGGCCGGTATGGCGCTTGGGCTTTTCCTGCTTTTTGCGGCCCCGGCCCGCAGGGGCCGCGAGCGCTTCCTCCTGCTCCTGCCGGGCCTGCTGCTCTTCGGCGCTCAGGCCCTGGGAATAGAGCCATTCGGCGTATTCCGCGGCGTTTTTGCGGGGTTTTTCGTGTTTTTTGCCGGTGCGGGCCTGCCGGACGCGGGAGGTATCGTCGCGGCTGAGCGCCTGCTGGCGCTCGGCGCGGGCGAGGCGTTCCTGCTCGCGGACGCGCTCGTATTCGGCGCGGCGGGCACGCTGGTAGGCGGGCTTGGACTGCTCGTAGCAGGTCAGCGGGGTCTTGGACTGGCCGGGCTCTTCCGGGCCGTAGAATTTGCCGTAGTCGATCTGCACGTCGTCGGCCGTGATGGGCTCGGAGTCTTCCGCGTCCGGCTCCGCCGGGGCTTCCGCGGCGATGTCGGCGTCGGTCTCGCCGAGAAGGCTTTTGACGTCCTGCAGCAGTGCGTCGACGTCGTCGGGGGCCGGTTTTTTCGCTCCGCTCTCCTGCTCCGGACGCAGCTGATTGAGGTCTTCCATAAGCTGTCCCCTTCCATTTTCCGCCCAGTTTGAGCCCCGGGGGAAAGAAAGTTTCCAAAATGATAAGATATTGTAACATATATTGCATCAAAAGTAAATACTGCGCGGTTTTCGCGCGTTGCAATTCCGGCGGTTCCATGATAGAGTAGACGTATTCTGAACATCGGGAGGGGCCGAAATGCGGTATGATGTGGCGCTCGCCGCCTGTAAGAGCTATGAGGATGCGGAGGTCTCGGCCGCGCTGGAGACGGCTGTCACGGCCGCGGGCGGGCTGGACTGGGTCACGCCCGGGATGCGCGTGGCGCTGAAGCTGAATCTGGTCTCCGCGATGAAGCCGGAGGAGGCCGCGACGGTCCATCCGGCGGTGGTCTGCGCGCTTGTGCGGATGCTGCAGGCGCGCGGGGCGCACGTCGTCCTCGGCGACAGCCCCGGCGGGCTGTACAACGCCGCGCATCTGCAGCGCGTCTACGACGTGACGGGTCTGCGCGCGGCTGAGGCGCTGGGTGCGGAGCTGAATGGGGATTTTTCCGTCTGCTCCGTCTCGTATCCGGAGGCCGTGCAGGCAAGGAGCTTCACCGAGACGGCGTATCTGAGAAACGCGGACGCGATCATCGACGTGTGCAAGCTCAAGACGCACGGGATGATGGGCATGACGAACGCCGTCAAGAACTTTTTCGGCATCATTCCCGGCACGATGAAGCCGGAATATCACTACAAATACCCGAAGATCGAGGATTTTGCGAACATGATCGTCGATCTGTGCGAATACTGTAAGCCGCGGCTGTGCATCTGCGACGCCGTGGTCGGCATGGAGGGCAACGGGCCGACGCAGGGCTCCGCGCGGCCGATCGGGTGTCTGCTGGCGGCGGAAAGTCCGCACGCGCTCGATCTTGTGGCGTGCGGGCTGATCGGGCTGCGGCCGGACGAGGTGCCGACGCTCACGGCGGCGATCCGCCGCGGGCTGTGCCCGGAAAGTCGGGAGGCGCTGCGGGTCTATGGCGACGCGGACGCGCTGGCCGTGGCGGATTTCCAAACGGTCCCCTCGCAGGCAAGCGTCTTTTTCCGCCGCGGCGGGAAGGGGCCGGTCGCGAAGCTGGTGGACAGCTTCCTGTTCCACTTGCTGACGCCCTATCCGAAGCTGCACGCGAAGGCGTGCGTCGGCTGCCGGAAGTGCGCGAACATCTGCCCCGCGAAGGCCATCACGATGCAGCGCGGCAAGCCGCGCATCGACCGCAAGGCCTGCATCCACTGCTTCTGCTGCCAGGAGTTCTGCCCGAAGGGCGCGATGCAGGTCGGCCGGAACGCACTGATGCGGATTTTGGAGAAGTAAAAAGAGAAAGCCGGCGCACCGCCATAGACAGGTGTTCGTAAAACAGTTAATCCTCCGTATGGCTTAGACCATGCGGAGGATTTGTTTATGTCTAATCTTCAAACTTGTTGGCGGCAAACGGTTTGTCAAAACCGTTTGCGGACGGCAAGTCCACAGGGGATAGCCGCTTTAGCAGCGCAAGGGGGTGTAGCCACCTTGACGGAACGAAGTGACGAAACATTCTCGGTCGGGCAGTTTTCTTCTGCTGATTGGGAGTGAAGCTCCGCAGGACGCACATACTCCCGATAGGAGAGTATAGAAGTGCGCCCTTTAGTTCCTAAAGGGATTTTATCAGTTCGCCAAACTGAAAGTTTCCGTTGCTTGTCTATTTATATAAAGCCTCTTTTTTTTGCTTCTTCAATCAATATAGGTTGAATTAAAGGATATGTCCAATTTTCAACTAACTTATCTGAAATCAATATCTTCTCAATCTCACTATGTAATTCCTCAAATGAGTTAATGTCTGCAATAAATAACATTCCGAAAGTTTCATCATCAATATTTTCATTTACTCGTGTCTTTCCTTTAACAGAATACACACATATTGGTTCAATTCTAAAATCAACTGCTCCTGTTTCTTCTTGTAATTCTCTTTTAGCTGTTTCTAAAATACTTTCTCCAGGTTCTCTGTGACCTCCTGGTATTTCATAAGTCTCTCTTTCTTTGTGTTTACAGAATACCCACTTGTTATCTGTTTTGGATATTATCACTGCAAACTTCAAAAATTCATCTGCGACATTGTCATAAAATTTTACTTCTACCATTCTATCAATACCTCGTCAAATTCAAATTTATCTAACTGTTTTATGAATTAAAATCTACTGATTGTAATGATACAACACTTCTTTTCCATGCCTTTCAGCATACTCAATTTCTTTTTTCACAGATGTTCCAATATAACCATCCATATTTACAACATATATTCCATCACTTAAATCTATTTTTCTGTAATGAGCATCTTCAAGTTTTAAAAGTTCATCTTCAGTTGGAACAATATTATCTTCACAATAAACACATTGTAATATATTATATCTTATATCCTTTGCTTATTTCAAGGTCATAAGCAATTTTTTTCATATCTTCGGCAAATTTCATGCTTCCACAAATTGTATAAGTTTTCACCCAATCACCTCATCAAATTCCGATTTGTTGCTCACTTTTCGTATTCAAATTATACCATAAAACTTGTGAACAGTTCTACCGCAACTTTGGACTATATGAGAAAAGTCCGAACAGTTTTCTGCCCGGACTTTCTCACTCAATCATAAATCAATTCCGCTTTCACAACTTCCTCTGCCTGTGCCTGCAAGCGTTCATCTGCCGCACCCATTCCATTTGGTTTTCGGCTTTCAGCTGTTCGGTCACGCCGTTGCGCTTCACCAGCTCCGGCACGATCAGCTCCATGCGATTTCGTGCCGCTTCGTCAATCTCGGCGCAATACTGTCTTACGTACACCCAGCAATTCGGTGCGCCGGTTTTTTTATCGGCCGGAGAGTTCGACCGCGTGGCGGACGAAGGAGAGGGGCGGGACCTGGGCGGGGAGCTTGGCGCGGAAGCGCATCTGCGGGGTGCGCGGCTCGGACAGTGGGATGCCGTCCATATCCTCCATGGGCGGGACCTGCCACGAAAGCGGGCGGAAGTCCGGGCCGACGAGCTCGACGGTATCGCCGGCGGCAAACTTGTTGCGCAGGCTCAGGACCGCGTTCCCCTGCGCGTCGCAGCTTTCCACGACGGCGCAGATCTGCCACTGGCGCAGATAGCGGGAATCCTCGGTAAACTGGCCGGGCTGGCCGTAGTAGAAGCCGGTGGAGTAGTGGCGGTGAGAGACATGGTCCACCTCATCGCGCCAGACGGGATCCGGCGCGCGGCCGGCCCACACGTCGTCGAGCACGTGGCGGTAGGCGCCGGTGACGATGGCGGCATAATAGGCGGATTTGGCGCGGCCCTCGATCTTCAGGCAGTCGATCCCGGCGTCGCATAGCTCGTCCAGATGGTCGATCATGCACATATCGCGGGAATTCATGATGTACGTGCCCTTTTCGTCCTCGAAGACCGGGAAGTATTCGCCGGGGCGCTTTTCCTCCATCAGGGCGTACTGATACCGGCAGGGCTGGGCGCACTGGCCGCGGTTGGAGTCGCGGCCGGTCATATAGTTGCTGAGAAGGCAGCGCCCGGAATAGGAGACGCACATTGCGCCGTGGCAGAAGGTCTCGAGCTCGAGCTCGGGCGAGACCCGCTCGCGGATCGTCAGGATCTCCTGCAGGCTCAGCTCCCGTGCGAGCACCACGCGGCGCGCGCCGAGGTCGAACCAGCTCTGTGCGCAGACGTAGTTGGCAATCGACTGCTGGGTGGAGATGTGCCGCTCGCAGCGCGGGGCGTACTTCCCTGCCAGCGTGAACGCGCCGAGATCCGCGAGGATGAGCGCGTCGACGCCCGCAGCATCCAGCTGCTCGAGATAGGCCGGGAGCGCGGCGGCCTCATCATTGCGGGGCATGATATTGACCGTGCAGTGGACCTTCACGCCCGCGGCGTGGGCCAGCTGCACCGCCTTCGGCAGCTCGTCCGGCGTAAAGTTGCCGGTGAACGAGCGCATGCCGAAGCTCGTGCCTGCCAGATACACGGCGTCCGCGCCGTAGGCGACGGCCATGCGCAGCTTTTCCATGTCCCCTGCCGGGCACAAAAGCTCCGGTTTCCGTCTATCCATCTGTCTGATTCTCCGTATCGGTGGTCTCTTCGCCGTCCGCGGGCGCGTCCGTCTGCTCCTCGTCCGGCTGGGTCTTGCCCGCGAGCTCCGCCAGGAAGTTCTGGTGCTCGTAATAGGTCTCGGAGAAGTGGTGGACGCCGTCGGCGTTCAGGGCGTAGAAGTAATAATTGGTCTCGGCCGGGTACAGCGCCGCACGGATGGAGTTCATACCGGGGTTGGCGATCGGGCCTGCGGGCAGACCGGCGTTCGTGTAGGTGTTATAGGGGCTGATGACACCCTTGTCCGCGTTGGAGAGCACTTCCTTGCGCTCGGCGAGCGCGTACTGGATGGTCGCGTCGATCTCGAGGCAGGGATAGAGCTTGCTGCACAGGCGGTTATAGATGACGGAGGCGATCGTTGCGCTCTCGGAGGTTCTGGCCGTCTCCTTTTCGACGAGGGATGCGACCGTGATGAGGTCGTAGAGCGAGAGCCTGCCGTCCGTGATCTCGGTCTCGGTGAAGCCGTTCGTGCGCATGCGCTGGGCCAGACGGTCGTTGAGCGCGTCCAGCGCGTCGTAGAGGTCGTCGGTGAATTTGTTATCGAAGTTGCGCAGGAATTTGTCGATGACGTTCGCCGGATCGTCGCTCATATAGAACTGATACGTATCCGGGAAGAGATAGCCCTCCAGCCGGTTTTCGCTGCCGTAGGGGATCTCCTGCAGGAAGTCATAGGCAAATTCGTAGCTCGCCGCGGTATCGGCCAGATCCTGATAGGAGCAGACGCCGTCAGCTTCAAGCAGGCGGAAGATATCCTCGCACTCGTAGCCCTCGGGAATGGTGACCTCGACGACCGCACGGTCGGGGCTGGCCTCGATCATGTTGCTGACGAGGGCGTGATAGTCGTAGCGGCTGTTCAGCGTATAGGTGCCGGGCTCGATGGTCTTTTCCGCGTGGGAGGCCCAGCAGTAGAATTTGAACAGGGTCTCATAGCGCACGAGGCCCTTGCTTTTGAGCTCTCCGGCAATCTGCGAGATCGTCGCGCCGTCGGGGATGGAGACGGTGACCTCGGCGTCCTCTTTCGTCAGCGACAGCACGTCGTCGGCGCAGCGCCAGACCGCCACGGCCAGCAGCACAGCCACTGCCAGCACGCAGCACACGTACAGCAGCACCCGGATGCCGGACGGCAGCCGCGGGCGCTTCTTTTCGGGCTCCTGGCTCTCCGGCTGCGTCTCCTGGTCGACGGTCAGATCCGCGTATTCCTCCGGGATCTTCGGCTCAAAGAGCGGCTGCATGCCGGGCTTAGGCGCTTCTTCGGCGGCGTCCGGCGTGTCGGGCGCAGGCGCATCCGGCTGTTCGGGCTGCGCCGCATCGCCGGGCCCGTCCATCATCGCGTCGACGCGGGCCAGATCGTCCTTGACCGACGCCAGCAGCTCATCGAGCGAAAGCTCTTCCAGACTTTTTTCCAGCGCGTCCTGCTCGGGCGTCTGTTCGTCCGGACGGGCGTTGGGGTTCTGTTCAGCCATGTGTTCCTCCCTTATGCGCGGTAGACGATGTCGGCCGCGACCTGATCCGCGGCGGCCTTCCCCTTCAGCGCCTGCAGGCACAGAAGGCCAAACTCGTCAGCCGAGCCCGCCGCGCGGCCGGTGATGACGCGGCCATCCTGCACAGCGCCGCAGGCCGTCATGACGGCGGCGCCCATCTTCTCCTCGAGGCCCGGATAGCAGGTGGCCTTGCGGCCGTCGGTGATGTGCAGCTGGGCAAGGATCGTGGGGGCGGCGCAGATGGCCGCGATATATTTTCCGTCCGCATAGGCAAGGCGGATAAAATTCATGGCGGTATCGCAGGCGAGGATCGAATGCACGCCGCCGAGGCCGCCAGGCAGGATGACCATGTCGGTCGAAGCCAGCTTCAGATCCTCCACGCGGCAGTCGGCCTGCACGCGCACGCCGTGACCGGCCTCGATCAGCGTCCCGCCGATCCCTGCGAGCTGCACTTCCACGCCGCCGCGGCGCAGAATGTCGCACGGCGCAATGGCTTCCATCGGCTCAAAGCCGGTACCCAAGATCATATATACCATCGTATTATGCTTCCTCCAGACATTTTTTTACGTACGAATACAGTTCCTCGTGAATATCCTCGATCGAGCGGAGCTTCCCGTCTTTCACGCAGGAGACGACCGTCCAGCCGAAGTAGGCTGCGGCCTGCCGCGCGACCTCGCGGCACTGGTGCAGATACTTGTCGTTGCGCTCGTGGATGTCGGCCTTCGTCCCGGTATCGCTCTCGCGCTTGCGCATGAGCGTCTCGGCGATCTCCACCGGCATGTCGAGGCACAAAACCAGATCCGGCTTCGGCAGGCCCATGCGGCAAAATTCCAGATCATAGAGCCAGGAGAAGAATTCCTCCCGCGCCGCTCCCTCGAGCTTTCCGCCCTGGTGGACGGCGTTGGACGTTGTATAGCGGTCCGACAGGATGAGGCCGCCCGCTGCGTAATCGTCCTTCCAGACGCGCTGATAGGACGCGTAGCGGTCGACCGCGTAGAAGGTCGAGGCCGCGTAGGCGTTGACGCTGTTCGGGTCGTCGCCGAACTCGCCGTTGAGATACATCCGGATGAGCGCCGACGACGGCTCGAGATACTGCGGAAACTGCAGACGGCGGAACGGGATGTTCTCGCTCTGCAGCCGCTTGGTCAGAAGTGCGAACTGTGTGGATTTTCCGGTACCGTCGGTACCCTCAAACACGATCAGTTTTCCCATGTTGTTTACCCTCTTATCCGTTTGCCAAGCACAGCAAACAGGTATTTTGGCAGCCGGAGCATACGTCCGAACCGCTTCGGCTCCTTGATGAGCCGGTAGAGCCATTCCAGATTGCAGCGGATCATCCACTTCGGCGCGCGCTTCACGGTCCCCGCGAAGCTGTCGAGCGAGCCGCCGAGGCCGATCATGAGCTTGACGTGCAGCGCGTCCAGATGGTCCTTCATGAAAAGCTCCTGCTTCGGCGCACCGAGGCAGACAAAGAGCACATCGGGCCGGGCGGCGTTGATCTTCTCGATGATCGGGGCTTCGTCCTTGAAATAGCCGTCGTTCATGCCGCAGATATGCAGCTTCGGATGCTTTTCGAGCATTTTCTGCGCGGCAAGCTCTGCGATGCCGGGCTTGCTGCCAAACAGGAACAGACCGCCGCCGGTCTTCTCGAGAATGGAGAGCAGACGGTCGGCAAAGTCGACGCCCGCGACCTTCTGCTTGAGCGGCGTCTTTAAAAGCTTCGAGGCCAGGACGACGCCGGCGCCGTCCGGCAGGACGAGGTCCGCGCCGTTGATGAGCGCGCGGAGCTTTTCGTCGTGCAGGGCTTCGTAGGCGATCTCGGCGTTGGGGGTCACGGCGTAGCAGGTCCTGTCTCCCGCGAGGATCTGTTCGGCGCGGGCGGCGGCCTCATCCATCGTGACGTTATCAAACTGCAGGCCCATGATATCCAGTTTCATGTGCAGGCATACCTCACCAATTTAGAATCATACGCATATCATCTTAGCACATATTTCCGCATTTGTCCACGCAATTTCGGGGCCAATTTCCTTCCGCGGAGTTTCACATGCGCCCGGCGCTGCATAAACTGTTATGAAAGCGAAGCGTGAACGACCCTGGTTTCGGCCACGCGAACCTTTACGATCATATAATAGGAGGTCATCCGAATGTCTGAACCTGCACAGGCTGGCAAGACCTGTGATCTGCGCGGCATCCGTGAGGCTGTTTGCGTGCATACGGGGAAAATCACGGACAGCTGCCTTGCCAAAGACTGCATTGAAGATCTGCGCGTGTACTTAACGGTGGACTCCCAGCACACGCTGGACTGCGCGGCGAGCGCGAAGGCGCGGTTCGTGGAGCTGCTGTTTGTCGATGTTCAGGTGGAGTGTGTCCCCTACTCCTCCGGCTACTTTACGGTCGACGTTACCTTCTACTACCGCGTCATCGCCGACGCGACGCTCTCGGCCGGGCGGACGAATACGGTCACGGGCCTGGCGGTCTTCTCGAAGCGGCTGGTGCTGTTCGGCGGCGAGACCTGCGCCCGGATCTTCTCGAGCAAGGACGATCTGACGTGCCTCTGCAAAAAGTCGCTGCAGTCGGTCTCGCTGCCGCGGGCCATTGCCGAGACGGTCGACCCGATCATCCTCGGCTCGCGCGTGATGGAGGCGTGCGGCTGCTGCTGCCAGAGCGAGACCGCTCCCTCCATCCCCGAGGCGCTGCTGGGCTGCTTCGACGAGCCGCTGGTGCTGACCGGCGAATGCAAGCGGCTGCTCGTGACCATCGGGCAGTTCTCCATCGTCCGGCTCGAGCGCGACACGCAGCTGCTCATCCCGACGTTCGACTACTGTGTCCCCTCGAAGACCTGCCCGCCGGTCGGCGGCGCAAGCACCGAGAGCCCCTGCGACGTTTTCAGTCAGATCGAGTTCCCGATGGACGCCTTCTTTCCCGGCAAGAACGAACCCTGCATCAAACCCGAAGACAGCTGCACCGGCTGCAGCCGGACGAAATAAGCAAACCCGGGCTTCCCCCATCAAAGGGGGAAGCCCGGCTTTCCTTTTTGGCCGCTGTTTTACACGGATTTTCGATGGATTTAACATCCGCGGAGAAATCTCACGAAGATTTAACACGGGCATGCACGCGCTTTTGACATTTTAAATTTATAGTAGGGTCAGAACACAAGAGAAATACGGAAAGGGATCTTTGTGAAATGACGATTTTTGACTTTTTGACCATGCTCGGCTCGCTGAGCCTGTTCCTGTTCGGCATGAGCGTGATGGGGACGGCGCTGGAAAAGCGGGCGGGCGACTCGCTGAAGGCCATTCTGGCGAAGCTGACGAGCGGACGGTTTTCCGGCCTGCTGACGGGCCTCGCCGTGACGGCGGTGATCCAGTCGTCGTCGGCGACGACGGTCATGGTGGTCGGTTTTGTCAACTCCGGGCTTCTGAGCCTGCGGCAGTCGATCCCGGTGATCATGGGCGCGAACATCGGCACGACTGTGACGGCGTGGCTGCTGTCGCTGTCCGGCATCAGCGGCGACAGCCTGTTTCTGCAGCTGCTGAAGCCGTCGTCGTTCACGCCGGTGCTGGCCGTGATCGGCATCATTCTGTATCTGACCGGAAAGGGCAAGAAAAAGGACACGGGCCTGATCCTGCTCGGCTTTGCGACGCTGATGTTCGGCATGGAATCGCTGTCCGGCTCTGTCTCCGGGCTGCGGAACGACCCGAACTTCACAAATTCTTCCTGATGTTCTCGAATCCCATTCTGGGCGTTCTGGCTGGCGCGATTCTGACCGGCATCGTGCAGTCCTCGTCCGCCTCGGTCGGTATCCTGCAGGCGCTCTCGTCGACCGGCGCGGTCAGCTACGGCGCGGCGATCCCCATCATCATGGGCCAGAACATCGGCACCTGCGTGACGGCCATGCTGTCGTCCGTCGGCACGAATAAAAATGCCCGCCGGGCCGCCGTCGTGCATCTGAGCTTCAATATCATCGGCACGGTCGTCTGGCTGACGGTGTTTGAGACGGCAAATCTGCTGCTGCACTTCTCCTTCGTCGACCAGCCGATCGACACGTTCCAGATCGCGGTCATCCACTCGATCTTCAATGTGCTGTGCACGCTGATGCTGCTGCCTTGCTGCGGGCTGCTGGAAAAGCTGTCGTACCGGCTGATCCCGGAGACGGATCACCCCGATACCGCCGCCGTGCTGGACGAGCGTCTGTTCGCCACGCCGGCCATCGCGCTCGTCAAGAGCGAGGAGCTGACCAAGCGCATGGCCGCCGACGCGGAGCTGGCGCTGCATGAGAGCCTGCAGGCCGTGCTGCACTTCACGCCGGAGCTGGCCGCCTCGGTCCGCAGGCGTGAGGACGACACCGACCGCTATGAGGACACGCTCGGCACCTTCCTCGTGCATCTGGCCACGCAGCCGATGAGCGAGCAGGACAGCGTAGAGTCGTCGATGCTGCTGCATCTGATCGGCGATTTCGAGCGCGTCGCGGACCACGCCGTCAACATCATCGAATCCGCCGAGGAGCTGAAGGAGAAGGGCGTCTCGTTCACGCCGACGGCGCAGAAGGAGCTGCAGACCATGCTGGACGCGGTCGGCGAGATCGTCGATCTGACGAGCCGGGCGTTCTTGCAGGACGATCTGACGCTTGCGCGGCAGGTCGAGCCGCTGGAGCAGGTCATCGACAAGCTGAAGGACGAGCTGCGCACAAATCACATCGCCCGTCTCCAGCGCGGCGAATGCTCGCTGGCTGCGGGCTTCGTGCTCTCCGACCTGCTGACGAACCTCGAGCGCGTATCCGACCACTGCTCGAACATCGCGGGCTGTCTGCTTGACATGAAGAACGAGCGCATCGACCTGCACAAGTATCTCGGCGACGTCAAATCCGGCAGCAACGAATTCTTGCTCCAGTACAACGCGTTTGAGGAAAAGTACAAGCTGGAAGCCTGACGCCTTGCTTTTCCCGGCCCCGTGTGCTATCCTGAGAAAAAGATAACTGGGAGGTACGGATATGGCGATTTGGGCATTGGCAGGCACGCTAGCCTTCAGCTTCCTGCTCGAACTGATCGGCGCATCGGCGGCAAACAGCTCCGGCTGGGGCATCGTCGGCGCGATCGCCGCAATGGGCGCCTTCCTGATCCATACGATCGAACAGGCGCATAAAAAAACGCCGGATGAGGACGATAAACCGGAGGAATAAACCAAGACCCGCCGTGCTGCTGCGCGGCGGGCCTTTTTTCTCTTTTACGCGCTGCGTTCCGATTCGAGGGTGCGGAGGGCTTTGCGGAATTGGTGGGAGAAGAGGATGGAGGTGAAGGTCACGGCGAGGGTATCGGCGACGGGCTCGGCCAGGTAGACGCCCAGGGTCGGGTCCGGGACGAGGTGCGGCATCAGGTAGATCAGCGGGATGAGCAGGACGAATTTGCGCATGACGGCCACGATGATGGAGCAGACGGCCTTGCCGATGGAGACGAAGGTGATCTGGCAGGCCTGCTGGATGCCGAAGATCGCCAGCACCGCGCAGTAGATGCGAAGGGCGCGGCCGGTGAATTCGATCAGTTCGGCGTCCGGCGTGAAGATCCCGGCGAACACGCGCGGGCAAAGCATGACAAACGCCCAGATCAGCGCGGAATACGTCAGGCAGACGGTCAGGAGCACGCGGAAGGTCTTTCTGACGCGCTCGACGTTTTTCGCGCCGTAGTTATAGCTCAGGATCGGCTGCGCGCCTTGCGAGATCCCCTGCAGGGGCAGGAGCGCAAACTGCATGACGCTCGTGAGGATGGTCATAGCGCCGACGGCGATATCGCCGCCGTAGCGGGCCAGCGAGGAATTGAAGCAGACGGAGAGCACGCTCTCGCTCGCCTGCATGATAAACGTCGCCGTGCCGAGGCCCACGCAGGGCAGGATGAGCCGCGGGCTCTGCAGGAAGTTCTGCACGCGCAGCTTCAGGACGCTTTTTTTGCTGAACAGGAACAGCACGACCCACAGGCACGACACGCCCTGTGAGACGATGGTCGCCAGCGCAGCGCCGCGCACGCCCATGCCGAGCTTGAAGATCAGGATCGGGTCGAGCACGATATTGCACACGGCGCCGATCAGCACGGTGAGCATCCCCCTCCCGCGCAAAACCTGTGCGGTGATGAACGCGTTCATGCCGAGCGTCAGCTGGACGAAGACGGTGCCGATGGCGTAGATCTGCATATAGTCGGCGGCATAATCGATGGTCTGCCCGCTTGCGCCGAAGGCAAGAAGCAGATCGCGGTTCCAGATGAGAAGCACCGCGGTCAGGACGGCAGAGATACCAAGCTGCAGGGAGAAGCAGCCGCCGAGCATCTTTTCGGCCGTCTGCAGATCGCCCTTACCCATGCTGATGGACGCGCGCGGTGCGCCGCCTGAGGCGACGAGCGCAGCGAAGGCCGACACGATCAGGATAATCGGCGTGCAGACGCCAAGACCGGTCAGGGCCAGGCTGCCGACCTGCGGCATGTGGCCGATGTAGATGCGGTCTACAATATTATAGAGCATGTTGACGAGCTGCGCGATCACCGTCGGGATCGCCAGCCGGAACAGGAGTCTGCCGATCGGCTCCGTGCCGAGAAACGCGTTTTTCTGATCCATCCGGACGCCTTCTTTCTGTGAAATGCCAGAAGATATTATAGTGTGCGGAGGACGGGCCTGTCAACGGAAAACAAGATGTTGCGGAAGGCGGGAGGTTTTGGCCCATATATGGTGATGTTGGCAGAAAAAAGTTTAATATTTGCTTAAAACCGGAGAAAAACGTTGAAAATACAGCGCAAATATGGTACTCTTTTGGTAAACATAATACTCCAACCACAGGAGGAGAAGGACATGAAGAAACAAAGATGGCTCAGCCTGGTGCTGATCCTGGCGCTCGTCGTGGGGCTGTGCAGCGTGTGCGCGGCCGCGGCGGACGATCAGACTGCGGAGCAGCCCGCGCAGGAGGCTGCGGACACGGTCGCAGAAGCGGAAGCTGCGCCCGCCGACGGGACACAGCCCGATGCGGCTGCGGCAGAAGCAAACACGGAAACTGCCGAACAGCCGGAGCAGGATGCGGCGGCAGAAACGGATGCGGCCGCAGAGGAAGCGCCGGCGGACGGCACGCATATCCACGCAGTCAACCGCGAGGACGCCTGTGAGGAACCGGCTTTCGAGCCGCTGACGGTGCGCGGCGGGCAGCTGGAAAGCGGCTGCTACTATCTGACGGAGGACTGGACGCTGGACGAGCCGCTGTGTGTGGCGAAAAACGGCGTGCAGGTGACGCTCTGCCTGAACGGCTATTCCCTCTCGCTCGCAGACGGCGCGGAGGGCTGCATCATTTACCTTGCCGTCAGCGACGAAGGGGCGGAGCCCTCGGTGCTGACCATCACGGACTGCAACGGGGCCGGGACCTCGAGCAACTACTATGTCGGCGAGGCCGGTGAGCTGATCTTTGACGACGGGAGCTTTGCCTGGCAGGAGGCCTATATCGCGGCAAACGAGAAAAACGCGCTTGCCGGCGGCCGGATCACCGGCGCAACGGCAGGCGCAATCAGCGTGGGCGACTATAACCAGCTGTATCTGTCCGGCGTCAATATCATCGACAACGAGGGCCGGTACGGCGCGGGCGTTGTCATTGCAGCGCACGCGAAGGCCGTGATCGACAGCTGCGTCATCGCGGGCAACCGCCTGACGGGCGAAATGAAGGCCTCCGAAAAGCAGATCCTGGGCGGCGGCGTGTACTGCGCGGGCGAACTGGAGCTCTGCGGCACGACGAACCTCACCGGCAACCGCGCGCAGGACGCGCAGAACAACCTTTGGCTGGATGAGACCGGCACGGTAACGATCGGCGCGCTGGGTCTTGACAAGCAGGCACGCGTCGGCGTCAGCGGCCAGGCGGAGCAGGCCGTTTTGACCGGCTACGCGGATGATTTCTCGGAGAACTTTACGAGCGACGATCCGACGCTCTGCATCAGCGCCATGCATGAAAACGGCTTTACGGACCTGCAGCTGCAGGAGGCCGTCTATACCCTCACGCTCGTGACGGACGAGAATGACGAGCCCGTCACGCTGGAAGCGGAACAGGGCAAGAGCCTTGCGGATCTGTATGTCAACGACCCCGAACGGGAAGACGCCGCCTTTGACGGCTGGTACACGGAAGACGAGGAACCGGTCGACACGCAGCAGCCGCTGCATCTGACGGCGGATACGACGCTCTACGCGCACTGGACGCAGGCTTCGGACGAAGAAGCCGCTCCCTGCCCGATTACGATCCCGACGCGCCGCTGACGCGGCAGGAGGCAGCAAAGACGCTCTATCAGATGGCAAAGCAGCTGGGGCTGGACACTGAAGCGGGCGCGGACGTTGATCTGACGCAGTTCACGGACGCGGACGAGATCGACGCCGACGCGGAGGATGCGGTCCGCTGGGCCTATGCCTCTGACCTGCTGACGGAAAAGGACGGGAAGCTGCGCGTGCAGGAGGAGCTGAGCAGAAAAGAGCTCTCGCGGATGCTGGAGGATCTTCTGGCGCTGAGCAGCGCGGATTGAGCGGCAGTCCTGACGGAATTTGAAAATTTGACTACATAGCAGCAAGCGACCCCGGCAGCGATCTGGCTGCCGGGGCGGTCGTGGTGCTTTTTATGTGAGGGCGCGATGCAGCGGTGCGGGGACGAAGCCCTCCTCGGTCAGACGCCAGAAGGTATCGAAGCCGCAGCGGCAGGCAAGCTCGACGGCTTCGGCATAGCCGAAGGCGACGTCGCAGGCGCGGTGGGCATCGGCGGTGAAGAGGATCTTCCCGTCCATCTCCCGCAGCAGGCGCAGAAGCGGCTCGGCGGGATACGGCGTCTGCCGGTAGCCGCGGCTGATTGCACCGGTATTGATCTCGAAGATCTTCCCTGCCCGGATCAGCCGCTCCATCGCGGCGCGTGCGCTGGGCGGGACGATGGGATAGCGCGTGTGCGGCTCATCGAACTTCGTGATGAGGTCAAAATGGCCGACGATATCGACCTGCGGGACCTCTGCCAGGCGGGCGACGAGCGCGTAGTAGCAGTCGGCCTGCGCCGCCATGTCGCCGCCGAACTGCACCTGCGCACACTGCGCCAGCAGCTGCGCGCTGCCGTCGACGGTGAAGCGCGTGCCGTCCGGCAGGGCGGGAAAATAGTGGACGGAGCCGATCAGATAATCGAGCTTCTGCTCCGGCAGCGGCGAGCAGCTGTCCCACTCCAGCCCGCAGTAGAGGGAAAAGCGGCCGCGAAAGTCCGCCTGCAGGCTGCGCGCCTCGCGCAGATAATCTGCCAGACAGCTCTGGTCGATCGCCCAATCGTTTGCGAACGGAAGCGGGCTGTGCCCGCTGAAGCCCAGGGCGTCCAGGCCCGCGGCTTCGGCGTTCTGCGCCATGCGCGCGAGCGTGTCCTGTCCGTCGTCGTAGAGGCTGTGGGTGTGAAGACTCTGCAGAAGCATAGGTGGCCTCCTGTGGTTTTTTCTTTGAGTATAGCATATCTGTCTCCGCATGCAAACAGCCGCCCGCCGGAAAAAATCCGGCGGGCGGTTTTTTTGCGCGTCAAAGTGTCCAAACGTATGCATGATATGCACGCTGTAATGTATAATTAGAACAAATTATTCAAGTTTTGCAGAAAATACTTGCATAATCATGCATGATGGTGTATATTAGTCGCATCAAAGAGCCGGGTGGCCCCGGCTGTGGAGGGATCTCGATGAAAAAGGTGTTTATCGACGGCAGCGCCGGGACGACCGGCCTGCGCATCTTCGACCGTCTGCAAGCGCGCAGCGACATCCAGCTTCTGACGCTTCCGGAAGCGGAGCGAAAGGACGAAGGCCGCCGCAGGCAGCTGCTCAACGAGGCAGACGCCGCGTTTTTGTGTCTGCCGGACGCAGCGGCGGAGGAAGCGGCGTCGTGGGTGGAAAACCCGGACACTGTTGTGCTCGACACCTCGACGGCGCACCGCACGGCTCCCGGCTGGTGCTACGGCTTTCCGGAGCTCTCCGCACTGCAGGAGGCCCGCATCCGGCAGGCCAGGCGCATCGCCGTGCCCGGCTGCCACGCAAGCGGGTTTATCGCGCTGGTGCATCCCCTTGTGGCAGCAGGACTGCTGAACAAGGACGCGCTTCTCAGCTGCTATTCGCTGACCGGCTACTCGGGCGGCGGCAAGAAGATGATCGCGGAGTATGAGGCGCCCGCGCGCAGCGCGCTGCTGGACGCGCCGCGGCAGTACGCGCTCGGCCAGACGCACAAGCATCTGAAGGAAATGAAGCAGATGACGGGGCTTGCCAGCGAGCCGGTGTTCTGCCCGGTCGTATCGGACTTTTACAGCGGCATGCAGGTCACGGTCCCGCTGTTTGCGCAGTGGCTGAAGCCGGGCGCTTCGATGCAGGACGTCAGGGCGGTCTATCAGGCACTGTACACGGGGCCGGTCGTCTCCTACATCGACGCGGCGGACGCGGGCGGCTTTCTATCCGCCGCGGCGCTGGCCGGGAAGGACAGCATGCAGATCGCCGTGGCCGGCAATGAGGAGCGAATGCTCCTGCTGGCCGTCTATGATAACCTCGGCAAGGGCGCGTCCGGCGCGGCCGTGGAATGTATGAATCTTGTGACCGGCGCGGAGAAAACGCTGGGTCTGGAACTGTAATGCGGGAGGAAACACAGATGAAAACGATCGAAGGCGGCGTGTGCGCCGCACAGGGCTTTTCCGCCGCGGGCATCCACTGCGGCATCCGGAAGAATAAAACGAAGCGGGATCTGGCGCTGATCTATTCCAGCGTCCCGGCCAGCGCGGCAGCGGTCTACACCACGAATCTGGTCAAGGGGTGCGCCGCTCGTCGTGACGAAGCAGCATCTTGCCAACGGCAAGGCACAGGCCGTCATCTGCAACAGCGGCAACGCCAACACCTGCAACGCCAACGGCATTGAGATCGCCGAGCAGATGAGCGAGCTGCTGGCCCAGGCCCTGCAGATCCAGAGCTCCGACGTCGTCGTGGCCTCGACGGGCGTGATCGGCCAGCCGCTCGATCTCGCGCCCATCGCCGCCGGGATCCCGGAGCTGGTCAAAAATCCGGCCCGCACTCGGCCGAGGCCGCCGAGGGCATCATGACCACCGACACGCACCGCAAGGAGATCGCCGTCAGCTTCACTGTGGGCGGCAAGGAATGCAGGAACGGCGGCATCTGCAAGGGCTCCGGCATGATCCACCCCAATATGGCGACGATGCTCGTGTTCATCACGACCGACTGCGCCATCTCCCCCTGCCATGCTGCAGAAGGCGCTCTCGACCGACATCGCCAACACGTTCAACATGGTCTCCGTCGACGGCGACACGTCGACCAACGACATGGTGACAGTCCTGGCCAACGGCCTTGCCGAAAAACGCGGAGATCACGGCGGAGGGCGAAGATTTCACGGCCTTCATGCAGGCGCTCAACACCGTGACAGTGTATCTGTGCCGCTGCATCGCGGGCGACGGCGAGGGCGCGACGAAGCTGCTCGAGTGCAAGGTCTCGGGCGCGGCGACGCTGGACATCGCCAAGACCGTCGCCAAGAGCGTCATCTGCTCGTCTCTCACAAAGGCGGCCATGTTCGGCGCGGACGCCAACTGGGGCCGGTGCCAAAAGTTATCGGCGGCTATTCCGGCGCGCCGGTCGACGTGAGCAGGATCGACGTGCAGTTTGCCTCGAAG
>VOFK01003558.1_pt1 | contig 180930 bp, 255 predicted proteins | sample 5384121 | NCBI WGS metagenome assembly VOFK01 (sample SAMN12384730, study PRJNA508395) | human gut metagenome | isolation source: healthy gut J | host: Homo sapiens | reverse complement strand
AATGAGCGAAGATAAAACCCGGTGATACACCCCAAGAACAAACTGGGAGCAAAAAATTTCCCCGCAACCACCACCGCCATTCGTTGCACTGGAAGCAAAGACTTTTGAAAAAGTACAATCATGGCCAAATAAACGAGTAACAAATTATCGAACCCATAAAAAGATAGAGTTATTCATTTACTTGTTCAGTCATGATTGGTTACGCCATTCAACAATAAATTAATAGTACATCATATCCTTCACCATACAAATGGAGGAAACAGAAAATCAATATGCTCAGCATTTGCACCGCCTATAGCCAGCTTACATTCATGCGGATTACTATATCGACGAAATATGATACTCCACAGAGATTCATAGCCGCGTAAAATACAAAGAAAACCAATCACGCAATGCCTAACAGGAGTACCCCAGTAACGCTTCCATCAGAAACGGTTCAATCCATATGGAACTGAACGCTGGCATCGGGACATTAAGGAATAGCAAGAAACGTGCTGCCGTGACACAGGAAACAAGAAGAGGCAACAATGATGCCATCGTCAGATCAATCATCAAGACTTCCAAAGTAAAAAAACCAAGCCTGCAATAGGAGCCTTAAAAAATACCGGCCACAGCACCTGCCGCACCACACCCCACAACAGCATCAGGTCTTATGCTCCTCTTGAATACATCAAATTAGAACTCGATCCGGTCAACGGAAATAGAACCTTCGACCACGATATGAACGGAAACGATATCCGTCCCGTAAGAAACGAGGTATTCCAGTGGAGAGAGTATTATCTCCGTGACTGGGTCGGCTTTACGATGGAACCTGCGTTCGAGTTCTACCTTGAGGCAGGCGAGCATGAGCTTACCTTTGAGGCGAACCGCGAGCCGATGATCATCGACACGATCACCCTCTATCCCTACATTGAGGCTTCCGATTATAACGAGGTTGCTCAGGGATGGGTAAACGACGGACTCAAGCTCGTTCATCTCGACGAGCCTATCAAGGTTCAGGCAGAGCAGCCTACGACCATCTCGATGCAGAGTATGTTTCCGGCGAACGACCGTACCTCCGCGCTCACCGAGCCGCAGGACCCGTCGCGTATCCGTTACAACGTGCTTGACTATGCAAACTGCAATATGTTCGCCACCTACAAGGTGACGGTTCCGGAAGACGGCCTCTACCGTATCGCTGTCAGATACCGTCAGAACGCCCTTATCGGAATGTTCTCCTCCAGACGTATATATATAAATGATGAAGTTCAGTTTTCGGAGGCGGAGCGGATCCGCTTCGTATATAATACCGGCTTCCAGTCCGAGGTGCTCGGAAACGAAGAACGCGAATTTGTCTTCCATTTTAATAAAGGCGAGAATACAGTGACCTTTGAGGCGGTTCTCGGAGATATGATCGAGTATGTCTACAAGATCCGCGGAATGGTCGATGAGCTGTATGAAGCATATCAGCTGTTACTCATGATCACCGGTCCTAACCCCGATGCAAACCGTGACTACGGCTTCAGCCGTATAGCCGGCTCTGCTATACTTACTATCGCAAAGGCATCAAAGGAGCTGTATGCCATTGTCGATGAGCTCGTCGCTATAACCGGCGAGAAGGGCGACCAGGTCAATACGCTCGAGACGGCGGCGCTGCTCTTCAAGCAGATGTCGCAGGATGAGTACAAGATCGCGGGTAACTTCGTATCATTCAAAAACTACATCGTCATGCTTTCCAACTGGATGTACACCTCACTGTCTCAGCCGATAAAGCTCGACTACTTTGAGATACTCGGAGATGAGGGGCGTTGCTCCGCAGGCAGTCGCTTCCTTTAACCAGTCTGCATGGTTTGAGGTCAAGGCGTTCGTTATGTCCTTCTTCATGGATTATACGACGATAGGCTTCAAGGCAGAGAGCGACGATGAGGTCTATGACGACTATATCACGATGTGGGCGACGAGCGACCGCGAGACGATGCTTATCAACCGACGCATAATCGACTCGAACTTCACACCGCAATATAATATAGGATTGACGATCAAGGTCATAAATGCCGGACTCGAGCAGGCGATACTCGCCGGTATCGGTCCCGATATCTCGGATATGACCACGACGAACGCCATAACATGGGGACTTCGCACGGCGGTCGAAAAAAGCTCAACGATATAAACGATCCTTCGGTTGGCTTTGAGGGCTTCGACGAGGCGTGCGAGGATATAGATCCGGCCGCGCTCAAGACGTGTACGCTTTACGGCGTGACCTATGCGCTGCCTAAGACGATGGACTTCCCGATGATGTTCTACCGCCTCGATATCCTTGCCGAGCTCGGACTCGAGATCCCGGAGACGTGGGATGAGCTGTACGACATGATGAGCGTTCTTCAGAACAAGAAGCTCGAGGTCGGACTTCCCGTCGGACTTCCCGGACTTCAGGTATTCCTCTATCAGCAGGGCATTGACCTTTATACCGACGACGGTTGGCGAACAAACCTCGATTCTCATGAGGCGCTCTCCGCTTTCGATACATACGCAGGCTTCTTCCGCAAGTACTCGAGTCCCGTTGCGTGGGATACTTCACGTTTCCGTACCGGAGAGATCCCGGTCATGATGTCGAGCAACGGTGTTGCGGCTACTGCAAACCAGAGCGCGGTCAGCTTCTATAATGAGCTGATGAACTATGTCGAGCTCCGCGGACTGTGGGAGATAGCTCCTCGATGCTTGCAACTGTTGTCGAGAATGACGACGGAACTCTTTCGCAGAACTGGTCGAGTGTTGTGCTTGTCACCGGTATGATAATCCCGCGCGGCTCGAACAACCCCGAGTCGAGCTGGAAGTACCTCAAGTGGTACGTATCGAGCGATACTCAGGAGCGTATGCGTAACGAGACCATTGCGGTTTCACCTCTGCCTACGACCAAGTATAATACGGCAAACACCAAGGTGTTCCTCAATCAGCCGTGGACCGCGAGCGAGTATGCCGCAGTCTCGAAGCAGATGAAGCAGCTCTGCGGTATCACCGAGTATCCCGGACACTACATCGTTCCTACATATGTTAAGAACGCATTTATGGACGTGTACAACAGCGGTGCTGATGCATCTAACGCGATGCTTGACCGTATCTACGATATAAACCGTGAGATTTCACGTAAGCGTCAGGAGTTCGGTATGGATGCTTACGATATCTCGTATTCCGGCGTTGATTACACCAAAAAAGACCGGCTCCGAGACCACGGACGGCGAGTAATTACCGACAGAATAAAAGGCTCTCCGGCCGCAAGGCGGGAGAGAGCGTACGAGATATTCAGACTTAAACAGAGAGGTTTTTCCGATGACAGAACAAGTTGCAGTCAAGGGTCAGCAGCCTGCTGAGGAAAAGAAAGAGAAAACGAAAAAGGAAATGACTCGTTTTCAGTGGACATGGCACGAGATGAAGCGCCAGAAGGTCGGCTATTACATGGTAATACCGTTCTTGATCATGTTCATCTGCTTTTACGGTCATCCCTGTCCTGCTTTCGATTCTGCTCAGCTTTACTTCCTTTAATATGCTGCAGATGCCCAAGTTTATATTCCTTGATAACTATTTACGCATGTTTCTCGATGACGACCTGTTTATAACTGCGTTTAAGAACACGCTGATATTTGCGGTCGCAACGGGACCTACCTCGTATATACTTTCCTTCCTTGTTGCATGGTTCATTAATGAGCTGTCTCCCGGAGAATGAGAGCATTCGTAACGGTTATCTTCTACTCCCCCTCCATTGCCGGCTCTGCTTACGTTGTTTGGCAGGTTATCTTCAGAGAGGATATCTACGGCTATGTCAATGGTTGGCTGATGAAGATGGGCTTCATTTCATCACCTATCGCATTCTTCTCGAACGCATCCTATGTTGTTCCGATAGTCATCATAGTTTCGCTGTGGTCGAGTCTCGGAACCGCATTCCTTGCATTTATCGCAGGTCTGCAGGGCGTTGACCGCCATCTCTACGAGGCAGGCGCGGTCGACGGTATCAAGAACCGTTGGCAGGAGCTGTGGTACATTACTCTGCCGAGTATGAAGAGCATGCTGATGTTCGGTGCGGTCCAGGCAATAACCGGAGCCTTCGGCTTCGGGCGATAGTCGATGCACTGTGCGGTAACCCGTCGGTCGACTACTGCGCGTGGACGCTTACGCACCATCTTAACGAGTACATGACAACAAGATTTGAGTTCGGATATGCTTCTGCGATTTCGCTTGTGCTGTTCCTGCTCTGCTTCGGATCGAATATTGCGGTCCAGAAATTCCTTTCAAAGGTGGGACAGTGACATGAAGAAGACGAAAAAGCTCAGAACAAGAAAGCACGCCGTTGTCCTTAACCGAAGCGCAGGCGGCGACGCAGGCATTACCATACTGCTTGTAATTCTCGGCATATTCATGTTTCTGCCGATGTGGTTTACCCTTGTAAACTCTCTCAAGCCTCTCGGCGAGATGAGCCTTACTCCTCCGCGTTTCTACGTAATAAAGCCGACGCTCAAGAACTTCGCTGATCTGTTTACAAACATCAACGCGACATGGGTGCCTATCTCCCGTTATCTCTTTAATACCATTTTTATTTCGGTAGGAGCAACGGTCGGATGCCTTGTGCTCGGTTCTATGAGTGCATATTCCATCTCGAAGATACGCTTCCCGGGCTATAAGATAGTAATGAACATCATCGTATATTCGCTGATGATCTTTCCTCTACCATCTCGAGTCTTACAAACTTTATCGTATATGTTGCACTCGGATGGCTCAATACCTACACGATTTCCATCGTGCCGATTTGGGCATCTACCCTCGGACTTTACCTGATGAAGCAGTTCATAGACAGCAATGTTTCCGACGAGATGATCGAGGCTGCCCGTATCGACGGTGCTAACGAGATGTACATCTACTCGCGCATAGTTATGCCGCTTGTAAAGCCCGCATGGCTGACGCTTATCATCACAACATTCCAGAACGTGGAACAGCGGCGCTTCTCCCTATGTATGGAGTGAGCAGCTAAAGACATTTAACAGCGCGGTCGCAACTATTTCTACGGTTTCGACTGGTGCCGGCTCCGCTGCCGCAGTGCTGACAATGGCTGTGCCGATCATAATATTCATCGTATCTCAGGCTCAGATCGTTGAGACGATGGGATCCTCGGGAATGAAGGACTGAGAAAGGAAGGCACTCAATGCAGAAGAAAAAGAGAAAAATAAGAGTCGCCTTTCTTATGCTGGCGATACTGATGCTTGTAACATCGGTTCTTCCGGTGTTTGCGGCATCATCCTATCAGACTTATACCTACACAACATTCGGTATTTCCGCACCCTCGCCGGATGCATATACCCCGTATAAGACCTACCACGCCAAGGATATAGGCCTTGCCGGTGCTAACCTCGATAATCTTACCGATATCGAGGTGGATGATAAGAATAATGTATATCTCGCCGATCCCGGCAATAACAGAATTCTTATCCTTGACCCCTACCTCCAGTACAAGTCTGCTATTCAGACCTTCGTAAACGAGGAGGGTATTCGCGATAAGCTCGCAGAGCCGAACGGTGTCTTTGTCACCGCAGAGAAGATATTCGTTGCCGATACGAACAACAGCCGTATAGTTGTTTTCGACCGAAACGGAAGCTTCCTCTATCAGCTCCGTGAGCCGCAGTCTACCGTATTCCCGACCGGCTCTATCTACAAGCCGATCGCGATCGCGGTCGACAATGCAGAGCGTATCTATGTCGTTTCGTCCACCACATACATGGGCGTTATCGTACTTGATTCGCAGGGCGAATTTCAGAACTTTATCGGTTCTCAGACGGTCTCGGTAAGTGCCCTTGAGCTTATGTGGCGTTCGTTCATGAGCGCAAAGCAGAGAGCACTCACCAAGAAGAACGTCTCGACCGAGTATAACAACATTACTATCGACGAGGACGGCTTCGTATATGTAACCACCTCTTCGATAAAGGAAGAGTCGCAGTACACAAGTATCAAAGGCGATACGACCTATGCACCGGTCAAGAAGCTCAATGCTTCCGGTACCGACGTTATGACGCATAACGGATTCTTCGGTCCTTACGGCGAGGTCGCTACGAAAGCAATCGGAAGATCCACGAACGAGACCGGCGTATCGCGTGTCGTTGACGCTGCGGTAGGACCCGAGGGCACATGGTCGCTTATCGATGACAAGCGCTCGAGAGTCTACACCTACCATGACGACAGCGGTAACCTGCTGTTCGCTTTCGGTGCAAAGGGTCAGATGCTCGGTAACCTCTCGACCGTTTCCGGTATCACCTATCAGGATTCCAAGATACTGCTCCTCGACAAGAGTGATGCAAGTATTACGGTATTCAACCGTACCGAGTACGGAGATGTCCTTATCTCCGCTCTTCAGCACAACAACGACAGGCAGTATGATCTCGCAGTTTCCGACTGGGAGACGATACTGCAGTATAACAACAACTTCGATACAGCCTATATCGGTATCGGTCAGAGCTATTTCCGCTCCGGTAACTGGTCTAAGGCTATGGAGTACTTTTAGTTTCGCTTCCGATACCGATAACTATAACAACGCCTTTAAGATGTGGCGTCAGGAGTGGATATCCAAGTACGCGCTTGTTATCCCTGTTGTAATCATCGTGTTCTTTGTACTCCTTGCCAAGTACTTCAAGTGGGCAGGCAAGGTCAACAAGGCTGCAACGCTCAAGCGCGGACACGGCGTACCTATAAGGAGGAGCTGCTTTATTCGGCTCACCTTATCTTCCATCCGTTCGACGGCTTCTGGGATCTGAAGCATGAGAACCGGGGCTCGGTTCGCGGAGCACTCACCTTTATCGGTCTGACCATCGTTTCATTCTGCTTTAAATATGCAGGAATAAATGTGTTCTTCGAGATAATAGGAGTTATGCTTCCGATAATGCTCTTCGTTACCGCGAACTGGTGTCTTACGACACTGTTTGAGGGTGAGGGCAGCTTCAAGGATATCTTTGTTGCCACCGGCTATGCCGTTGCGCCGCTGCCTTTTATGACCATACTCTCCACGGCACTTGCTAATGTACTTACCGCAGAGGAATCCGGCATACTCACTATGATTAACAATATTGCATACGTGTGGGTCGGAATACTGCTGTTCTTCGGCGTTATGATAACGCATGATTATCAGCTCGGCAAGAACATTCTTACCATTATCGGTACCATTGTCGGAATGATAGTAATTTGTCTTCCTCGTAGCTCTGTTCGGAACACTGATAGGCAAGATCATCAGCTTCATTTCCAACATAATCACAGAGCTTTCCTTCAGGACATAAGCACAAGGCAAAAAGGAGAAAAGATAGATGAAAAAAATCAGAATAATCAGTCTTGCTCTTGCATTGCTTTCGGTGCTTTCGGCATCTGCTGTCTGCTCTATGCGGCAGACACCGGTACCGCGACAACGGGCGAAACAGAGGCAATAGACTATTTCAACCACGATTTTGCGACGCAGGAAGATAAGCTTGCGACAATGAATCTCATGCTCGAGCTTTATGGCTATCAGCTGTATTTCGAGCCTACGACCGGAGAGGTCGCTTACCGCAACACCGAGACGGGCGCTATTACCTTTACAAACCCGTACAGTGTTTGCAAAGAGCGGAGGCGGCGGAACCGCCGACGTAAAGAGTATGCTGCTCTCGCAGATAATACTCACCTATACCGAGAACGGCAAGACCAGTACGATGTATTCCTACACCGAGGCTGCCGCTCGCGGTCAGATCAATGTAAAGTATGTAAAGAACGGTATTCGCGTTGAGTACGCTATGGGTCGTCTTGAGACCCGCCGCCTGCTTCCGCGCCTTATCGAAAAGTCGAAATTCGAGTCTATGATCCTTGTAAACTGCGTGGGTCAGCAGACCGGTGACGGTCAGGATCTCGTTAAATACCTGAATGCATTCTACACGCTCGAGGATCCCGAGGGCAAGAGTCAGGCAGAGATCGACGAGATGAACGCAAGAGTTCCGATCACAAAGGATATGGCTGTTTATCAGCTCCAGTCGGATACTTCAGAGCGTGAGATGAACATCATCGAGAGCTACATCAAGCTCTACTGCCCAGACTTTTTACCTATGAGGTGCTCGCAGAGTGCCACGATGAAGTACAGTATATCGGAACAGACAGCGATCCCGCACTTTTCCGTCTCTCGCTTGAGTACTACCTCGACGAGTACGGACTTCAGGTCAGACTTCCCGCAAACGGTATCCGTTTCAACGAGAGCACGTTCTCGCTTGACTCGATAAAGATACTTCCGTATTTCGGTGCCGCTTCTCAGGACTATGACGGCTACACCCTCTTCCCGGACGGAAGCGGAACGCTGACACGCTTTGAGGATCTTGATTCCTCACTTACCATGAGCGGTAAGCTCTACGGCGAGGACTATGCATATCAGGATGCGGCCTTTACCTATTCGCAGACCGTGCGCATGCCTGTATACGGACTTGTCTCCAACTATTACAGTGAAGAGACCAAGACCGAGATCATTGACGGAAATGTTGAGTTCAACATCGTCCGCACCGATACCGACCGCGGCTTTCTTTTGCGATAGTTGAGGATGGTGAGTCGCTCGCTTCCATTACGAGCGAGCACGGTGCAAACTCCATTCATAAGTTCAACTCCGCATATACTACGTTTTCACCCCGCCCTAAGGACACATACAACCTTGCCGATGCGATATCGGTAAGCTCGGATACGACATGGACGGTCGTGTCAAAGCGTAAGTATACCGGCTCTTATACGATCCGCGTCATTCAGCTCAACGATGCCAAGGATGAGGCGAATTGCAAGACTACAAAGTTCTATGAGAGCAGCTATGTCGGAATGGCTAAGGCATACAGAGAATATCTCGAAGCTACCGGCAAGATCTCCCGCCTGACGGAAAAGGGCGATATCCCGCTCTATGTTTCGTCTTTCGGTGAAATTGATACCTATACAGCTATTCTTTCGTTCATTAAAAAAGATTCCGAAATCTCTTACAAATACCGATCAGATCAAGGAGATGTACGATTATTTCGCCGAAAACGGAATAACTAATGTCAACTTCCGTCTTGTCGGCTTCGGAAAAGGCGGACTTATCCGTCTTGCTGTTCCGTATCATGCGGACTTTGAAAAGGTCTGCGGCGGTAAGGACGGCTACCGTGATCTGCTCGATTATGCGGCAGAGAAGGGCTTCGGCGTATATCCCGAGTATGACTTCACTTATCTGTACGACTACTCTGCATTCAACGGCTATTCCGCAAAGCGTGATACCGTCAAATGTATAGACGGCCGTTATGCGACCAAGGCTCTGCTTTCCTCTATGGACCAGGGTATGGTAATCGGTCACTTCGACTGTATCTCCGCTTCCGCATTCGGACGTATGTTCAAGTCCTTTGATAAGGATATGACCGACATACTTGACGGACGCAGCACCGGAATCTCGGTCTCCACTCTCGGTACCGACCTCAATTCCGACTTTGATACCGATGAGCCTTTTGCAACCGTGAGGATTCTAAGGCATTTACTCAGGAGCTGCTTCAGAATCTCAGCGATAAGTACCCGGTAATGATCGACGGCGGCAATTCATATGCTATCCCCTATGCTTCGCATATCCTCAGCGCTCCGATCGACTCCAGCCACTACACGAGAGCGAGCGAGACTGTCCCGTTCTTCGGAATGGTATATCACGGCTATGTGAATTATGCCGGCTCGCCTACCAACATGTCGGGCGACACGAACTACGAGAAGCTCAAGATGATAGAGAGCGGCGCATCTCCTTATTTCATGCTCTCCTATGAAAACACCTCGCTGCTTAAGGACTATTACCGCTATCTTAAGTATTACTCCGTTAACTATGAGAACTGGCGTGAGGATGCGGTCTCCATCTACAACGAGATCAACGCGCTCCTCGGCGGAAATGTTTCCACAGCGGTAATTTCCGACCATCAGTTTGTAAACGGCAGACGTGTTGCAACGGCGGATGAGATAGCCGACGGTGCAAACGAGAACTCGGATGAGTTTAAGGTAGAGGACGGCAGCATAGTCAAGGTAAGCTATGACTGCGGCGTCACCTACATGCTCAACTACAACTACTTTGACGTCGTGGCAGACGGTGTGACCGTTCCCGCGATGGGCTATGTAACTATTAAGTGAAAGGAAGGGGGTGAATTAATGGCTACTAAGACCAAGCGTAAGCCTGCTTCGCGCAGACCTGCATCACTTGATAAAAGAAAAGCTAAATTCGGATGGCTGTTTGTTGCGCCTTTCGTGATCGGCTTTATAGTGATCTACCTTCCGATCATTATCAACTCTATAATTTACAGCTTCAGTGAATTTGAGACTATTGCAGCGATCGACGGCGGAGGATATATTCTTCACAATGTCGGTTTTGATAACTACAAGAATGCGCTGTTTGTCGATACCGAGTTCGTCAAGGTCTTGACGACCGGTATCCGCCAGCTGCTCCTTGAGGTTCCCGCTATAGTAATCTTCAGCCTTTTTTCCTTGCCGTCATTCTTAACGAAAAGATGGTAGGAAGAGCTGCATTCCGTGCGATACTCTTCGTCCCCGTTATTCTTCAGACCGGTCTTATTGCCGAGATCGACGCTGCCAACACGCTCCTTGCGAGTATGAACGACACGTCGAGCGGTATCACGACCGGAGGAGGCGGCGCGGCTGAGGAGGCTGTCACCGGAGTCTTGTCTACCGACGACCTGAGCTGGCTGTTCGCCAATCTCTCTGACGGCTCGGACATGATAACCTATGTAACACAGCTGATAAACAACATATACGACATCATCAACCGCTCCGGCGTTCAGATGCTTATATTCCTTGCCGGACTCCAGTCCATCTCTCCCTATCTACGAGTCTTGTGAGATAGACGGTGCTACTGCATGGGAGACCTTCTGGAAGATCACGGTCCCGATGATCTCGCCTATGATCCTTGTTAACGCCGTATACACGGTAATTGACGCATTCACCTCTTCCTCCAACGACGTTATGGCGTATATCAATACGGTCTACTCCAAGGCTGGCGGAAACGTTCTAAGTGCCGCAATGTCCTGATGTACTTCCTGCTCGTCATCGCGTGCATAGGAATAGTAGTTGCGGTGCTCTCGGCATTCGTATTCTACCAGAGGCGCGATTAAGGGGGTAAGCAGATGAATCTCAGTTTTAAAAAGAAATCCGCGGCAGCTCAAGCATCCTCCCCGGAGGGGACCAAAGGTGCTCCGCGAGTCGAAGAATCGCATTCGCGTTGACTTTGAACGTACGAGCAGATGGCAGCGCTTTAAGATCAAGTACCTCTCCGTTAGCTTTGTTATTGATGTGCTTTTGGTACATCTTCCGTCTCGGATTGCTTATCGGCGTTTCCTACATTATTCTTCAGCCCTTCTTCTCGAAGATAATGTCCTCTTTCATGAGCCCCAACGATTTTGTCGATGTAACGGTCAAGCTCATCCCGCGTTATCCCACCCTTTGATACCTATCGCGGTATCCTGCGTGATAACGGTTACTGGACGGCTCTGTTTAATACCACAACGCTCTCGCTTGCCTGCGCTATCATTCAGACATTTATATGCTGCCTGATCGGCTACGGCTTTGCTAAGTTTAAGTTCAAAGGCAACAAGCTGCTGTTTGCGCTCGTCATCTTTACGATGATCGTTCCGCATAATACCGTTAAGTTCGCAATGCTCATCAAGTTCAAGTATTTTGATATTCTCGGAATATTTAATTTCCTTGGCGGAGGAGTGTTCAAATGGCTAAAGATATTCAGCTTCGACTCTATCGACCTTACAAATACCTACTGGCCGCTTATCCTACTCTCGCTCGGCGGACTTGCCTTTAAGAACGGACTGTATATCTACATGATGCGTCAGTTCTTCCGCGGTGTGCCCGATGAGCTTGAGGAGTCTGCTTACATCGACGGCTCGGGAACATTCGGAACCTTTATGCGGATAATTCTTCCGCAATCGATCCCGATGATGATCACGATCTTCCTGTTCTCGTTCTCGTGGCAGTGGACGGATAACTTCTACACGAATCTGTTCTTTACCTCGTCCGGTCCGACGCTTATGCCTGATATCGTTGCGATACCGAAATCGCTCTTTATCAAGGACTTTGCAGCGGCTACCGCATATGAGGCAGCGATCAGAAATACCTGCGGACTGCTCATTATCGCTCCGCTCGTAATCATCTACTTGTTCTGCCAGAGATACCTCGTTCAGGGTATCGAGCGCTCCGGTATCGTCGGCTGATACGGCATTATACAGCTGCGGCAACACCGCTGCTGTCCGTCGATCTTCGCCGAAATATCGGGTAATAAAATCCACCTTACCGCCTGCGGCGCTTCTGCGCCCGGGCGGTTTACCTTTTTCCGTACGTTTCGCTGAATTGCTTTGTATACGCACTCCGCGTTGACTGTCATTGGTGATTTTCGCTTCTGCATTGATGCTCTGCCTTGATCGGTGCTCCGCCTGCATGGCGGTTTTATGGCATTGCGTACGGGCGTTTCGATCATGCTGCTGCTTGCATATCCCGGGCAGCTATCCGGCGTTTTCGCGTTTATGCGCATAAAATCATAAAAAGGGTTGAAATATCGACGGAAATAGTGTATAATTTTCTTTGAAAAAAGCCGCCGCAGACGACGGAAAATATATTCAAGACCGAAAGGAATTATTATAATGGGAAAGTTACACGTAGTTGACCATCCTCTTATCCAGCACAAGCTGACTATCATGAGAATGACCGAGACCGGAGGAAAGGACTTCCGTCAGCTCCTCAACGAGATCACAGAGCTGATGGGCTACGAGCTCACCCGCGATCTTCCGCTCGACGATGTTCGGATAAATACCCCCGTTGCCCCTATGACGGGTAAGGCTATAATGGGTAAGAAGCTCGCTATCGTTCCGATACTTCGCGCCGGGCTCGGCATGGTCGACGGACTGCTTAACCTTATCCCCGTTGCCAAGGTCGGACACATCGGACTCTATCGCGACCCCGAGACGCACGAGCCTGTAGAGTACTACTGCAAGCTGCCGGCAGACATCGACGGCAGACTTGTGATAGTTGTTGACCCGATGCTTGCTACCGGCGGCAGCGCTGCCGATGCCATTACGCTTATCAAGAAGCGCGGCGCGACCAACATCCGTCTGCTCAACCTTGTTGCCGCTCCCGAGGGCGTTGCAAAAGTACAGAGCGAGCATCCCGATGTTGACATCTACTGTGCGGCACTTGATGAGCGCCTGAACGAGCATGCATATATCATCCCCGGTCTCGGAGATGCCGGCGACCGCCTCTTCGGCACTAAGTGATCGGTACATAGTTCGATCGAATTATGCATCGCTCCGGAGAAATGTAAATTTAATATTAACGCATACCACACCGATTGACAAAAGACGATCGGTGTGGTATCATGTTATAGTTGAAAACAGAGTTTTCTCCTTGCCGCTCCGAATACGAGCATAGGCTTGTAAAAACAGTTCGGTGCGGTCTTACGTCCATAGGGAGGTGTATTTATGGAAAGACAGTTTTCGTCTTACGAAGCACTTTTCGTTGTTGATCTTGATATCGGTGACGAGAGTGTAAAAGCCATTATTGAAAAGTTTAAGGGAATGATCGAGCAGAGTGGTAAGATCGTTCGCATCGACGATTGGGGCAAGCGCAGACTCGCTTATCCTATCAACGACAAGAACGACGGATACTATTCTCTTATCACCTTTGATGCTCCGGCAGATCTTCCTGCCGAGATCAATCGTGTTGCAAAAATCACCGAGGGTGTTATGCGTGCAATGGTGCTCAAGGCAGTAGCCCCTACCGCTAAGGCTCCCGCAGCTATCGCTCCCGCATCTGATGAGGCCGCACCCGCTGCTCCCGCAGCAGAGGTTGAGGCTCCTGCCGCTGAGGTAGCTGAGGCTCCCGCAGCAGAGGCAGCTGGTAATCTTGCCCGCGTCGGCTGCAGCCGCCGCGCGCTGATCTTTGACATAGAAAGGTTGGTTTAAATTATGGCAAGTCTTAACAAGATAATGCTCATAGGCAGACTTACCGCAGACCCCGAGCTCAAGCAGACTCAGTCGGGTATTCCGGTAGTCACCTTTTCCATCGCGGTCAACCGTAGATTTACAAAGCAGGGTGAGCAGCCTCAGGCTGACTTTATCCGCATAACCGCATGGAGACAGCAGGCAGAGTTCGTTTCGAGATACTTTAACAAGGGTAAGTCAATATTCGTTCTCGGAGCGCTCCAGAACAGAAACTGGACCGACCAGAACGGACAGAAGCACTACGACTTTGAGGTCGTAGCAGACGAGGTTTCCTTCGTCGAGAGCAAGAGCGGAGAGGACGGCGGTGCAGCTAACCGCAACTTCCAGACTCCGAGCGAGGCTCCGACCTCCGGTGCGGTCTATTCGCCCGCAGCGCAGGAATCTCCCGCTCCCCTTCGAGGATCTCGGCAGCGACGACGACCTGCCGTTCTGATTATACTGCGGCACATTCCGCAGGAAATCAATTAATATTAAATATTCGGCGGCACAGCCGCATATAGGGAGGTTTTCGTTATGGAAAACGAGAGAGAAAACGTTCAGCCCAGACCTGCGCGCCCCGTTGCTCGCAGACATAAGAAGGTATGCCAGTTCTGCGCTGACAAGATCGCAGAGATCGACTATAAGGATACCGCAAGACTCCGTAAGTGCATCAGCGAGCGCGCTAAAGATTCTGCCTCGCCGTGTGACCGGAACCTGCGCTAAGCATCAGCGTCAGGTCGCAGTTGCCGTTAAGCGTGCACGTCAGGCAGCTCTTCTTCCTTACGTCAGCGACTGATTATAGTTATTTGCATATGACAGAGATCCCGATTTTCCGCCGCAGGGCAGAGGATCGGGATCTTTTTTTCTTTAAATCATGTCCGAAATATCCGCGCAGTGCGACATGAGTACTGTTAGTTCGAGCGTTCTATCTTTTACATAGTATATCTCTATCTTCGTATTGTATAGCTATAAGCTGTATACAGCGGCACATAAGAAGAGGGCAGAGCGGCTTTCGTCTGCTCTGCCCTTAAAAAAATGTTCACTTGAATGCGGTCGTATTTTTTGCCCGAGCGCGGGGCTGTATTGCAGCGCTGTAGCATCAATGCTCACATGACATGAAAGCCTGTGCCGGTCGCTGTCGATCTCCGCTGCTCAGTCCTCCGATTCGGAGTCCTCACTTTCGCTCGGCAGCTCCTTTACGCAGACATTTATCTCCTGCGCCATAAGGTCGTCTGCCTTGGTGACGGTTATCTCGAGGTTCTGATAATCGAATTTATATCCCTGCTCGGGGATACTGCCTATCTGCTCGATTATCCAACCATTGACTGTCGTCGCCTCGGGCTCTTCGGCGGCTTCGAGATCGAAGAAATCAAAGAAATCCTCGATATTCGCCGTGCATAGAACGCGGTAGCTGCCGTCGTCGAGCTTAACGAATTCCTTTATCTCCTCGTCGCGCTCGTCCCATATCTCCCCGACGATCTCCTCGAGGATATCCTCCATTGTCACGATACCCGCCGTTTCACCGTACTCGTTTACGACAATAACGATGTGATTGTGCTCCTTCTGCATGTCCTTGAAAAGAACATCGAGGTGCGCGGTCTCGGGGACAAAGGTCGGCTGAAACATTGCATCCGCGAGTTTAAAGTCCTCGCGCGTATGGCGCAGCAGAAAGTCGCGTGTATGCAGGTATTCCTACGATATTATCAGTCGTATCGGCGTATACGGGAATTCGCGAATAGCCCTCTGTCTCGATTATCTCGAGTATCTCCTCATCGGTCGCCTCCTGCGGGATAAGCACAAGCGCACGGCGGGGAGTCATAACGTCCTCGGCGGTCATACCGTCGAGCTTAAACACATTTTTAATATATTCGATATCATTCTGATTCAGGCTTCCCTCATCGGCACCTGCATCGAGCATGAGGACAATGTCCTCCTCGGAGACCGGCTCTTCCTTTTCGTGCGGGTCGATTCCGAACAGACGGAGAACCCGTTTGTCGAGACGGTGAGCAGCCATATGATGGGGCGGAGAACTACTGCCAGACCGGAAATAGTGCCGCACACATGCTCCGCGAGCTTTTCCTTGTGCTTCATGGCGATGCGCTTGGGTACAAGCTCGCCGAGCACGAGGGTAAAGAAAGAGAGAATGAGCGTTATCACGATAACGGCTGCGGTATTTATTATACCGACACGGCTCTCGGGGATATTAAAGGCGCGGACGGCAAAGCTCGACAGCCTCTCTGCGAAGTTGTCGGCAGCGAATGCCGAGCCGAGAAAGCCGGCAAGGGTGATGCCTATCTGAATAGTCGAGAGAAAGCGCGTCGGCTCCTCGATCATTTTCAGCATCTTTTTCGCTTTTTGTCGCCGTCGTCGGCGCGTGCCTTGACCTTTTTCTCGTTCAGTGATATCACCGCGATCTCGGTCGCGGCGAAGAAAGCATTCAACAGAATAAGTATTAGCTGTAATAATAGTTGTCCGGCAATGTCAGACATTTTTATGTAACCTCCAAAATATTATACGGTGAAATTCGTTAACTTACTGCAGCGCGGCTCAGCATCTGTCGGGGGGACGGATGTCGGCGCTGCCAGCAGCGACGCACACGTAGAATTTCGGCGGTGTACATCTGTCGGCATTTATGCCGCAACTTCGGGGAAGCGGATCCATTAGGTCTACCAACTCCTTTTATATATAAATATCTAATTATATTCTACCACAAAAAACGCAAAAAGTCAATTACATATGCGCATTTTTATGGCAAGATCGATCCGAATTACGGTTTTAATGGTAATAATCATACTTCGGCATTTTTTCTATTTACAAATCAATCTGCGCATGATACAATATAGTTGTCGAAAAATCGATATGAAATTGCCGTATGTCGACCGAAAGGAATAAATGATGAACAGAATACTTCACCGCATATCCCCGCGTCTGATAGCGCTGCTCTCGGCGCTGATAATGCTGCTGTCCGTGCTGCCTGCCTATGCTGCCGGGTCGGATATAGACGGCGATATCGACGGTGATGATGTTGCCATACCGAAGGTCGGTGATATCAACGCTGACGGCTCTGTCGATGTCAAGGATCTTGTAAGGCTTATGAAGTATATTTCCGGTGCCGATGTGACGATATGCGGCTCCGATGTGAACGGCGACGGCGTGACCGATACGCGCGACCTTGTTCGTCTTATATGAGGATAATTGCGGCTGCGTGATACATCTGAGCTTTTATTTTTCGACGGCACCTTGTCGAAATTTCCCGCGAATAAATATTGCTTCAACCGAAGGCCGCATACCCGAATGCAGTCGTACATCACACCGGTGTACGTACCGAATTATATAAAAAAACGGAGGACATTATTATGAAAAAAACAAGATATCGCATATCCCTGCGGCTGACCGCACTGCTGTCGGCGCTGATAATGCTGCTTGCCCTGCTGCCCGTATACGCAGCTGACGGCAGCGGACTTACCGTAACGCTCGGCGACGCTTCGGCACGAGCGGGCGAGACGGTCATAATTCCTGTTACGGTCACGAACAACCCCGGTATAGCCGCGCTCCGCGCATCGCTTGTCTACGACGATACAAGCCTTGAATTCATGGGCGCAAGTGTGTCTGAGCTTGGCGGCAGCGTTGAGATAGACGAGACCGTTCTGTGGATGAATACTGAGGATGTTCACGGAGACGGAGTTCTGCTTTTGCTCGCTTTCCGTCTGATCACCGACCCCTCAGCACCCCTTACCGTCTCTATCGCATTTGACGACGGCTCGATAGCCAATAAGAACGAGCAGAGCATCACCGCGACGGTAAAGCCCGCGACCGTTTCTCGCGGCAGCTGTGAGCATGAGCTCGACGTCATTCCCGCGAGCTTCCCCGGCTGCGTTTACAGCGGTACAACAGAGGGTGAATACTGTAAGAAGTGCGGCGTAATCACCGATTATCCCGACGAGATACCGCCGTTCGGTCATATGTTCACGGGCGGAGTCTGCGCTGTATGCGGACTCGAGCTTGACGGAAAGCCGACCCTCACACTCGGTTCCGCAATAGTTGGTGCGGGTCAGCAGCTGTACGTCTTTGTCGACATAGTAAACAGTCCCGGCATTGCAGCCATAATGATGACTCCCGTATATGACACAGACCTGCTCGAGCTTGTGTCGGTCGAGTTCAATAGAAGCGCATTCAGCGGCATAAGCAATTGGGGCAGCCGCATCGTGTCTGCTATGAATCACGATGTGTCGGGTACCTTTACCTACGCCGTTCTCATCTTCAACGTAAAGCGCGACGGCTATTTCCGCACCGAGGTCTCCATGGAGATTGAGCGCGGTTCGTTCGCTGATATGAATGAGATGGATATCATCTTTGCTCTTGAGCCCGCAACTATAGTACATAGCTGCGCAGAGGGCGCGCATACCTTTGTCGATGTGCCCGCAGCCGAGCCTACCTGCACACAGATAGGCTGGGATGCATACCGCGGCTGCATCTACTGCCTTGAGGCAGAGGGCACCCTGCACACATATCCCGCGCTCGGTCATACCTTTAAAGACGGCGCATGCACCCGCTGCGGAGAGCCCGGTATTCAGGGCGATGTAAACAGCGACGGCAAGGTTGACACAAAGGACCTTGTCCGCCTTATGAAGCTCATTTCGGGCGTAGATGTCGTGATATCCGGTCAGGATGTCAACGGGGACGGTAATGTCGATACACGCGACCTCATCCGACTGATGAAGATAATCGCCGAGGCGAAATCCGCAGAAGCGTGATAGAGCGTCGCATAGAAATATCCGATAACACTAAGCCCTGCTGTGTGCATGTATAACCGAGTGATCTTTTCGTTTGGGTGTGCCGGGCTATGTATGTTTCGATGCGATGATATAATTTATTATTAAAGAGTAACCCCTGTATTTCTTTACACGCGATGGCGGTGCGGCTTTGCTGCGCCGCCCTTTCGCGTTTTCCTGTCGCATTCCCCGCCGCATCTCCCGCCCGATATTGACAGCCCCACTGTCATTTGATATAATTGCAGCATGGGTGACAAAACTGTCACATACGGCGCGGGAATTGTCACCGAAATAGATTTCGATTCGCGCCCGGCAGTGGTATCATTACGGTGTAATAATTCATGGAGGACAGATGATATGACTGTTTTGGAAGTGATAGGACTTGAAAAGGAATACACAAACCGCTCCGGGCGGCAGCACCGTCCGTGCGCTGCGCGGCGTGAACTTTGCCGTAGATGCGGGCGAATATGTAGCGATAATGGGCGAGTCGGGCTCGGGAAAAACGACCCTGCTCAACATTCTCGCTTCGCTTGACGAGCCGACGGGCGGCAGGGTGCTGCTCGACGGAAAGGACCTTGCGGATGTCAGCGAGCGGGAGCTTGCCGCATTCCGCCGCGACAATCTCGGCTTTGTCTTTCAGGATTTCAATCTGCTCGATACCTTTTCGGTACGCGACAACATCCTGCTGCCGCTCGTACTCGGCGGCGTGAGCCTCGACGAGATGGAGCGGCGGCTCGAAGCCGTTACCGTGCCGCTCGGCATAGACGGGCTGCTGTCAAAGTTCCCGTACGAGCTCTCGGGCGGTCAGCGTAAGCACGGCGGTCGCCCGTGCGATAATCACGCATCCGCGACTGATACTTGCCGACGAGCCTACGGGCTCGCTTGATTCGCGTTCATCGTCGGAGCTGCTGCGTGTTTTCGGCGACCTCAACGCACGCGGGCAGACCATTCTGATGGTCACGCACTCGGTCGATGCGGCATCGCACGCGGGGCGCATACTCTTTATCCGCGACGGCGTGCTCTTTCACCAGATATACCGCGGAGACAGCACGAACGAGCAGCTGTATCAGAAGATTTCCGACACACTCACCATGCTTCGCAGCGGGGGTGATGCGGAATGAAGAGCGGACTCTATTCGCGCATGGCGCTGTCCAATCTCGGTAAGAATCGCCGCTTCTATCTGCCGCGCATACTTACCTGCGCGGGATTGCTTGCGGTCTATTATATCGTTTGGACGCTTGCCTTCGACGGCGATAAATACGATACGATACGGGGCGGGCGCTACGTTTCCTCCTTCATGAGCATCGGCATCTATGTGCTTGCCATTATCTCGGTAATACTCGTGCTGTATACGAACAGCTTTATAATGAAGCAGCGAAAGCGCGAGTTCGGTCTGTACAACATCCTCGGCATGGAGAAACGCCATGTCTGCCGCGTGCTGTTCTTTGAGACGCTGTATCAGTCGCTCTGCTCGGATGTTGTCGGTATCGGCTTCGGCATATTGATGTACAAGCTCTGCTCGCTCATAATCTGCCGTATACTGAAGATCGACGTGATACACGGCTTTAACTACATCGTTCCGAAAGCGATACTCATCTCGGTGCTTTTCTTTTCCGCACTCGAGCTGCTGACCTATATCATCAACTGCATTCGGATAGCGATGCTGCGCCCCGTCGAGCTGCTTGCGAGCCGCAGCGCGGGCGAAAAAGGAGCCGAGGCTCCGTGTGGTGCTGCTCAGTCTCGGTATCCTGAGTCTCGGCGCGGGCTATGCCATAGCACTTGCAACGCGCGACCCGCTCGATGCGACCGTGCTGTTCTTCCTCGCCGTTATTCTTGTTATAATCGGCACATATTTTCTCTTTGTCGCGGGCAGCATCTGGGTGCTCCGCATGCTGCGCCGCAACCGCCGCTTCTACTATAATAAGCGCCATATGACCGCCGTCTCGGGGCTCATCTACCGTATGAAGCAGAATGCGGTAGGTCTTGCATCCATAGCGGTGCTTGCAACGGGCGTGATAATCCTTGTCTCAACGACGGTCAGCCTCTATTCGGGCATCGAAACAACGCTCGAGAGGAACTATCCCGAGGACCTGTATTTGGGTCCGGTCAGTTATAACTACGGTTCATATGATTATGACACCAGAAAATATCTGAGCGCAGAGGAGCTGGCGGAGATTGTCGGAGACGTGGCGAGTGAAAACGGCGGCAGCATTGAAAAAATACAACTGCGTCATGAGCTCGAAATTGCCTGCGATACGGCGGATAATTCGTTTGTCCCGATCCTCAGCGGTGAAAATACGGTATACGTTATATTCATTTCTCAGGACAAATACTGTGAGCTGACGGGCATGCCGCTTGAGCTCGGTGACGGCGAGATAGCAGTAACTCAGCTCAGCAACCTCGGTGATGTTCCTCCGCTCGGAGATACGCTCGGCATTGCGGGGAAGAGATATACGATAGCGCAGCGCCCTGATAATATGCCTATTCGCACGAGTGACAAGGGACCTCGCAATTGCTACGGTATAGTTATGCATACGGATAAGGAAATTGACGAGGTAAGAAGCTATTATTCTACAGATTCACGCGAGTATAAATGGATCGATACGGTTGCGGTAAGCCTCTCTGATGAAAATCCCGTGGATTATGATATCATTCTTACCGAACGTATACCGGAGATGATGAGAGAAAAAATACGGCGATTCGGTATCCGTCGGTTTTTCGCAAAGCTCGATATACAGCGCCCGCGACGACATGTACGGCATGTACGGTGTGCTGCTTTTCCTCGGTCTGCTGCTCGGTGTTGTGTTCCTCTTTGCAACGGTGCTGATAATCTATTATAAGCAGATATCCGAGGGCTACGAGGATCACGACCGCTATCAGATAATGGAGAAGATAGGCATGAGCCGCAGCGAGGTGCGGGCATCCATACGCACGCAGGTGCTGCTCGTATTCTTCCTGCCGCTCGCGGTAGCGGGGATACATACCGTCGTCGCCTCGCCCATACTCCTTAAGATACTCAGGGTAATGCTCCTGCCTCGCGTCTCGCTGTACATTATCTGCGCTGCAGCCGTATATTTCTGCTTCTCGCTGATATATCTCATCGTTTATCTGCTGACGGCACGCACCTATTATAAGATAGTATCGTGACCGGGCATCGCTCATGAGCATAAGAAAGGAAGAAAGCCATGTATCGAATATTTCTCGCAGAGGATGACCATGCACTTGCCGAGGCTATCTCGAGGCAGCTCGAGAGCTGGGGCAATGAGGTGATAACCGTGCGCGATTTTCGGCGCGTGAGCGCCGAATTTGCCGAGGCGCGCCCGCAGCTTGTGCTGCTCGATATCATGCTTCCTTTCTATGACGGCTATCATTGGTGTACAGAGATCAGAAAGCTCTCGAGCGTGCCGATAGTATTCATCTCCTCCGCCTCCGACAATATGAACATCGTGATGGCGATGAACATGGGCGGCGACGATTTTATACCGAAGCCGGTCGATCCCATGGTGCTGACAGCCAAGCTGCAGGCGCTGCTGCGGCGTACCTACGAGCTTGGCGAGCCCTGTCAGGCGCTCGAATGTCACGGGGGCGCTGCTCGATCTCTCGTCGGGCACGCTCGAGTGCGGAGGTCAGCGGCTCGAGCTGACAAAAAACGAGTTCCGTATACTGCGCACGCTGCTCGAAAACCGCGACAAAACGGTGAGCCGCGAGCGGCTGATGACCGTGCTGTGGCAGAGCGACTGCTATGTTGAGGAAAACACGCTGACGGTGAATGTCGCGCGGCTGCGCAAAAAGCTCGAGGGCGTCGGGCTCGGCGGCATAATCGCAACAAAGCCGGGAGAGGGGTATATTCTCAGATGAATACAAAGCATAAGAAGAATACAGGTCGGGGGCGTCGCGCGCTGCGTGATGCCCTGCGGCGCTGTCTGCCGCTTTATCTGTTCACTCTCGCATATGCCGCAGCTGCATATGCTCTTTTCGCTTTATATGCGGTCGACCCAGAGGTGCTTATCTATCTCGGAATGCTCGCGCTTGCCGCACTATTTGTCTATACGATAGCCGTCGTCGCGACGGAGCTGAGGACTGCGGAGCACCGTCAGCAGGAGCTTATCCGCCTACGATCCGAGTCGGCTGTGCCGCAGCCGCTGCGTACGCTCTGCGAGGAGGATTATACGGAGGAGCTTATACATCGGCGCGACCGCGCCGCCGAGCTTTCCGCCGAGCTGCACCGCGTAAAGACCGAAATGAACGACTACTATACCGCATGGGTGCATCAGATAAAAACACCCATCGCCGTTATCAGAATGACCGTATCCGACGATGATACGCCCGAGCATCGCGCCGTTCTCGGCGAGCTGTTTCGCATAGAGCAGTATGTCGATATGGTGCTGCAATACGCGCGGCTCGACTCCGAGGCAAATGACCTTGTAATAGCCGAATATGCGCTTGACCCGATACTGCGCGCCTCGGTGCGAAAATTTGCGCCGCAGTTCGTTGCAAAGCGGCTCGCGCTCAACTACGACGGCACCGATCTTACCGTAATTACCGATAAAAAGTGGCTCTCTGTCATAATTGACCAGCTGCTCTCAAATGCGATAAAGTACACGCCGTCGGGCGCGGTCGGAATAACCGTCGAACCGCCCGGGCTGCTCTGCATCTCCGATACGGGCATCGGCATCGCTCCGCAGGATCTGCCGAGGATATTCGAGTGCGGGTATACGGGCGAGAACGGCAGACTCGAAAAGCGCTCGAGCGGCCTCGGGCTTTATCTCTGCCGCCGCGCGGCGGATATGCTGTCGGTGCCGCTCCGCGCAGAGAGCACACCGGGAGAAGGCAGCCGCTTTATTCTCGACCTCTCGGGCGGCAGAGCGGGGAACGGCTGAAGCCGATGCCCGCAGTCGTCCCGCCGCGGGTGAGAAACCCGTAAAACATGCGGGCGAGGGAAAAACGCATAGACAATACGCAGGCACACAGCCGCAACCGCCGCATAGAAAAAATGCACAGAAAAACAGCCGCGCAGGTGCTCACGATTGCACCCGTGCGACTGCTTTTATTTTGCCGCCCGAAGAGTGGCATTATTTTTTTTGTAGAGTCGGTATCTGTCTCGCAGCGACGGTATTTGTTTCGGCGAAGCGGTATTATTCTTCCGTTTCGCTCAGATATTCGCGCAGCTGATCTTCTATCCAGTAGGTGAATTCAATTCCCCCGAGCCGCGCCTCCTGCTCCTTTATCTTTATATACAGCGGCGCACCGTCGGCGAGCCCTTCCCATATGTCGGCAAAGCAGAAATCGTATTCATCGCCGCGCAGCGACGCGAGATAATCTATCGCATCCGCCGTAACTATGTCTATCTTTTCCCGCGTGCGCATCTGCGGCAGTATGTTATCCGAGAACAGCTGCACTATCTCGCTCTGCAGCTCAATTACGGTCACATGCTCGACGCTCTCCGAGAGCGACGCAAGATATGCATAATAGCCGAGCCCGAGACCGAGCACGAGCACTCTGCCGTGCGCCGCCGCTATCTGCGGGCGCATAGAAACTATCTCCGACGGGCAGACGCTGACCCACGGTATTACGCCCTCATAAACGGCGGGAAAGACGACCTCCTCGGTAAAGAAGCCGAGCTTCGGAACGACGATATCCGCGCCGAGCTGCGGCATGTCGCGCTGAAATATCTCGCCTCTGCCGTAGCCCGAATAGCGCAGCGAGAACCGCCCGAGCTCCGCGAGCGGTATGCTCAGATCGAGCATATACGGGTCGGAATACAGCTGCCGCGGGTGAACCGCCGCGCTTCGGCAAACAGCGCTCGCGCAGATAGTCGCTGCTCGCTCTGTCATACAGCGAGAGCTCCCTGCACAGCGTGTCGATTACATAGTAGCGCTCCCATTCCTCCCGCGCGTCGGCGCGCTGCCCGAGTATTCGAGCAGCCCCGCCGCACGCAGTCTGCGCAGCCGCTCGGTCGGTGCGGCGCGGCGCGCCTGCTCTGCCTCGTCGTCCGAGTATTCCACCGTCAGACTGCCGCTGCATATCCGTCCCGCTATCTCCGCTGTCAGTGCGAGTGATTCATCCTTTGTCATGCCGTTCTCCCGGTTTTTCTTTTTTCTATGATATTCTATTTGATTCCCGCCGATTTGTCAAGTGTGACAGGCATGTGCGGCGCGAAAGCAGCTGAAAAACGACCGAAAACAAGTATCGGAAGAATCATAACGCGCAGGAAAAACGCGGCGGGCAAAAATTATCTTTGCATTTTGTCCGCGGCTGTGCTATACTAAACCGTAACAGGACGGCAACAGTGCATGGCCGTCCGACGGAGGCAGAAAATGAGAGAGCGCAGCGTACGTTTCTTTATATTTTCGGGACGATTTAACCGCCCCGCTTTTTCTGCGTCCGAAAACGGATAACCGTGATCATAGTATCATCGGCTCTGTCGTCGGACGGAGCCGATTTTTTATTTGCACGTGAGGTGCGGCGCAGGCATGTTGAAGGTTTACAGCCGTCTGTGCGGCGCTGCCGTAAAACGAATGAGAGAGGGTAGACGAGATGAACAGCGAAAAGATAACGCAGGCTCTGCATGAGGTGGAGGAGAGCGATAAGGCACTTGCCGCAGCATTCGAGCGCCGACTTGACGCTATCAAGGTGATAGCCGAATATCGCCGCGAGCACGGAATACCGGTACCTGCCGAGCCCGACGGGGGCGAGCGCGCACAGGAGCTCTCTGCCGTTATTACCGACGCGGAGAAGCGCCCGTACTATATGAGCTTTTTTCAGGGTGCACTGTCGGCATCCGAAAAGTATCACCGTAGGATAATGCAGGGCGTGCGCGTAGCGTATACGGGAGTTAAGGGCGCATTCGCAAATATTGCCGCCAGCCGCATTTTCCCCGATGGGGAGATGGTGTCTTATCCTGATTTTGCCGCATCCTATACCGCCGTCGAGCGCGGGGAATGTGACTGCGCCGTTTTGCCGATAGAGAACAGTTACGCCGGTGAGGTCGGTCAGGTCATCGAGCTGATGTTCTCGGGAACGCTGTACATCGGCGGTGTCTATTCGCTGCGCGTCAAGCACAATCTGCTCGGCCTGCGCGGCGCAACGCCGAGCGGCGTGAAAAAGGTCGTCAGCCATCCGCAGGCGCTGCACCAGTGCGCACCGTATATTCAGGCGCACGGCTATGAGTGCATTCAGGAGACTAATACCGCCGTCGCTGCGCAGCGCGTCGCAGAGGGCGGAGACCCGACCGTCGCCGCTATCGCAAGCGCGGAAACGGCAAAGCTCTACGGGCTCGAGGTGCTTGATCATGATATCAACGAGAGCGGAGACAACACGACCCGCTTTGCCGTTTTTTCGCGTACCCCGAATATCGACGAGGATCACCGCGATCGCAGCCGCTTCCTGCTGATGTTCATATTGCAGAACGTGCCGGGCGCTCTAGCGAGCGCGATAAATGTTATCAGCTCTTACGGCTTTAACATGAAGGTCATCCGCAGCCGCCCGATAAAGGAGCCGGCATGGGAGTACTACTTTTATGTCGAGGCGGAGGGCGACGAGGAATCCGAGAACGGCCGCCGCATGATATCCGAGCTGCGTCAGCACTGCCGCGTGCTCAAGGTCGTAGGGCATTATTCGGATGATATACGCCTCGGCGCAAGCAGCATAATTTGAATTTTATTTGTAAACGTCACTGCCGACATTATAAAAAATCCCACCCTCATCGAAGAGATGCGGGTGGGATTTTTAATGTATGCTGTTTTAATCAGCAATGAGCAATGGGCAATTATCAATGCGCAATTAGCAATGAGCGTCTTGCTTTTATGCTTCGGTTCCGACCTCTACGCGGACTATCCTGCCGCTCCTGCCGAATATGTCATGGCTGTCCTCGCTGCCGAGTGCGGTAGACAAGAGCTGCTTATTTGTGCCGTCGGAGTAGAAAATCTTTGTTCCGCTCATGCCGCTGCGGTAAATGACGGGGGTCTGGCAGACAGTGAAGCCGAGCGTTCCGGGCTCAAGCGAAAGCTCCTCGCTCTCGCCGCTCGTGCGAACAAAGCGGAAGGTGTCGGGCTCGGTGAGGAATTCCTCAGGCTGAACGATCGACGGGTCAAATGTCAGTCTGCCGTCCTCCGGCAGAATGCCGAGCTCGGCAAAGCGGGTGATTATCTCCTCCTTGACCTGACCTGTCATACCGGGCTGCCTTGCGCCGCCGCGGAGCGGGGTATGCGAATACGCATCCTGCGGGAATGCGCCCCAATCGTCGGGTTCCTTGCAGAAGCCGAGACCGCTGCGTGCGAGATAGTATTCGTCGCGCAGGGCGTTCTCCGCGCCGTCGCCGCTGCGGTGTGCCGCAAGATATGCTTCCTGTATCGAAACGAGCAGCTTTGAATTCTGGTGCCAGTATATCGAACCTATACCCTCGTAGCCGTACATTATCTGTGAGCGTCCCGTAAACTCATAGTGGCGGAAATGCCGCTCATAGAGCGCAAGCAGCGCATCGCGCTCGCTCTCCGCCGCACTGCGGTATTCTGCGGGAAGGGCAGAGAGTGCGGCATTGAGCTTGGCAACGCTTATCATTGCGGGCGCAAAGCGTATTATGCCGTCTGCGCAGCGTACGACGATATCGGTATTTCCGTCGGAGAGCAGACGGGTGAGCAATGCACTTTCGGAAATTTCATCCTCGCCGAGAATGCCGCGCTCGGTAAACGGTGTGCTCATGCGGAAGGGATAGAGATAGAATGTTCGGTTGCGCTCGGAGTAGAGCGGGCTCGCATACATCGCACGGATGAGACGGCGCGACTCCTCGGCGGACAGATAACCCGAGCCGAGCACCGCGACCTGACCCTCGAGCATGGGAAACAGGCGGCTTATCTCGATGCTCTCGCCGCTGCGGTGCAGCAGATTATAGGAGTGAAACAGCCCGTCGTCGGTGCGGCATGCCGCGAGCGTAAGATCGCAGCTGCGGATACCGAGCTCAAACAGCTTGCACGGCTCTGCGTAGCCCATCTCGGTGCGTCTGCCCGAGAAGCCGCCCGCGTAAACAACGCTCTTGTAGCGGTCGAACGCCTCTGCGGTCGCGCGCAGAGCATCGTAGCGGATTGCGGGTGTCAGCTCGCGTTCCGCAAGCGGGATGTAGCGCTCAAGCAGGTCGGTGAGGTCGCGCAGCCATGTGCAGACCTCCTCGGTAATCACAAAGCTCTCTCCGAGATGTTCAGCGAACAGCTCACGGCAGAGTGCAAGATGACGGCGGAGCTGCGCGGTCGTTACGACCGACAGACCGTAGCCGACTATTGCATTGTTTGCGTCGTTCCATTCGGGTCGGCGGGTGTTCATCCATACTCCGCCGCCGAGCACGAGATAAGAGAGCTTAGCCGCTATCGGAATGCTCAGCTTCTCCGCGAATGTCGCCGTATACGTCCTGCCGCCGATGCGCAGCAGACGGTAGTCTCCGCCGAGCTCGGCAGACTCTGTGCGCAGACGGCGGTTCTTCTCCCGCGTCGAGCTCGATAGTATCCTTCGGGTCGGATATCATGCGGTCAAAGTCGGCTATACGGTAAGGAATATCCGCATAGGTAAAAAGCAGTCTGATGCCATCAGAGTGTCGAGTGCCGCACGGTCATAGCGCGACAGCGCCTCGAGCAGACGGCAGAGATAGACTATCTGATGGTCTCCCCAGTAGCCCTGAGAACTGTTTGGATTGCCGGGTTCGGCTACCTCCCAGTCTATGCCGTCGCGGGTAACGCGGTAGGGGTTGTAGCCGTCGGGGGGACGAGGAGTCGAGAAATACCGATATAACGCTCGGCAGATACTCGGGAAAGCTCATGCACATAGCTTCCCAGTTTTTGAAAGATGTCGCGCCAGTTACCCTCATAATATGTGCGGGGCGTGCCGTCCTCATTCTTGAGAATGATATTAAAGCGGTTCCACGGGCGGGAGGGGGTCACCGTGACGGCGCGCGAAAAGCTGATGGGGAGATATTCCGCGGTGAGACGGTGCAGATCGGGATCGCCCGACTGTGCGCCGAACTCATGCAGCTGTGCCGCAGTGCAGTGCTCGCCGAGTGCAGCGCGCACCGCCTCGGATTTTTCATCCGCGAGCGGGCGGTTATGCGAGCGCAGAAAGCCGATAAAATCGTCTACCGAAACATCGTAGCCGTTCATGAACAGACCGCCGCGCATGTTGTTGAACATAACATTGCTCATATGATGGTAGGTCGATGCGCGGTTACCCGTGCACTGCAGCCCGTCTGCTCTTGCTATGATGGAGCGCAGCTCCTCGCGTGAGCGCAGTATCTCTGTCTCAAGCTCGCTCTCCGATATGCCTGCCGCTATTCTCGCGATGCCGTCCTGACCGAGACCGACGTCGGATACCGTTTTCCATGCACGCGAGCTGCCGTTTGCCGCTGTATATTCAAAGCGAAGCAGGAAGCATCCGCGCTCGCCGTACGCAGCCCCTGCCTGAGCATCCTCTCCGCGCATGAAAGCCTCGATCGCGCGCTCTGAGAGCAGCAGCTGCTTTTCAAACGGGGCGATGCACCATGCAACATTTGCACGCAGCGCCTCTTCGGGCTCGGGCAGATCGTTGATGGCGGAGGTCAGCGAGAATACCGCCGTGTTTTCACCCACCTGCTCGGTTGCCTTGTAAGCGTCGCCGAGACAGGGCCATGCAAGCTGAAATTCGCTGCGCACGCCGTACGGGAGGATATTTCTCAGTCCGTCCAGCACCTCGACCGATGCGGGTTCGTCGTCGTTCCTTATCTCGGCGCTGCGTACTATGCCGTACCTTTCGCAGCTGCACCATTTCATCGTAAATGTCATGCCGAGCGCAGGATTTTCTTCTGTGAGGATCACCTCGTCGCCGAGCACGCTCTTGGCTATTTTGCGATGTACCGAGAGGTCGCGCAGGGGAGATGTCGAAAACGGCTCCCATACAGCGCTTTTGCCGCCGCGCGTTACCCGTATCAGCGTGACTGAGCCCGTGTCGGTGCAGTGATAGAGCCTGTCCTCGGTCTGATAGGGAAAATATGCCTGCTCTGCGTTCTTTCTGCCCGCCGTTACCGCGCCGCTCGAGGCAAGGTAGAACCATATATCATTTGAAGCGGCAAGAGTGTACAGAAACGGCTCGAGACGGTCGTATTCGTCTATCTCGTAGTATTCGCGTCCGCCTATATTAACATAGCCGCCGCTTGTCTTTTTTTCCATGCAGATAAACCTCCGTGAGAGTGATTTCGTTATCATATTGGTATTTTACTATATTCGGGCGGAATAGTCAATGCCGAATCGCTGCTGAGCATGATTTCGGGCATGTTACGGCGCACGTGCGCGGAGTATGTCGATGTCGCGGTGGCTTAATAAATATTTTACATGATAAGGATAGAACTTTTTAACAAATCTGTGATAAATTATTATTCTCAGAATGCGAAAGGCAGGCGAAATATAATGACAAATGTATCTACAATAGATTTTAACGCGAAAAAAGGCTTCATCTGCGATATGGACGGAGTTATATATCACGGCAATCAGGTTCTGCCCGGTGTGGCTGAGTTTCTCGACTGGCTTCACGAGGAGAAGAAGGAATATCTGTTTCTGACAAATAACAGCGGCTATACCCCCACGCGAACTGAATCAGAAGCTCGCACGCATGGGGCTCAACGTGCCCGAGCGGCATTTCTATACGAGCGCGCTCGCAACGGCGGCTTTCCTGCGCGATCAGGCACCCGGCTGCTCTGCGTTCGTTATCGGCGAGGCGGGCCTGCTGAACGCTCTCTACGATGCGGGCATCACGATGAACGACGTCAACCCCGACTATGTCGTTGTCGGAGAGGGTCGCTTTACTGCTCGATACGCTGACCAAGGCGACGAATCTCGTGATCAAAGGCGCAAAGCTGATAGGCGCGAATTCGGATCTTACCGGACCTATCGAGGACGGTATTGCTCCCGCATGCCGCGCGCTCATCTCGCCTATCGAGATGGCTGCGGGCACTCAGGCATATTTCTGCGGAAAGCCGAATCCGCTCATGATGCGTACCGGGCTCAAGCTGCTCGGCTGTCACTCTGCGGAGGCGGTAATGATAGGTGACAGAATGGATACCGACGTTATTTCGGGCATGGAGAGCGGTATGTCGACCGTGCTCGTGCTCTCGGGCGTCTCGACGCGAAAGACGCTCAAGCACTATGCTTACCGTCCCGGCGCAGTACTCGACGGTGTCGGAGATATCCCCGTGCTTGCACGCGAGGGCAAGGACGCGGAGACAGAGGAGAAGAAGTAGCTTTAGATATCGAAATACCAGCGTTGACCGGAGCCTGTCGTGCGGCGGGCTCCGGCTGCTTTTTCGGTGTTGATCAGCCGATTATCTTGTATGTATTTTATTTCTGCCGAATTTTGTCCGCCGTCCGTCGCTGAGAACTGCTTTGGCATGCTTATATTTTAATCCTTGACGTGGGGGTGGTTTTTATAATATAATATGGAAAACGGAGGCGACGGTATGACATATAAAAACATTGAAGAAAGCAAGGGAAAATATCTTTTTTGCATTCTTTGCCGCGTTGGCTTACTATCTGCGCTTTCTTTTTAATCCGGAGATCGACAAGAACATTAACCCTATAATCCGAAAGAATATTCCCGAGAGCAAGGATTTCGGCAGCTTCGCCTGCGTCGGCTGCAATATGAGCTTATCAAGAACATGTATTTTTTACGGCTTTTGGTATCAGGATTATTTTTCGTTTGATCTAAGGAATAAGAGTCGCAGGGAGAAGCTCGAGTACGTCGGAGAATGGGAGAAGATGTTCTTTCTCAAATCCATCTCTTCTGCGGAAACTCAGGAAAAGTTCAATAATAAATATCTCTGCTATAAGACATTCAGGCAGTATTACAAGAGGGATGTAGTAGAGATCGCGGATGCGGAGGCGATTTAGAGAATTCATCCGTTTCACCGGACGGCACGGCAGCTTTATGATAAAGCCGGAGGCATATTCGCTCGGTGTCGGTATCAGAATTATAGACACCGACCGCGACAGCGATATCGGCAGGATATTTGCTGATATACTTGCAGGCGGGCGTGCAGTCGCTGAGGAGCTTGTCCGACAGGATGAGGCGATGGCGGCATATCACCCCGCCTCGGTAAATACGATACGCTTTGTTACAGCATATAATAGCGGACGTGTCGAATACGTCTATGCGCTGCTGCGCGCATGGGCGTGGGCGAATCGGTAGTTGACAATGTGTACGGCGGAGGAGTGGTGGCTCGGGTCGATACGGAGACAGGAGAGGTGATGACCGCCGGCTGCAAAAAGTACGGAGAGACCGTCCTTACATATGATGCCCATCCCGATACGAACGTAAAAATAAAGGGCAGTCGCATACCGAGATGGAATGAGCTGCTTGATACGATAAACGAGCTTGTAAGAGTAGTTCCCGAACAGAAATATGTAGGCTGGGATATGGCGCTGACCGACGGCGGCTGGGTAATGATCGAGGGCAACACAAAGCCGTCCTTTGCTTCTATACAGATATGCTCCGGCAGAGGCTTCAGACAGAGATTCGATCAGATAAAGGATTTTCTCGGCGCGGACGGAAGGTGAGTGCGGATCTGGCATTGGCTTTTTCATATAAATGCTGCGATTTCGGAAGATATATCGCTATCGCGATATGATATACGGAGAGTCGCATGACAGGCCTGCCGCACAAGCATGATATAATATCCGTTCTTTCATATGCCGCAGATATGTATTACAGCACGAAGGTACGATATCATATTGAAGATGTATCACCCGTTCCGACAGGAACGATATCATTGAAAGAACGATATCATTGAAAGAACGATATCATTAAAAGTTGAAAGAACCCTCTATTGTCGGTAGACAATAGAGGGTTCTTTTCGTGGTGGGCCATCAAGGACTCGAACCTTGGACCGACCGGTTATGAGCCGGTAGCTCTAACCAACTGAGCTAATGGCCCGAAATATCGGGTGCTGTACAAATTAAAATCAGCTTTCCTTTGCACAACACGGTAATTATATCACTTGATTATGAATATAGTATAATCCAAAGGTATACAAATTGTTAATTGAACTTAGGCTCGGTATCTGTCATCGAACTTCGCGGAAATACGGACATATGCTGCACCGGAGGCATAACGAGTATTTGCCGAAAGGAGGCGTGCACCGCAAAGAACTCAGAATCCCACTCTGTCTATCGGAACGGTAAACGCCTCGAGCATATTATCAATAAACCAGTCAAGCTCGGGCATATGCATTTGCTCGAGTTTTTTTTTGTAGATGCTGCTGCATCCTCAAATTCGGCGTTTCCCGCGCCGAGCTCGCCGAGACATTTGATATAGGCAGAGAGGCTGTCGGCAGCCTTTACGATGCAGCCGAGCTCCTCATCTGCTACTCTTTTCGGGAGAAATTCATCCGATCATTGCTGTTCTCTCCCGCTGCATGACCGCATATAATAGGCTCGTATATCGGCTGCAGCTCGGCCGGCAGAGTGGTGCAGAGCCTGCGAGCTGCCTCGGCTTCGATCCTCTTATAGCTCTCTCGTATCTCGGGGGTGTAATATTTGACCGGTGTCGGCATATCGCCGGTATAGACCTCTGTCGCATCGTGAAAGAGCGCGAGCGTTACTGCGCGGTCGGCAGTATAGTGTCTGCCGAACAGCTCGTTACCGATAGAGGCGAGCATGCGCGAGCATCGCGGTCTCCGCAGCGTGCTCCTCAAGCGTTTCCTCACGAGTGTTGCGCATGAGTCCCCATCTTCTTATATAGCGCTGGCGAAAAAGAATCGCAAAAAAAACTGTTGTTCATGATGACCTCATTTGGTTTGTTATCCGGTTGTTGTTAAATATATTCTAACATAAACTGTCCGAATGTGCAATCAAATATTTTACCTGTCTTATAATTTTTTTTTGGATTTTGCGGCTTATTATATATCCGGCGGCGCGCTGAACGGCATACATGAGGCGCGGGCGGCGCAGTCCCCGGCATTGTTTTTTTCAAAAAAAGGATTATGTTGTGTGCAACTTTTTCTATTATTCAACAAAGCGGGCGGCTTGCGAGGACTATAATACAAACAAAATGAATAAAAATACGTTTTTCACCGAAAAGGGGTTGACAACATGATGACTTTGTGATAAAATGCGGTCAATCGAATTACAGAGAAGAATAGAGGCGCGATAACGAAGAGTAAGCGCGGGGCGAGGCTGCCGAAGCCGACGAACCCGTGCGAAAGGCGTTGTTGCCGAAGCTTCCGGCCGCGGCGGGTACGGTTGCTGGGCAGCAGGGAAATACCTTGTTGACTGTCGCAAATGCGGAGTGCTATGACCTTCTTGTTCCATATATAACCGGTTTATATGGGATTTGCGGTCGGGCGTTTCGTCCGATCTTTTTTGTTTTCGACGTAAAACAATTTTATTCTTTAAAAGGAGAAAAAAGTCATGAAAAGAATTCTCAGTATCATTCTCGCGGCTGTGATGCTCGCTGTATCGCTTACCGCTCTTGCTTCCTGCGGCAATAGCGTTGATGCGTCTAAGGATGTCGAAAACATTAAGAAGGCCGGTGTTCTCAAGGTTGGTATGGAGTGTGCATACGCCCCCTACAACTGGACTCAGACAAATGCAGATAACGATGCTGTAAAGATCAAAAATGCCGATGGCTATGCAAATGGCTACGACGTTCAAGCTGCAAGAAAGATCGCCGCTTCGCTCGGCGTTGAGCTTGAGATCTACGCATACAAGTGGGATGCGCTTATTCCCGCTGTTGAATCCGGCACGATTGATTGTGTCATTGCCGGCATGAGTCCGACGGCAGAGCGCAAAGCTGTTCTTGACTTCAGCGACAACTATTATGTTTCAAACCTTGTAATTATTGTTCGTGAGGACGGCGCATACGCAAATGCTCAGTCTCTCGCAGATTTCAAGGGCTGCTCTATCGGTGCTCAGGCGGCAACCTTCCACGCAGAAGCTCTTAAGCAGATCGAGGACGTAAAGGAGAACATCCTTGACGACTTCACACTGCTTTACACCGCACTTACTGCAAACACCATCGACGGCTATGTAGCCGAGGAGCCTACCGCATACTCTATCTGCTCCGAGGGCAGCGGACTTACCTTTGCTCCGCTGGTAAACAACTCTACCGGCTTTTACCTGCGATGAGGGCGATACCGCAATCGCCGTCGGCGTAAGAAAGGGCTCTGACCTTGCCGCTGCAATTTCGGAGATCGTTGACGGTATCAGCGATTCCGAGAGAAGCGAGCTCATGATGAAGATGGTATCGATTGCTCTCGTAGAAGAGTAATTAACCTTACATATAAAACGAGGATCTCATAATGTCATTTTTTAACGATGTGGCGGCTGTATGGGTAAAATACAACGCCCAGATACTCGGCGGTGTCGGCAATACGATGCTCATCGCCATTGTCGGAACACTTATCGGACTTTTTGATTGGTCTGCTCAACGGTATTATACGTACCATTCCGCAGGTCAAGAATAAGGTCGGCGCCGCACTGATGAAGGTGGTCAACTTTCTTATCACTGCATATGTCGAGGTATTCCGCGGCACACCTATGATGGTTCAGGCGATGATTATCTTCTGGGGCTATGCATACGCGAACGGCGGAAAGCAGCTCGCGCTCATCCCCGCCGGTATCGCGATCGTATCCATCAACACGGGGCATATATCACCGAGATAGTTCGCGGCGGTATCATCTCGATAGATAAGGGTCAGTTTGAGGGTGCGGCATCGATAGGAATGAGCCATTTTCAGACTATGATATATGTCGTCATTCCGCAGGCGCTGCGCAATATTCTACCCTCGGTCTCGAACGAGTTTGTGGTGAACATTAAGGATACCTCGGTGCTTAATGTTATCGGCGTTGCCGAGCTGTTCTACTATACTGCAATGGCGGCAAAGAACAGCTACAAGATTTTCGCAAGCTATGTTATAGCATGCGTTATCTACTTCATTCTTACCTTCACCGTGACGCGCCTGCTTCGTCTGTTTGAGAAGCTGCTCGCGGGTAAGGATAACTACACGATATACGGCTCGCAGTCGTCATCGTCTGCCGAGATACATTTGACAGAACAGGAGGCGGGCGGAGATGGCAGATAACGCTATTATTGAGATTAAGGACCTTAAAAAGTCCTTCGGAGACCATGAAGTGCTGAAAGGCATCAGCTTTTCGGTAAACAAGGGCGATGTTATCAGCATCATCGGCTCCTCCGGCTCGGGTAAGAGTACGATGCTGCGCTGCGTCAACCTGCTCGAGACACCGACCGACGGCGATATCCTCTTTCACGGTCAGAGCATCATGAGCAAGGGCGTTAAGCTCTCGCAGTACAGAGCAAAGGTCGGCATGGTCTTTCAGCAGTTTGATCTCTTCGACAACATGTCGGCTTTGAAAAAACTGCGTGATTGGTCAGGTCAAGGTGCTCGGCAGAAGCAAGGAGGAGGCAGAGAAAAAAACGCTCTGCATTACCTTGATAGGGTAGGGATGACTCCCACATCAATGCAAAGCCGCGACAGCTCTCCGGCGGTCAAAAGCAGAGAGTTGCGATTGCGCGCACGCTCGCTATGGATCCGGAGGTCATACTCTTCGATGAGCCCACCTCGGCGCTCGATCCCGAAATGGTCGGCGAGGTGCTCCAGGTCATGCGTTCGCTCGCAGGCTCGGGTCTTACCATGCTCGTCGTAACTCATGAGATGGCGTTCGCACGCGATGTGTCGAGCCGCGTAGTCTTCATGAGTGACGGCATTATAGCTGAGGAGGGCGCGCCCGAGCAGATATTCGGCGCACCTAAGCTCCAGCGTACGAAGGAATTTCTCTCAAGGATACTTGAAGAGAAGGCATAAAGTTATAATACCCGTTTTCTTTTTGACGACGGATAATAACGCTCGGTCAGGGCGTTATTATCTGTCGTTTTTTTGGGGACAATACACATATGCAAATTTTGCTTATGTCGGATGTATATGCGCGCGGCACACAGATTTATTTAAAAACTTACGCACATTCCTTGCAATTGCGATGCCGATGTGATATAATTCGGTTATAAAAATGAATTCCGAAAGGATGAAATAGAGAAATGAAAAAACTCAGAGAAAATTGCATTTGGTCGCTTGTTGTACCGTCGAGCATGGGCGTGCGAATCACCCCCTCTGACGGACAGCCGGTTCATTGCAGTGATACCTTTAAGATGCAGGCTGCTACAAGTGCCGAGACAAATGTTGCGAGCATCTCGTCCTATCTCGGACTGCCGGTAAAGGTCCTCACTACCTTTGTTAAGGGCAGCCCTATCGCCGCGTTTATCAAAGGTGATCTTCGCCGCCGCGGCATGGCATATGAGGGCGCAGAGGTTGAGCAGGGCGGTCCTTGGGGCTATCGTCATCAGTTCAATATCGCGGACTCCGGTGTTGGCAGCCGCGGCCCCCGAGTTACCAACGACCGCGCGGGCGAGGTCGGCAGAACGCTGAATATCGCCGATTTTGATCTCGAGCGCATCTTCGGTACAGAGGGCGTGCAGATGCTGCATCTCTCCGGACTTATCGCGGCACTTTCTCCCGAGACGAGCCGTTTCTGCCTTGAGCTTGCACGTGCGGCAAAGAAGTACGGTACCCTTATCTCGTTCGATCTCAACTATCGCGCGAGCTTCTGGGCGGGCAGAGAAGAGGAACTGAGCGCCGTATTCTCCGAGATCGCATCGGTTTCGGATATCCTTATAGGAAATGAGGAGGACTATCAGCTCTGCCTCGGTATCAAGGGCCCGGAGGCAGGCGGACGCGATATTGCGGCAAAGATCGACTCCTTCAAGGAGATGATCGAGCGTACCCGTGAGCAGTATCCCGATGTTTCGGTATTCGCAACGACGCTTCGTCAGGTCGTCAATGCGAACGAGCATCTCTGGGGCGCTATCATGCGTACCGAGGACGGCTGGCAGGTCGTTGAGCCTCGCCCCATCCGCGTACTCGACCGCATCGGCGGCGGAGACGGCTTTGTCGGCGGAATGCTCTATGCCATTCTGCGCGGCTGGGAGAGCGAGAAGTGGATACAGTTCGGTTGGGCGAGCGGTGCGCTTGCAACTACCTTCCTTACCGACTATGCTCAGCCTGCCGACGAGGAGCAGATCTGGAGTGTTTGGAGCGGTAACGCAAGAGTCAAGAGATAAATTTTCGCTGTCAGGCGCGGAGGCTTTATGCCCTCGCGCCTGCTGTAAAAATAGATACGGATATAGTGAGAGGAGGCGGAGCATGGGCGAGAAAACAAACGAGCACAGACCCGGAGAGGGCTGCTATTACCTTTTGTGCGGAATATCCGAGCGGGACGGATACAGCATTCTGACGCTCGCGCATAAGAGCGGAATAGTGCTTGCGCGCTATGACGGAAGCCGACGCTCGGAATACTACAATTGCCCGAGCACGGTCGGTGAGACGGTATATGCAAAGCTCGTACCCGAAGAGTCGGAGGATGCGGATTATGCCGTAGTCAATATACTTCCCGGCGAGCAGGCGCATTGTCCGTACGGCGACGGCGATTTTGCGGTACGTGTAAAGCGTCAGCAGCCCGCGTCGGATAACGAGACAGCTGATCCGAAAAATAAGTCTGAAAAGGCTCTGAAAAAACGATTCGGATAAGAAGGCTGCAAATGCTTCGGAAAAAATGTACATGGCGCCGTCGGCTCGGCTGATAAGAACGCGGCAGCGGAGAACGATGCCGTGCCGGCAATGTCGGAGGGTGTGACCGATGCGCCGAGCGCCGTGGCGGCAGCTGCGGCTGCGGAGAAAAAAAGCACCGACGGCAACGCCGAAAAAGAACACCGATAAGAAAAGAACAGAGAAAAAGGGAGCTGAGAGCATGCAGAACGGAGCAAAAAGAAAGAGAAGCGTACTTGCCGATATACCTATGGACGGAAAGCTCGCGCTTCCGCTGCTGCTGCTCGGCAGGGTGGAAAAAAGCAGGGCGCAAAGGGACCGTACTACGATGTTACGGTGTCGGATAAAGGGCAGCACGGTAACTGCAAAGGATTTCAGCGGATTTACGCTTACCGTTCAGCCCGGGGAGGTATTTGAGGCGACAGTGCTGCATAACAGCTTCGGATATAACATAAATTCTCAGGCAAAGCACGTGCCCGACCTCTCGCCGGATGATTTTGTGCGCCATCCGCCGCTGCGCGAGGAGGATATGTATGAGCATATACTCGACAGACTCCGCGAACTTGCATCGGAGGAGGGAGCGACCGTTTCGCGTGTCGGCGTTGCCGTTTACGAGGAGCATAAGGATGCGCTGCTGCGCTGGAGCGCGGCGAAGGGCATGCATCATAACCATCGCGGCGGTCTGATGTTTCATATCTATCGTATGATGGGTGCTGCCGAGGGAATGCTCGATGTCTATGATTCGCTCGATCCCGAGCTGCTGCTGACTGCTGTCGCGCTGCACGATATCGGAAAGCTCGCAGAGACTTGACACCGACGATATGGGCACAGCCTCGTATACCGTCGAGGGGCAGCTGCTCGGACACCTTGCGATAGGTGAGGATATGGTTGCACAGACTGCGGCCCGCCTCGGCATAGAGGGCGAAAAGCTGCTTCTGCTGCGTCATTGTCTTGCGGCACATCACGGTATACCGGAGTACGGAACGATAGTCACACCGGCTATTCTCGAGGCGTTTGTGCTGTATACTCTCGATCTGTGCGACAGCCGAGTATTTATGTACGAGCAGGCATATTCGGCACTCGAGCCGGGCACTGTGGCGGAAAAGAAGGACTACGGTCTCGGTGTCGCCCCGTACCGCCCATCGTTTACCGCAGGTGCGAGATACCTCGGCGATTATACAGATGATTGATGTCAGTATATTATCGGTGCTGTTCGAGCGCATACAGATAACTAAAATAAGCGCAGATAGGTAAACCGAAAAATTAAAGAACAACGAGTCCGGCTGCAGTGAGGCGCTCCCTGTTAAGTAGATATGGGACACCTCGGCAATGCTCGGATTCGTTGTTCTTTTTGATATTTTCGGCAGTATATTAAGCTGTTGCTCAGGCTGATTCGGCAGCGCCTTTTCGGTCGGTATGTTACAGCAGCTCGAGCAGTCCGGTCATTTCGCTCCATTCGCGTATGCGCAGCATGTCGCAGCTCGGAGTGCTCTCGCGCTCCTTATCGCGATACGGGCACTCTATGTCGCTGTCATACCATACCGGATACATACCTGCAGCGGAGGAGCCCTCTACATCCGCCTGCGGATTATCGCCGCAAAACCATGTATGCTCCGCACTCGCGCCGCAGCGGCTCAGCGCGTAGCCGAATATCATCGGGTTCGGCTTTCTTACGCCGATATCGCTTGAGGTCACGACGAGCTCGGGCACGGCATGAGGGATCAGCCGCCTTATCCTGCGCTCGAGTGCTTCGCCTGACATTGTCAGATTGCTGACGATGCCGTATCGGATACCGAGCGAAGCTATCGCATCGAGCATCTCGTCCGCACCGGGCATAACCGCGCCGCAGGTCTCGGCGTTCCAATATATATCCTCTGCCTCATCCGGAGATATGGTAAGACCGACTCCGCAGCTGCCGAGCACGAGACGCGCGGCGGTTTTCCATGGTATATCGCCGCCCTGTTCCTTGACCGGCATTATCACGGTATCGTAGTACTCGCTGCCGACGGCATAGATATGCTGTATCTCCTCCTCGGAGCAGCGTCTGTCGGCGTATTCGAGCAGCGCCCGCAGCCCCTTCATCGGATCCCAGCCCGGCTCGGAGAGTAGGGTGTGACCGTAATCGAACAGTATCAGCTGCGGCTTTATAGGGTCTTTTATCGTTTCCATGGCTTTGCCTTTCGGGTATGCTTTTTTGTGTTATTCATTTTATTATATCATGCTTTCGGCATTTGAGCAACCGAGCATGCGAATTTATTGCTCGTAATTTTTGAAAAAATCCGAAAATATCCTCTTGACATATGACCCTGCAAGGTGTATACTTTATTCAAAGTGAGACAAATATCTCGTTATCTCGACACCTATAAATGAACGGGTTCGACTGAAAACAGGCGGTGATGAAATGCGGCGGATGAAGGACGAATATTTTGCGGCGATAGAGAGCTTTATCGACCGATATCGCGAGGAGACGGGTATATCTCCGACGCTGAGCGAGATTGCGGACGGTACCGGCATTCCGCGTTCGACTGTACCGCGATATCTTGCCGTGATGCGTGAGAGCGGGTGTGCTTGACTATTCCGGGCATCGCGGGATAACCACACGCCGTGACCGCGCGGCAGAGGAGGGGATACGCGTGCCGGTGCTCGGCTCAGTGTCCTGCGGTCTGCCTAAGCTCGCTGAGGTGAATATAGAGGAATATGTGACCCTGCCGCAGGCTCTGTTCGGCAGAGGGAGATGTAGATTCTGCGTGCGTCGGGAGAATCGATGATAGAAGCGGGAATAGAGGACGGCGACCTTGTGCTTATACGCGTACAGAGCACTGCGGAGCGCGGACAGATCGTTGTTGCGCTTGTCGGAGACGAGGCGACGCTCAAGCGCTATTATCCCGAGCCTGAGCGCCGCAGGGTAAGACTGCATCCCGAGAATGAGAGCATGGAGGATATATATGTCCCGTCCTGCGTCATTCAGGGGGTGGCGGTCATGCTGCTGCGCGATCTTGAGACGAGGTGATGAGATGGAGAGACAATATGAGAGGGTGCCTCTCGCCGTTGATGCCGTATTTACGACGAGCGGTGAATTTCGACCGAGGCAGCTCATATACAAGGGAGAGCATTTCGACATATCGCGGATAATCGGAGTGAGGCGATACTGCCCGTGTGTGGTCGGGTGCGTTGCACCGATAGAATATACCGTTGTTGTGCAGGGAATAGAAAAGAAGATATACTACGAGCACGATACAAATCGGTGGTTCTCGGTGCGTGAGGTGAGATGATGAGCGAGCGGCGGATACTGCACAGCGATGCGGACTGCTTTTATGCCTCGGTCGAGACGGTGCTTGACCCGACGCTGCGTGGAAAGCCGATCGCGGTATGCGGCTCGACGAGCGAGCGGCACGGCATCGTTCTTGCCAAGTCATATATTGCCAAGCGAGCCGGAATACGTACCGGTATGACGAATGCCGAGGCGAAGAAGCGCTGCCCGTCGCTTATTGTAGTCCCGCCGCATTTCGAGAGCGCTATTCGCGTTTTTTCCGCATATCTGCGCGGCATATATTCCCGTTATACCGATGCGGTCGAGCCGTTCGGACTTGATGAATGCTGGCTTGATATTTCCTCGCTTCCGCGTGATCCGGTCGAAGTCGCGGAGCAGATACGGCGCAGGTACGGGATGAGCTGGGGCTGACGGTGAGCATCGGAGTTTCGTTCAACAAGGTATTTGCAAAACTCGGCTCTGATATGAATAAGCCGGACGGCATTACGGTAATAACGCGGCAGAATTACAGGGATACCGTATGGCGGCTGCCGTGTGCGGAGCTGCTGCTTTGCAGCAATGCAACAGCAAAGCGGCTTGCCGAGATAGGCATCTATACGGTCGGCGATATGGCGGCGGCAGAGCCTGAGGTCATGCGGCGCTGCCTCGGCAGAAAAGGACTTACTCTGTGGAGCTATGCCCGCGGGCTTGACAGCTCGCCGGTGATAAGTCCGGAGAATGCGCCGGAGGCGAAGTCGGTCGGACACGGCATAACCTGCGTATCCGACATAGATGATCCGGCGGGGAGCGGGCGTGTGATATATGCTCTTGCGCAGAGCATCGGCGGCAGACTGCGCGGGCTCGGACTCAGTGCTCGCGGGGTACATGTTACGGCAAAAAACAATGCGCTGTTCTGCCGCGGGTGGCAGAAAAAAATATCTCCGACGCAGAGCGAAAGCGACATTGCCTCGACTGCATGCGAGCTGCTCTCGCGTAATTACAGATGGCAGCTGCCCATCCGTGCGCTAACCGTGACCGCAATAGAGCTTGTCAGCGAGCGCGAGCCGGAGCAGACAAAAGCCTATTCTGCTCGGTAGAGGACAAGCTGCGAAGCGAGCGGCTCGGCAGAAGTATAGATAAGATAAGATAAGAAAAGATACGGCGGCAGGGCTATCGTTCCCGCCGTGGTGCTCGGAGACGATAAGCTGCCGTCCGGTCGCGGACATGACATTTTCGGCGAGATATTCGATCCGTTCGGCGGACGCGGCAGTGAGCGTGATCTAACATGATCTTAAGTAATACCGCATAGACGCGGCATTCGGTACGGAATATAAAACGATTACCGCAAGGCTTATAATAAGGCTATCGAAAGGAAAAAGACAGTGACTGATACGGTTAAGAAAAATACGGCGGCAGGGCGTATACAGCTTGGTGCGAGGGAAATAATCGAGGCGCTGCCCGAGCATATGCACCGCAGGGAAAATTTTACCCTCATATATAAAGAGGAGACCGGCTCGACAAATGCCGATGCCATGCAGCTGCTGCATGACGGAGCTATGCCGGATGGCGGCGCGCTGCCGCCGTTTTTCGCCGTTGTTGCAGGTAGGCAAACCGGAGGGCGCGGGACGCAGGGCAGGCATTTCTACTCCCCCTCAGGCAGCGGACTTTACATGAGTATAGCATGGCACAGCGGACTGCACGCGGACGGGCTGCCCCCGGTGACGGCTGCCGCTGCGGTCGCGGTGCGTTTTGCCGTAGGCTATGTACTCGGGCAGCGCGCGGATATCAAGTGGGTAAACGACGTTCTTGTCGACGGGAAAAGGTATGCGGCATTCTCGCGGAGTGCTCAGAGAGGACGGACGGCGCTGACATAGTTATCGGGATAGGCATAAATCTTACACCGCCCGAGGGTGGATTTCCTCCCGAGCTCGGCGGTGCGGGCGCGCTGTGCTCGCATATGGAGCCGGAGGTCGCGGAGGAGCTTGCCGCATCGGTTATATAGCCGAACTGTGCGCTCTGCTTGACGGCGGCGGCGCGGGCGAGATAATGTCCCGATACCGCGAGGGCTGCTGCTCGATAGGCGGTAAGCTGAGGCTGCGCAGGGACGGAGGCGCGGTCGAATATACCGCTCTCGATATAGGAGACGACGGCGAGCTTATAGTCGAATCGCCCGACGGAGAGCGCCTGACCGTCATATCCGCGGCGGAGGTCTGCCGACCAGCCGAAAGGGGAAATTATTAACGTCATAACAGTCTCCCCCCCTACGGGATATCCGCCCGCAAGTCAGCCGCCCCTACGGGATATCTTCCCGCAAGCAAAGCGAACGGAATGCTTGACTTGCGGGTGATATACGGCTGCGAATGTCGATGCCTTATTTGAATTATAGGTCAAAATTGTATTTTAATAGGCGTTTTACCCGCCGTTTAAGCGCCGGGCGGAAAGAAATGTTTGAAATAATATTGACAAAATCGAAGAATGATGGTAGAATTCATCTCTGCGACAGTGTTTGTCGGAGATATTCGCGCGACGGTCTCGGCGCGGTATACGCATGGAATTTCAGTTGTGAACAGAAAGGCTGTATATGGATATTTTTTGATGTGTCTGCTTGTCCTGATCGGGGCGGTGGCACTGATCGGAATTCTCATGGCGGTCAAGCTCATGCGCTATGTGGAGGAGAACAAGGATAAATTCGCCGACGATTTCGATGTTGAGCTGAAGAACCGTCTTACGCATTTCTTTCTCATAGGTACATACTTCGCTGTGCTCTGCATCGTTTATGTGATCGCGTCCGTATTTATGAGATAATGCCGTTTGCCGTCCGTATGTTAGTATCGGCAGGCTGAGACGGCACGAAAGCAGTCGGTGCGTCTTTTGATAATCGACTGTAAGAATCGCCTTGCGATAGCGGAAATAGCTGCTTTTCGCCTCTGCCTGTAACGGTATATCTCGCAGGATGGCGGTGAACACTTCGCGGCGGTGTTTTTGCGCCGAGCGAGGTTTGTCGGTGCCTATCGGCAGCTTGAAGCTAAATAATTATCCGTATGAAAAACGAGCGGCAGAGGTACGATCCTCTGCCGCTCGGGATTTTTTAGTTATGCCGTTGGTCTTTAACTGTATACGGTATGGAGATAAAGTATCCGAAATTTGAGCGGTATTCGCCATGCACCGGTCATTTGATCGGCTTCGCCGTCTTATGCCGCCGCTCTATCTCAAGGTTTCGCAGTATTGTCTTTCTTCCGCGCCAAGCGTATGCGCGCTCGGCGAACTGCTCATCCGTCATGGAGTTGATCATCTCGGTCGTTACTGTCGGTGTGCGGCGCTCGTAGAAGAACTGCGCCTCGGTCGTCTTTACGTCACGGTTGAGAGGGCATACCTCCTGGCAGATATCGCAGCCCCAGCAGCAGCCCGATTCGGCGATCATCTGCTCCTCATCTGCGGTCAGCTCGCCCTTTTTTTGCGTCAGATACGAGAGGCAGGTCTGACCCTTTCCGGGACATGCTTTCATGCAGCGCCCGCATCGGGGGGCAGTGTGATATCGGATAGCCCTCGGCGCGCGGCTCGAGCGGCTCGGAGAGGAATATCTCGCCGATGAATATATAGCTGCCGTAGTCCTCGGTTATCAGCAGATGGTTTTCACCTATGCAGCCGATGCCTGCCTTTGATGCAGCCTCTGCCTCGTAGATCGGGGAATGATCGGAATAGGTGCATATCGCTGTGCCCGGCAGATCGCTGTCGCAGGCAGCCTTCAGCTGTGCGGCAAGCTCGGAAAAGAAGATGTGATAGTCGAGCGAGACGGCATAGCGCGAAATATTGCGCGGCTCGTCGTCGCCTGTGAAATAGGGCACGGTGAACATTACGACGCATCCCGGCTCGAATTTCAACAGATACGGCTTTTGTACGCGGCATTCGCTCATCGGCAGACATGAGGCTGCTCCGATGCCGTTTTTTTTTCGAGTATATCGGTACAGACCGATACGGCTTTGTAGGCGGGAGAGTCCTCCGCCGGCATAAATATTTTTTCATATCGCGATTATATCATATTTTTTTCCGTCTTGTGCAACGACATTGGCGAACTATGCATCTGAAAAGTTGACAAAATCGCTGCGTTGTTGTAAAATAAAAGGAGAATGAAACGGCGGCATCGTGTTTTTTCAGACCGCGAGCATCGTCTCGGCTGTCACGGACATGCCGCAAAAAATAAAAAAGTACAAGGAGAAAAGGATGGCAGCAACCGCAAAAACGGAAAAGGTCGAAAAGAACGACTCTATCTATGATAACCGCAGTATATCTGCGCTGAAGGGCGCCGACAGGGTGCGCAAGAGACCTGCGGTCATCTTCGGCTCGGACGGTCTCGAGGGCTGTGAGCATTCGGTATTCGAGATACTGTCGAATGCTGTCGACGAGGCGCGCGAGGGCTACGGCGACACGATAACCACAACCGTTTACCTCGATCACTCCATTCAGATAGAGGACCACGGCAGAGGCGTTCCGCTCGGCTACAACGAGCGCGAGGGCAGATATAACTGGGAGCTTATCTACTGCGAGCTGTATGCGGGCGGTAAATACGACAACAATTCCGACGGCTCGAGCTATGAGTATTCGCTCGGTCTGAACGGACTCGGCGCGTGCGCAACGCAGTATTCGTCCGAGTATATGGACGTAAAGTCGTATAACGGAAAGAGTCTTTTCGAGATCTCCTTTAGGAAAGGCGAGCCGGTCACCGAGCTTACCGAAACTCCTCTCGGCAGAGGGCAGAAGCGTACCGGAACGATCGTCCGCTGGAAGCCGGATATCGAGGTCTTTACCGATATCAATATTCCGGAGGAGTACTATTCCGAGATGCTGCGTAAGCAGTCGGTAGTTAACTCCGGCGTTCACTTTGTGTTGCTGATAGAGCGCGAGGGCGGCGAATTCGAGCGCAGCGAGTACTACTACGAGAACGGTATAATCGACTATGTAGCCGAGCTGGCGGGCGAAAACACGCTGACCGCTCCGGTTATATGGCGCACCGAGACGGTGGGGCGCGACCGCGAGGACAAGCGCGATTATAAGCTCAAGGTCGAGGTCGCATTCTGTGCCTCCAACACAAAGAAGATAATAGAGTACTACCACAACTCGAGCTTTCTCGAGCACGGCGGCTCGCCGGATAAGGCGGTCCGCAATGCGTTTGTGTACGCGGTGGATAAGTATCTTCGCGCAAACGGAAAATACAACAAAAACGAGAGCAAGATAACATTTCCCGATGTTGAGGATTGCCTTGTGCTTGTCACAAACAGCTTTTCGACCGAGACCTCATATGCAAACCAGACCAAAAAAGGCGATAACGAATACCTTTATCGCCGAGGCAATGACTAAGTTTCTGCGCCATCAGCTCGAGGTGTATTTTGCCGAGCAGCCGATGGAGGCGGATCGCTTTACCGCGCAGGTCCTCGTCAATAAGCGCAGCCGCGAAAAGGCGGAGACGACCAGACTTGACCTGAAAAAGAAGCTCGCCGGAAATACCGATATCTCGAATAGGGTGGAAAAGTTCGTTAACTGCCGTACGAAGGATGTTTCCCGCCGCGAGCTGTACATCGTTGAGGGTGATTCGGCGCTCACATCTGTCAAGCTCGGACGCGACCCGAGTTTCAGGCGGTAATGCCGGTGCGCGGAAAGACGCTCAACTGTCAGAACAGCTCGTACGAGAAGATATTCAAGAGCGAGGTCATCCTTAATCTGCTTCGCGTTATCGGCTGCGGCGTTGAGATAAAGACCAAGAGCAAGGACATGGTTCCGTTCGATCTCGATGCGCTGCGGTGGAACAAGATAATCATCTGTACCGATGCGGACAAGGACGGATATCACATCCGCACCCTGCTGCTCACGCTCTTCCGTCGTCTGCTGCCGACCCTGCTGCGCGAAAAGAAGGTGTTCATCGCCGAATCGCCGCTGTATGAGATAGTTCTGCAAGGATAAGTCGTATTTTGCATACGACGAGGCGGAAAAGGCGCAGTTACTGCGTCAGCTCGAGGGGCAGAAATACAAGGTCTCCCCGCTCTAAGGGGACTCGGTGAGAACGAGCCCGAGATGATGCGCCAGACGACGATGAATCCCGCGACCCGCCGACTGATTTCTGTAACACCGGCGGATGAGGCGGAGCCCGACCGTATCTTTGAGACGCTGCTCGGAGATGATATCGCCGCAAAGAAAGGCGTTTATCACCGAGTACGGACCGCAGTATATGAGCGAGATAGATCGCTCGGGCGACGATGCATAAGTGTGTGTCTGTATGATGCTGCGGAAGTATAACGTCTTTGCAGAGGTATGATATTTTCCGACATAACAAGACCTCCTATGACAGCTTGGCTTTGTCATAGGAGGTCTTGATTTCTGTGTGATTCGGCTCAGCCGAGGCGTGACAGCTCGCAGCCGGTATAGTAGTGCATAAGTATATCCTCGGCGGTCAGTCCGCGCTGTGCCATTGCGAGCGCGCCGTACTGACTCATTATTCCGACTCCGTGACCGAGGCATGCGGCGGAATCTTCCTCGGTAGGTACGGAGACGAGATACGGCGCGTTTCCGCCCCATACATCGACGGCGGAGCGGGTATAGCCTACCGAGCGGGCGTGCCATGCGGCGCAGATGCTCATACCGTCGTATGTGACGGCTGTGTTTCGCGTTTCCGGGAAGCGGCTGCGGTCGCCTCATCTGTATACGCACCCTCCGCCGAGCGGTAGGCACAGCAATGCGCGGGCTCGTTGCATACGCAGGCTCGTCCGTGCTCGGCGTCCGGCGGTCCCTGCATCAGCTTATATACGGCGTAGCTGCGCGCGGCTATTGCCTGAGCGCGGAGTGCCTCGATATCAAAGTATCTCGGCATCTCTGCGCGGCAGACCCCCACATACTCGCCGAGCGTCGTCGTTATCGTACTGCCGGTAGTGTGATCATATACATATATCACGCTGTCGTCGGTATAGCCGAAGTACACGGTGTCCTCCGCATATTCGTCGGTCGTATCGTATCCGCCGCTCGCATCGGCTGCGGCTGTATCGGATGATCCGGAGAAAGTATCCGGATCGGTTGCTGCTGCGCTTATGCTCTCCGGCACAGAGCTAATTTCGGTATCGGCATCCGACGGGGAACTGTCGACTGCGTCGGCATGTCCGAGGCTGTTTTCGCGCGTCTCGGCGGCAACAGCCGTTATGTCGCGCAGAGCATCGCTCAGAGCGGCATCGTATTGCTCGGGTGCCGATGGGGCGAGCGCCTGGCTTTCGTCGTGCTCGCTGAGTGCCGATGTGTACCTCTCGAGCGGCTGCGGTACGGTCGAGGTCATAATATACGGCTCCGCTCCGCATAGACAGCTTATGGATAGTGCTGCGGAGAGTACCGCCTCTATAAAGTATCTTCATGTTTTTTACCGTTCCTTTCTCGGGTGCAGGCGGCGTTTGCCGTCCGTGCGCTGATTCGGGTTTGTCTTATATGCCGTATCGTGCTTTTTATCGGCTGTGCCGCCGAAGCGGGCAAAAAGCCGCTCTGCGCGCGCCTGATCGGCATTTGTCGGCGCAGTCTTGTCCTGCCGATGTTAAATTGATATGCCGCCGTATATATTATTATTACTCCGCTGCGCGGTATGAATTTCATTCGCACATTTTATTCACAGAAAATTCACGTCCGATTTACCGAATTGTGAGGAAGTAAGTGACTAAAGCGGTTAAAATACACGATGTATAATTGTTTATCGGTATATCTGTCGCTGCAAATGAAGCGCTGCGTCTATGCCGGTATGCAGATCCGGGTATCTCAGCCGCCTGCGGCGATGCCGTCGGCACAATACATAAACTGAAAAGGAAAACTTAACATGAAAATCGTTATCGGATATGACGGCAGTATGCGCTCGAGAGCGGCTGCCGCAATGCTGCGCGAGCAGGGACATATAGTTTCCACCGCATATGTTACCGCCTCATCAGAGCTTCCTGCGGAGCTTGAGAGCAAGGCTGCTTCGGACGGGTTATTCATCACCGCCGTTTACGGAGACGACAGCACGACGGAGGGTGTTATATCCGCTCTCTGCGGACATATGAAGGCATACGGCTTCGGCGCTGCGGCGACCGGACATATCGCTCGTGTCAGCCGCGACGAAAAAGTGACCGTCGACGGCGAGAACGGTGAGAAGCAGACGGTCATTAAGCCCTGCGGAGCCCCCCCGCATCGCAATAGCGGTCGACGTACCCTCCGATGAGAGCGCAAAGCTCGGACTGCTGTCCGCCGAGACGGTCGCAAAGCTCGTTCTGCCGCTCGAGAGCTCGGAGCCGGAGAGCTCGCAGAGTATGCCAAGGCGCACTCCATACATGCGGATGCAGCGCCCGACGCTGTACCGGTGCCCACCGGCTCGGTCGGCTCGTTCCGGCTTACGGGACTTGTATTTCAGCGCGGCGAAGCGCCCGATCCCACGCGCGGCGGCGCAATGCACCTCTGTCATCTGCCTGTCAAGGTCGGCGCTGCCGAGGCTGTCGAGTCGCATATCTATATTCATCAGCATGTAGGCTATGGAATGGTCGCAGATGTTATCTTTATCACCGCTCCGAGCTATGCCGAGGTCGGCGAGCGTGTCGTTGTCTACGACAATGACGGAAATGTCATGCTCGGCGGCAGGGTATCGGCTCTGCTCGGCTGAGGCGTACGGCAATAATTGGTTTTTTTCGGCGCGGAGGCGGCAGCTGTCCGCGCCGTTTCGATACAACGGCAGCTATTACTCATGAGTGGAAGGGAGAGGGCTGCGCATGATGTCTGAAATGAAAATGATAACCGCATCCGAGCTGCGCGCGGATATAAAAAAAAGGGCTGCACGGTGTGTATCTCTTCTGCGGTCCTGAGGAGTATATGATATCTGCGTATACCGATATGGTGCAGCAGAGCGTGACCGGCGGCGACGAGACGGCACAGACCTTTTCGGTGCTGAGCATAGACTGCTCTAAGGAGCAGGGCGGCAGCGGACAGCCCGAGCATGGCGAGCTGCTGATGTATGCCTCGACCCTGCCGATGCTTACCGAACGCAAGCTGATAACCGTCACCGGCACCGATTTTTCCGCTCTGTCGGGGAGCTCGCTCGATTCCTTTTGCTCGCTCTGCGACTCGCTTGCCGAGTTTGAATATCTCGCGGTCATATTTATAGCGGATGAGGACGAGCTTGACACATCATCGCTTCCGCGCCGTCCGAGCGCCGCTATGCGTCGGCTCTCCGAGCATCTCGGTTTCGTCTTTTTCGAGCGTCAGACACCGGCAAAGCTCGCCGCATGGTGTGCGAAGCATCTCCCGCGCCTACGGTATTTCGGCTCGTCCGGAGCTCTGCCGTATGCTGTGCGAGCGCTGCGGCGGCTCTATGCGTATTATTGCGTCCGAGACGGACAAGCTCGGCGCATATCTGCGCTATCGCGGCTCGTCGGAGCTGACGGCGGATGATATTATCGCATGCTGCCCTGTAGCGGATGCGGAGGAAGGACCGGTTTGCCATGTCTAACGCCATTCTTTCCTTCGACCGTGAGGGCATGATGCGTGTATATTTCGATCTGAAGGACAGGCGAGTGCGCCCAGAGATGATACTATCGCAGATATCCGCCGTATGGTGTGATCTTGCCGTTATTTCGACGCTTGCATCGTCCGGCAGAACGCGCTCGCAGATAAGCTCGGAGCTCGGGATGCACGAATTCCGCGTCGGAAAATATCTCGATGCTCTCGGACGTATGCGCGACGGCGCACCCGAGCGTGCAATCGGGCTGTTGCTCGATGCGGACACGGCGATAAAGCAGTCGGGCGGCGACCAATACGTAATTCTCGAGCAGATGATCGCGGGGCTGTGCAGATGCTGAATGAAAAAGACGGACGCGGCATGCGTCGGACTTATAGATATACCGTATCCCATCGTAGTCGAGGGAAAGTACGATAAGATACGGCTCGCGAGCATTACAAATGCTCCTGTCATCACCACCGACGGCTTCGGTCTCTTTCACAATAAAAAGAAGCTCGCGTATCTGCGCAGTCTGTGCGACAGCCTGGGCGCGATAATTATACTGACAGATTCGGACGGCGCGGGACTTCTGATACGCAGCTATCTGCGTACAGCGCTCGGAGAGGGCAGGCAGATATACAATGTCTATATTCCGCAGGTCGAGGGCAAGGAGCGCAGAAAGGCAGCACCGTCAAAGGCGGGTTATCTCGGAGTTGAGGGCATAGACAGCGACGAGCTGCGTCGGATACTCAGTGATTTTCTCGCGGCTGCGCTGGGCGGCGGCTCTGCTTGCGGCGATGCTTCCGATGCTGCGGGCACCGCCGTGCATTTTACAAAAGCAGAGCTGTATGCTGCGGGGATGAGCGGCTGTGACGGCGCGGCCGAGCGCAGAATGCGGCTGTGCAAGTTTCTCGGATTGCCTACCGATATATCGGCGGGGGCACTTGCCGAGGCAATAGATCTGCTGCGGGCAAGAGATAGGTTTGAAGAGTTTTTACGTCTGGAAAAGAAAACAGACGGAGGTAACGAATGAGCGAAGTAAGTAAGACTCCGCATAACGGACAGAATACGGGCGGAGGACAGAGCGAACACGATATACGGTCGATACGCAGAGAAGAGAGCATTCAGGCGGGGAAGAGTGCCGATATCGCGCATGACAGCAAGAAGAGCGGCGCACTGCGCGAGCTGATAGTATACGTTATATGCGGTGGACTGACGACGGTCGTCAGCTTTGTGGTTCAGCGTCTGCTCGGCAGCGTTATTTCTGGAGAGCGCTTCCTTGAGCTTCGGACGATAGGCTCGTGGGTGGCGGCTGTTGCATTTGCCTTTGTCGTAAACAAGCTGTTCGTTTTCCGCGCGCGCAGCGACGGACGCGGCGGACTTCTTGCTCAGATAGCGAGCTTTGTCGGTATGCGCCTGATCTCGCTCGGCATGGAAATAGCGGTCATCTCGCTCGGTGTTCGGCTTTGCGGCGGCTCGTCTGCCGTTGCATTGCTTGCCGCGTGACTGTTCGCGGTCTCGGCTTTTGCACGAGCTGGGGCGACGGAGACTTTGCCGAGATGCTGTTCAAGCTGATAGGTCAGGTGCTTGTTGTCATTTCCAATTATTTTTTTCAGTAAGTTTGTCATTTTCAGAAAGAAAAAATGACAAATCGGCACCGATAAGTATCAAAAAGCAGCCTATATTACTCAAAAATGGTAATATATTCATGCGCTGCCGCGATTTAATTGCTCAAAAATTGTGAAAATTCATAAATTGGTATTGAATTTTACAGAAAAACAGTGTAAAATCTTTAGCAAAGCGGCCGTACGAGTATAACCGCAAACGGTACGGTAGGCATAGGTGTGTAAAAAAATTCAGTTTTCAGGGAGGCTATCTGTATGTCTAACAGACTGTTTCAGACTATTATCCATCAATTCAAGGACGCAGTGGAGGATCGTATGATCGGTGTCATCGACGAGACCGATGTTATTATTGCCTGCAGTGACCTCGGCAAGATAGGTGAGTCCCGCATGGGCATCCGAGAGCTTGCGGGCGTAGAGGGAGGCTCGTTTACAAGCGGCGGATGGACCTACCGTTATATCGAGGGAAGCGTCAGCCCCAAGTACATTATATTTATCGAGGGAGAGGACAGAGATGCGCGCTGCATCCTTTCGCTGCTAAGCGTTTCTTTCTCGAGCATCAAGCATCTGTATGACGAGAAGTACGACAAGTGCTCCTTCGTAAAGAATGTCATTCTCGACAATATCATGCCGAGCGATATCTATCTCAAGTCCAAGGAGATGCACTTTACAAACGATGTAGGCAGAGTGGCGCTTCTTATCCGCTTTATCGGAAAGACAGAGACCATTCCCTACGACATTATCGCAAGCATGTTCTCCGACAATCAGCATGACTTCGTTATCTCGGTAAGCGAGCAGGACGTTGTGCTTGTCAAGGAGGTACCGCTCGGAACGACCAACGACGAGGTCGAGGCTATTGCGCAGCGTATCTCCGATACCTGCCTCTCCGAATTCTATGTCAAGGTCAATATCGGTATCGGTACGGTCGTCGAGCATGTTAAGGAGCTTGCAAGCTCGTACAAGGAGTCGCAGGTCGCTCTCGAGGTCGGAAAGGTGTTCGACATCGAAAAGACCATTCTCAGCTACGAGAATCTCGGCATCGGCAGACTTATCTATCAGCTGCCGACAACGCTGTGCGAGATGTATCTCAAGGAGGTATTCAAGCGCGGAACGATAGAGGCACTCGACCGCGAGACCCTGATCACCATTCAGGCGTTCTTTGAGAATAACCTCAATGTCTCCCGAGAGCTCGAGAAAGCTCTTTTTGTTCACCGTAATACTCTTGTTTACCGCTTGGACAAGATAAAGAAGATGACCGGACTCGACCTCCGTCAGTTCGACCATGCCATTACCTTTTTAAGGTCGCGCTCATGGTACACAAGTACATGACGCAGCGCCCCGTAAAGTATTAAGAATAACCTATTTGTTCCGCCTCGATGCTTATGTTTCGGGGCGGAAATTGAGGTGATAGGGGAGGCTAAAAAGCGCCGACCGAAAAGCGAAAAACGGATTATTATAATTGAGGTTTAGTATGTCCTTTATGGCATGCAAAGGGTCGGAATCCTGACGGATTCCTGCACGAAGTTTTATGTTTTCGCTTTTTTCTACCGCCGAAAATCGCCTCTGCCGTACGCTTGTACGGCGACGTGACGATTTTCGACGCTTCCGCATCTTTTTTATCTCTCCCCCTTGCGGGCAGCTAAAAATCGCCGACCGAAAAAGCTCTCGGGGAGGCTAAAAAACGCCGACCGTGAAAGCGAAAGCTGGACTTGTATATACCCCCTAAAATCAAGGCGGCTGTTTAAAAGCGAGTATTTTAACAGCTTCGTCGCCGCAACACTAAAAAAGGCAGAAACCGGATATGATTAATTTTGAAAATGTGTCTATGACGTATCCGAACGGTACACCCGCTCTGGATAATGTCAGCCTGCAGATAGGCGACGGTGAATTTGTGTTTATCGTCGGCTCTTCCGGCGCGGGAAAAAAGTACGCTGATGAAGCTGCTTCTCCGCGAGGAGAAGGTAACGAGCGGCAGACTGACCGTCGATGAATTTGATCTTACCGACATGCGCGAGAGTCAGATCCCTTATTATCGCAGGGAGCTCGGAGTGGTCTTTCAGGACTTCCGCCTCTTTGAGCGTAAGACGGTATACGAAAATGTTGCATTCGCCATGCGAGTCATCGGCGAGCCGATGCGCGTTATCCGTCGCCGTGTGCCGACCATTCTCGGTATAGTAGGGCTTCAGGATAAGGCTGACCGTTTCCCGAGCGAGCTCTCGGGCGGTGAGAAGCAGAGGGTAGCGCTCGCGCGCGCACTCGCGAACAACCCCCGTATGATAATAGCGGACGAGCCTACGGGAAATATCGACCCGCAGATGAGTCTTGAGATAATGAACCTGCTCGTCAAGATACATCGCAAAAAACAAGACGGTCAATCGTGGTAACGCATGATAAGAGCCTTGTCGACTACTTTCGTCAGCGCGTTGTTACCATTCAGCACGGAAAGATAGTAGATGATAAGATAGGGGGAATGTTCCGTGAATAAACGCAAAAGGTGAGCATTCTCTACTTTCTTGAGCAGAGTATTAAAAGTCTGTGGCGAAACGGAGTAATGACCTTTGCGTCCATTGCCGTGCTGCTGTCCTGTCTGCTCGTGCTCGGCAGCTTCGTTCTGCTGCTCGTCAACGTAAACTATAATGTTCAGAATATCGGAATGCTTAACTACATCCTCGTATTTGTCGATACCGACCGTGATCCGTCGCTCTCGACAGAGGAGGTAGACGATGCATTTACCATAGATCAGGCTTCGCCCGAAACGACCGTCTCCGGCTCGATAGTTGAGAATGGCGGCTCAGCCGAGACTACCTCCGACAGCGGTAATGCCGGACAATCGGAGTCCTCGCTCGTCCGTGTCCGCGGCTTGTGGGACGATATGTCTGATGCCGATATCGCTTCGCTCGGCTCCAAGTATGACGGCGAGGAGATAACCTCGCTGCAGAGCGGAGTGCTTTCATCGACGGAGGAGCTTGTCAACTTCACCGACCTTTCCAAGGCGCGTACCGAGGTCGAGGATCTGCGCGAGCGCTTTGCTTCGGTCAAGGCAAGAAAGGCAGAGCTCGGCGGAGATGCACTCGGCGTTTATAATGATACCGAGACGGAGCTGACAAACATATACAAGCGCATTACCTCGCTCAACGATATAGAGCTTGCCATCAGACAGCTCGATAATGTCGACACCGTAAAATTTACGAGCAAGGCGCAGGCGCTTGCCGAAATGAACGAAAAAGTACGCTGAGTACACCGATCTTTTTTTCGACAGACTCAAGTCCGGCGATAACCCGCTGACCGATCAGTTCACTATCACATATAAGGACAATACCGGCGTAAACGAGCTCAAGACCAGCCTCGAACACATGACCGGCATGATATATAAGATAAACTGTCAGGTCGAGATAGCGAACACCATCGAAAATGTCCGCTCGGGCATCGTATTCGTGTTTGTGTGGTTCCTTTGTTATTCTTATCGTTGTCAGCATGTTCGTAATTATCAATACCATCAAGCTCGCTGTATTCTCTCGCAGACAGGAAATCATGGTCATGCGCTATGTCGGAGCGACGAATGCGTTTATCACAACACCGTTCGTTTTCGAGGGTGTGATAATCGGACTTGTGGCAAGTATTGCGGCTTACATCGTACAGTACTATACCTACATGTACATTCACAACACCGTATTGACCAAGTTCCCGTTTATTTCGGTGGTCGATTTCGGCAGCTTCGGCGGGATACTGCTCGTCGGATTCCTCGGACTCGGCATACTCACGGGTATCATAGGCTCGGTTATCTCACTGCACAAATACCTTAGGGCATAAAGGCATACGGAGGAACTGCCTCCGACAATGCGCCGATAATACCGGAAAGGAGGGCTTCGGTCAGCGAAGCTGAGGTGATTTTTTATGAAAAAAAGAGTTTTAAAGTCGATTTCCGCACTGCTTTTGCTCGCGGTAACAGCAGCGTCTGCATCCCCTCTCGTAATGCATTTGTCCGCTGCATCCTCATCGGTCAGCGAATGGGAGCGTCAGCGTCAGGAGCTGCAGAGCAAGATAGATGAGTACAACAAGTCTATCGAGACGGCTAAAAATGATATCGACGGCGCGCTTGAGCGTAAGGCGCAGATAGATGAGCAGATCGACCTTATTACCGAAAAGATAGCGTCGACAAACGCCATCATCGACCAGTACGACAGTGACATACAGAAGATAAACTCGCGTATAGTCGATATGGATTCCGAGATAGACACAAAATACGAGCGTTTTGAGAGCTGGCTACGAATGATGCAGCTCAGCGGCGATGTCAACTATCTTGAGATGGTGCTCTCGGCGGATTCGTTCGTTTCCTTTCTTGAGACGGTCGACCGTATGGGAACGCTTCATTAAGTATCAGAATACCGTCATGGAGGATCTGCGTGCCGATGTCAACGCCGCTACAGAGCAGCGCGACGAGGCTGATACCCTCCGCGCGGAGCAGCTTGAGGTAAAGCAGCAGCTCGAGTCGGATAATGCTCAGCTTACGGCGCTGCAGAAGAAATCCGAGAATTACGTAACCGAGCTGAAAAAGAATCAGGCTCAGTATGAGAGATACCTTGCCGATGCAGAGGCTGCGGATGAAAAGCTCGGAAATGAGATAGAGGCAGAGCTTTCACGCATTGCCGCAGAGCAGGCGAGAAAGGCGGCTGAAGAGGCCGCAAGAAACAATAACAGCGGCAGCACGACGGGAAGCGGCGCAACATCAGGCGAACGCCCGTCCTATCAGTGGCCCGTTGAGGGCAAGTATGTCGTTTCTTCGAATTTCGGTATCTGCCGCGGCAGCTATCACAGAGGAATAGATATTCCCGCACCATTCGGAACAAATATCTACGCAGCAGATTCCGGTACCGTTGCCGAGGCCACCTATCATGTCAGCTTCGGTAATTATGTGCTTATTACACACGAAAACGGCTATGCAACGCTTTATGCGCATTGCTCGAGCTTGCTTGTAAAGCCCGGTGATACGGTCGAAAAAGGGGCAGACGATAGCTCTTGTCGGAAATACGGGAAATTCATACGGCTGCCATCTGCACTTCGAGACCTATTCAGGCGGTTCGCTCGTTGAGCCGCTCGACTTCTTCGCATATATGAAAGATAAGTACGTTATTAGTATCTATGGCGGCTGATTAAAGTATCGTCTGCCGCTTGCGCGGCATACAGTATAGACGGCATACCGGCACAATTGAATCGGAAAGGGGGAGAAATATGGCGAAATTGAGGAGACACATTACATCGCGCAGGGCGCGGGCGATATCTGCGCTGTTGCTTCTGTCGGCGGCGATAGCCGTATTCTCGCCGTGTACCTCACCGTCTTTTTATGCGGCATCTGTATCGCAGAATAAGGCGAAGCTGAACGAGCTGCAGCAGCAGATAAACAACTATTCGGATAAGATAGATTCTATCAGCAGCAGCGTAAGCGGTCTGCTCGCCGAAAAGGAGAGATAGATTCGGAGATCGAACTGCTCAGCGACAAGATGGCGGTGACGGGAAATCTCATATCCGAGTACGATTCTCAGATAAGCGATGCTAATGCGCGGATAGCGGAGATAAACGCAGACCTCGACGATAAGTATGACCGCTTCAAGAGCTGGCTGAAAATGATGCAGTTCTGCGGCGATATGAATCCGGTCGAGCTTGCCTTCTCCTCCGATAACTTTATCGACTTTCTCGAGAGTGCCGATAGGCTCGGAACGATGGTCGAGTATCAGAATAATGTTATGGACGGGCTTCGTGAGGACGTTCGTATGATAGCCGAGCAGACGGCGACGCTTACCTCACTCAAGGAGGAGCAGGTCAGCGTTATGGAGTCGCTCCGTTCGGACAGTGAGCGGCTCTGAGTCGCTTCGCTCACAGTCGGAGAACTACATTGCAACGCTTCAGGCGGATATGACCAAGTACAACCAGCTTCGATCAGAGGCTCAGGAACAGGAGGATTCGCTGAACGCTGAGATAGAGGCAGAGCTGAAGCGCTTAGCCGAGGAGGAGCGCCGCAGAGCGGAGGCGACGACAGCCGCACCGATTACAAGAGCTCCGGAGACAACGCCGTCCGGCGGTGATGAAACAAAGCCTACTCCGACACCTACGCCCGACCCGAGCGGTGCGCCGAGTATGATCTGGCCGATAGGCGATCGCTTCCTTGTCAGTACGACGTTCCGGTATCAGCGTCCCGGAGAGTCTCCTCATAAGGGTATCGACATCCCCGCGCCGAACGGTACCGCGATAAAGGCGGCGGCCGCAGGCACCGTCGTCACGGCGGCAAAAGCATTCGAGCTACGGCAACTATGTTATCGTCAGCCACGGCAGCGGTTACGCCACGCTCTATGCTCACCTGCTCAAAGCTGTATGTAAGTGTCGGCGAGACCGTATCGCAGGGACAGACGATAGCTGCGGTCGGAAATACCGGCTATTCGTTCGGCAATCATCTGCACTTTGAGGTCCGCCTTAACGGCGCGCTCACCGATCCGCTGTCGTATTACGACTATATGAGGGATAGGATAACCATTCAGATATATAACGGATAATTTGAATCTAAACAGAATATTGTGATTCATATTCGGGTCCCGTTATGCCGTTTGACAGAGTGGGGAGTTTTATATATTTTGTCTGATACAGTATTCAAAAAATCACCGTGAACAGTCGGGCAATATCCGCTGTTACGGTGATTTTTGTATGTACTTTTTATGTATATGTACGGAGTCAGCCGCAGCAATGCCGAGCCGACTTCATAATCCGCTCAGCCGAGGCATGTATCATTTGTTACATTACCCCGGCGCAGCCGTTTAAATTATTTGCTCTTCTTATTTCTTCTTGTGCAGGCGTGTGTGACATAGCTCCTCGTAGCGGTCAAAATCGACCTCACGCAGAATGTTCTCGAGCTCCTCGTCGCCCATGACGGTTGTTCTGCCGCTCTCGTACTGTGCGTCGACGAGCATTTTTCATTGCCGCAACGAACGGTTCGCGCTTGTCTATTGTATTGTCGCCCTCGAGACGGAAGAAGCTGTTTACCCAGTGTGCTATTCCGGCAAGTCCGCTGTGCGAATCGACCGCGACCAATGCGGGACGTCCGAGCAGCTTTGCGGTATCAAAGATGTTGTATATCTCCTCATCCTTGAGCAGTCCGTCGGCGTGGATGCCTGCGCGGGTGACGTTGAAGTTTCTGCCGACGAAAGGCGTTCTCGGCGGTATTTCATAGCCGATCTCGTCCTCAAAATAGCGTGCGATCTCGGTGATCACCGGCAGCTCCATTCCGTCTGTCGTTCCGCGCAGCGAAGCATATTCCATTACCATTGCCTCGAGCGGGCAGTTGCCGGTGCGCTCACCGATGCCGGTGAGAAGCGAGCAGTTGACGCTCGAGGCGCCGTACAGCCATGCGGTGGAGGCGTTTGTTACGACCTTATAAAAATCGTTGTGACCGTGCCACTCGAGCATTTCGCTCGGTGTTCCCGCATAGTGCATAAGTCCGTATATGATTCCGGGAACGCTGCGAGGCAGCGCCGCGCCGGGGTAAGATACGCCGTAGCCCATCGTGTCGCAGGCGCGTATTTTTATCGGAATTCCCGCCTCCTCGCCGAGCCTGTTCAGCTCGGTTGCAAACGGAACTACAAAGCCGTAGAAGTCCGCGCGGGTGATATCCTCGAAGTGGCAGCGTGGGTATATTCCGCGGTCAAGTATGCTCTTGACTACTCCGAGATACTTGTCGAGAGCCTTTGCGCGGGTTAGTCCCATCTTTTTATAGATGTGATAGTCTGAGCAGGAGACGAGCACGCCGGTCTCGCGGATACCGAGATCCTTAACGAGCTGAAAATCCTTTTCCGACGCGCGAATCCATGTTGGTTATCTCCGGAAAATCGTAGCCGAGCTCCTTGCAGCGCAGCAGCGACTCGCGATCCTTTTTCCGAATATACAAAGAAATTCACTCTGACGGATTATGCCCTTCGGTCCGCCGAGGCTGTGCATTAGCTTATACAGATGTACAATCTGCTCGACCGTAAATGGCGAGGTCGACTGCTGACCGTCGCGGAAGGTGGTATCCGTTATCCAGATCTCCTTGGGCATGCAGGTAGGTACAAAAGCGATGGTTGAACGAAACCTTCGGCACGCTTTCATAATCGAAAAGGTGGCGGTAGAGGTTCGGCTCCTCGCGATCCTGGAGCTGATATTTATATGCCGATTGCTCGAGCAGATTTGTCGAGTCGGAGAATGTAAGCGTCTGAGGCACTTCGTGCTGATATTGCATGAAAAAACTCCTTTTCTGTCTCCGCGTTTTGCGGACGTGTGTTAACTTCTATATTATATCACCGTGTGTGAATTATTGCAATAGTACGCCGTCGTTTTTTGATAACAATACGCTGCACCGGGTATAATTATGAATTTTATCTGCTGTGAAAATGCATTATGTACCGTACGCCGTGCAAAATTCGTATGTTTTTATATTAAGAATACAGCTGCGCCGTCATAGCTTTACGTCCCGAAAAAATGCATATGAGCTGCGGTGCTGCAATATTTTTTGCCCTACGCGCCTCAGCAGCGTATTCCTCTTGCATTTTTTCTGCAATTATGGTAAAATAAAATATATATAATTATGCTCAGAGGTAGGCAATGAAAACGGCGCTGCTTGATTTTTCTCTTGACGAACTTAAGGAATATATAAAGGAGCTCGGCGAGCCGGCGTACCGCGCAGGGCAGATAATGAGCTGGATGCTGCGCGGTGTGGAGCTTGACGATATGACTAATCTACCGGCGGCGCTTCGCGCACGCCTCTCGGAGAGTGCAGAGGTCGGTGTGCCGACTGTCGCGCGGCGGCTCGTCTCGTCTATCGACGGAACGGTCAAGTATCTGTTTCGTCTGTCGGACGGGCAGTGCGTCGAGAGCGTCGTTATGAAGTACGAGCATGGCAATACCATCTGCGTCTCGACTCAGGTCGGCTGTCGGATGGGCTGCCGCTTCTGTGCGTCGACTATTGGCGGGCTTGTCCGTCATCTGCGTCCGGGCGAGATACTCGGTCAGGTGATAGCTGCGCAGCGCGACACGGGCGAACGGATAGACGGAATCGTTCTGATGGGAATAGGCGAGCCTCTCGACAACTATAATAATGTGATAAAGTTTCTGCGGCTCGTCGGCTCGCCCGACGGGCTGAATATCGGCTACCGTCATATTTCGCTGTCTACCTGCGGACTTGCGGATCGAATACCGCGCCTTGCGGAGGAGCATCTGCCGATAACGCTGTCTATATCACTGCATGCGGTATCTGATAATGAGCGGAGCGAGATAATGCCGATCAATCGGCGCTTTAATATCGACACGCTGCTTTGCGCCTGCCGTGATTATTTCGATAAGACGGGACGGAGAATATCGTTTGAATTTACGCTGATAGCGGACAAGAATGATGACTCCGTGCATGCGGCACGGCTTGCCTCGCTGCTTCATCGCTATTTCGGCTCCGAGCCGTGCCACGTTAATCTGATACCGGTCAACGAGGTCAAGGAGCGCGAATTTCGCCGCAGTCCTCGCTCGCGTCAGTTCTGCGAGGAGCTGTGCAGGCTCGGTGTAAATGCCACCGTCCGTCGGCATCTCGGAGCGGACATAAATGCCTCCTGCGGTCAGCTGCGGCGCGCCGAGGGGCTCGGAGATACCACGGGCGGAATTGCATCGGATGCGGTAACCGACGAGGCGGATATAAGCGGTGCCGCCGTACAGACGAGCGCGTTGTATCCCCGATCGAGTAAAAGTAAAAAGAAAGCAGCGGCAGGAGCATCTCCCGATAGGACAGAGGCAGAAAAAACGCCCGACGGGGTAGAGGAGGACTGAGGGTATGATATTTTACGGACTAAGTGACGTCGGATTGCATCGACAGAACAATCAGGATTCCTTCGGTTATCTCAAAATAGCCGAGAATGCGGAGATATTTGTCGTCTGTGACGGTATGGGCGGCGCAAACGGCGGAAATATCGCGAGCGAGACGGCGGCGCGGGTATTTACCGAATATCTCGGAAACGCGCTCGGACAGTTCGTTTCGCCCGATACCGGAATGCTCGATCTGCCCGAGGATACGGATGCGCTCGGACCGCTTGCCGAGACGACCGAATTTTTTCGGTATAAAGAGCGGCGCGGACACAGACGGCGAAGCCGAATCGGAAAAAACGGCAGATAAGACCGTGGCAGCCGATACTGCCGTGTCGGATGATGCTGCTTCGGACGGTGAACCGGACAGCAAGACGGTGGGTGGCTTGGAAGAGTCCGACGGTGATACCGATAAGAGAATCGGCGACACCGAAACCGACACAACGGATGAAACGGACGGAGACGAATCGGGCGATGATAATGTGACCGAGTTTTTCGCCGGAGCAGCCGCTCCCGCACGTTATCGAATCGCTGCTTGCTGACGCTGTTTCGGCTGCGAACGATGCCGTATACGAGCGCGCCTCAAAGGAAAAGAAGCTGCGCGGAATGGGTACTACCGTTGTTGCGGCGCTGACGGTGGATAACAGACTTTACATCGCGAGCGTCGGCGACAGCAGAATATATCTGTTTTGCGGCGGCGACATGGTTCAGCTCACCCGCGATCATTCATATGTTCAGTACCTTATTGATATGGGACAGATAACGCCGGAGGAGGCGCTGACTAACCCATATCGTAACGTTATTACCCGTGCGGTGGGTAATGAAAAGACGGTCGAGACGGACACCTCGTCCATGACGCTTACCGAGGTGCCGACCTACATTCTGCTGTGTAGTGACGGTCTGACCGGGTATATCGACGCGGACGATATCCGCGATATCGTGTGGGGCTACGGCTGCGATGCCGTTGGCGAGGACGATGCTGAGGGAGGAGCTGCGGATAAAGACGGAGCAGCTCATTAACCGAGCAAATGAGGGCGGCGGCGGTGACAACATCACCGCGCTGCTGATAAAATACGTAGGGCAGGACGCCGAACGGGAAAAGGAAAAAGCCAATGGATAAGTACGATAAATACGTCGGTCAGATATTCGACCGTCGGTACAGAATAGTACGGATAATCGGCGTCGGCGGAATGGCGGTGGTTTTCGAGGCGGTCGATACCGTAATGAAGCGCACGGTCGCCGTAAAGATGCTCAAGGGCGAGGAGATCGCGGGGGACGCTCAGGCGGTCAAGCGATTTATCAACGAGTCGCGTGCCGTTTCGATGCTCTCGCATCCGAATATCGTCAGCATCTATGACGTGTCGGTCAGAGATGATCTGAAATACATCGTCATGGAGCGAGTTGACGGCATAACACTGAAAAACTATATGAACTCGCGCGGACCGCTGCCGCCTAAGGAGATAATGAACTACACGGCTCAGATACTCCGTGCGCTCGATCATGCGCATTCAAAAGGGATTATACACCGCGATATAAAGCCGCAGAATATAATGCTGCTGAAAAACGGCAAGATAAAGGTCACCGACTTCGGCATAGCCAAGCTGCCGAACGCAGAAACGGTTACCATGACCGACAAGGCGATAGGTACGGTCTATTACATCAGTCCGGAGCAGGCGAGCGGTAAGAAGATAGATCCGCGCAGTGATATCTATTCGCTCGGCGTTGTTATGTATGAGATGGCTACCGGCAAGCTGCCGTTTGTCGCGGACAGCCCTGTCTCCGTAGCGCTGATGCAGGTCAACAATCAACCGCGCCCGCCGCTCGAGATTCTGCCTTCCGTTCCGCCCGGAGTCGAGGCGATGATACTCACGGCAATGGAGAAGGATCCCGATAAGCGTTTTCAGAGCGCGTCGGTAATGCTTCATTATGTGCTGCGGCTGCGCGAGGATCCCGGCTATAATTTTAAGGCGCATCACAGCGGAAGCACGGCCCAGATACCCGTGCAGCGCGGCAAGGGAGGCAGGAAGGCTGCCAAGAAGCAGAGTCGGTCTATGTTTCCGATAATCGCAGCGGTCGTTACCGCGTTTATGCTCGTGCTGATAACGACGGGTATAGTCGTACTGAAAAATGCGCTCGACCGCTCGAAGGAGTCACAGGGCGTGACCGTCAGCGTGCCGAAATATGTCGGTAGTGTCTATAATGACGAGCTGAAGAAGCAGATAGAGGACGAGGGATATTTTAATATAATCGTCAAAGAGGAATTCGATGCCGATCACGAGGAGGGGTATATCCTCGCTCAGGCTCCGGATGAGGGTGCTGCGAGAAAGGTCAAGCGCGGAACGCAGAAGGCGGATGTCAAGCTCACCGTCTGCACGGGAGCAGGCTCGTTTACTCTCGATGACTATTCGGTCGTTGAGTACCGTACCGCAAAGCTCGAGATGCAGAAGAAGGGACTAAAGGTAGAGGAGTACGGAGAGTATGACAATACACTCATCGAGTACTATACTCTGCGCACCGACCCTCCGGCAGGCTCGACCGTCAAGCGCGGAGATACCGTAAAGATATTTTACAGCCTCGGTCCGCAGATAGAGTATGTTACTATTCCGACCTTTGTCGGAATGACCGAATCCGACGCGATAACAACGCTGAATTCACTCGGTATCTCGTACGGAAAGATAACCTACGAAAAGAATGATAAATATTCTAAGGGTCAGATAATTTCTCAGAGCAAGGCGGTCGGTTCAAAGGTGCCGGTCGGCGTTACCGAGATAGACTTTACCGTAAGCCTCGGAGACGGAAGCTCGGAGGAAACGACTGATTCGGATAAGGATTAATGCGCCTTGCCCGTGCGCAACAAGGCACGTGACGGTCAGATATATCATCGTGCGAGGCAATACCTCAAAAATAACAAAAATAACAGCCCCGCAGATGCGCTGCATAATGCATCTGCGGGGCTGTAAATTTTTACCCTGCCGTTATATAATACCGAATCGCGCGGTGCTCTACGGCGCGTATTGTCGGTTGTGTCGTGCCGTAAATTCTGCCGTGCTGCCGTACAAACGTTTTGCTTTGGCGCTGTACGTCAATTGACCGGCACCTGCGGCAGCGAGGCAAGCGGAGTGTCCCGACCGTCCTCGCGCAGCACTATCTCGCGCCCCGATGAGAGAGCAAAGATAACGCAGCGGTCGAGCGGCATACGCGTTATCTGCTCCGCCGCACGCATATATGTGCGCATCTGCTCCCCGTATCGCTCGGCGAGCATTGCGGCGGCTTTGTCCGTATCTCGCGGTACACGGTCGGTCTTATAATCGAGCAGGCGCAGCCTGCCGTCTGCGCTTATGTACATACAGTCGATGATTCCCTGTATCAGCAGCTGCTCATCCGACAGCAGCTCTCTGCGTTCCGCACTTTCGGTATAGTCGGAGGCGGGGAGCAGAATGTTGAAGCGGAGCTCGCGCCATACTCGGAGGGCGTTTCGCGCATCCTCGAACAGCGGAGAAGCGAAGAAGCGAGCGGCTTTTTTTCGGTCGACAAGCTCGGCTGTATCGCTCGTGATAAAGCCGCGTTCGGTCAGGCGCGCAAGCTCTGCCTCTATTCCGTTTTCGAGCACATTATTCCAGTCGCAGAACTGCAGAAATACATGTACTGCGGTTCCGATATCGGCGCTGCTTGCTTTTTCCTTTTCGCTTAGTATAAATGCGGGCGGTGCATTGCACTGTTCCATGCAGGCTGAACTGCCGCTGATCGCGCCGTATCGGTCTGCGGCGCGGTCGCCGTGTCTGCGACGGTTTGCAAGGTATTCTCCGATTCGGGCGGCTCATCTGATCCGGACAGCTTATCCGATTCGGGGCTTCGGCATGGCTCGGGAATGCCGAGATAGTAGCGGTTTGCCTGCTCGGGTGACAGCGGTGTGTTCTCGTCGAGCATGCCGGGATGCAGCGAGGTCACCGAAAGCTTTGCGGGCAGACGCGCGGCAAAGGCTCGCGGATAGCTGAAAAAATATGCGTCTGTGCAGCCCCCTGCCTCGTTCGGCTGTGTGAATATCTCGGATGTGTATATCACACAGTCGCCGGCGGCGGAGACGGTATCATTACAGGAGCGGCTGATGTCTGTTTCGGAGGATGCCGTCCGAGCATCCTCTGCCGCATTATCCGATAGCGCACTATCATTCGGTGCACTGTCTGCAGTCTGTGCGGCGGCTGCGGATGTGAGCATGCCGTCTGTCAACCGCGAGCGCGCGATTATCGGCACACCGTGCTCCTCGCGGTAGCTGAGCAGCTCTGCCGCCGCGCTCTCGCTTTCCGCAAGCAGTGCCGAACTGCCGGAGGCTAAAACCTCGTTATAGTCCGGCTCCTCTTCGGCGGGTGCGCCTATCGGGAGCATTGCGGAGAGCATCCACTTCATATAGCTTGCACAGTCGAAATGAGTATACTCGGACGGATACCGTGCCTCCTCGCGGGCTGCCTTGAGCAGACGCTCCGGTTCCTTTGTCGCGGCGGTGACATACAGCCTCTCACGGGCGCGCGTCAGCGCTACATACAGTATTCTCAGCTCCTCGTCATACATTTCGGTGCTGCTTTTATCCGCTGCGGAGTCGAACATCGGCGTGGTATAGCGGACAAAGCCGCTCTTGTCTTTAAGCCGCGTTACAGCGCCGAGCTGCTTATCAATCAGCAGAATATCGTTTGTATCAAGACGGCCCATGGCATCTATTGCTCTCGCGCATCCGCAGACGAAGCACACGGGAAATTCAAGTCCCTTTGATTTGTGCATCGTCATTATTCGAACGGCGTTCTCGTCCCTGTCTCCGTCGTCGAAGGTAAAACCGTCGTCTGTTTTGCACAGCTCGTCTATCGAACGCAGAAGCTGTGACAGTCGCTTTGAAGCCGCCGGCTTCGCGCTGCCGTGCATATTCATACAGCCGCATGAGATCGCGGCGCATCACCTCATGGGAAAAGCCGTCTGCGGGGTTTCCGCAGCTGAGCAGAGGTGTGTCTGAAAAGAGCTGCCAAATCAGACGATCGGAGGGGGTGGACGGTGCGAGACTGCGCAGCGCGTCAAGCCGCGAGAAAATGACGATACCTTGGCATCGTCCGTCTTTTCGGCATAGGCGCAGAGCGAGGCATACATACTTCCGGTCGGGCGCATGCGCGCATTCTCCGCTTCTTCGCCCGGAATTATACCGCGTCTTATCCGTGTCAGCTCTTCGGGGGAAAAGCCGCCTATCGGGCTGAGCAGGACCGAGGTGAGCGGAATACTGCGGCGCGGATTGTCTATCGTGCGCAGCAGTGCGAGCGCGAGCAGAATGTGAGGGCGCGAGAAAAACGGAACCGCACGCTCGGCAGCGAGCGGTACGCCGTGACGGCGAAATGCGCGGACAAAGCTCTCCTTGCCGGACGAGGTGCGCGTAAGGATGCGTATATCGGACGGCGAATACATTCCGCTGCGGATAAGCCGCGCCGACTCGGCGGCAACGTATTCCGCCTCCGCATCGGCTGCGGATACCTCGGGCGCCGATGTCTCGTCGATGCTGTTATTATCTCTGCCAGCCGAGCTGCCGCTTTTGTCGGCAATGCTGTTTTTACCATCCCCCGCGCTGTCGGTGCCGCCGCTTACATCTGCGCCTTGCGCAGCGTCCTCAGAGCCGTCGTCGGCATCGAAGGTCGGCTCAGGCGCTATAAGTACTATGCGTGTTCTTGCCTCCGGACGTGTGCGCTTCTCCTCGACCTTTGAACAGACAAGCTCATCATCCTCTGTATAGCTGAGCGCACTTCCGCACAGAGGTGTCATTATACGGCGAAAAACGTCGTTTACAAAGCCGGTCACCGAGCGGTCGCAGCGAAAGTTGTTCGAGAGAAAGACTGTCCTGCCGTCCTCTCCCGCGTCCTCGGGATGCGATAGCTTTGCAAAGCGGCTGCGGTAGTCCGAAAAGATATCGGGCTCGGCACCGCGAAAACGGTAGATGGACTGCTTTATATCGCCTACCATGAAGCGATTGCCGTGCGCGAGCGCTGAAAATATCGCATCCTGCACCGGGTTGATGTCCTGATACTGTCTATGTAAATTTCGTCATAATCCGACGCTATTCGCTCTGCGAGCGCGGTGGGATTGCCGTCATGCGTGAGCAGATCGAGCGTTAGATTTTCAGCGTCGGCGTAGTCGATGATGCCGCGCCTGCGTTTCTCGGCGGAGAATTCTTCTCCGAAACCGGATATCATCATAGAGCGCACGCATGATATGCGCCGATTCGCTCATGGATGCGGATATCGCGGCGGGTGATGGCGCAAGCAGGGCACCGAGCTCCTTTCGATAGTCGGAAAATCCCGCACGGATGCTCTGCACGCGTCCGGAGGTCGGGCGAGGAAGTACTGTTTCTGCCTATTCTGACAGGGGTGTATGCGGCGAAAAAAGCTCGGCAGTCTCGGCATAGCCCGGTCTGTGCTGCGATACGCAGTCCGTCCATCAGCTCGAGATCGGCAGTGAGCGAGCTCTCGAATTTTTTTGTCATATCCTCGTCGGCGCGGACAAGTGAAAGTGCGTGCTCGTATTCTGCGCGGTAATAATCGAGCGAGGAGAGTATGCGGCGGCGGTCCGCTTCGCCCCACGGGGTGGAAAAATAGTCCTCACGGCAGGCGTGCTCCAACCGCTCGGCGGAGCTGAGAAATATCCGCTCGCGTCCGATGAACTTCTGAACCTTATTGTAAAAGCCGTAAAGCCGCGCGGCGAGACCGTCGTCCCGATCGCTGACAAGCAGGTCGCACAGCCGCAGAAAATCATCCTGCGCGGTATCGGTGTCATCTGCCGAAGCGTCGATGATCGTACGGTCGGGCGCAGGTGCGCCATCCCGTCCGAGCCTGATGCATCGGCAGCGTTTTCTGCCGATGTATTTGCCGTATCTGTCGATACGCGGTCGGTCAATGAGCTCTCGCTCTGCGAGCCGATGTCATTTCGCGGAGGATTTTGCGCGCTCTCGTAGCGGCGGTCGATAACACGGTCCATGACGGAGAGGGCGAGCGGTACTATCTCGCTGTCGTCCGCGATGCGCACTCCCGGACCTACGCCGAGCGCGGAAAAATTCTCCTTTATAACGCGGTAGCAGAAGCTGTCTATGGTGCAGATAACCGCAGTCGGCAGCTTTTTCTTCTGCCGCGCGAGCGCACGATTAGAGGGATCTGCCTCGCATGCGCGGGTAATGACCTTGGCTATCTTTTCTCTCAGCTCGGTTGCAGCCGCCTTAGTGAAGGTCACTATCATCATGCGTGATATATCGGCGGGATCCTCCGGGTCGCAGAGTCGTCGAATCAGCCGCTCGGTGAGAACGGCGGTCTTACCCGAGCCTGCCGCAGCCGAGACAAGCAGGTCACAGCCCTTGGCTTCTATCGCGCACAGCTGCGCTTCTGTCCATTTTACGCTCACTGCTTGTCCTCCTCTCTCATACTCTGCTTTGATGTTTCGTTTGTTGCGCCGCTGTTTTTGATTGCCGGCGATCCGTTTTACTATTATCGGGTGTGTGCGGCGGCGTCGGACGGCGCAGCAAAGGCTCGCTGCTTCTGCAGACCTGACGCATGGCGCAGTAGTCGCAGGCGGTTCTTTTAAAGTCAAAACGCATCGGACTTGCGTCTATGTGCCCGGAGCGTATGCCGGCTGTTATCCCGCGCACTGCCTCTGTCGCCTCGTCGCATTTTTGCGCTATCTCGTCTGCTGTCAGCAGTGCACCCGAGCGGCTTGTGAGACTTCCGTCCCGCTTAACATTTGCGGGGATAAAGTGTCCGTTGCCGGTGTCGTCAAGCGCGGAGGCTGTTTCGGGATCATCGAGCATTATTCCGCGTCGGCGAATCGCTCCCCGCGCAGTGTCGAGACCGATGTCGGCATCGCTCGGCAAACCGCTCGCGCTCTCGCTCGGTGTACGCACCTCGGTATAGAATGCCGCTGCGGGACGAATTTTTGTTATCGGTGCTTCTGCGCTATGATCAATAATCGCATTTTTGTGATATCTGCGCAGCTTACCGCGCTATCGGATGTAATATTATCCGTATCAGCGGGGGCGATATCGCTGCAGTCGCGGTCTGAACTGCCGTTTTCTGCGTATGCACTCGAGTTGACACTTGTCTTGTATCCGCCGTGTGCGGCATAGCCTTCGCCGAGCAGACGTACTATTCTTCTGTCATCGCGACAGAGCGCAAGCAGGTATATCAGCAGCTGCATGCCCTTGCCGGTGGAGGGCGAATCGGCGAGATCCGGAACTGTTCCGGTCTTATAGTCGGTGACCTTGACGAGCAGCTCGTCCCCCTGTCTGCATAGGTCGACGCGGTCGATCCTGCCGCCGAGCCGAGCCGTCATGCCGTCCGCCTCAATCTCGACCGGAGGTATCTCCTCGTGCAAGCCGAAAGGAAGCTCAAAGAACGACGGCTTAAAGCTGCTGTGTCGCAGCTCATCCGCCATATCGGATACGAGCAGCCGTGCTGTACGCTTTAGGCGGCGGAATAGGCTCTGCTGTCTTGCATCCGGTTTTGCGCCGCGCAGTATCTCGTTTTCGTATCGCTCGCTTTCCTCGTCGACGAAGTGCGAGTATTCGCCTGCCTCGGTCTCCTCGGCGGGCAGATTTCCCGCGCTCAGCTCCGAGACGAAGCGCTCGAGCATATCGTGTATGTAGTTTCCGACATCCGAGGCGCGGAAGGTCGCACCGCCGCCCTCGCTCAGTCCGAGCACATATTTGCCGAAATATGAAAATGCGCAGGCGGAGTAAGTCTCTATCATAGAGTTGCTCATACCGATAGTGTCGCCGTATATAGCGTCCGCAATGGCTCTGCCGAGCGCTGCGCGTGATACCGAGATAGGCATTTCGCGTCCGGCGAGCCGTGCTGCAAACTCCGGTATGGCGGAGAGCGCCGTGCCGCATGCATTCATAGCAGCCGCGCCGTCGTCGCCGAGAGCCCAGTCAAGTGCCGAGGCGGCGCTGAAAACACGCAGCGAGGGCGGCAGAGCAGAAAATTGTACCGGCTCGGTATCGGCGAGCATAGATAGTACGGTGCTCCATCCTTCCGACGGAGAACATGCGGATGCATCGGCCGATGAGGGTGTGACGGGTCAGCACGAGCCGTCTGCTCGGTGCCGAGAGCGCCATATAAAAATACAGAAACTCGTCCGACAGCGCGGCAGCAGGAGCTCTGCCAATTTCGATGCCCAGCTCGCCGAGCCGCTCGCGGTCGCGGTCGCTGAGAAGTCCCGTCTCCGCCGGCACTGACGGAAATTCACCGTCGCAGCAGCCGAGGAGCATCGCGAGCCTGCAGCCCTCCGGACGGTAGAGATCGGCGCTGCCGATAGTTACTTCGTCGACGCAGGTCGGTATCCTGCCTATCGTAACTCCCGCGAGCGAGAGACGGATGAGCTTTGACATTGTGTCCGCCGTGGCTGTCAGCTCTCCGGCGATAGCCGACAGAGTATCGAGCGCGTCTGTTATCGCATTCCACAGCCGCACCGGCTCATCCTCCCCGGATGTCGAAATGTACTCCGGCAGCCCGAGCTCAAGCAGATACGCATATATCGCGCGGCAGTATTCCGAGACCCCTGCTGCTGCCGAGGTCGAGCAGCATAAGCGGAGGCACGAGCCTTGCTCTGGCATCGTTTGCGGTTCGGAGTATCTCCTCGTCGTCCTTACCGAGCGAGCTGCTGTAACCGCTCGGGTTCATATTCCATTCGTACTCGTCGTACCACCGTCTGCCGCGTATGTGCCATGCAGAGGCGTATATTTCGAGCGTGTCGCACTGCTCGGCTGTCAGAGGCGTAAGCCCGGTCTTGAGTATCTCTATAACATCCTCTGTCTGCCATCCGTGTCCGACCGCCTCGAGCGAGCTTGTTATGAGACGGACTGCCGGATCCCAACGGCGTCGCTCCTGCGGCTGATAAAGCAGGGAATACCGTGACGCGAAAAAACAGCATCGGCTATCCTCCCAGTCAGAGGTGCGGCGAACGATGACCGAGCAGTCCGAAAATCGCCCGCCGGAGCGGACATGGGCAAGAATTTCGCCTGCGGCTGCTTCCGCCTCCTCGTAGCGGTCTCGGCAGATATAGAATTCCACTCTGCCGTCACCGCGAAGCGTCTTGTGCTCACCCGAGCAGAGCAGAGCCGTCAGGTCGCGCAGAACGGGTGCACGGGTGCTGTCGGTGCCGCTCAGCGTTTCTATGCCGACCTTCACATCGCTCGGTATCATACGGCGAAGCTGCCGCTCTGTGCCTGTTGATGAATCGTGGAAGAGCTGTAATCACCGGATGCCTGAAGCGCGATGGTCAGGTTGTCCGCCGTTTTCATCATGCGTCCGATAACGCGAAGCTCGTCGGGAGTAAAGCCGTAAAACGAATCGAGGAAAACATCCTTCCCGACAAAAAAATCGTGCTCCTCGAGCAGCTCCGCGAGGCGTGTAATGTCCTCCCTTTTGGGATCGTCATAATCGGCGGACAGCAGTGCTCCGTAGGCAGCCGAGATGAGCGACAGATCGGACAGCTTGTCGGCGAGAGCTCCCTCACCGAGCTGCTCCGACGCGCGCTCGAGAACTGTCGGCGTGATACCGCAGCTGCGCAGCTCGTCGAGCTGTGCGCACATGGCGCTGACCGTGCTGATATCCGAGAGAGATATCCCGCGAAAATACTTCAGTTTATCGCAGAGCTGACCGAGCACGCGCCATGTAATGACCGCCTTTCCGCCCTGACCTATGTAATGATATGACAGCCCGCCGTATTCACGGAAAACGCGGTTTGCCAGACGACGGAACGACACTATTTCAAGATCGACGGTCGGTATCCCGTGCTCGGCACAGTAGACAGACAACCGCCGCTCCGCGCTGACAGCCGTCTGCTCGGGGACAATAAGAAAGACGGTCCTGCCCGCCGCGAGGCTCTCGCCGATGAGAGTATATATTCTGCTGCTTTTTCCGCTGCCCGCGATGCCTCTTATTTCGGTTATCATGGCGATTCCTTTCTGACAGTGATTATTCGTATATATGTATACTAAGCGGTACATATTCCGCGCGTCGATGTAATGTGTTCCGTATCAAGACCTTATTCGATATGCACCCGGCATGCAGTTTGCCGCCGATTGAAATGCAGCATTGCCTGCAAAGCCGCATTGGTGCCGACGATATGCGATATAAGTGTCGGGTCTGCGCTCTGTGAAGCCGCAGGGTGTCATAGCGATGTTTTTTATCTTTCGATTATTAATTTATCAATCGAGTCGGAATTTTTTTATAGGCTTGACCGCCGTGCCGTCGTCGGTCTGCACTATTTCTCCGAGCGAGAAAAAGCCGCGCTCATCGCAGAGCCGCAGCCTTGCTCCGACAGTGTCGGAAAATGACCTATCTGCACCGAGCTTTTTTGCGAGAACGGTGCAGCCGCTGCGAAGAAGCCGCGCGTAAAATTCATTCGGCGTGAGCGTCGGCAGGTCAGCAAACAGCGACTCGGTCGGTCGCAGCAGCGACAGCCGCTCCTCTTCGGTCATGCTCTCAAGCTGCGTCAGCGTTACGCAATCCTTCTCCGAGAAGCCGGAGTTTTCGACTCTCCGCAGCGAAGCCATACAGCCGCCGCAGCCGAGATAACTGCCTATATCCGCGCACAGCGTGCGGATGTAGGTGCCGCCTGAGCAGCTGACATCGAGCAGCAGCTCGTCCGGTCGTCCGGTGCGGCTGATATCGAGCGAAAACACGGTAATATCTCTCGGCTCGCGCTCAACCGTTATCCCCTGACGTGCGAGATCGAGCAGCTTCTGCCCTCCGACCTTTATTGCGCTGTACATGGGCGGTATCTGCTTCTGCTCGCCTGTGAAGTGCCGAATGATATCGGGTATATCAGGCTCTGACGGTATATCGTGCTGCGCCGTTACGCTGCCGCAGATGTCCTCGGTATCGGTCTCGATTCCGAGCCGCAGGGTGGCTATATAGCGCTTTCGGTCATGAAGAATATACTCCGCCGCCTTTGCGCTGCGCCCTACAAGAATTATCAGCACTCCGCTCGCCATCGGGTCAAGTGTTCCGGTATGACCGACGCGCGCGGTCGAATACAGCCGCCGCACGGCAAAAACAGCGTCATGACTCGTCATTCCGCTGTCCTTGATAAGCGGCAGAACGCCGCAGGCGGTATCACCTATGTAGCGATTCTGCTTTTGCCATATATAATATTATCTCCTATTGAATGTACTTTTTTCGGTACACGCTGCGCGTGCTGCTCGGGATGCCGGCGGATGAAAAATCATCGAACTCCCGACATACCGCCGAATCGCGGCTTATTTCCCGAAGTCGAAAAGCTCGAGAGCAGCGGAGATCACCTCATCGCGCAGCGCCGCATAGCTTTCTGCGTCGATAGCCGCGCCCGCCGCGCGGTCGTGTCCGCCGCCGCCGAATTGAGCGCAGAGCTTGTTTGCCGCGATACCGCGTCCGCTGCGTGTAGACATGCGGTAGTGTCCCGCGCGCTCTTCCTTGACAACTATTTCCGAGCTTCACTCCGTCTATCATTATCGGTATGGAATTCAGCGAGTCGGTGTCGGCATATGTAAACTCTCCACGTTCAAAAATCGGCGGCGCTGACATGTGTTATCGCTATCCTGCCGTCTGCGAAATACTCGAGGTTGTTCAGAGCCACGCGCTGCGCAGCCATCTCAGCCTGCGTGCGCGAGTTGTACAGATGCTCCGCAATTTCGCTGTGGTCGATCCCGAGTCTCATCATGCCGTAGACGCGCATGATCGTGTCGGGTGTTACCGAATCAAAGCGGAAGGAGCCGGAGTCGGATGATACGGCAGCATAAAGTGCGCTCGCGGTCTCAATGTCGAGTGCGCCGAGCTGTACGGCGAGGTCGTAGATTATTTCGCCGCAGGCACTTGCACCGCGATAAATAAGCGACTGCGGAGCAAAATCTCCGCCTATCGCGTGGTGATCTATTTTCAGATCGACCTTGCCATTTAGCTGCTCTGCCATTCCGGTAAGCTCGATAGAGGCTACGTCTACCGTTACGGTAAAGCTTGATGAGAAGCTCGCCGGCAGCCGCTCGGGGCGCAGTGCGCCCGCATCGGTATCTACTCTGTCTGACGGGCGATATCCGAGCAGAAAGCGCAGATGATGCGGCAGCACATCGGCGCATATGAGGTATGCGGTCTTTCCGATTGAGGTGAGCATTCGTTCGAGCGCAACACCGCAGCCGACCGCGTCGCCGTCGGGATGTGCATGACAGACTATCAGGATATCATCCTTTTTCGCGGAGCAGCTCCGCAGTCTCGGCGATCGTCATTTCACGTACTGTCATAGCGATTCACCGCCGTCGTGCCCGTCCTCGGATTCGGTAACGAAGCCGCCTATATCGGAAGCGTCGGTCTCCGCGGCGCTATTGTTTTCCTCTGTCAGGGCTGCGGGACGGGAGGCGAGCTCCTCGCTTATCTTATTAAGAATCCCCGCTATATGCGCGCCCTGCTCGACCGAGGTATCGAGGACAAAGGTAAGCTCGGGTGTATTTCGCATATTTAGACGCTTTGCCAGCTGCCCGCGGATAAAGCCGGAGGCGCTGCGCAGTCCGCGCGCGACCTCCTTTGCATCGTCTCCGGTGAGCAGAGTGGAGTAGTATATCTTGCAGAATTTCAGGTCTGCCGAGCAGTCGGCACCGGTTATACATATCATTGCGTCGCTCACGCGCGGATCCTTTACGTCGCGAACGATGGAGGTCATTTCACGGGTGATCTCTCCGTTGATACGTCCCTGTCTGTATCTTGCCATTTTATTATCCTTTCGTATTATATTCCTCATTATATTCTTCAATATTATATTCTACCAAAAAAACGTCAAAATTCAATACATCGGCGGAAAATTAACGAAAAAAGATTTCCGCACCCGTACCCGAATGCGGAAAAGGCGAAAAAACACTTGTGTTTTTTCATGTTGTAGTGTACAATTGAGCTTGACGGGTGCGCTGTTTGGACGCAGCAGTCGCTATGTCGGCAGGTTATGCCGCAGCAGCATGAAGAAATCATCCGGTATATCCGGTATATCTGAATATAAGATAATACCGACCGGAATAATGAAAAATATAAGAAAAAATGTCCGAACGACCGTCTGGAGGAAAAATATTATGAAAAAAACATTATGCGCGATCTCGCTTATGCTTTTGCCTTGCCGCTGCCGCTCCGTTGCTCTCCGGCTGCGGTGATGATGCGGGTACCGGAACGGTCATAACCACGAGTCCGCTGCCTGATTCAAAGCTTGAATCGAGCGAGGAGAGCGGCGACTATACCTTTGCGCTTTATAAGGACTATGCCGAGATAACAGAGTATCGTGGCAGCGATCCTGCGCCGACCGTGCCCGATGTATACGGCTCTCTGCCGGTCATGAGCATCGGCGAGCATGCCTTTGTCGGCGCGGGAAAAACGCTTGCCTCTGTCAGTCTGCCGGAGTCGGTAGTGATTATCGGCACGCGCGCCTTCGAGGGCTGCTTATAATCTTACCTCGATAGATATGCCGAGCGTTACGACGATCGGTATGTATGCATTTTCCGGCACAGGACTCACCGAGATATCCTTTCCGTCATGTCTCTCCGTTATCGGCAGATATGCGTTCTCGGGCTCGGCTCTTATCTCGCTTTCGCTGCCGAAAACGGTCGAGAAGATAGGCGACTATGCCTTTGAGGGCTGCACATCGCTCGTTTCCGTCAAGGTCGAGGATGGAATAACCTCGATTCCGGTGCGTGTGTTTTCCGGATGCACGGCGCTTACCGACCTTTCGCTTCCGAGCAGTCTGAAAAAGATAGACGAATATGCCTTTTGCTTACTGTACCTCGCTAAAGGAGGTACACATAGGCGGAGCAGTCGAGCTTGCGGAGGGCGCTTTCTATGCTTGTTCTGCCGAGCTTACGCTCTTCGCACCGTCCGGCAGCGGAGCAGAGAAGTATTCCGCTCGCTACGGCATCAAGTTTTCCGCCGATTAAGGCGGAGCAACGGCACGCCGACCGCTTGACCCTCACACTGTCGTCGGCAGTCCGTAATAGCGTCTTATCCCCTCGTATATCCCGCGGGCGAACAGCTCGGGCTCATCCCTCATGAGCGCCGCGTCGCCCGCGTTTGTTATGAATCCGAGCTCGACGAGCACTGCGGGCATTGTTGTTTTTCGCAGCACGTATAAACCGGGGCGCGCGTTTGTGCCGCGGTTCTGCAGTCCGGTCGCGAGCGACAGCTCTGTCAGAATATCCTCGGAGAGGGTATAGGCGGCTGAGGGTATCTTATAGACAAGTCCCTCGTTCCCGCTCGCGCTCGATATCGTGCTTGCGTTCGCGTGCAGCGAGATGAATATATCCGCGCCCCAGCTGTTCGCCGCATCTGTCCGCGCTCTCAGGCTCTGTGCCGTTGTCTCGCCGAGAATTTCGGAAGGACTGTTGCGTGAGAGCCGCGCATCAAATTCCGGGTCGGAGTTCAGCAACTCGGCGAGCCGTATTCCTATCTCGTAAACGAGGTCCTGCTCGCGCAGACCGCTGCCCTCGGCACCGGCATTGGGGTTGGTCGGGTTATGTCCTTGATCTATGAATACCTTTATCATAAAATGCTCCTTTTCTGCATTATTTGTTCAAAATTGCGAATATTATGCATATATATGCGCGATATCCGCACGGTAGATGTATAATAATTCCTGACGGTTGGCAGTCTATTATATGCACGAGCGTATCGGTTTTTTGTGCATAACTGCTATTTGAAATAGGCAAAAACAGATAGAATATGTCTGATATATCAATTGATTTTTGCCGCAAAAAGCTGTATAATCATACACATCAAAGCGAGATATCGTGTATAAACATTCAATTTATGCCTAAAAATCCATATAGTGATGCTTAAACACGTTACCGAAAAACAAGAAAAAATGTTTTAAGAGAGGCGTATTATCATGAAGAATTTTATGAAAAAGACCGCGTTTGCGGCACTTGCAGCGCTTATGGCACTTTCTGCCGTATCCTGCGGAAAGACCGCAGGCGGAGACGGTGCAGAGACCACTGCCGCACAGAGCGGTGCTGCAAAGGCTGAGCCTATCGTTGTTCAGACCAATGCTTATTTTGCTCCGTTTGAGTATTTTGAGGGCAACGACATTGTCGGTGTCGATATTGACATCATGAACAAGGTCGCTGAAAAGATGAACACTACCGTAGAGTTCCAGAATGTTGATTTCAGCGTCATCGTCGATAACGTAAGCGCAGGCAAGCTCTGCGACTGCGGCGCTGCGGGCATCACCATCACCGAGCCGAGAAAGCAGCAGGTAGACTTCTCCGTTCCTTACTATGAGAGCATCCAGTATGTCATCTATAAGGAAGGCACCGTCAACACCACAAAGGCTGAGGACGGCACGGAGTACATTCTCTGGAACGACCTTTGCAGGCAAGAAGATAGGCGTTCAGCAGGATACCACCGGTGATATCTTTGTCAGCGACGAGGTAGATGGCGGCGTGCTCGCAGATACGGGCAGCGAGAGAGTTAAGTATGATAACGCACAGCTTGCAGTCGATGCTATCGGCGCTAACCAGATCGACGCTGTCGTTGTTGATAAGCTTCCTGCAACCTACATCGTTTCCAAGAACAGCGACTATGTTGCACTCCCTCTTTACTACAAGGGTGAGGACGGCGCAGCCGATTCTGCAACATCCGAGCAGTACGCTATCTGCGTGACCAAGGGTAAGACCGAGCTGCTTGATAGCATCAACAGTGTTCTTAACGAAATGATCAACGATGTCGATGCAGACGGCGAGAACGCTATCGACAAGCTCGTTGCAAAGCACTTCAACGTAGGCTGATACAGCTCTAATACCTACATGCGAAAAAAGGCGCTTCTGCGTCTTTTTTTTCGCGTATATAAGGCGGATGCGATTCGGCTAAGATCGCGCCGGACCGAAAACGGAAGGAAAACCAAAAATGGTTCAGTTAGTAAAAATCTCGTAAAGATATTCACGAGCGGAAAAGTTCATGAGTATCTTTACGAGCGGTCTCCTTATGACCGTCGAAATGTCGCTCGGCGCCGCCGTGCTCGGACTCGTGCTCGGTACGGTCGTGGCTCTTGTCAACCTGTCGAAGTCGAAGAGTCCGCTTATGGTACTGCCGCGCGTGCTTTGCAAGATATACATAACCGTTATCCGCGGTACGCCTATGGCGCTTCAGCTCTTTATAATGGCGTTTGTCATCATCACAGTCCGCGGCTTTCCGCAGGTGCTTGTTGCGATATTCTCCTTCGGTATCAACTCCGGCGCATACGTCGCCGAGAATATCCGTGCGGGCATTATGTCGGTAGATATCGGTCAGACAGAGGCGGGTCTGTCGCTCGGACTTTCGCGCAGGACGACGATGGCGCGCATCGTTATCCCGCAGGCGATAAAAAATGTTATTCCCGCCATATGCAATGAGCTTATCGCATTGATAAAGGAAACCTCCATTGTTTCCATGATAGGAATGCAGGATCTTACCGCGGCTGCGAAAAATGTCGGCGCGGGCAACAACCTTGCCAATTATCTTGCACCGATGCTCGTTGCTTCGGCATTCTATCTGATAATAGTTTATGTGATCGCTTTCGTTATAAAGCAGCTTGAAAAGAGGTTGAGAGCCAGTGATAAGCGTTAAGAATGTATATAAGAGCTTTGGACAGGTTGAGGTGCTTAAGGGCGTTTCGCTCGATATCGAGCGCGGCGAAAAGGTCGCCGTTATCGGTCCCTCCGGCTCAGGTAAGAGCACAATGCTGCGCTGTCTGAATCTGCTCGAGACCCCTACAAAGGGCGAAATTTGGTTTGACGGAAAGCTGACAAACGATGTTGACCCCTCCCTGCATCCCGAGATGCAGGGACTCGGCGGCTCCGCACTGCGCCGCGCAGAGCGTGATTTTATTGCAAATAACGGCATTCCCACAGATATGCTGCGCCGTCGTATGGGCATGGTCTTTCAGCATTTTAATCTGTTCAACAATCCCTGACGATAATGCAGAATATCACCCTCGCGCCGACCCGTCTCGGACTCGGAACGGCGGAGGAGATAAACGCGAGTGCGGAAAAGTATCTTGCACGCGTCGGTCTGCTCGATAAGCGCGACGTATATCCGTCCACTCTGTCAGGCGGACAGAAGCAGCGTATCGCAATAGTACGCGCACTCGCAATGAATCCCGATGTTATGCTCTTTGACGAGCCGACCTCGGCGCTCGACCCCGAAATGGTCGGAGAGGTGCTTGACGTTATCAAGGAGCTTGCCGATACCGGAATGACCATGATAATCGTTACGCACGAGATGGGCTTTGCACGCGAGGTAGGCACGCGCGTGCTGTTTATGGACGAAGGCAGGGTAATGGAGGACGCGGCACCCGCCGATTTCTTCGACCATCCGAAAAACACCGAGAGCACAGGAGTTTCTCTCTAAGGTGCTCTGATACAGATAGCTGTAGATGACCGCCGCAAAAGTCATCTGCAAAGGACAAAAAGGATAGCTGCAATGGAACTTAAATATAAGCTCGCCGCCTCCGATATGGACGGCACTCTGCTCGACGACGGCTGCAATATATCGGATGAGAATCTTGCTGCAATAAGAGCTGCCGAGGCGGCGGGGATGATCTTTACGATATCGACGGGCAGGGCGCTCTGTGCGCTTGAGCGTTATCTGGCGGTTCTCGATATCACTGCGCCGATAATAACATACAACGGTGCTATGATAGTCCGCCCCGACGGGCAGATACTGTACAGCCGCAGCATGAGCGAGAGTGCCGCACTGCGCGTATGGCGTGACGGTGTTCGCGCCGATACGACCATGATACTCTGGTCGCAGAACCGTCTGTATTCAAACAAGGACAATGATATCGTTCGCCGCTATCGTATGATGAGTCCCGCACCGTATCGGCTGATAGGCGACGGCACGGGCATTATTGAAACGCTTGCGCGCGAGGGTGTCACAAAGATACTTACTGCGATACGCCCGAGCGTATAGAGGATCTGCGGCTCGCGAAGTCGGACTGCGCCGATTACGGCGTAACCTGCTTCAAGAGCAAGCCCGAATATCTCGAAAATGTTGATAGCGGCGTTTCAAAAGGCGCGGCTCTTGCGCGTCTTTGTGAGCTGCTCGATATCCCCGTATCCGCGTCGGTCGCATTCGGTGATGAGGCAAACGATATAGAGATGCTGCGCACCGCCGGACTGGGTGTGGCTATGGGCAATGCGACCGATACGGTCAAGTCGATAGCCGATACGGTTACTCTGACAAACGAGCAGAACGGCGTCGGCGCTATGCTGCGCTATCTTGTCGGTATCGGCCCCGCGCCGTGCATGACTTTTTATCCGAATAGATCTAAGAGATAAAGGTAAACATAATATAAATCACCGCAACCGACGGCGTTTCATCGGTTGCGGTGATCGTTTTCTTTTTTGCTGACTATAAGTCTTTCTTTTGATTCGGCTTTAGGTCCGTCATTAAGTACGGTTTTAAGTCCGACTTTAAGTTTATCTTTAGGGCAGGTTATAAGTCCGACATTAGTCTGACTTTAGATCTGTCTTTAGGTTTGACCGACTGCCTCATTCCTCGGTCTGCTCGGATTTTTGTACAAGTGCGAGCGTATCAAGCGTCTTGGCGCGTGTTGAGGTTATCAGCTCCGGCATGATACGTTCAATAGCGAGCAGATTGTAATCGCGGTTTCCCGCGGGGAGCTTTTGAGACTACATCCTCAAGCAGCTCGCCGAGCTGCGCGTCCGAAAATGATTTTGTAAGGCGGCAGAACAGCTCACAGTCCTCCTGCGTAAGAATAAGCTCCTTTGTACTCTTCTTAAGATACGCGCATATCGTAGCCGATACGAGCGTCGGGATGTAAATGTTCCGGCAAAAGCGCCCGTCCTCCTCGGCTCTCTGTTCATACAGCTGCTTTCCGAAGCGGCGCATTACTGCGGTGCCTACATCCTTGCAGAAGCGGTTCTCGTCCGCGAGCTGACGCAGATAGCGCCGTATGTACTTTATGCCGCCGGAAAGCCCGAACGATACCGCAAGCGGGTAGCAGGGCTCGTTCGGCGCCGCCGCCGGCATAAATTCGCGGTCGTAGCCGAGGACCATTGCGTGACAGCTGCGGAGCGCATCGCGCATAACGGTAGCCTTGACCGGCGGCACCAGCTTTTTTGCCTTTGCGTGCAGCGAGAGCGCCTCGCATTGAAGCACGCGCAGCGCCGCCATTCCGCCGCGTCGCATCTCGCGGACATTTTCATCCTTTACCCCTTTCAGCTGCCTCATGGCAAGGGCGGAATCGGAGAGCGAAATGAGGTAGGTGTCTATTGTGAAGATAAGCGATTGCATAAGCTCTGCTGCGGCAGCGCCGAATTCAAGCTCATCGGTGATTCCCTCGCGCTCGAGATATTCTGCGAGCAGCTCGGTAAGCACCGTGAGTAGGGCAGAGGACATTTTTTCGGCATCACTGTGCTTCAGCGCGCCGATACCGTATACCCTCTGCGAGCAGCGTACGGGTATAGTCGTTATATCTGATGTTCGTAATATCGGGAGCCTTTTGCTCCCCGAGATGGGCAGGTGTGCTCTTTTTTTCCGACATAATAATCTCACATTCGTTTCTGCTTCATTTCTGCGCCCGCAGGCAGCGGACGCGATGATTTGCTTATGCGGTCCGAGATGTATGCTCGTAACAGCTTTGCATATCGGAATACTACGCTCCGGGGCATTGCCTCGAAAAAACAGTTAATTCAAGTGAATTTTCTATTGACAAATGCGGTGATTTGTGATATACTCCAAACTGCAAAAGTAAATTGGGCATCTTGTATGCTCTGACAACATATACTGATTTATTGTAGCATATTTTCGTTAATTTGTCAAGAGAGTGTCGAGATTTCGCGTGCCAAATGTCGAAAATGTTATTTCTAATGTCGAATTTGTTACGCGATAGCGTTATCGATGCTCTGTTTTCACAAATTTATGTTAATATGCACACATTTATCGGTCATGCGGACATGTCGATTTTCGGAAAGCGTAACAGAGAGCGGCGGATGCTGGAATCGCCGTACGCGGAGACTGTCGGTACCACCGCGTGCCGCTGAGGCGGATATTACAAACCGAATAGCTGCCGCGCGGCTGCGCGCAGTGTCTTAAACGAGTGAAAAGCTCGGGTGGAACCGTGCGGGTCGCTGATGCATCCACACCCCGAACGACCGACGGTCGTCCGGGGTTTTTCGTTTTTCCGGGCAGAAAGAAACGGAAATATCAAAGCTCGAAAGGAATCAGAAAAGAATGAAGACCGCATATGAAGTATTAAAAGAATCCGACCGCATATCCCGCGAGGTGATCGCGGCTAAGGTCGACGGTGAGGTGCTTGACCTCTCGCGAGGTCGCGGACAGCGCAGACGTACAGCCTTTTTGACCTTTGATGACGCAGAGGGCAAGCGCGTTTTCTGGCATACCGCGTCGCACGTGCTTGCAGCCGCCGTAAAACGTCTGTACCCAGAGGCAAAGCTCACGATAGGACCGTCTATTGACAACGGCTTTTACTATGATATCGACTCCGATGTGCCGTTTACTCAGGAGACGCTGCCGCTCATCGAGCGCGAGATGCAGCGCATAGTCAAGGGAAACGCAAAGATGGAGCGATTTGTTCTGCCGCGCGATGAGGCAATAAAGCTGATGGATGAGGCAGGCGAGCCCTATAAGGGTGCTGCTGCTGATCGGCAGAGTGCCTGAGGGCGAGGATATCTCCTTCTACCGAATGGGCGATTTCGTTGACCTTTGCGCCGGACCGCACCTTTTCTCGACAGGAGCTATCAAGGCGTTGAAGCTCATTCAGTGCACAGGAGCTTACTGGGAGGGCGACTCCAAGAATAAGATGCTTCAGCGTATCTACGGTATAGCATTCCCGAAGAAGGACGAGCTTGCCGCATATACCGAGCGTATGGAGGAGGCTAAGAAGCGCGACCACCGCAAAGCTCGGACGCGAGCTTGACCTCTTTGATATCTACGAGGAGGGACCCGGCTTTCCGTTCTTCCTGCCTAAGGGAATGGTGCTGCGCAATATTCTCGAGGACTTTTGGCGCTCCGAGCACCGCAAGAACGGCTATCAGGAGATAAGAACTCCTATGATCCTGAATCAGGAGCTGTGGCACCGTTCGGGACACTGGGATCACTATAAGGACAATATGTACACCACTGTCATAGACGGCGAAGATTATGCGATCAAGCCGATGAACTGCCCCGGCGGAATGCTCGTATATAAGAGAAAGATCCATTCCTACCGCGATCTTCCGCAGCGTATGGCGGAGCTCGGACTCGTTCACCGTCATGAGCTGTCCGGCGCACTGCACGGTCTTATGCGTGTCCGCTGCTTCACTCAGGATGATGCGCATATCTTCATGACTCCCGATCAGATCGAGAGCGAGATCCTCGGCGTTATGCGCATGATAGACAGCTTCTACAACGTATTCGGCTTTAAGTACAGCCTCGGAGCTTTCTACCCGCCCCGAGGATTCCATGGGCTCCGACGAGCAGTGGGAGACCGCTACCGCAGCACTTCGCCGCGCGCTCGAGGAGAACGGTAAGCCCTACACCATCAACGAGGGCGACGGCGCATTCTACGGTCCTAAGATCGACTTTCACCTCGAGGATTCCATCGGCAGAACGTGGCAGTGCGGCACCATTCAGCTCGACTTCCAGATGCCCGAGCGCTTCGACCTGACATATGTCGGTCAGGACAACGAGCGTCACCGTCCGGTCATGATACACCGCGTTATCTTCGGCAGTATCGAGCGCTTTATCGCTATTCTTACCGAGCACTATGCAGGCGCGTTCCCGCTTTGGCTCAATCCTACTCAGATGAAGGTCATTTCGATAAACGAGCGCAATATCGACTGGTGCGAGGAGGTCGCTGCCAAGCTTGACGCGGCAGGCTTCCGTGTTGAGAGCGACCACCGCCCGAGAAGCTCGGCTTCAAGCTCCGTGAGGCAACAGCTCGCGAAGATTCCTTATATGATCGTTATCGGCGATAACGAGATGAACGAAAAGGTAATCTCGGTACGTTCGAGAAAGGACGGCGATCTCGGAACCATGAGCCTCGACGATTTCATCGCTCGCTGCGAGGAAGAGGTCAGACTCAAAAAGTAATCTGCAAAAAGCGGTCTGTAAATAGGGCACATGCGAATAAAATTGCTCCCCCGTCGAGCCTTATCAGGGCTTGCCGGGGGAGCTTTCCTTTGTCGGGGAGGTGTTAAGAATTTGCAGTTTCGTACACCGTGACGGTCTGCCCGAATAAAAAACTCCCGCTGTCGATCGTCGTCGGCTGCGGGAGAACTTATATTTGTTGTTAATCGTGCGTCATTTCGCACCCGCGCCTGCTCTGAAGAGTATGACCTCTTTTCACCGTCAGTCGTCGACCCACGAAAAATTATCAATTATGCTTTGTACATCCTCCATATGAGCATCGTAGTATGCGGGGATCGCCGTATATGTCAGCATATAGACGTTGCCGTTGCGTACGCATATCACGTGCATAAAGTGATACTCTGTCCCGGTGACGGTCGCGGTGTACGAATACTTGAGCGCCTCGGTCTCATCGAGCAGCAGGGACAGCCCGTCCTCGGTGGTTTCATCGTATTTTATATCTGTGAGCGTAGCTTCGAGATCGGATTTGTACTTATCCCAGTACTCGGATGCGTTGTAGACCCCGCCGCCTCCTGCGAGGTTCATGCCGATAAACGAAACATTCGAGCGGTCGCTGCCGCCGACATATGCGCTTGTTACTCCGGTCGACATATCGACCGTCCAGCTTTCGGGCACATAGAGACGGTATTCCGACCGGTCGTTTGAGGCAAGCTTCATTCCTGCCGGATACCAGCCCGAATCCTCCTTATCGCAGCCGGAGAGCGCGAGGAGAGACAGCGCCGAGACGGATATCGCCGCGAGCAGACATCCGATGCGTCTGAGAGTTTTTTTCATTATGTAAGCGCCGCCGAAGCGGCATCCTTTCGTAGTATGAGTATATTTTATACGATTTTCGTGAAAAAGAAAAGGTGTATTTTGTTAACAAGCGTGCAGAGCGGGGAAAAGCGGGATCTGCGCAGGCGATATTAACGAAATGAAAATGAATTGTCACTTGACTTTCATCCTTTCAAGGAGTATAATTCGGCATAGCAATTTACATTAGGAGAAAAATAATGAAAAAAACTATCGCACTTATCCTGATGCTCTCGACCATGCTGTCGCTTTTCGGTATCGGAATGCACACTGGCGCTGTATCGGAGAATGTGCTGAAATACACCCCTGTTATCGACGGCGTGATAGACGATGCGTATCTGTGGTCGTATCACATCGAGCATGAATGGGTCTCCTGCTGGGCGCTCGGCAAGTATGAAGCCGACAACGGCAAAGATTCCTATGAGTGGGATGTAAAGGCGACGAGCTATTTTCTGGGACGAGCGCACGATATACCTTTGCAATTAAGGTGGTCGACGACGATATAGGAATTATCGATGACTATCATTTTCAGCGTGCCATTAATGGGATCGCACAAATACAGTGGGGGACCCTATTATCAGGACGGTATAATGGCATACTTTGAGTACGACGGAATGCTTTTTGAGATCCAGGCGGACGGCGACGGAAAGATGGCGACGGTCTATGCCGAGAGCAATTTCGGACAAACGGTGTGGGCAAAATGGAATAGCTTTCCGGAATTTGAAAAGAACAAGGAGGAGGGTCTCTGGGCATTTCGGCGCACCGACGACGGATATGTGCTCGAGTTTGACATCCCCGTGTCAGAGACCCTGCGCGAGAAGATATTCTCGGGAGGCTGCCACTACGGGCTTGCCGTTGGAGATGCCACTGCAGACAGCGGTTATGCAAACGACTACGAGCTCTCGCTCGAGGGTATAATTGCCGAGGGCAACTGCCTTGAGGATCTTATATTCGTTTATGATATCATACCTCCGTATAACGATTGGAGCAAATACAGCCTCTGTTTTTCGGATACCGCAAGCTATGACCGCGGCGATGTAAATTCCGACGGCTGCGTAGACGCGCGCGATACCATACGGCTGATGAAGTATATAGCCGCCGGTGCGGACGAGCACAGCGGTATCGAGGTCAAAAATCCCGATATCAACTACGATGATAAGGTCGATGTGGTCGATCTCGTCCGACTGATGAAGCTGATCTCGAAGTATTGAGATATACCGTGCACCGCGCAGCTGCTGCCCGGCACGATCATGTGAATATTAAAAAAAGAAGCAGCAGATGCGTGCCGCTTTTTTTGACGAAAAAATCTTTTAGATATTGATATGCTGCCGAAAGGCGAGGAGTGCTTGTGCCTCGAAGGCAGAGCCGCTGCGGTTTACTCTTTCTTCTTGCTCTTGGTCGCTGCGTCGATTATTCTGACCGCCGCCGGGCTGAGAGAATGTTTGAGACAAGCTCAAAGAGGAAGTTGCCGCCCACGAGCACGAAAAGCATATATCTTACGATATCGCCGCCGAAGCTCGTTGCCGAAGCCCATCCGGCAAGAGTGTCGATGAAGAATATTGCGCAGCCGATGAGAAAGATTCCGGTGTTGACGATAGGGCAGACGACCGCGGCAATAATTACCGCAATATAGCGTCCTCTGCGCTCGAAGAGCTTGTATACCGCACCTGCCGCAGCGCCGCAGGCGATGCCCTTGACGAGCACAGTGCCGACCGTGCCGGGAATGCTGACCGCTAAAAGCTCGACGCATCGCCGCTGAGCAGCACGGTAATACCGAATACAAGACCGAGCCAAGCGCCGATCTGCCAACCGCACAGTGCCGCGCCGATAACTATCGGTATGAGCACGAGTGAGACAGAGAACGGTCCGATGTGGATAAACGCCCCGAGGAATTGCAGCACCGTCACAAGTGCGGTGAGTATCGCCGCGAGTGCGAGCTTCTGTGTACGTTGCTTGTCGTTTTGATTTTCCATGAAAAACTCCTTGCTGTCGTTCGCCTATCGGCGATACAACGCTTTTTTATTATATCAGCCCGCAGCGGTCGAATAATACCGCCGCGGGATAATACCGTATTTTTCGGTCTCAGCCGCACCGTGCCTGAGCTATGCCGATGCTTCCGTGACTGCTGTACAGCGATAGTCACCTTGTATCGTGAGCGGCTGTCATGCCTGCTGCATATTTTTTTTAAATATTTCGTTCAGACCGATGAGAACGAGATCGTCGTCCCGATGCATGGTGTGTCGGCAATGCAATGCCACCGTTCCGGCGAGACCGCCGGTTATGATGATGGGCAGCGCCTCGCCGATCTCGAAAAAGAAGCGATCTATCATGCCGTCGACCGCCGCAGCGGCACCGAAAACGGCACCGGAGCGCATGCTGTCTACCGTGTTTTTGCCGATAGCAGAGTCGGGCGCAGTCAGCGCGATATGCGGCAGCTGAGCCGTGCGGTCGGCGAGGGCGCTCAGACTTATCTCAGCCCCCGGGAGTAATCGCCACACCCTCAAATGTGCCGTTCTTGCCGAGGTGGATTATCTTGGTTGCCGTGCCCATATCGACGATGATGCACGGGCTGCCGTATTTTTTAGCCGCCGCGACCGATACGCAGATAAGATCCGCACCGACCGACGATGGATCGTCGCAGTGTATGTTGATACCGGTCTTGACACCGGGCCCTACCGAGAGCGCATCTATGCCGAATGCTATTTTCAGCGCCTCGCGTATCGTACCGGTCAGTTGCGGAACGACCGATGAGATAACGGCTGCCGTTAAGCTGTGCGTCTCCGTATCAGAGAGGCGCAGGATGCTGTCGAGCTTTGCGGCGTATTCGTGGCTTGTTTCCTTGATATTAGTTGCGAGCCGAACGACAAAGGCGAGCATATCGCCCTCAAAGCCGCCCACGGCGATAATTGTATTTCCAATATCTACGGTCAATATCATAAATGTAACCTCGTAAAAGCGTCGGCAATACCGCGCCGCGATATTTGTCGCTGTTCGGTATTGCCGCTTGATGTTTTGCTATATCGAGAGTATGCTCTTGGCTACGGTGAAGTAGATGAGCAGCGAGACCGCGTCTACGATGGTCGTGATGAACGGGCTCGCCATTACGGCGGGGTCAAAGCCGATCTTCTCGGCGAACATAGGCAGCGTACAGCCTATGAGCTTTGCTATAATTATTGTACAACAGAGAGTTATGCAGACAACGAGTGCGACCGGAACGGTAACTCGCCTTGCCCATTATAAGATTATCTACGAGCAATATCTTGACAAAGGTCGCGGCTGCGAGCGAGAAGCCGCAGAGAACGGAGACGCGCAGCTCCTTCCACATAACGCGTAAGATATCGCCGAACTCAACCTCACCGGTGGAGAGGGCACGAATGATGGTAACCGAAGCCTGACTTCCTGAGTTTCCGCCCGAGTCCATCAGCATCGGTATAAATGCGGTCAGTGTTACCTGAACGGCGAGTGCATCCTCAAAGGACGAGATTATCATACCGGTAAAGGTCGCTGATATCATCAGCAGCATCAGCCAGCCGATACGGCTGCGCCATATCTCGAATACGCCGGTTTTGAGGTAGGGCTTCTCGATGGGCGCCATAGCGTTCATCTTTGCGAAGTCCTCCTCCGCCTCTTCCTGAATGACGTCGATAGCATCGTCGACGGTAACGATACCGACCAGACGGTTTTCCTTATCGACTATCGGAACGGCAAGCAGGTCGTATTTTTTTCGATCAGCTTACCTACATCCTCCTTGTCGGTGTGCGTGGTTGCGCAGATGACCGCCGTGTCCATTATGTCGGTTATCATAACATCCTCGCTCTCCGACGTCATTAGGTCGAGAGCGGTAACAACGCCCTGCAGCTTTCGGTTCATATCGAGCACATAGCAGGTATAGACCGTCTCTTTTTTTTAGTCCTGTACGTCTGATACGCTTCAGTGCATCGCCGACGGTCATTCCCTCGGTCAGGTCTATATACTCGATGGTCATGATGCTGCCGGCACTGTCGTCGGGGTAGTTCATGATCTCGTTTATCTGCCTGCGTTTTTCCGGAGGGATCTTCTGCAGCAGACGGCGAACGACGTTTGCGGGCATCTCCTCGATAAGGTCGACGGTATCGTCGAGGAACATTCCGCTCATGACGTTTTCAAGCTCCGTATCGGAGAATGCGTTTATCAGCAGCTCCTCCTCGTCGCCGTCCATGAATGTAAACGATTCTGCCGCGAGGTCCTTTGGCAGAACGCGGAATATCAGCGGTATGCGGTCACGCGGTGCCTCCGATATTATCTGTGCAATATCGGCAGGCTCGAGATCCTCGAGCAGCTCTTTAAGCTCCGTGTACTTGCCCTCCTCGGCGAGCTCAAGCGCCTCGTCCTTCTTTTTCTTCTATAGTGTCTATTGTGTCGAGGACGGTCTCATCGTCCTCATCGCCCGAGTCAATGCCTATTGAGTTTATCTTTGCATCGAGCTCCTCGGCGGGTATATCCTCCCGCGAGCTTATCCGGATCGGAATATGCCGCTGTATCGGCGGCTGTGTTCTCGGATGACGTATCATTCGTCGTATTCTCTGCCGATGTATTCTCGGCTGAACTCTCCGCTGCCGCATTCGTTGCTGCGGTGTCGGCTGCACCTTTTGCTGTCCCGATCTGCGCAGCTTCGCGTGCTGCCCCTGTCTGCTCTGTGTCGCTGCGCTCTGTCTCGGCGCACTGAATGTTTTCCTTTTCTGTCATAGCACACACGTCCTTTCGTTTGATTGTCGGTCCTCCGACCGCTTGGACGGCGCAAAACGCCCGTCGCGCTCCGTACCCGTAGGTGCGGCTTTGGCGATGGTGCGTTGACCTTGTGCGCGGAGATATATGCGTGCAAAAAGTACGGATATCAGCAGATATGCGTTAGCGGAGGCACGCCGGGCGCCTCCTCATTACATATACAACCGATGAAGAATATCCGTATCCGACAGATAATATCTCGGGACTGTATCGCTGTGCGGCTCGGTGCGGCGTGTGCCGGCTCGGCTATGCACTGAGATATGTCCTATATCGGCAGCGTGAAAAGAACGGCGCTGCCGTCGCGCCCGGTCATGGCACTACTTCGCCCGGGATCGGTATGCTGACTGCCTCCTGCGTCCATTCTTTTCACTTCCTTTTACTATGTAATTGTCTGTACGGCGGGCAGCTGCCTTTCGGTAGTATGTCTCGCATCGTACTTTTTTATTATATTACATTTCGAGCTTTTTGTCAATGCTTTTTCGTGCTGCCGCTCTCTGTCGGTGCTTGCGCCGCGCTGTTGCCGATGCATTTATACAGATGGCTGCAATTATGTTTTTTGTCTCTGCGGTGCGCGGCGGAGATTTTACTTAAATTTTGCGTATTTTTGAAAATAATTTGCCAAAGTCGCCGTCGGGGGTATTGTATTTTTAAGGATAATGTGATATAATTTTACCATCATGGAGTCCCTGCGGCTCGTACTGCGGCGAACCCTGCCGCAGAGTGCTTTGCAGAGACTGAACATAATGAAAAAGGAGGTCGGCTTTGACCGCGCAAAGAATGCGCTTATTCGACATTTTTTCGCGTTTAAATCTATGCCATAAGGTGCGATGCCCCCACCTAAAACGGGGTAAAAATATAGGAAGGTTTGAATTCATATGAAGATTAACTCTAAACATCGTGTTTTAAGTATTATTCTATCGGTTCTGATGGTGCTTTCGCTCATGCCCGTCGCGGTTTTCGCGGATGACGGTTCGTCGGCGGATGCGATTGAATATTGGACGAATTTCGATGCATCGACCGGAACGACATTTTCTTCTCTTGATGAGGCTTTGACACATGCATCGAAACAGACTGATGCAACACGACGTGTTGTAATTTCGGGCGACTATACACTTTCGACCGATATTTCAATTCCCGATGGCGTTTATCTTGACGTTATCGGACACCTGACGATTTCCGACGGTGTTACATTAACGATTCCTGCTAACGCAAAAGCGCTTCGGTGTATGGACCGGCGGTACTGTTGACGGAAACGGTCAAGTGCTTGTTTATGGTAGGGGCACTGATTATGCCGAAAGTAAAGTCATGGTCAACGGTACTATGGATCTGAGTATGATCAAAGTGCCGGAAGGTTATGTGGTAGGAAAGAATGCAAATAGCTATTATGCCGCAAAACCCATTTTTTGAAATTACTCTCAATGACGGTACTGTTAAAGAAGTTACCGGCACTACAGATATAACTTCCGATGTAAAAAGCGTTAAGCTGCTTGCCGATTATAACAAGTCTTGGTCCGTTGAGCAAACTGCTTCGGGGCTCGTTCTTGATTTGAATGGCTTTACTTGGAGAGGACAGCTTGAAATTGCCAATACCGAAGTAACGATTAAGAACGGTACAGTAGAAAACAACAACCTAACTATGGCGCGATTTGGATGTACGGCAGTACAGCCGCTGTTACCATTGCAGGCGATGCAGTGATAAACGGCACCAATGGTATGGCAATTCGTAGTCAGTCCGGAAAACTTACAGTTAACGGTACTGTAAATGCCAACGGCGGTTATGCTATCGCCGGAAACGGCGATGTAAGCGGTGGCAATGTTGACAGTGTTGATATCATTGTCAATGACGGCGCTGTTATAAGTGCACCCAACGGCATTGGTATTTATCATCCGCAGAAGGGCACCGTAACTGTTAACAGCGGATCGATTACCGGACATACCGGCATTGAAATGTGCGCGGGAAAAATTGGTCGTTAATGGCGGCACAATTACTTCCTCCGGTGATAACTACGATGTTACCGGAAGTCAGAACGCGATTCTTGACGGCGCTGCAATCTCTATCATAAACCGTAATTATCCTGGTGGAATTCCTGCAACTGAGATAAACGGTGGTATTATTACTGCCGGCGGCAAAGAGGCATTGGCGATTAAGGCATATGACTATACTCAGGATATAGTGGCTGCATGGGAAAACGTCAAGGACTATGTTGCTGTGACCGCAGGAACATTTTCAAGTGATGTCAGCGCATATCTTGCTGATGGTTACGATCAGACGGAAAAATGATGATGGAACATTTGCCGTAGAATCTGCGGGGATATATAGTAGATGCAAACGGTACTGTTACTATATCTTCTGCAAAGGGATTGCTCTGGTTTGCGAATGAGGCAAATGCCGGCAATAACTTTGCAGGAAAGACCGTTAAGCTCGCAAATGACATTGACCTGAATGATAAGCTTTGGACTCCTATCGGTATATATAATGACAGTAAAACACATTTCAAGGGTACATTTGACGGTCAGGGACATACGGTCAGCGGCGTTAATGTCGTTGAGAGTAGAAAGAACGGCGTAGGCTTCTTCGGAAAGGTTTATACCGGAACGATCAAGAATCTTACTGTTGCAGGTAATATTACCACTGACAACTGCAATTATGTCGGCGGTATTGTCGGACACGGGTATGCGACTGTTGTAGATTGTGTATTCAGGGGCAATGTCGGCAGCGCTAATACTATGCAGGTCGGCGGTATTGCCGGCTCCGGCGGATTTACCGTTACTCGCTGCTCGGTCTACGGTAATGTTACGGCTGAGTGCTGGGCAGGCGGTATAGTCGGTAACTGTCAGGACGGCGGTTCTTATACCGATTGCTATGTTGAGGGTGAAATCAACGCAGAGCGTACCTATTGGGGCGGCGGAGCTGCCGGAATCACACCGGTACCGCTGTATCCTTCGCAGGTTATTACCGGATGCTATTCCAACACGGTTGTAAAGGCCGCAGGTAAAGAGGTCAACTGCCCGATTATTGCGACTTACAACAATCCTCTTGATTACAACGGATATACCGGCGGACTTAAGATTTATGATAACTCTTGGAACAAGCAGAAGAATCCGAACGATTCTTATCCGCTCTATGCAGAGAAGAACGGCGTAGGCGGTGTGCTTGTAGAGGGCGGAGATGTTGCTCGCGACAACAATCTTGTTATGCTCGATGATGACCTTAACTATGTTGATGATCTCAGCAAGGTCAGAATCATGTCCGGCTCTTCCGTAACTCAGGGGCAGGTAGATGCTCTTGCTGTTGCTAAGGTCGGCGAGATTGCTTATACCTCGCTTGATGCAGCATTTGAGGCTGCAAAGGACGGCGATACCGTAACGCTTCTTGCCGATATTACCGAGGATGTTGTTATCAATAAGAATATAACATTTGATCTCGGTGGTAAAACTATTACCAATACCGGCGCAGGCAAAGCAACACTCACCGTTGCAAGCGGCGCAACTGCTACTGTCAAGAACGGTAGCATCGTAGGCGGCGCAAGCTACTATAACATTCAGAATAACGGTACTGCAATCCTTGAGGGTATCACCGCAACTGCGGGCAATACCGGTTCTTCGATGATTGATAACTGGGGAACGCTTACAATAACAAGCGGTACATACACCGGCGGTCTTAACGTTGTTAAGAGCGAGGAGGGTTCGACCCTTGTTATTAACGGCGGCGATTTTACGCTTAATTACGCAACAAGTGGTTATACTGGTGTAATTTTTGTATATGGTAACACGACCATAAGCGGCGGTACTTTTATACCCCAAAACTTGACCACTACCGGAAGATGGAATCATCCCCAGGTTGTTGTGACCGGTGTGGTTGAGGGTTATACTGCTATAACGAGAGTTACCGGCGGTAAATTTACAAATAAAAAATCCGGTGAGGCTATATTCCGCGGTGTTGGTAAGGCTACGAGTGATAACTTTGAAGTCTCCGGCGGCTCGTTTAACAAATCAATAAGTGACGGATTCTGTGCAGACGGCTTCATTCCTACCAAGAATGCCGACGGCACATACGGCGTTAAAGAAGGTAAGTATGTTGCAAGCATTGGTTCAAAAGAATTACGAGACCCTTGCAGATGCAATCAGACTTGCTACAAAAAGGGAAAACTATAACTCTTCTTTGTGATGTTGACGAAAACGTCACTGTCGCTGCTAATAAGAACATCACTATTGATCTTAAAGGCCACACTCTTAACGGTGGCACAGGCACTTCTACTCCGACAATTCTTAACCTCGGCACGCTGACTATCACAGACAGCAGTGCTGATAAGACCGGTACTATCAAGCGTGCAGACAACGGTATTGAGGGTGAAACAAGCTACTATGTCATTATGAACAAGGGTACGATGACGATAGAAAATGCTATTGTCACCAACAATTCCGGATATAAGAAGACGAATCCCTCCGGTTCTATGGTCGGTTCGTCGCTTATATGCAACGAGGGTACGGACGCTACAGAATCTGCAGCAGCTAAGATTGCCGTACTCAACATAAAAGGGCGGTACGTTTACACAGTATAACTTCATCGCTGTTAAGAACAGCTCTAATGCTGAACTTAATATCAGCGGAGGCGTTATCAATAGTAAGCACTCTGCCGTACAGAACTGGTGCAACACAAATATTACCGGCGGTGAGTTAAACGGACAGCTTTGGACAGACGCATGGGACGAGACTTCTACAGGTAAGACTGTTGTAAGCGGCGATGCTAAGCTTAACGGCGAAATCGTTATGGATATCACCGGCCACATCGCTCCTACTTTGAGATTGCCGGCGGAAGCTATAACGTAACATGGAAGGTTACGACCGCTGCCGCAAACGCAGGCGCTAAGCCTCAGGTCTCCGGCGGTACATTCACAACTGCTGTTCCCGAGGACTATTGCGCAGACGGCTTCATTCCTACGCAGAATGAGGACGGTACTTTACGGCGTAAAAGATCGGCACGTATGTTGCCGAGACAGGCGGCGTTAAGTACGAATCTCTCGAAGAAGCAATTACTGCTGCAACGAGAGGCAAAACTGTTACGATGCTCGCAGATACTCGTGAGAATGTTACCATCTCTAAGAATCTGATACTTGATCTTAACGGATTTACTATCAACGGCGGACAGGTCAATGGCAAAGCCACTGTTATGATTGATAACGCGAGAGTTACAATCATGGACAGCAGCGCGGGTCAGACCGGTACCATCATGCGTGAGGATACCGCAGAAAACTCCGGTGACAGCTCCTACTATGTAATTGATATTCAGGGCAAGAACGGTTTCTTGAAGTTTACCGGCGGTAATGTTAAGAATAACAGCGGCATTGTCGGTGTTAAGGGCGCATCTCTTGTACGCCTCGGCGACGATAACGTACGCGATGCCAACCCTGTATTGACAATAACCGGCGGTACATTTACTCAGGATAACTTTATTGCAATCAAGGTTGACTACGGTACGTTGCATCTCCTTGGCGGTGTAGTTAACTCTGCTAACAGCTATGCTGTTGAAAACTGGCGCACTGCTAATATTAAGGGCGGTACTGTAAACGGTACTGTTGCCTCTTGGGTATACAGCACGGGTGCTGCTTCCAGTACGATCAAAATCAGCGGCGGTACTGTAAACTGTAATGTTGCTTCCGTAAACTATGACAGCGCTGCCGATAAGCAGGCACGTATCTTCGTTACCGGCGGTACTGTCACCGGAACGCTCGGTACATACACCTACACAAACGGTTTGGTTCCTACCGATGAAGCTGCTATGGCTACCATCGAGGTAACGGCGGGTTCATTCGTGAAGAATCCTACCAAGTATGTAGTAGAGGGAAGTGCTGTTAAGACAAATGATGACGGCACCTTCGGTGTAGAAAAAAAGCTTACCTTGCCAAGGTAGGCGACACCTCGTACTACACGATGGACGAGGCTTTCCATGCTGCTCTTAATTCGGGTGAGACGCTCTATCTGCTGCGTGACTACACAACCGGTACGGAGCAGAACTCCGGCAGCAAGAATCTTACCATCGATCTGGGCGGTCATACTTGGACATATACCGGAAAAAGACACGAGCTGTGCGGCGTTCGAGATTAACTACTCCGACGTTACACTCACCGTGAAGAACGGTACGGTCATCAGTAACTCGATGGTTGGTCTCATCCCTCCGCTATGAGCGGTTCTATTACCTACAACAACTCTGCTCTGGTGTTTGAGAATGTCGCCATGACAGCCAACGGTCGCAGCGGTATCGAGACAAACGGCGGCAATACCAATGATAATGTTACACTCATTAATTCGACGCTCGATGTCCCGAACGGCTACGGCATTTACTTCCCGAGCAGCGGTACGCTGACCATCAACAACAGCGTTATCAACGCTAAGACCATGGGTGTTCAGAGTTGCGCAGGCAGCCTGAATATCGTAGGCGACGGCACAAAGAATACTGTCACCGGCGACGGTATTGAAAAGACCGAGAACGACGGTGCGATCGAGGATGGCGCAGCTATCTCCATCGTTGACCGTACCGGCTACAAGGGTCTTGAGAGCATCAAGATCGAAGCAGGCACATTTATTGCTAAGGACGGAAATGACTCTCTTAAGGCATACAAGTGGGAGAACAAGACCGAGAGTGCATTCGACAATGCAAATAACACTGTCGCGGTCTCCGGCGGTACATTCTCCTCTGCTGTTAAGAAGGAGTATTGTGCAGACGGTTATAAGTCCGTTACCGACAGCAACGGCAACTACACCGTTAAGGAAGCGAACATTACCGTCAAGGTAAGCTCCAACATCTCCGCTGCCGGCACTCTTACCGGAGGCGATATGTACGCCAAGGGCGAGACCGTTACCGTTACCGCAACCGTTAATCCCGGCTATGTATTCCTCGGCTGGTATGATGCAAGCGGCAAGCTCGTAAATGCAAATACCACCTATACATTCGAGGCTGCAGAGAGTGTTGACCTTATCGCAACATTCAAGGGCAATAAAAATGTTAAGCTGTCCGTCGGTCTCAGCGGCGGTATCGTTACCGTCGGCGGCGATGTGACCGCTAAGTGGAGAAACGATGTCAAGGACAATGAGTTCCTGCTCGGAACGAGCTTTGTTCTGACCGCTGCTCCCCGCGCAGGCTATACATTCCTCTATTGGATCAACTCTGAGGGTCGAATCCTCTCCGACGAGCCTGAGTACAAGTTCACTCTCGGAATGGATACCTCCATCAAGGCTTGTTTCATGGAGACAGAGCAGTGGGAGGGACAGCAGCTATGTTATCTTCAGAGATAATATCACCAAGAAGATAATTTGGTCGGGCGATGTTGAGATGACAGCGCACAGCGACGGTATCTATGGTACTGTTGCGGCTCCCGCACTTCTTAACTACTCCGGCGTGACATTTAAGGATTGGCGCGATGCGGACGGCAATGTCGTTACACCCGATGAGAACGGCAATATCCGCATTACCTCCAATATTACGATCTATGCAATATACCAGGCAACCTCCGATACATTTGACGTTACCGTTGACGGCGAGACCGTCGGCAGCTACGGCTTCAGAACGAGCGTAAGCGTTACCGCGCCCGAGACAAAAGGACGGCAAGTACTTTGCTGGCTGGTATCGCGACGGCGTGCTTGTAAGTACAAATGCAAGCTACTCGTTCATTATCAGATCGGCTACCGCTCTTACTACCGAGTATACCGATATCAAGCAGGAGCCTGCATCGGTAGCTATTCTGACTGTCGGTGAAAGAGAGCAGACCGAGCGCGGTGTTCTTGCTCCGTTCAGCCTTGACTGGTCGCTTGCAGAGGGCTGTGAGCTTGTAAAGGTTGGTATTATACGTACGTATGATGCATCTCTTAAGGATAAGCTGACGCTTGAGAATGTCAACGGAAGCACTATCAAGACCAAGGAGTCGGTACTTACGACCTCCGACGGTAACTATCTGTACAACTTGACAATGCTTCCCGAAACAGCGGTGAATGATGTCTATATGACCGGTTACGTTATGTATCGTGCCGCTAACGGCAATATCATTACGCTGTATACCGACGTTGTTACTTCTCCGGCTGGTAACTGATATCCGGAAAGTACAGAAAGGAAAAACCATGAAGGAAAAGTATTTAGCTCCCCGAAACCGAGATAGTTATCTTCGAGTCCGAGGATGTTATTACGGCATCCGGCGATATCGACGGAGATATCGAATAATTAGATATGGCGTATTCGGAAGGGATGGCAGGCGAAAAGCCTGCCATCCTTCTTGTTTTTAATATGATTCGGAGAAAACAGAATGAAATCGAAAATAAATAAATGCATGAGCACAACATCACTGCTGCTGTCGCTTCTGCTGCTCTCTTTCTGCCTTTTTCGATATCTGCCGAGACCGTGTATTCCGAGGGGTATTTCAAATGTACCATATCGGGCGATGAGGCGGCGATAATCGAATATTTCGGCTCGGAGAGCGAGATAGTTATCCCGAGCAGTCTCGGCGGTAGAACAGTTACCGAGCTTCGCGGGCGGATATTTCGCTCTGATCTGCCGGTCACAAAATTGACTTTGCCGGATACTTTGACGGAGATAGATGATTCGCTGCTCACCGGGCTTTCGCAGCTGCGTGTCGTAGTGCTGCAGTCGCGCAGTATCTCGCCGCGCGTGCCGAGCGGATGTGTTATCATAGAGGATTATCCCGTCTATGTCGATCCCGACAGCGAAAAAGTACATCCCGAGCGACACGACTGCGCCGAATAATGCAGTCACGTCCGATCCCGGCACGCCGAGAACCGATGGCTCCGCAGGCGGCTCGGATATCGGCGGTCCCGGCGGCAGCGGCGTGAGCAGCTCCGGAAACAGCGGGTCGGGCGCGGGAGATCAGATAGACGGCAACAGCGACGGCACCTTTGCCGAAAAAGGCATATCCGCGGCGAACGGCTGTACTATTACCGTAGACAACACCGGCAATCTCATTATGATCGACCGCAGCGGAAATATTACGGTAATAGACCGGGACAGAAAATACGGGCTTGCCGAGGATGAGGACGGAATCATAATAGCCGACGAAAACGGCGACTGCGTCCGCCTTGAGGACGACGGTCTGACCGTGGTATATCCCGACGGCGCAGGCGGTGAAAAAGCGCTTCCGCCTGCCCGATGAGGCGGAGACAGCAGCCGACACTACTGCTTACGACGATGCCGGGACGGTGCCCGGAAAACGAAAGGACACGGGGTGATTATTGCCGTATGCGCGTCATCGGCTGCCGCTCTTATCGCAATATGCGCCGTTCTCGTTATTCGCAGAAGAAAGGGCGTATCCAAGGACGGGGCGGAGAAGCGCTGATGTCCTGTTTCGGCAGATGCCGCCATGCTGCGGCGAAACCCGAGCCGCAAAACAAACAGACGGCTTGTGTGATAGCTCCGCTTTCTGTGCTGCATAAAAAGGTTGACGGAACGTGCCTGACGTGGTAAAATATCGACGGAAAGTGAGGCTGCGCAATGATAATCAAGCTCGCAGACATCAGGATAGCTGTTAATAATATCTATCCGTATATTGAGAAATATTGTGCGGATTATATCTGTTATGACCGCCGCCGCGCAGACTTTACGGTCGATATATCCGATGAGGACATTGCGCGTGAGCGCGCGGCAGTCGAGCGCACCGTCGCTGCCGAGGGACACTCGGGTATCGAATTCGGCGATCCGTACCTTTGAGACGCTCGCGGTCTACCGCAAGATAGCGGAGCGTATGCCGAGCTATGATACGGTGCTGTTTCACGGCTCGGCTCTCGCCATTGACGGCGATGGATATCTCTTTACCGCAAAGAGCGGAACGGGAAAATCGACCCACACGAGGCTTTGGCGTGAGCGGTTCGGCGACCGCGTTGTTATGATAAACGACGACAAGCCGCTGCTGCATATCGATGCCGGCAGTGTGATCGCTTACGGCACGCCTTGGAACGGCAAGCATCGGCTCGGCACAAATGCATCCGTACCGCTGCGCGCGGACTGTGTGTTCTCGGACGCGCGGAGCAGAACAGCATTTTTCCTGCCGAGCGCAGACAGGTATATCCTACACTGCTCGGACAGACCTACCGTCCGCATGATCCGGCTGCGCTTGTACGTACACTTGAGCTTGTTGACCGCATTGCGGAGATCGTTCCGCTTTGGTCGCTGCAATGCAACATGGAATCATGTGCCGCAAGCTGTGCATATCTCGGAATGCAGAGCGCATCACAGCAGAAAGGAAACTGAAATGAAGCTAAAGGATACCTATATTTCTCATGAGAGCGACGGCGAGCAGGTGCTTGTTGATGCCTCGTGCGAATTCTCAGGTGTTATACGCAATAACAGTACCTCGGCATTTATCGTAGAACTGCTCCGTCATGATACGACGCTCGATGAGATAGCGGACGCTATGTTTGAAAAATATGATGCGCCGCGCGACCGGCTGCGCGCCGATGCTGAGGCGGTCATTGAAAAGCTGCGCTCGGTCGGAGCTATCGAAGAATGACATATGAGGAGTACCTTGCAAAATACGGCGAGCTGACATACAGGAATGTCGGTGTCAGCATGCTCCCGCTGATAAGACAGGGCAGGGATACCTTTACCGTTCGCGCAATGCATCCCGGCGAGCTCTGCCGCAGGTGGGATGTCGTGCTGTATACCCGCCCGCCGCAGTCCTATGTGCTGCACAGGATAATCTCCGTACATGACGGCGGGTATGATATTCTCGGTGACAATTGCGTCTCGGTCGAGCGAAATATACCGCGCGAGCGTGTTATCGGCGTTATGACTGGCTATGTTCGCAGGGGACGCGAGCACAGTACCGCGGAGCTTGGATACCGTCTGTATGTTGCGCTGTACTGTAAGCCGTATAGATTCAGGATAGCTTTGCGCAGACTCGGCGCATTGCCGATACGTGCCGCGCATTTTCTGAAAAGAACATTTGGCAGGAGGAGTGGGTGAGCATGACACAGAATCAGGCTGTGCTGATATATCTTCTTGCTTCCGCGCTCGGCGGGACTGCCCGCAGGCGGAATATATACGTGCGGCGGATATTCCCGAGCTTGTTGCGGAAGCCAAAAGGCAGAATATCTCCGCACTGTGCTTTTCCGCGCTGAGCGCCGCAGGATTGTACGGTACTGCCGCAGAAGCTCCCTGCCTTTTCGGGCGCCGGCGGCACGGGCGATGTGTTTGGAGATGAAAGCCGCCGCAAAGGCTCTCTCAAAAGCTGCGCGAGCGAAAGGACAAGGCTGTTCGCAAGATAATGCTGCTCGACAGCGAGCGCGCCGAGATCTTTCGAGAGCTTGACCGTATGAAGATATGGTATCTGCCGCTGAAGGGCATAGGGCTCAAGTCGCTCTATCCCGGGATAGGAATGCGCGAAATGTCGGATAACGATATTTTGATCGACCCGTGCGGCAGAGACAGGGTACACGAGCTTATGCTGCGGCGCGGATACACTGCGCTTTCAAAGCCCGCCGAGCACCACGATGTTTACCTAAAGCAGCCGATATATAACTTTGAAATTCATGTCGGGCTTATAGGGGGATTTTCTTGATAAGCGGGTAAGACGGTATTTTGACGATATATCCGATCGCCTGACATGGGCGGACAGCTCACCCGACCGACGCTGCTATGAGAGGAAAATGACCTGCTCGGATGAATACGTTTATTTTATCTCTCATACATACGGACATTATATCTCGCTCGGCACCGGAATCAGAACATTGTGCGATGCTTATCTTATTGATCATGCACGCGGCAGCTGTCTCGATGAAGAAACAGCCGAAATTCTGAGAGAGCTTGGGCTTGACCGTTTTGAGTCGCTTCTGCGAAGAACGGCGGTCGATCTGTTTGATCGACCGGCTTCACCCGACGAGATATCTGCGAGGCTTGACACAGAGGAGTCCGCTCTTGTCGATTCCTGCTTTTTGGGCGGAGTGCACGGGTCAATAGAGAACGGTATGAAGAATGATATTCAGATCCGCGGCGGTGACATGGAGCTGTCGCTGCGCGGGAAGCTCGGCTATATCTGCCGCCGTATATTCCCGCCCGTATCATGGTATCATAAGCATTTTCCGTACCTCGATAAGCATCCGTATATGATAGTGCTGTTTGCACTGCGCCGACTGACGGTAAGAGCATTCGGCTCGCGCCATCGGCTGAAAAAGGAGCTTGAGGTGCTCGGCAGGCTCGGCGAGCGACTCGGACAAAAAGCGATAACCGCATATTATACTGCATTCCGCGCAGCCGAAGCAAAAGATATCGGTGCAGCCCTCCGTCTTTGCTTGATAGCGGAGAGCAGCGGGATCGAATATTTGCGAAAACGCTATATTTCCGGCTTGACATACCTCGCGGCATATGCTATAATAGACACAGAAGTTCTTTGTGACTGACGGAACATCGCGGACATACCGCGGGGGAGCAGAGAACAGAAAATGCCGACCGTCTGGGCGTACCTTCTTTTTAGCGGGAGGGTGCGCCCTTTTTAGACGCAGCGCGGTGTGCCGCGCGAGGGAGATTTCGAGAAGGAAAGAAGGAGTTGCGATATGAATTTTTTTTGATGAACTTGCCGCGTATGATAAAGAGATCTATGATGCCTGCTCGCTTGAGCTTGAGCGTCAGCGTCATAACATCGAGCTGATAGCCTCCGAGAATATTGTTTCTAAGGGCGTGCTGCTCGCAGCGGGGACCGTGCTTACCAATAAGTATGCTGAGGGTCTGCCCGGAAAGAGATATTACGGCGGATGTCAGTATGTCGATATCGTCGAGAACATTGCGCGCGACCGCGCAAAAAGCTGTTCGGCGCAGATCATGCCAATGTTCAGCCGCACAGCGGCGCATCAGCGAATCTTGCCGTTTTCTTCGCGCTTCTTCAGCCGGGCGATACCGTTATGGGACTCAATCTTGCTCACGGCGGACACCTCTCTCACGGCTCGCCCGTAAATATTTCCGGTAAGTACTTCAATATCATCCCCTATAATGTATCGGACGATACCGAGATGCTCGATTACGACGCTCTCAGAGCCACCGCTCTCGAGTGCAAGCCTAAGATGATCATTTCGGGCGCGAGTGCATATTCGAGAACCATCGACTTTGCCCGAATAAGAGAGATATGCGACGAGGTCGGAGCATATATGATGGTAGATATCGCGCACATTGCCGGACTTGTTGCTGCGGGATTGCATCCGAGCCCCCGTACCGTATGCCGATGTTGTTACCACAACGACGCATAAGACTCTGCGCGGCCCTCGCGGCGGACTTATTCTTTGTAAGGAGGCGCTTGCAAAGCAGATTGATAAGGCTGTATTTCCGGGCACTCAGGGCGGTCCGCTCGAGCATATTATTGCAGCTAAGGCTGTCGCTTTCGGCGAGGCAATGACCGAGGAATTCCGTGATTATCAGCGCCGCATCGTCGCAAACGCAAAGGCGCTCTGCAACGCGCTGAAGGATGAGGGCTTCCGTATCGTCTCCGGCGATACCGATAACCATCTCATGCTGATCGACCTGCGCCCGTTTGGCATCACCGGCAAGGAGATGGAGCGCCGCCTTGACGAGGTACATATTACGGTCAATAAGAATGCTATCCCGAATGATCCCGAAACGCCCTTTGTTACGAGCGGAATCCGTGTAGGTACGCCCGCCGTCACGACGCGCGGCTTTACCGAGGAGGATATGGTGTCGATCGCGCGCTTTTATGAAGCTCGTTGCGACAGATTTTGAAAACTGCCGCGACAGCGTGACCGCCGAGGTCGTTGCTCTCTGTGACAGATATCCTATCTACGAGCAGTGATATTGCGCCGATATGCCGGCGTGATTTGCGTGTCGCATAAATTATAAAGTATAAAATCAGTGCCGATGATAGCTTTGTCGGCACTGATTTTTTATATAGCTTCGATTTGTTCACCGCGCTTAGAGTATCTCCCCTGACCGCGCCTGTACAGATAGCTCCGAAACAGATTTTTGTTGCAATTTGTATCCCGCTGTGGTACAATAAGGTAAATAAAGAAGAGAGGTGAGATCGGTGAGTAGGGAGACAAGCTGCTGCTTTACCGGACACAGAGCAATATCTCGCGCCGAGTATGCCGAGCTTGCTGCACGTATCGACAGCGCCGTCGAGCAGCTTATCAAACGCGGCTACACCGATTATTATGCCGGCGGAGCACTCGGCTTTGATACTCTCGCCGCGCTGCGCATCATATCTCTGCGGAAGAAGTATCCCTTTCTCCGGCTTCATCTCATACTTCCGTGCCGAGATCAGACTGCCGGGTGGAATGATGAGAGCATTGATATATATAATAGCATAATTTTCGCTTCCGACTCGGTAGAATATATTCGCGAGACCTACGGGCGCGGATGCATGCAGCAGCGAAATCGCGCGCTTGTAGATGCATCGTCGGTCTGTATCTGCTATCTTGCCCGGCGCAGGAACGGCGGGACCGCAGGAACTGTGAAATATGCTAAGCGCTGTAATCTGGAGATAATCAATCTCGGCAGTCTGTTGCCGGACGACAGACAGCAGCGCCTTGATATCTGAGGTGCTGTCGGTCGATTGATGATAATAGGCTTTTGACACGCCGATTTATTATGATAACTTATTAAAACAGGTAAAACGAAGCGGAAAAGCTCTTGTGCCTTGAACGACTTTTGTTTTCTATTTGCAGCCGAATTATAATAATATCAGTATGAGCAACCGCTATGGATATTCCATGGCGGCATTTTTGTTGTGTCAGAGTTTATGCTTCTATCGAAGCTTTGTCGCTTTCCCCTTGTTTTATTAGTCTACTTTTTTTTTGTATTTGTCTTTGTTTACTGATTCTATATCAGATATGAGGTTCGCTTGCATGATTCTTTTTTCGACTGTTATTGCCTATATAAAACCGACGTGTGATATAATGGCGAAAATCACATCAAAAAGGCAATTAATACATGCAATAGCCTTAGGATAATTGTATATGATGACTTTGGTATAAAATACAATTCCGTGTATTTACAAATTGAATTATGTATGATATAATCGAAACAGAGTCGGTGCTCATCTGGGGTGTTTATCAGAAAATAACCGTTTGCGACAGATATTTTCGTCGGTGAATTATATGTCAATATGTGTATTGCATTTGTATCGGCGGCAGAAAAACAAAAAAGCCCCGAGCGGGACTTTTTTTTGCTCCGCACACTGCGGATTCGGTAAACCGATGTTTTCGCTTAAAAGCTTATTTGAACTTAGCAGTGTAAATTCAGATGGTACTCTGAACATCACTTATTATACATAAAAAACAATTTTGTCAATAGATAATTCGGAGGTAATTATGAAAATAAGCGGTAATGACAGAAGAACCGGTAGTTATTATCTTGGACTGGATCTCGGCACTGAGTCTGTCGGCTGGGCTGTTACTTCATGCGAATATGAGCTGCTTCGGCATCGCGGAAATGCCATGTGGGGCGTCAGGCTCTTTGATGAAGCTAAGGGTGCGGCAGAGCGCAGGAGTTATCGTACCGCAAGGAGACGCGCGGCGCGCCGCAGGCAGCGCCTTGACTTGCTCGAACTTATTTTCTCGGAAGAGATAGGCAGAGTAGACCCGTTGTTTTTTGTCAGGCTTAAAGAGAGCGCGCTCCATCTTGATGATAAAACACAGGTCAGATCGAAATACAGCATCTTTGACGATGACAAACTCAGCGATGTGATCTATCACAAAAAAATATCCCACAGTCTATCATCTCAGAAGTGAGCTTATTCACTCGGATGAGCCGCATGATATTCGTCTTGTATACCTTGCGCTGCATCATATAATGAAGAGTCGCGGACATTTTCTTTTGATATGGATGCGGGAGACGAATATAAGGATATTCACGTTATTCTCGGCGAATTAAGAACACTGCTGGCGGATGAATATAATACCGAAATCAAATTCGGTGAGGAGTATATCTCGGCTCTTTTGCGCAGTGATATCGGTGTTACCGCTAAGGCAAAGCTCGTAAAAGGGGCTCTCGGAGAAAACTCTTTCGATGAGGCGATAGATACAGTGGTGATGTCCGAGGCGCTTTGCCGGCAAGACTATCAAGTTCGATGCTCTCTTTAAGGATCCTGCTCTGAAAGAGTCTGAGGAAAAAGACGCTGTGCCTGCGCGGCGATATCGAAGAAAAATACGACAGCTATGCAGAGATTCTCGGCGAGGATCGAGATAGTAACGGCGATGAAGGCGGTTTTCGACTCTGCAAGGCTGGCGCAGATACTCGGCGGAGATAAATACATAAGTGACGCAAAGGTAAGACAATGGAATGAAAACCGCGCTGATCTTGTCGGACTGAAAGCCTATGTGCGGGAATATGAGAGTGAGAAATACGATAATATATTTGTCTGCAAAAGCGAAAAAGCTGAATAACTATGCTTCATACAGTAGATATAATCATGGCAGCGCCGAGCATACATGCACGCAGGAGGAATTCTGCAAGTATTTGAAGAAAGAGCTTGATTCGATGAAGGAGCATTCCGAGTATTCGGAGCTTTGGCAGAAGATACAGAACAATGAGCTTTTTGCCAAAGCTGCGCGGAGTGGATAACGGCGTTATTCCAAAGCAGCTGCATCTTATTGAATTGAAAAAGAAACTCGACAATGCATCGAAATATCTCGGATTTTTTGTCCGAGACCGGCTCGACGGATTGTCCGTAACGCAAAAGATAATTAAGCTGTTCGATTTCAGAATTCCGTATTACGTCGGTCCGCTTAATAAAAAAAATCGCCGAATGCGTGGGTCATTCGTACCGATGAGAAAATAACACCTTGGAATTTTGAGCATGTTGTTGATACAAAGGCGAGCGCAAACGAGTTTATGGTTCGACTGACCGGAAAAATGTACATATACCGGTGAAGATGTTCTTCCTCGCGATTCGCTTCTGTACAGTGAATATGCTGTTCTGAATGAGATCAATCCGATATGCGTAAACGGCAATCCGCTTCCCGTCGATGTTAAGCAGCGGATATTCGAGGATATGTTTGTCGTATCGAATTCTAAGGTGACAAAGCGCAGGATTAAGGATTATCTTATCGGGCATTGCCTGATACAGCCGAGTGACGAGATAACCGGTATCGACGATACGGTAAAATCCAAGCTGAAATCTTATCATGATTTTAAAAAGATACTTGATAAAACGCACGATACCGCAATGGTCGAGGATATGATATCTCATATTCTGATATTCGGTGATGATAAGAAGCTGCTTCGCGAATGGCTCAGAGATAACTGCAATGGACTTGATGCAAAGGATATTGAATATGTCTCGCGTCTGAAATATAAGGATTGGGGACGCCTCTCGCGGGCATTTTTGACCGAGCTTTATACACCTGATGAGCATGGAGAGGCGCTTTCCGTAATTGATATGATGCGCGCAACGAATTGCAATCTCATGCAGCTTATGAGTGATAAATACAAGTTCTCGGAGGCGGCTGAAGCGTATCGGAATAACAAATTCGAACAGACGAAACTCTTGAGCAGAGACTCGACACGCTGTATGTTTCACCGGCAGTGAAGAGAAGTATACGGCAGACGCTGCGTATTGTTGACGAGATCACAGACATACGCAAGGCCGCACCTGAGAAGATATTTATCGAGATGGCGCGTGGTGCGGACGAATTGCAGAAGGGTAAGCGCACCGAGTCTCGTAAGAATCGTCTTATTTCACTTTACAAGGCGTGCAAAGGGAGGACAGCGGCGCACTGTATGAGGCTCTCGAGTTGAGCCTGAAGGACGGCTGCGTCATGACGCATTGTATCTGTACTATACTCAATTCGGAAGATGTATGTACTCGGGCGAAGAGATAGATTTGTCTCAGATCGACAAAGCGTATGATGTCGATCATATCTACCCTCAGTCAAAGATAAAGGACGACAGCCTTGATAACCGCGTGCTTGTTGCTAAAAGGCTGAATATGGACAAGACAAATGTGTATCCCGTCAGTGCGGAAATTCGCAATAAAATGCGTCCGATGTGGCATATGCTTAAAGAAAAAGGAATGATAAGCGAAAAAGAAATATGAGCGCCTTGTCCGCAGCACCCCGCTAAGCGAGGATGAGCTTGCTTCTTTGTTGGCAGACAGCTTGTAGAGACACGGCAGTCGACAAAAAAAGCGCTTGCGACGGTGCTTGGCGAGCTGTATCCCGACACTCGTCTTGTGTACCCAAGGCGGGAAATGTATCGACATTCCGCAGACAGAAATATAATATTGTCAAATGCCGTGATGTAAACGATCTGCATCATGCCAAAGATGCATATTTGAATATTGTGGTCGGAAATGTTTATTGTACTAAGTTCACCGATGCTTTTTTAAAAATATCTCGAGAGAAAATTACAGTCTTAATCGAATATTTGACTATGACGTTCCGGGCGCGTGGAATGCATCGATTGATCTCGGCAGAGTGAAGAATATCGTCTCTAAAAACAATATTATCGTTACAAGAATGGCATATGAGGTCAAGGGTGAGATCGCTAAACGTCAGATCAGTCCGAAAGGTAAGGGGCAGCTGCCGATTAAGGAGGGCATGGATATTGCCGCCTACGGAGGCTACGATAAAATTGCCGGCGCATATTTCTTTGTCGTAGAACATGCGAGCAAAAAGAAACGCGTTCGTACGGTCGAGCCGGTTTATATTTATAAAAAAGGCTCTGTATGAATCCGATCCGGTGAGATATTGTACCGAAATTCTCGGTCTTGAGGATCCTATCATCGTGTATCCGAGAATACTCAAGGATTCGCTGCTTGAACTTGACGGACGAAAAATGTATATCACGGGCAGAAGTGTAGATAAGCTTCTCGGAAAGCATCCGTATCAACTGTCGGTAAGCTATGAATTTGAGCAAAATATCAAGAGAATATCAAAGTACATCGAGCGGTGTGCGGCAGCAAAGTGTGAACTTGAAATCACAAACTACGACGGAATAACCACAGATAATAATATCAAGTTGTATGACTTATTAATAAGCAAACTTCATACACCTGTATATGGCGGATATTATTCGGGTATCTGTCAAACTTGTGAAAATGGCAGGGATATATTTATCTCGCTCTCATTGTATCAGCAATGCGTGCAGTTGCTTGAACTTTTAAACTGTTTAAGTGCGATAGAACAACCGCAAACTTGACGCTTATCGGCGGAGCAAAAACTTCAGGTGTTATTTGCCCTATGAAAACTGTGTCAAACTGCAATAACGCCTATCTCATCAATCAATCGGTCACCGGACTCTTTGAAACAAGGGTGGATCTATTATCATGAGTTGGCGAGTAGTTGCTGTATCAAGTAACGCGAAGCTCGACTATAAGATGGACTATCTTGTTGTGCGGACCGTTAATGATTTAAAGCGCATCCACCTTAGTGAAATATCTGTGCTGCTGATAGAGTCAACGGCAGTCTCGCTTACCGCATATCTGCTGTGCGAGCTGTCCAAGCACAAGATAGACGTGATATTCTGCGATGAAAAGCGGCTGCCGATAGGATCATTTATCCCATATTACGGTAGCCACGATACAAGTCTTAAATTTCGCAAACAGATAAAATGGATTGACGAAATAAAGGGCTTTGTATGGGCGGAGATAGTTCGTGCTAAGATTCGCGGACAGATAGAAATTTTAAAGTACGCCGGAGTCGGCGGCAGCGAACTGCTTCAGGGATATTTGACCGAAATAGCACCGGCTGACGCTACAAATAGAGAAGGACATGCGGCGAAGGTGTATTTTTAATTCTTTGTTCGGAATGGAATTCTCGCGCAGTCAGGAGTGCAATACCAATGCTGCGTTGAACTACGGTTACAGTATTATTTTATCCGTTTTTTCACGCGAGGTTGTTGCAAACGGTTATTCTACGCAGATCGGAATATTCCATGATAACATGTATAATCAGTATAATCTTGCCTGCGATCTCATGGAACCGTTTCGCCCGTTTATTGATGCCGAGGTTATACACATGAATCTCGAAACCTTCGAGCATGAGCAAAAATGCAGCTTGTACAGCTGCTAAATCGCTCTGTTTTACTTGACGGCTGCGTTCAGTATATGCTGAATGCAATACGACAGTATGTAAAGAGCGTATTTGAAGCAATCAACGAAAACGATATTTCAAAAATTAAGTTTCCATGCTATGAGTTACAGATTTATGAGGATGATGGTGTTCTTTGACCTGCCGACTGAGACGCCGGCACAGAGAAAAAAGAGTATAGCAAATTCAGAAAATATCTTGTGAAAAGCGGATTTATGATGATGCAGGAGTCTGTGTACTGCAAACTTCTGCTCAATCAAACACAGCTTACCGCGGCGGAAAACGGACTGCGTAAGAACCGCCCCGGCGATGGGCTTGTTCAGCTGCTTACAGTGACCGAAAAGCAATATTCAAAGATGCAGTATCTTGTCGGACGCTATGACGGTGATATTATCAACAGCGATGAGAGGTTTATACAGCTATGATACTCGGACATTTTGAGTTGACTGAGCCGATAGAGTTGAGAGAGGGGGAGATATCGACTGTCGTAATTGAAAATCCGATGCTGTATCGCCGCTTTGTTTGTGCAATGCTTGACCAGTCGGTGGGTGAATCTGATGAATTCAGATTGTCCGACGAGAACGGAGAACTTGAATTCGGAAAGAATGTTTGCGTGATAACCGATGTGTTTAATATCAGTTTTAATACAAGAGCGGTCTCCGTCAAACTGCTTCATGAACTCGGGGAGAATACACATCAGCTATCGTGCGATACAGAGAAGCTGATAACCGAGCTGAATATGTTTGCGGCAGAGCTGTCCTCTACCGCGCCTGTTGATGTTGCATTTACAGAGCTCAGCAGTACAGATGCGCTTTTAAAAAAGCTCTTTAATTTCGCAGTGGATGTTGAAAACTATGACTTTGTCGAAAAAAAATAACCGAGTATATCTCACTGTCGGAGCGCCTTTTCGGGGAAAAAGACTGTTTATATTGCTGAACCTGAAAAGCGCGCTAACGACAGAAGAACAGTCTGAATTTTTCAAGCTGATGAGCTATAAAAAGATAAATGTACTGCTGATAGAGAATAAGGTCTCGGAGCGATGCGCGGAAAATGAAAAAATCAGAATAATTGACAGCGACTTGTGCGCAATCGGTTGATTATTCGGAAATAATATGCTAAAAATATATACAGTTGCTTTTAGTATCATCATGGATTACCGTTGCTCGGCAGTGCAGCGGCTCTTACCGGCAAATCTGTTTGCTGAGTGCAAATTTTGAGATTTGAGGTTTGAGAGCAGTGTAAATTCAGATGGTACTCAAACAGGTGAAATTCTTTCTTCACAGCAGGATATGTTTGAGAGCAGTGTAAATTCAGATGGTACTCAAACTATAATGTTGATGACGTTTTTACTAATGACGTTTGAGAGCAGTGTAAATTCAGATGGTACTCAAACTGACAACAGTTCCGGCAACCAATGTGCCAGTTTGAGAGCAGTGTAAATTCAGATGGTACTCAAACTCTCCTTTTTGATGTTGCTGAATTCTGATGTAGTTTGAGAGCAGTGTAAATTCAGATGGTACTCAAACCGAACGATGCTGATAAAACACACGGTTCAGTTTGAGAGCAGTGTAAATTCAGATGGTACTCAAACGCGCGTCGGCTGCGCTGTGCGTTGCCTTTTGTTTGAGAGCAGTGTAAATTCAGATGGTACTCAAACATAGTAATGGATTATCCGCGCTTGATGTATGTTTGAGAGCAGTGTAAATTCAGATGGTACTCAAACGAAAAAGGGCTCGTTAAATACCCCTATCGGTTTGAGAGCAGTGTAAATTCAGATGGTACTCAAACTTCTCTGCTCATCGGTAAGCGGCACACCTTGTTTGAGAGCAGTGTAAATTCAGATGGTACTCAAACCACTGCGTCCCCCGATTGCGCAGCATAATTGGTTTGAGAGCAGTGTAAATCCAGAGGGTATTCAAACTAGACCGGTGACGTCTTTTTTCTGCATAGCTGTTTGAGAGCAGTGTAAATTCAGATGGTACTCAAACCGATCCCATTCGTAAACTTCGTCGTAGATTGTTTGAGAGCAGTGTAAATTCAGATGGTACTCAAACATTCGCGCCGGCTATATCGATGTGAGGGCAGTTTGAGAGCAGTGTAAATTCAGATGGTACTCAAACAGCTGATATCGTGCAGACTTCCGGAACTTCGTTTGAGAGCAGTGTAAATCCAGAGGGTATTCAAACACAAAGTAGCCTAACGAGTTCATCCAGTGTGTTTGAGAGCAGTGTAAATTCAGATGGTACTCAAACGGTCGTTACACCATCTGACAGTACGAGTGGGTTTGAGAGCAGTGTAAATTCAGATGGTACTCAAACAATTGAAAGGTGTTGACCCGTATATGTACGGTTTGAGAGCAGTGTAAATTCAGATGGTACTCAAACAATTACGCTTATCTTTACAATTACTACCCCGTTTGAGAGCAGTGTAAATTCAGATGGTACTCAAACTAAACGGATAGTCAATCTCAAGTTCGAAATGTTTGAGAGCAGTGTAAATTCAGATGGTACTCAAACTTCCCGACCGTTCGGCGGTCGACGAATCCTGTTTGAGAGCAGTGTAAATTCAGATGGTACTCAAACATACTGTCAATGTTGATACAGGCATTTGTGGATTGAGAGCAGTGTAAATTCAGATGGTACTCAAACAATCACGATCAAGCCGCGATGCAGCCTCCGTTTGAGAGCAGTGTAAATTCAGATGGTACTTAAACGCTACGACAGAGGCGGCGGGCAGCGGCAGCACCGATAGACCTGCAAACGGCGGTTCGAACGGCGTTGCAGCTGTTGCGAGAGCAATGGCTATGCCGTTTTTTTTTGCTTTCGGCAAATATTTTTTATATTTTGCTATGGAAAAAAAAGAAAGAAAAGGTGCTATAATCACTCAAATATCAGCGTATGATGCCTTTTGTGCCGATATCTCGCACTATGATCGCTATAATCGTGCGGTGATGCTCTCACCCCCTGTTTGCCCGCAGCGGTTCAATACAGCCGTTCTCATTACCTTGCATATCTCGGTTGTGTGATTTCTCGGACACATTGAAAATATCAGATATATTTAATGTTTTTAGAAACAACTCAAGGATACATATTAAAGTGATTCTCCGCCGATCATGTATGTCGGTCGAGTCTCACTCTCCGAAAGGAAGCAATTTATGTCAAATGTACGCGCGCGGCGTCGTATATCGTCATTTCAGATAATAATTCTCGGCTTTGCCGGTGTAATACTTCTCGGAGCGCTGCTGCTCATGCTGCCGGTATCCACGCGCAGCGGCGTAGTGACTCCATTCACGGATGCGTTGTTTACATCTACCTCGGCGGTATGCGTAACCGGACTTGTTGTACGTGATACGGGCAGCTTATTGGTCGACCTTCGGTCAATCGGTGATAATCCTATTGATACAGATTGGCGGACTCGGAGTAATTACGGTGGCGGCGGCGTTTTCGCTGCTATCCGGGCGAAAGATCTCGCTGCGGCAGCGCAGTACCATGCAGGATGCTATCTCTGCGCCGCAGGTGGGAGGCATCGTCCGGCTGACCCGCTTTGTAATTATCGGAACATTTACGGTCGAGCTTGTCGGTGCACTGCTGCTGATGCCGTCACTGTGTTCGCAATTCGGCGCGAGGGGGTATGGATGTCGTTCTTTCATGCCATCTCTGCATTCTGCAATGCGGGGATTTGATCTGTTCGGTCAGGTCGGCGCCGAGTATGTTTCGTTGACCGTATATGCATCGAGTGTGCCTGTAAATACCGTTATAATGCTGTTGATAGTCCTCGGCGGCCTCGGATTTTTGACATGGGAGGATATCTGCACTCATCGTTGGCGTGTGCATCGCTACCGCATGCAGAGCAAGGTCATTCTTACTGTCTCGGCAGTGCTCATATTCCTGCCCGCAGTGCTGTTTTTCTTCTGCGATTTTGCAGATAGACCGCTCGGTGAACGCATTCTTTGCTCACTCTTTCAATCGGTGACGGCGCGTACAGCCGGTTTTAATACAGCAGATCTTTCTGCAATGACCGGCGTTTCGCACGCCGTACTCATCGTGCTGATGCTGATTGGCGGCTCGCCCGGCTCGACTGCGGGCGGTATGAAAACGACCACCGCCGCCGTGCTGTTTGCAAACGCCACAGCCACCTTCTGTCAGCGTGAGAGCGCGCATTTCTTCGGTAGACGGAATAGACAGTACCGTTGTTAAAAATGCGGCGACCATACTCATTATGTACGTTACACTCATGCTCGCGGGCGGCTGCGCTGTCAGCCTGATCGAGGATCTTCCGCTGTCGGCCTGCCTTTTTTGAGACAGCATCGGCTGTCGGTACGGTCGGTGTTTCGCTCGGTATAACGCCGAGTCTCGGGCTTGCCTCGCATATGATCCTGATACTTCTTATGTTTCTCGGGCGCGTCGGCGGTCTTACCGTCATTTATGCCGCAATGTCAGGCAATGATACCTTTACCGCCAAGCTGCCTCAGGAGAAGATAATCGTGGGTTGATTGAGCCCGCCGCCGTAGGATTTTCCGCATATGCCGGCGCCTGATGGCGTACGCTTTGCCGAAAGAACGGCATACCGCTCGGAATGGCGCTGCTGCGGCATTGACGGATAGCTCAAAAAAATAAAACTGATAACCGATTGGAGATTAAACCGTGAAAAAATGTACTGCTTATAGGGCTCGGACGCTTCGGAATGCATGTTGCCGCACATCTGTATGACCTCGGTCATCAGGTGATGGCGGTTGATACGGACGAGGACAGGGTAAATAAAAAGGTGCTTCCGTATGTGACAAACGCACAGATAGGAGACAGCACCGATGCCGATTTTTCTTCGTTCACTCGGTGTGGATAATTACGATGTCTGCATAGTGACGATAGGCGGAAACTTTCAGAATTCGCTTGAAACCGCGTCGTTGCTGGAGGAGCTCGGCGCAAAAAAGGTCGTCGCGCGTGCCGAGCGTGATGTTCAGGCAAAATTTCTGCTCAGAAACGGCGCCGACGAGGTTGTTTATCCCGAAAAGCAGGTTGCTAAATGGACCGCCATCCGTTACACTGCAGATCATATTCTCGATTATATCGAGGTCGACGACAGCCACGGCATCTTCGAGGTCGATGTTCCTCCCGCATGGATCGGTAAGAGCGTAGGCGAGCTCGATATCAGACGCAAATTCGATATAAACATCATAGCCCTGCGGCGCGGGGGAAAAACCGAGTTTTCGGTATCGCCGGACATGACTCTCGACGATAAATGCACGCTGCTTGTCATGGGCGAGCTGCGCGCACTGCAAAAGTGCTTTCGCATCTGAATAATCAAAAGCTTGGCTGCGTCGGCGCCGCCTGATGCTTTAAGAAGCGGTCGGTGCCTGCCGCCGAATTACGGTGTGCGGGCATATAAGCCGGGCAAATGTGTTTTTATACTGATTAATAGGAGCTTTGCATGGGATATAAGGATATTATTTTCGAGGCAGCTGCAAAGGAGCAGGGGCTGTCGTGGATAACGGTCGTCGAGAATGGCGAGACATCGACGCTTTCGGTCTGCCCCGCGAGCAAAACGCTCGACTGCTATTCCGTGTCTAAGGTGTTTACCGTTACGGCGCTCGGACTGCTCTGCGACGACGGTATGCTGTCGACGGAGGAGCGTGTGGTAGATATCCTGCGCGACTCGCTGCCCGACGGCATGGATGAGCGGTGGGAGAGCGTGACCGTGGATGACGTTATCCGCCACAGATGGGGCATTGATCACGGCTTTCTCGATATCGATGTTGAGAACATTGAGGAATACGAGCGGCTGTACGGCACGCGCGACGACTTTCTGCGTATAGTGCTCTCCGCCCGCCTGCCGCTCGAGGTAGGAAGCAAATATGTTTACAGTGACGCGGCATACTATCTGCTCTCGCGTATAATCACGGTGAAGACCGGAATCTCGCTTACCGAGCTGCTGCGCGAGCGGCTGTTTACTCCGATGCACTTTGAGGAGACGGCGTGGTCGTGCTGCCCGCTCGGCTTCGCGATGGGCGCTACGGGACTTTTTTCATCCGCAGCGCGGACATTGCAAAGCTCGGTCTGCTGTATATAGACGGAGGAGTTTACGGCGGCGAGAGGTATCTTTCGTCAGAGTGGTGCCGCACCGTGCTTGAGCGTGGCTATGAGCTTGAGTCGGTCGCGCCGAATGTTTACGCAAAGGGCGGAATGTACGGACAGATAATCATGATAAATACCGAGCGCAGACTGAGCGTAGCTTGGCTCGGCTATGACACCGACGGTTACTCCGAGCGGCTTCAGACGCTTGTTCGCGGACTGTGACTGTCGCTGAGAAATGAAAAACAATACCCGGATCGCTCGTATATCGCAGCGGTCCGGGTATTGCTTTTTCTGAATTATGAGAGGTTGCCGATTATATCGTGCGTACCGCAGCGCAGCGGGCTTTACTTAGCCATTGCAGCGTTCAGAGCGCAGCGGATTATTTTCCGCTGTCGCCGTAGTTGGACAGCACGCGCGCGGAGGGGTCGTTTACGTCGCAGCCCTCCCAGCTGCGGTTTGGCATCCAAAAGTCAACGACCATCTCGCTCTGACCGGGGTAGTACTTTTCAAATATCTCGCGGTAGAGCAGGGATTCCTTGGTGAACGGCTGCGCGTGGGTATACCTTTTGCGTCTGTGCTCAAATTCCTCATCGGGGTGTATTTTTCCTCTGCATACTCCTTGAGGTCGTCGACCATAGAATGACCGACGGCGTCGGAGAATGCCGCCTTTTCGCGCATGAGGATGCTCTCGGGCAGATAGTCGCCGACGAAAGCGCGGCGGAGCAGATACTTGCCCTTGCCGTAGGTGTTGAGCTTCTTCTGCGGGTCGATAGACATCACGTAGCGTACAAAGTCAAGGTCGCCGAACGGCACGCGCGCTTCGAGCGAGCAGGAGGAGATGCAGCGGTCTGCGCGGAGAACGTCGTACATATGCAGCTCGCGTATGCGCTTCTCGGATTCGCGCTGAAATTCCTCGGCGGACGGGGCAAAGTCGGTATACTTATAGCCGAACAGCTCGTCCGAGATCTCGCCGGTGAGCAGCACGCGTATGTCGGTGTTCTCGTGTATCCAGCGGCAGAGCAGATACATACCCATGCTTGCGCGAATGGTGGTTATATCATATGTGCCGAGGATGCGGATGACCGTCTCGAGCGAATCGAGTACCTGCTGACGTGTCATTATGACCTCGGTGTGCTCGGAACCGATATATTCCGCGACCTGACGGGCGTAACCGAGGTCGATAGCGTCGATGTCCATACCGATCGCAAAGGTGCGTATGGGCTTCTCAGAGCGCTTGGCGGCGATAGAACAGACGAGCGATGAATCGAGTCCGCCGGAGAGGAGAAAGCCGACCTTTGCGTCCGCGACGAGGCGCTTTTCAACTCCCGCGACGAGCTTGTTGTGAATGTTGACGCATATCTCGTCCAGGTCGTCCGTGCAGAAGTGCTTGACATGGCTCATGTCCGCATAGCACCGAAACTCGCCGTCCTTCCAGTAGTGACCGGGCGGGAATGGCATGATGCGCTCGCATAGACCGACGAGGTTCTTAGGCTCGCTCGCGAATACAGGCGCACCGGAGGCTGAATAGCCGTAGTAGAGAGGGCGGATGCCGATGGGGTCGCGAGCCGCGATGTATTCGTCATGCTCCGCGTCGTAGATTATAAGCGCAAATTCCGCGTCGAGCTTAGCGAACATATCCGTGCCGTACTCGCGATACATCGGAAGCAGTATTTCGCAGTCCGAGCCGCTGACAAAGGTATATTTTTTTGCTCAGCTGCTCGCGCATGCGCAATCAAAGCCGTATATCTCGCCGTTGCAGACGGCGTAGCTGCCGTGCAGCTCGAACGGCTGCATTCCCGTAGAATCAAGACCCATTATCGCGAGACGGTGAAAGCCGAGCAGGCCGTCTCCGGTGTCTATTATGCGCGAGTCGTCCGGACCGCGCGATATCGTTTCGTCAAAGCCCGCCTTAAAATCGGAAAAGGCGACGCCGCCTGCACAGTAGCCCATTATCGAACACATATCAGTACCTCATCATGTACAATAATTCAGCATTCGATAGGGCAAGTGCTGTACCTCGCGGTGCCACCTATCTTCTTTCTCTCACTCACCTACTGCGGCTTCATGCCTTATAGGCTGCCGCTGTAACGGGCGGTTCCCGACGCACCTACTCGGCTCTGTACTCGCCGCAGCCGTTTTACAGATGCGTGAATACTATGATGCTTTTCGGATTGCAGCTTGCGCGGTGTTATTCGCACATCCTCCGCCGCATGGCTCTCACCGTCCCATGCTCGCTGTGGGCAAGCATATGTGTTACTTCTCCGCGCTCAGGCGCTTTTGATATTCTTTTTATCAATGCATGCCGGCATTAAGCGGCATTTTACCGATCCGCCGAATTGCCTCGCCGTTCCGAGACTGTACACAAAAGGCGATCGGGCAAGGATCAGCGGTATGTGGGTACAGAGCGGCGTTTGTGCTCGCTCGCACCGTGCATACGCTCTATTGTGGCTATAACCTCATCCGAGGCTACGCCGGTAAGCAGATAGCGGTCGAGCGCCGCATAGCTGATACCCGTCTCCGCTTCGTCTGTCTGTCCGTCGAAAAGTCCTGCCGAGGGCGCCTTGGTAATAACGCACTCCGGACAGCCGAGATAACGCAGGAACGCATAGATCTCTGTGACGGTAAGATCGGCAATGGGGTTGAAATCATACGCACCGTCGCCCCACTTCGTAAAGTAGCCGAGATAAGCCTCGCTGCGGTTGCCCGTACCGGCGACAAGACGGTTTTCGCTTGCCGCAACGGCGTACAGCGTCGTCATACGCAGGCGGGGGATTTATGTTCGCGCTTCCCATATCGGACAGCTCGGTAACTCCGGAGAGCGCCGCCGTCATTGCCTCCTTGGCCGGCGAAAGGTCTATCTCGCGCGTTTCGATGCCGAAGTGTGTCGCGACGGTCAGACCGTCGTCGCGGTCGAGACCGAAATTGCGCTTTGATGCGCAGGGCATTATAATTCCGACGGTATTGTCGCACGCCGCCTTGCACAGTGCGCCGACGAGTGCGCTGTCCTTGCCGCCGCTGTTTCCGTAAACGATGCCGCTCGCGCCCGAATCACGCAGTACGCCGCGTATGAATTCAACGCGATCTTCAAGCTCTTTTTTATAATCACGCATGATCATTTCCTCCTATACCGAAATCCGGCATATCCCCGCGCCCGACATGCGGACGCGGAAATACGCGTTTGCTTTTTACCCGGCTTATCTGACTCCGAAGAGCAGATCTCCGTAGGTGGGGAAGGGCCAATATTTCTTAGCCGTCAGTGTCTCAGCCTCATCGCATGCGACTCTCAGCTCTGCCATCTTCTGCAGGATAACATCGCGGATAACGAATGCGGAATCGGTGACATCGTCTATTGCGCGCAGACGGATGAGCGAGGACTCGAGTGCGGAAACGGAAGCGTCGATGGAATCCTCGAGTGAGGAGAGTTTTTCAGCTTTTCCTTCTCGTACTTGCCGGACAGCTCGGGGACTACGCCGAGCTTTGCTCCGAGCGACTCGGCTACCGATGCGGAATACGCCTCGATAGCGGGCAGGATGAGCTTTCTCGTCATATCTATCATGGTCATTGCCTCGATAGTTACCGTCTTGCAGTAGTTCTTTCGAGGGTTATCTCGTAGCGCGAGCGGATCTCGGATTCACTCATTACCTTGTGTGAGACGAGCAGGTCGGTGTTCTTCTTTTCGAGAATAACGGGGAGAACATCGGGAGTGGTGCGGAGGTTGAGCAGACCGCGAACCTCTGTCGCCTCCTTTATCCAGCTCTCGTCGTAGCCGTTTCCGTTGAAGATGATGCGCTTGTGCTCGCGAATGACACGGCGGATAAGGTCATGCAGCGCGGTGTTGAAGTCCTCTGCGCCCTCAAGCGTATCTGCATACTGGCGCAGCGACTCTGCGACTGCGGTATTGAGCATGATGTTGGTGCAGGCGATGCTGTTCGAGGAGCCGAGCATACGGAACTCGAACTTGTTGCCCGTGAATGCAAAGGGAGAGGTACGGTTACGGTCGGTGGTGTCGCGCGGGAATTTAGGCAGCACCTTTACTCCGAGCTTCATTACCGTCTTTTCCGCGCCCTCGTAAGGCTTGTCCTCCTCGAGCGCCTCGAGAACGGCGGTCAGCTCGTCGCCGAGGAACATCGAAACTACTGCGGGAGGCGCCTCGTTAGCGCCGAGACGGTGGTCATTGCCCGCGGTAGCGACCGCGAGACGGAGCAGACCCTGGTAGTCGTCAACTGCCTGAATTACTGCGCAGAGGAATACGAGGAACTGTGCATTGTCATGTGGGGTATCGCCGGGGGTAAGCAGGTTAACTCCGGTGTTCGTAGCTATCGACCAGTTGTTGTGCTTACCGCTGCCGTTTACGCCCGCAAAGGGCTTCTCGTGCAGCAGGCAGACGAGTCCGTGACGGGACGCGACCTTCTGCATTATCTCCATTGTCAGCTGGTTGTGGTCGGTTTGCAATGTTTGTAGTGGAATAGATAGGCGCAAGCTCATGCTGTGCGGGTGCGACCTCGTTGTGCTCGGTCTTTGCGAGAATTCCGAGCTTCCAGAGCTCCTTGTTCAGATCAGCCATGTATTCGGCAACTCTCGGCTTGATAGCGCCGGAAATAATGGTCGTCAAGCTCCTGACCCTTAGGCGGCTTTGCACCGAAAAGCGTTCTGCCGCAGAACTCGAGGTCGGGACGCTTCTCGTACATTTCCTTATCTACAAGGAAGTATTCCTGCTCGGGTCCTACCGAGGTGCGAACACAGGTCGCGTCGGTGTTGCCGAACAGCTTGAGTATACGCATAGCCTGCTTGTTCAGCGCTTGCATGGAGCGAAGAAGAGGAGTCTTTTTATCGAGCGCCTCGCCGCTGTAAGAGCAGAATGCAGTCGGAATGCAGAGCGTCTTATCCTTTACAAATGCATAGGATGTTGGGTCCCATGCGGTGTAGCCGCGCGCCTCAAAGGTCGCACGCAGACCGCCGGAGGGGGAAGGACGAAGCGTCCGGCTCGCCCTTGATGAGCTCTTTACCCGAAAACTCCATGATTATGCCGCCGTCGGGAGACGGGTGATAAAGCTGTCGTGTTTTTCTGCCGTGATTCCGGTCAGAGGCTGGAACCAATGGGTAAAGTGCGTTGCGCCCTTTTCGATCGCCCAGTCCTTCATAGCCTCCGCAACTGCGTTTGCAACGTCGGTTTCAAGCTTGGCGCCATCGTCGATCGTCTTTTTTCAACGAATTGTAGACATCAGAAGGCAGCATTGCCTTCATTACTCTGTCGTCGAAAACCATCGAGCCGAAATATTCGTTTACCTTTTCCATTGTTCCTTCCTCCTTGGTGCAGGTCATAGCGGCATCGCCGCCCGACCTATATTAAATTATGAAGATACACCGCAGCGCCGGAGCGCACGGAGCATCATATCATCTTCATCAGCCAGCCGTCGGGGCTGTCCATCTTTCCGCTGCGGATATCGCTCATCACATCGGATATTCTGCTGATGATCGAGCCTTCTCCTACGCTGTTGAAGGTGTAGGTGCGGTCGGATGTTGTGATAGTGCCTACCGGAGATACGACTGCTGCGGTTCCGCAGAGTGCGCATTCCTTCATATCGGCAAGCTCCTCGAGCGCTATCTTGCGTTCCTCTACATTCATACCCAGTCTGTCGCGGCAGATCTCAACGATCGAGCGGCGGGTGATAGACGGGAGAATGGTATTCGAGCGAGGCGTTACAAGAGAGCCGTCCTTCGAGATGAATATAATGTTTGCTCCGCCGGTCTCCTCGATGTAGGTTCTGGTCAGCGGATCGAGATAGAGGTTCTCGTCGTAGCCCTGCTCGTGTGCCTCAACGATGGGATAGAGGCTCATTGCGTAGTTAAGACCCGCCTTGATGTGACCGGTTCCGACAGGGGCAGCACGGTCGTAGTCGCTTATGCGCAGGTTTAGGGGCTTAACACCGCCTGCAAAATAGTTGCCTACGGGGCTTACAAAGATACGGAATTCAAACTCTGTTGCGGGCTTTACTCCGAGAACCGGATCGGTACCGAAGATAAGCGGACGAACATAGAGTGAACCGCCGCTCTCAAAGCTCGGAACATAGTCTGCGTTTGCCTTAACGACCTTTCTAACCGCGTCGGTAAACATGCCGGCGGGCAGCGGCGGGATAACCATCCTCTTTGCAGGACTGCTCGAGACGCTTCTCGTTCTGGTCGGGACGGAAGCAAACAATGCTGCCGTCGTCAAGACGGTATGCCTTGAGTCCCTCAAAGCAGGTCTGTGCATAGTGCAGCACGCATGCGCACTCGTTTAATAGAATGCTCGAGGAGTGGGTAAGTCTGCCGCGGTGCCACTTTCCGTCCTTGTATCTTGCCACAAAACGGTAGGGTGTCTTTCTGTAAGCAAAGCCTTTGATATCTTCTGTCATTTTTACTCGCCTCTTTCTTGAAATTTGTTTGCTTTTTTGTGCTTGTAAAGTAAGAAGGCAACGATACCTTCTCTCATGGAAAAGACATCATTGCCTTGTTGTTGTGCATATTATAATCCTACACTCGCGTTTTGTCAACCCTTTTTTTTTTTGAAAAAATGCAATTTATTTTTTGCAACGCTTCACCACCTTGCCAAAAACTTCATTTTTAATTATATAAACAGGATCTAAATGAATTTTGCGGGTTGACGCGAATCACAAAAACGATGTTTTTTGAGTAAAAGATATTGACAAGCGCGCCACGGCGTGCTATAATTTAGCGCAGTGAGCAATGGCGTTCACCACCCGCAGGGACAGTGTCCCCTCGGGCGGTGGACGCCTTTAACTTTTTTAGGGGGTAGTTGTATGAAGCTTGAAGGACAGGTGAGGATCCCGTCGGGCTGCGCCATTGCTGCGGTAATATCACGCGAGGGCAGGCGTATGACCGGAGAGAAGATTATCGAGGGTATGATACCCATGCACGACCGCTCGAACGGACTCGGCGGAGGCTTTGCAGGCTACGGCATTTATCCCGAATATAAGGAAATCTATGCGCTGCATATATTCTTCGATTCCGAGCATGTGCGCAAGGAGTGTGAGCAGCTGCTGCGCGAGCGGTTCGAGATCGTCAAGGCGGAGAACATTCCTATAAGAAAAAACACCCGCGATAACCGACGTTCCGCTTATCTGGCGCTATTTTGTCGCTCCGCTTGCGAGTATTCTCTCGCGTCTGCAGCTCGACGAAAAAAGGAATATGTCGCGCGCACGGTGATGCACATCAATGTAGCGCTCAAGGGGGCATATGTTTTCTCGAGCGGAAAGAATATGGGCGCTTTCAAGGCGGTTGGTTTTCCCGAGGATGTCGGTTACTTCTACCGTCTCGACGAATATGAGGGCTATTCGTGGACGGCGCACGGCAGATATCCGACAAATACCCCCGGTTGGTGGGGCGGGGCACATCCGTTTGCGCTGCTCGACTATTCGGTGGTGCATAACGGCGAAATTTCTTCTTACGATGCAAACCGCAGATACATCGAGATGTTCGGCTACAAGTGCACGCTGCAGACAGATACCGAGGTTATCACCTATATTGCGGATTATCTGCTGCGCAGGCAGGGACTGAGCGAGGAGGAGCTTGCCTCGGTCATCGCCGCGCCGTTCTGGAGCACGATAGAGCGGCTGCCGGAGCAGCGCCGCAGAGAGCTTGAATATCTGAGAAAAATATATCCGAGCCTGCTCATCACCGGGCCGTTCTCTATAGTCCTCGGCTTTACAGGCGGACTTATGGCGCTCGGCGATCGTCTCAAGCTCCGCTCGATGGTGGTGGCGGATAAGGACGACCTTACCTACATTGCAAGCGAGGAGGCTGCCATCAGACGTATGGAGCCGGATGCGGAGAACATTCGCATGCCCGCAGGCGGCGAGGCTGTTATCATTAAGCTGAAGGAGGGGACGTTTTAATGAATCCGATATATATAGCACCCGAATTTGAGATAATCCGCGACCCGAGCCGCTGCACCGTCTGCCGCATATGCGAAAAGCAGTGTTCCGGCGGCGTTCATCGCTATGACGAAAGCGCGGCGTGATGGTATGCGATGAAAGCCGCTGCGTCAACTGCAAGCGCTGTGTAAGCTATTGCCCGACTCATGCGCTGAAGATAGTTAAAAATCCCGATACCATCCGCGAGAACGCCGGATGGAGCGATCAGGTCGTTCGTGAGGTATATAAGCAGGCGAGCAGCGGTGGGGTGCTGCTCGTCGATGGGCAGCCCAAGCAGCTCCCCGTATACTGGGACAGGATACTCATCAATGCTTCTCAGGTCACGAACCCTCCGATAGACCCGCTGCGCGAGCCGATGGAGACGCGCGTTTTTCTCGGTAAGAAGCCGGATCATATTGAGCGCGATGCGGAGGGGCACATCATACCGTCGCTCGCGCCGCAGCTCGAGCTCGAGCTGCCCGTCATGTTCTCCGCTATGAGCTACGGCTCGATAAGCTACAACGCACACGAGAGTCTGGCGCGTGCTGCGCGTGAGCTCGGTATCTGCTATAATACCGGAGAGGGCGGACTGCATGAGGACTTTTACGAGTACGGTCCGAACACCGTCGTTCAGGTCGCGTCGGGTCGCTTCGGCGTTCACGAGGGCTACCTCAGCGCGGGCGCGGCTATCGAGATAAAGATGGGGCAGGGTGCAAAGCCCGGTATCGGCGGACATCTGCCGGGTTCTAAAATAATCGGCGATGTCTCGAAAACGAGAATGATACCGGAGGGCTCGGATGCGATATCTCCCGCGCCGCATCACGACATCTATTCGATCGAGGATCTGCGCCAGCTCGTATATTCGCTCAAGGAGGCTACCGAGTACAAAAAGCCGGTCATAGTCAAGGTCGCTGCGGTGCATAATATCGCGGCTATAGCGAGCGGTATTGCACGCAGCGGCGCGGATATCATCGCGATAGACGGCTTCCGCGGCGGTACGGGCGCCGCGCCCACGCGGATACGCGATAATGTCGGTATTCCGATCGAGCTTGCGCTTGCCGCTGTCGACTCGCGTCTGCGCGATGAGGGTATAAGAGGAAATGTATCGCTTGTCGCGGGAGGTTCGATACGTTCGGCGGCCGATGTTGTCAAGGCGGTCGCGCTCGGCGCGGATGCCTGCTATATTGCAACGGCTGCGCTGCTCGCGCTCGGCTGCCATCTTTGCCGCAACTGTCAGAGCGGGCTCTGCAACTGGGGGATCGCAACTCAGCGTCCCGAGCTTGTCCGCCGTCTCGACCCCGATGAGGGCGCAGAACGGCTCGTAAATCTCATGAGCGCATGGAAGCATGAGATAAAGGAACTGATGGGCGGCATGGGCATAAACTCCATCGAGGCGCTTCGCGGCAACAGACTTATGCTTCGCGGCGTAGGCATGAACGAAAAGGAGCTTTCCATTCTCGGCATCGGTCACGCGGGCGAATGACGCGGCAAATAAAAAATCATCCGTTTTATAAAAAATAAGTAGAAAAGCATAAAGCAGTGTGGTATAATATGAGAGTAAAAAGAAAAAATAGAGGTTATAAATGCGGCAGAACTCGACTATCGCGCACTGAACGAACGGATCAGGCAGTTCGGCAGCGCAAGGATAAACGCATGTCTCGGTCAGCGCTTTTTATCGCCTCGGGAATGCGCGAGGGAGAGATAGAGATCCACGGTACACCGGCAACGCTCTCGGCGCGTATCTTGCGGGGAGCGAGCATTACCGTATACGGCAATGCTCAGGATGCAGTCGGCGATACTATGAATGACGGACGTATAATCGTTCACGGCGGCATAGGCGATGCCGCGGGATATGCGATGCGCGGCGGCGAGATAATCGTTCGCGGTGATGCGGGCTATCGCGTCGGCATACACATGAAGGAATACCGCGAGAAGTGCCCCGCCATCGTTATCGGAGGTGTGTGGGCAGCTTTCTCGGCGAATATCAGGCGGGCGGCAGAATAGTCGTGCTCGGTCTTGACCGCGGTCAGCGTCCGATAGTCGGAAATTTTCCCTGCACGGGAATGCACGGCGGAAAGATGCTGCTGCGCGGCGATGCTTCGGATATCAGATTCCCGCTCGGTGTCTCTGCGTCTGCGGCATCCGAGAAGGATATGAGCGCGAGATAATGCCGCTGCTGCGGATGTTCAGTGAGTCGTTTGATCGCCCGCTCGACGAGATCCTCGCACCGGGCTTTACCGTTGTAACGCCGAATTCGAGCAACCCGTATAAGCAGATGTATGTCGCAAACTGAGCGTGCATCGACCGTGCCTGTGTCGGTACGGGCTGTGCAGGCGATAAAAGAAAAAGCAGACTGTGAAAGGAAGCAGGCAGATATGAATTATTCCGCCAATGAGGTAATGCAGTATGTCAGAGAGGAGGATGTAAAATTCATCCGAATGGCATTCTGCGATATATACGGCAGACAGAAAAATATTTCGATAATGCCGGATGAGCTCGGTCGTGCCTTCGATTACGGTATAGCCATCGATGCTTCGTCCATTGCGGGCTTCGGCGATGTTGTTCATTCCGATCTTATGCTGCATCCCGACCCCGCTACGCTCTCGGTGCTCCCGTGGAGGCCGGAGCACGGCAGAGTCGTCCGCATGTTCTGCTCGGTCTGCTATCCGGACGGGAGACCGTTCGAGAGCGATTGCAGAAGTATTCATTCTTGCCGAGGCTGAGCGCGAGGCGGAGCGGGCGGGCTATTCCTTTGCTTTCGGAGCGGAGATGGAGTTTTACCTCTTCAAACTCGACGAGCACGGAGAGCCGACCTGTATTCCATACGACAATGCAGGCTATATGGATATCGCTCCCGAGGATAAGGGGGAGAACGTCCGCCGCGAAATATGCCTGACGCTCGAGCAGATGGGTATAAAGCCGGAGAGCTCGCACCATGAGCAGGGACCCGGACAGAACGAGATAGATTTTCGTTATTCGAGTCCGCTGCGCGCGGGAGATGATGCTGTTACCTTCAAGGCGGTAGTCGGAACGGTCGCTGCCCGCAGCGGACTCACGGCGGATTTCGGCCCGCGTCCTCTTCCGGGGCATCCCGGCAACGGCATGCATATAAATTTCAGCATCCGCAGCGGCGTCGGAGATGATGTTATGGGCTCGGCTATTGCCGGGCTGCTCGAGCATATCGGTGAGCTTTCGCTCTTCCTCTGCGGAACAGAGCAGTCGTATGAACGACTCGGACATTTTAAGTCGCCGAGGTATATTTCGTGGTCGCATGAGAATCGCTCGCAGCTTATTCGCATTCCCGCCGCTCAGGGCGAATACCGCAGGGCAGAGCTGCGCTCACCCGACCCGCTCTGCAATCCGTATCTTGCATACGCGCTTATCATACGCGCCTGCCTCGACGGTATTACGCGTTCGCTTCCGCTTCCGCCGGAGTGTGATCGCAATATGCTTGAGGAGGAAAGTGATGTGGCGCGTCTGCCCGCATCGCTCGGAGAAGCGAAAAAGATCGCCGGGGAGAGCGGATTTCTGCGCAGTGTGCTGCCGCAGACCGTTATTGAGGCGTATCTCGGTTGAGTTGACGATGTATTGTGCCGACTTAGCTACGCTTGATTGTACCGGCTGAGCTACACTCAATTGCAGTGGTGAGCTATGCTCGGATTTTCGGCACTGACTGTGCCGAATTGCGCCGTCGGAGTACCGTAAGGCACCGCACAGACCGTACATGTGTAATTAACATTACCGAAGGGGGGGATCATATGGAGATGAACGAGCGCAGATGCCGTGCGCTGCTTGTCTCATCGTCGGAAAAATTCGACGGCGGTATGATCCCGCTGCTTGACGGACACGGCTTTTCGGTGAAAAAGGTAAAGAGCTGCTCGGAGGCGCGACGCGCGTCGGTAGAGGAAAGCTTTGATCTTATCGTTATCAACACACCGCTCCCGGATGAGTTCGGCAGCGGACTTGCGGAGGATATCGCGACCGGCAGCGGCTCCGGTGTTCTGCTGCTGACAAAGGCGGAGCATTACCCAGAGCTGTGCGCGGCGCTCTGCCCGTGCGGAGTTCTCGTAATGCAGAAGCCGACAAGCGCCGCGGCAATATCGCAGTCTGTGGTGCTGCTGCGCGCGACGCGCGAGCGGCTGCGACGGATGGAGCAGCGCGCGGCTACGGTCGAGGAAAAGATGGAGGAGATACGTATTGTCGGCAGGGCAAAGCTGCTGCTTATCGAAAAGCTGAAAATGACCGAGCCGGATGCGCACAGATATATCGAAAAGACCGCGATGGACCGCTGTATTTCAAAGCGTGCCGTTGCGGAATCCATTATTAAAACCTATGTATAAGCGGAGGCTGTCTGTACGGACTTCGCTATCGGATTGTAAAACGGCATTTCGCCGTCGTGACCGGAAGCACGGCGTATGCTGATTTGCTCGGCATCTGCACGGCACATGGATAGAGTATATTTAAGTAAAATAAAGTGAGGGTGATATCATGACAAAGTACATTTTCGTAACAGGCGGCGTTGTTTCGGGCCTCGGAAAGGGAATCACCGCAGCATCGCTCGGCAGACTGCTCAAAACTCGCGGGCTGCGTGTCGCGGCGCAAAAGCTCGACCCGTACATAAATGTCGACCCGGGGACGATGAGCCCTTACCAGCACGGCGAGGTCTATGTCACCGAGGACGGCGCGGAGACCGACCTTGATCTCGGACACTATGAGCGCTTTATCGACGAGGATCTTAACCGTTTTTCCAACCTTACCACCGGTAAGGTCTACTGGAATGTTCTGAACAAGGAGCGCCGGGGCGAATATCTCGGCTCTACCGTTCAGGTCATACCGCATATCACGAACGAGATAAAGGACTTTGTCTATCGCGTGGGTAAGCAGACCGACGCGGACGTGGTAATCACCGAAATAGGCGGAACCATCGGCGATATTGAGTCTCAGCCCTTCCTTGAAGCGGTGCGTCAGATATCGCTCGAGGTCGGACGTGAGAACAGTCTGTTCATTCATGTAACACTCGTTCCGTTCCTCAGCGGATCGGATGAGCATAAATCCAAGCCCACTCAGCACTCGGTCAAGGAACTGCAGGGGCATGGGAATCAACCCGAATATCATCGTCTTGCGCTGCGATCAGCCGCTTGAGGACAGCATATTTAAGAAGATATCGCTCTTCTGCAATGTTCGTCCGGACTGCGTTATCGAAAATCTCACCCCTGCCGTGTCTATATGAGGCGCCTCTTATGCTCGAGTTCTGCTCATTTCTCTGATGTCGTCTGCCGCGAGCTCGGCATAGATGCGCCTGCTCCCGCGCTCGATGAGTGGAGATCAATGGTCGACAACATAAAGTCTGCCGAGAGGGAGGTCACTATCGGACTTGTCGGCAAATACGTCGCGCTGCACGACGCATATCTCTCGGTTGCCGAGGCGCTGCGTCATGCGGGCTATGCGCTCGGAGCAAAGGTCGATATCAAGTGGATAGATTCCGAGCCGCTGTGTGACGCAAATGCGGACGAGCTGCTCGGCGGGCTTGACGGTATCATAGTTCCCGGCGGCTTCGGCGGACGCGGAGTGGGGGGTATGATTTGTGCGGCAAGGTTTGCCCGCGAGAACGCTTTGCCTTACTTCGGTATCTGTCTCGGTATGCAGATCGCCGTTATCGAATACGCACGCAATGTCCTCGGTATTTCCGATGCCAATTCCGGCGAGTTCGACGAACTCTGCGCGCATAAGGTCATTGACTTCATGCCCGGACAGAGTGACGATGTGGACAAGGGAGGCACACTGCGCCTCGGTGCATATCCCTGCGTTATACGTCGCGGAACGACGATGGAACGCTGCTACGGCACACGTGAGATATGCGAGCGTCATCGCCATCGTTACGAGTTCAACAATGAGTATCGTGAGGCGCTCGAGGGCGCGGGACTCTGCCTCTCCGGACTTTCGCCCGACGGAAGACTCGTTGAGACTGTCGAGCTTGACGACCGTGATTTCTATGTAGGTGTGCAGTATCACCCGGAATTCAAATCCCGTCCCGATAGGGCTCATCCGCTTTTTCGCGGCTTTATCGACGCATCGCTCAAGAAGCATGAGAGTAGATAACGACTGCTGCATTATTTTCGGTGTAAGCTGTTTTCGGTGTATGCCATCTTATATTTGCGGCTGAGCTTGCCGCAAAAACAACATAATAATCTTTTTTTGCCCCGGAAAACTTTTCTTCCGGGGCAAAAAATCTTTCCGGAGCCGTTGACGAAATCGTAAAATGTGATATAATATAATTGTACGCTGTGCGGGAACACAGTCGTTTTATGTCGAATGTAATGCCCGTACGGATGTTGAACATGAGTGATGCGGTCGGCACAGACCGCTACCGCGCTGCGGAATTTTTATTTTTACAGGAGCAGGTATGGCACAGCAGACAGTTCTGATTCTTGATTTCGGCGGGCAGTATAAGGAGCTTATCGCCCGCAAAGTACGTGAATGCAATGTTTATTCGGTCGTTAAGCCCGGCGACCGCATTACGGTGGAGCAAATCCTCGAGAGCGGACCAATCGGAATTATTCTCACCGGCGGTCCGAACAGTGTTTATGAGGACGGCTCTCCCCCGCTGTGATAAAAACATTTTTAAGCTCGGTATACCGATCCTCGGTATATGCTACGGCGTTCAGCGCTGCTCGCGTGGTCATGCGGCGGCACCGTTGCGCCCTGCCTCGTCAGCGAGTACGGTAAGACGGCAATGCGTGTAGATACCGGCTCTAATCTGTTCAAGGGCCTGAACGCGGCGCCGATCGGACTTATGAGCCATACCGATCAGATAGTCAAGCTGCCTGAGGGATTTCGTTCGGTCGCCTGCACCGACAACTGCCCGAATGCGGCGATTGAAAACAAGGCTAACCGCCTTTACGGTATGCAGTTCCATCCCGAGGTCGAGAGCACCTCGCGCGGAACCGACATGATCCATAACTTCCTCTATCGCGTATGCGGCGCGGAAGGAGACTATGATCTGCATAATCTTCAGGAGCAGCTTATTCGCGATATTCGTGATCAGGTGGGAGACAAGCACGTACTGCTCGCACTCTCCGGCGGAGTGGATTCCTCCGTTTGTGCGGCGCTGCTTTCGCGCGCTATTCCCGGACAGCTGCACTGTGTTTTCGTTGATCACGGTCTGATGAGAAAGAATGAGGGAGACGATGTAGAGGCGGCATTTTCGGGTCGCGACCTCCCACTTTATCCGTGTAAATGCCGGCGAGCGCTTCCTTGCTGCTCTGCGCGGCATCACCGATCCGGAGCAGAAGAGAAAGATAATAGGCGCAGAATTTGTCAAGGTGTTCGAGGAGGAGACGGAAAAGCTCCCCGATAATGTTGCATTCCTTGCTCAGGGCACTATCTACCCCGACGTTATCGAGTCGGGCGGAAGCAAGGCTGCTACCATCAAGAGCCACCACAATGTAGGCGGTCTGCCCGATAATATGAAGTTTACCGGACTTGTCGAGCCTCTTCGCGGTCTGTTCAAGGATGAGGTGCGTGCGCTCGGTCGTCAGCTCGGTCTTGCGCGCTCCTATGTCGACCGTCAGCCGTTCCCGGGTCCCGGGCTCGGCGTTCGTATCATCGGAGAGATAACCGCAGAGAAGATAGCAATTCTTCAGAAATGCAGACGCTATCTTCCGCGAGGAGATCTTAAAAGCACAGAGTCAAGGCAGATCAGTATTTCGCTGTCCTTACCGATACGCGCTCGGTCGGTGTTGTTGGCGATTTCCGCACCTACGATTATACCATTGCGCTCCGCGCTGTTCGTACTTCCGACTTTATGACCTGTGAGTATACGCCTATTTCTCATAAGATACTCGGAACCATTTCCGCCCGTATCTGCAATGAGGTAAGGGGTGCCGGCCGCGTAGTTTACGATATTACAGGTAAGCCTCCGGCAACTATCGAATGGTGCTGAGCGCTGCTTGACAGCACGGATTTATTCCGCTGCCGCGGGTAATTTGCAATAGTCTGCAATTTATAGACCGTTTAACGGCGGGGCATTTTGCCCCGCCGTTTTTGTCTCCCGCAGTGCTGCGGAGAAGTGACGATGTGCGTACGGCGTTATATTCCCGGCACGCTTTTGTGCCGCGCAGTGCCTGCGCGGCTGCGTTGTTGTTTTCCCGTGCGGCATCGTCAAGGCTATGCCTATCGCAGAGTGATTCGTACAGAAAAATAATAAAAAATCGCGATTTTTTTTAAAAAGGGGGTTGACAAACGATATGTTCGGGCGTATAATACCACCAACATACCAAGTAGGTGGGTAAAACGCCGGGTATCAAAATAAGCGCAGCGGCAGTGCCGCGCACCGAAAAAAGGAGATATTTATCATGGCAAACATCTATACATCCGCTGATCAGCTTATAGGCAAAACTCCGCTTCTCGAGCTCAGGGGTATCGAAAAGAAATTCGGGCTCAAGGCAAAGCTGCTTGCAAAGCTCGAGTACTTCAATCCCGCAGGATCGGTCAAGGACAGAATTGCCAAGGCTATGATCGACGATGCTGAGAAGAGCGGCAAGCTGGGTGAGGGCTCGGTCATCATCGAGCCGACCTCGGGCAACACGGGTATCGGTCTTGCATCGGTCGCTGCGGCACGCGGCTACCGCATCATTATCGTAATGCCCGAAACTATGTCGGTATGAGCGCCGCCAGTTGATGAAGGCATACGGTGCCGAGCTTGTTCTCACCGACGGCAGCAAGGGAATGAAGGGCGCTATCGAGCGTGCAAACGAGCTCGCAGCAGAGACTCCGAATTCGTTTATCCCCGGTCAGTTCGTCAACCCGGCAAACCCTAAGGCCCACTTTGAGACAACCGGTCCCGAGATCTACGAGGATACCGACGGTCAGGTCGACTGGTTCGTTGCAGGCGTAGGCACCGGCGGAACCGTTACCGGCGTAGGCCAGTATCTGCGCGCCAAGATCCCGGGTGTGAAGGTTGCAGCCGTCGAGCCTGCTTCTTCTCCCGTTCTTTCCGAGGGTAAATCCGGACCGCACAAGATTCAGGGTATCGGTGCGGGATTTGTACCGGATGTCCTTGATACAAAGGTTTATGACGAGATAATCCCCGTCACTAACGAGGATGCTTTCGCGACCGGTAAGGAGATAGGCAGAAGCGAGGGTGTGCTTGTCGGAATTTCGTCCGGTGCCGCTGTCTATGCGGCAATTCAGCTCGCAAAGCGCCCGGAGAACGAGGGCAAAACTATCGTTGCACTTCTCCCCGACACCGGAGACCGTTACCTCTCTACACCCCTCTTCGCTGACTGAGAGGCGTGCGGTGATACCGACAAGAGAGCAGCAGGCTCGCGAGCTGCTTCTACGCTATAACAGCGAGCCGTTTCATATAAAAACACGCGGATATCGTCTGCGGTGTGATGGAGTATTTTGCCTGTGAGCGCGGCTACGGCGACGAGGCGAAATTTTGGGGGGCACAGTCGGACTTCTCCATGATCTTGACTTTGAAAAATATCCCGAGCAGCATTGTATAAAGGTCAGGGAGATAATGGAGTCCGAAGGCATAGACGAGCGCTTGATACATGCGGTAGTCAGCCACGGCTACGGAATAACCGTAGATACCGCGCCCGAGCATGAGATGGAAAAGGTGCTTTACGCAGTCGATGAGCTTACGGGGCTTATCGGCAGGTGCTGTCGCGATAATGCGCCCGTCGCGCAGTGTTGAAGATCTCGAGCTGAAATCGGTTAAAAAGAAGTATAAGAGCCACGGCTTTGCGGCAGGCTGCTCGCGCGAGGTCATCGAGCGCGGCGCGGAGATGCTTGGCATAAGCCTTGACGAGCTTATAATCGAGACCATACTTGCAATGCGGGCTACGCCTGCGGCGGTATTTAATTGATATGAGAGTACTTGCGGCATTGAGCGGCGGCGTTGATTCAAGCGTCGCCGCCCTCCTGCTGCGCAGGGAGGGAAACGATTGCATCGGCTGTACCATGCGTCTCTATGACAATGAGGATGCGGGTATATCACGTGCGCATACCTGCTGTGCTCTTGAAGATACGGAGGATGCTCGTAGCGTTTCTCTGCGGCTCGGAATGCGGTACTATGTCTTTAATTTCGCGGAGGAATTTCACCGCGAGGTCATTGATCGCTTTACCCGCAGCTATGCGAGCGGAATAACTCCGAATCCGTGCATCGATTGCAACCGATATCTGAAATTCGGAAAGCTGTATGACCGTGCAAAGCTGCTCGGCTGTGATATCGCTTGGCTAATGATATCAAGCGATGGTAAGCCGGAACGATTGTGGCATGAGCGGCTGTGAGATAGAGCTGACGAGTATAGGTGGATGTGGACTCCGGCGGCTGTGAAGCAGACATGAATTTTCGGGTGTATGCCCGACGGGAGGGATAGATATGATTTCCACGAAGGGCAGATATGCACTGCGTATTATGATAGATCTTGCGGAGCACTGCGGCGGAGATTGGATCCCGCTGAAGGCTGTAGCGGAGCGTCAGGAGATATCTCAGAAATATATTGAGAGAATAATGCCCTCACTCACCGGCGCGGGGCTTGTCGAGGGGCTGCACGGAAAGGGCGGCGGCTACCGCCTTACTCGTTCGCCCGAGGAATATACAGCACTGCAGGTGCTTACCGCAGCTGAGGGAGAGCTTGCTCCGGTCGCATGTCTCGGCAACGGAGCGCCTGCCTGCAGCCGTGCGTCGGAATGCCGAACGCTTGAGCTTTGGCGCGGTTTTTACAAGCTGACCGAGGAATATTTCGGCTCAGTTACGCTCGCCTCGCTGACTGCTGCGGGCGGTGCGGCGGATTACGTCATATAATTCTATCTTTGGTTATCGGAGTGTGAAAACAAAATGTTGCGGCAGCCGATATGCATGGCGTGCATATCGGCTGCCGCAATATGTAACTACTTTGTTCAGATTTGATCTTATCCGCAGCTGCGGATCACTGTTCATGCAGCATGGGAGTGACTCCGACAGCTTTACTTATACAGAATAGCATCCGGCAGATACTCGTCCGGTATCGAGCGGCGCACATATCCGTACAGCTCGGTAAGTGTAAAGCTGCCGTATTTCTGCCCTCCGTGTTCGTTACACAGCTCCTCGGTATAGTCGGAGAGCGGCATAACGCGAAAGGCACTGCGGGAGGAGTTGTAGTGGCAAACGGTCGGCAGAAACGAGATATTATCTATGCTGATCGAAGGTCCGTTTTCTGTGCTGCGGACGGTGAGATCGAAGCCGAGCAGTCCGCCGACGGCATTCTTGGCATAGTACATTCCTGTCATAAAGTTGCCGAGCGAATAGGCGACGAGCGTTGTCCCGCCGTCGGGGCGAGGCAGTGTCTCGATGCTTTTGCAGTACGTGCGGACCGTAGCCTATAACGACATCGGCGCCGCATTCGGCGAGTATTGCGGCGCGTGAGCGCTGACTATCGCCGGGATCGAGTTCGTTCTCGGTGCCCCAGTGCATCACGGCTATGATCGCATCTGCCTTCTGCTTTGCTATTTTCATCTGTGTCTTCATGTCCTGAATATTGACGTACGGAACATAGATGCCGCTTCCGTCGCTGTTGGAGACGTTTGTTTTGCCTACGAAGTAAACGAGCGCGACACGTATACCGTCGATGTCGGCTATTCTGATATTTTTCAAGGTCCGAGCGGTCGGCATACTCCGCGAGCGGAAGTGCGCCGCATTTGCGGACGTAGCTCTCGGTGGCGAGAACACCCTCGACACCGCCGTCGAGCATATGGTCGTTCGATAGGTCGATGATGTTGAATCCTATGCCGGTCAGCGCGTCTATCGCGGTCGGCGGGACGATGTATTTCGGAAAATAATCGTAATCACCGCTCTCGGAAATGACTGCTTCGAAATTAACGATAGATGCATCCGAGAGACGTATGTAGTCGGCTATATCGTCATATATCGGGGTAAAGTCGTACTCACCTTCGCCGCCGCAGGCTGCGGCGTATCTTTGCGACCGCCTCATGACACATGCTGTCACCCGCCGCAACTATGCGCACCGTCTGAACATCGGAAGCATAGATATTTCGCTGCGGCTCGCTCTCGTTCGGCAGCTCGGGGGTCACTATTCGTGTCTGCTCGGTCTCGTTCTCCTGCACGGCTTCGCTTCTGTATGCCCCATACGCTCCGCCTGCACCCGACGAGCAGGCACATAGCAGAGATGCGGCAGCGAGCAGCAGCGCCGTCGGTGCGGTGCGGGAGGTTGCTTTGACCTTGCTCATTTTGATGTGTCGCTCCATAGGCTCTCCATGCCGAATTGTGATGTTTTTTCCTCCTCGCAGTCGTTACTGACCGCCGCTGATGCGTCGGTTTTGTCGGCTTCAGCTCTGTTAGGTGTGTCGGAGGATATATCGGATCTTTTCTCAGATGCTGCGCTGTCGGACAGCTTTTCTCCGTCGGAATCCGGCTTAGCTTTGACGGATATGACGGTACTGCCGTCGGGCTTTTCGGCGGCGCTGCCTGAACCCATGCCCGCATTGTCGGCTTTATCCTCGGCAGTCACCCGATCTCCGTCTTTGGTCTCGGGTTCTGCGCCGGAGCTGTTTTTCGCCGTGTTGTCTGTCAAGCTCTCTGCCGCGGTGCCGGGAGCGGTCGGCTCATCGTCCGGAATATCGTCGAGGGTAGGCATTATCATATCCTCGTCAAATGCCGCAGGCGCCTGAAAAGGCACGTGCTTGAGCGGGTCATATACAAATTTGCGGCAGGTATAGCGGCAGGAGACTACGCCCTTGCGCTCGCAGAGCATTGTATCGGAATCGAACAGCTTGTGCGCGCGGACGCAGTAGCGGCAGATCTCCGGCAGCTCGCGCTCCGAGCTCTTGTCATGCGCGGCTTTATATTTCGGTCTGAAGCGCGTGAGACGTGTGTCCGAATCGCTCGCGCGGTATCTGTGATCGTCTTTTCTGCGAAAAGCCATTGCTTTTACCCCCGATAAATGTTTATCGAGGGTATTATACTACATTTTTTATTATTTTTCCACTCTTTTTTTAAAATATTGTTCTCAGCCTGCAATATACAGCAGCAGAAAGGTATATCCTGCGCACAGGACAGCCATCGCAGCGCGTACCGGGATAATATATTTTCCGCTCAGACCGCAGCCGCGCATCAGCGTTTTTGTTTGCATCGTGACGCACAGCCCCGACCAGCCTATCTCCGTGCCGCACAGTACGGTGCCGAATGTACCGCCGAATGTCGCCGCGCTGCCGAGACCGCCGCTGACCTCGAGCAGCATAGACAGCAGAAGTGTGGCGATAGGCGGCAGTGCAGCGCCGGTGAGTGAGATGTAGACACGGTCGAGCAGCGCGGCAGCGAGCACGCGGAGCAGCGAAAATACGGTGACGAGCGAGACGACGGTAAGAGTCGCAGAGAGCGCCGATGCTACCGACTCCGGCAGGACACGCAGAACGGACGAATGAGTAGCTGTCGAGTCGGACAAACTTTTATCATATCGCACCCGCTGTCCGGCATAGACATTGCCGAGTCGGTTTTCTTTTTTTCTTTTTCCGATATTATGTATGCCTCCGTGCAGCGCGCCGAGTGTTAGCACAGACAGCAGCTGCGCAAGATAAATAATAATTCCGAGCCTGCGGTCTCCGAGCAGCGTCGTGCCGAGCAGGGCTACGGTCAGCCCCGGACCGGTGTTATTCAACAGTGCGCACCCTCGTTCCGCCTCATCTGCTGTGCACCGACCGCCTCTGTATGCTTCGCAAACAGCTGCAGCACCGGCAGGATAGCCCGCGCACATTCCTATTATGAACGAAAATGCAAGTGAACCCGGAAGCCCGAAAAAGCATCGAAAACGGCTGCCCTATTGCCCGTCCGATGTGCTCGGTGGTACCGCAGCGTGATATCAGTGCTGTGAGCACAAGATACGGAAACAGCGACGGTATGAGCGCGGCTGCACACATTTTCAGACTCTCCCGCACCGATTCTGCCGCAGAGTCGGAGAATACAACGAGCAGAGGTATAAAATACAGCAGGGCTATATCTCTTGCTGCCGCCTTAGCGTACCGCCACAGTGCTTTTGGTATATGAGCGCCGGAAACAGCGGATGCATGCATCTTTGTCATTATTATCACTCCCTCCGCATAAGGTAAGGTCGTGGAGCGAAGTGCCGTCGTGAAATACCGTTGCGGCATATCGCTGTCATCGTGATGCCTTACGTTATACTATATTTGGCGAGCGGAGGAAAGATACATAATGAATACGGAGAATAAAAGGAAAAAGGAGAACGGCGGCTGCTTGGCAGACTGTTTTCGATATCCGATCTACCGCAGGAGGAATGTCCGGGAACGGCTGAGACGGTCATTACGATATTCGACAGGATGCAGCTGAGACTGTCGCGGTGCAGGAGGATAATCTGCTTTCGGGACGACCTTATCATCATGCGGGCGGGTAGATATGAGCTGACCGTTGTCGGCGAGGGACTGACGCTGTGCCACCGCAGCGGCGGTTCGGTCGAGGTTGATGGCTTGGTTACCGATATATCGCTCAGATCGGCATGTGATAGGAGGCGGGAAAAATGAAGGACGGCATTACGGCGCGGGTAGGCAGATTTTTTCTCGGCTGTGATACACTGTATATCTGTGATGATGATGCGCTGAATTTGCTCGGTGCCCTGCATTATTCCGCCGTACGCCGGCAGGATGGATGGGAGCTCAGCATGTCGTCCGCCGACCGTGCGCAGGCGCAGCTTCTGCTTTCCGAGAGCGGGTCGGACTATTCCGTTCTTCGTCGCAGCGGGTTGCCTGCGCTCTGTTCGCGCTTTCACATCGACCCGGTATACCGACGGGCGCGGTTCTCGCTTGCCTGCTTGCCGCCATGCTCTCGCGCTTTATATGGACGCTCGATGTCGCGCCGCGCGACGGTCAGGAGAGGGATGCGGAGCTTGAGCAGTCGCTGCTCGACGGCGTTCGAGCGCTCGGATGTACCGAGGGTGCGTTTATACCGACGCTCGATCTGTTCGAGGTCTGCTCTGCGTATCTTGCCGAAAATTCGCTGGTCAGCTGGATGAGCATCGACATAGAAGGAACGGCGGCGCAGCTGCGCTACACAAAAAGACGGCATATCGCGACGGAAAAATAGACGACAGTATGCCGTCGAATGTGATAGCCACCCGGGAGGGTGTTGTCGAATATGTAAAATACCGGAGCGGGCGAGGCTGCCGTCGGTGACGGAGACAACATAGCGGCAGGGCAGCTGCTCATCTCCGGCGCACTCGAGAATAAGAATACCGGAGTCGTCCGATATACTCATGCGCGCGGCAGCGTTATAGCGCACACGCAGCATGTGCTCACGGCTGAAGCACCTCTTGCGATAAGCGTGCGCGAGTACGGCAGCATAGCGCGTGATATAAAGCTTTCGCTGTTCGGACACAGCCTGCATCTGCTCCGACATACGCCGCACACGGATGCATCCTACGAGCTTGAGCATAGCAGCGGCAGACTGACGCTGCCCGGCGGTATTGTTCTGCCGATAACGATCGATACGGACAGCTATTGTTATTATACTGTTCACAGCCGAGAGCGCTCGCTCGAAGAAGCAGCAAGGGCTGCCGAAGCGCAGATAACGGCTATGCTTCACCGCGAGATAGGCGAGAGCGAGGTGCTCTCACGCGCCGACGAGGGCTTTCTCGAGAGCAGAGCCGAGGGGGATGTTTACATACTGCGTACTACCGTTCACTGCCTCGAGGATGTTGCCGAGGTCGTACCGCTGCCGGTAATGGACGACGGGCGGTAGGACTTGCGTCGGACTGCATTATTCGCGCGGAATTTAAATGTGCCGTTGCCGTTATAATCATACATATCAGCAGCATTAGAGCGAAAAAATAAAACTCGGGCGTTTTGTCGGTATGCACGCTCGGAATTTGACGGCGTATTTCATAGCGACGAGAATAAACCGAAAACATGCTCGTATTTCTTTCCGATGTGCGCCCGCGCTATTGACAAAACCAAGGGATAAGTATAAAATATATGATATATTGAGGGATTTGTACCGTTTTGACCGCAGCTGTATATTTTGCCGATATGTGCGGCGGAAATGCGGCTGCATAAACGGACAGAATTAAGGATGGTAAGATGGCAGATAGCTATACGAGAGAGGTGTTTACCGATTCGCCGGGGCAAACCGCTGCGGCGTTCGGAACACTTGATGCCAATATACGTGCGGTGGAGGATGCCTTCGGTGCCGTTATACGCAGTGAGGACACCGACTGTACCGACGGGAGCAGAATAGTTATTATCGCGCAGAGCGAGCACGATGCCGAGCTTGCCGCCTCTGCCGTAACGGCGCTGCTGCATTCGCCGAGCGGCGCGGATATCACCGCGCAGGAGCTCGGATATATAATTGACAGTGTGCGCGAGGGCAAGAGCGACGAGCTTGACGAGCGCGATGGCGGGGTCATATGTCTCGGCGGCAGAGGAAAACCGATACGCGCCATGACGGCGGGTCAGAAGCGCTATGTCGATGCAATACGCGGCAATACCGTTATATTCGGTGTGGGACCTGCAGGAACGGGCAAGACCTATCTTGCTGTCGCGCTTGCTGTCGACGCGCTGCGCAAAAAGTCGGTAAATAAGATCATTCTCACGCGCCCTGCGGTAGAGGCGGGAGAGCGACTCGGTTTTCTTCCGGGTGATCTGCAGAGCAAGATAGATCCTTATCTGCGTCCGCTCTATGATGCACTGTACGATATGCTCGGCGCTGAAAACTGCGCAAAATATATCGAGCGGGGAACGATAGAGGTCGCGCCGCTTGCATACATGCGCGGCAGAACACTCAGCGATTCGTTTATTATTCTCGACGAGGCGCAGAACACAACACGCGAGCAGATGAAGATGTTTCTGACACGTCTCGGATTTAATTCAAAGATGATAGTGACCGGCGACACAACGCAGATAGATCTGCCTGACGGAAAGCCCTCCGGGCTTATTCAGGCGGTGCGTATTCTCGACGGAATAAACGGAATATACATTCACCGCTTTTCGGGGCGCGACGTTGTGCGCCATAGGCTCGTTCAGGATATCGTCAATGCATATGAGCGCGGCGGTGCAAAAAATGTGCGGACGGACGGCGATGCCGGAGAGGCTGAAGCCAGTCATGACGGTGAAAGCAACTGATAAGCGGAAGCCGACGGCGAACGGAATTGACTGCCTAACGGCTTTATCGGCATTTATCTGCCGCCGCGGAGCTGCCGCAGAAATGCCGGATATTGCACGGCTCGGCTGTGAAGTACAACGGATGCAAAATAATTTGGGAGAAATATAAAGATGGACAATCTTCTTGAAAAAATCGAGCAGGCAGAGGAGAGCGCGCTTGCGCTGCTGCCCGGATATAAGATCAGCATAACAAATAAGCAGGGAAGATATATCGTGGATATGCGCACGCGCCTGCTCATCCGCCGCGCTATAACCGCTGCACTGCGTCATGAGTATATCCCGGAGGATAGGTTCGCGCCGGAGGTCTCGGTCATGCTCGTATCCGATCGCAGGATACATATGCTCAATATCGAGACGCGCGGGATCGACCGCGCGACCGACGTGCTTTCTTTCCCGCTGCTTCAGGACGGTATCCCTACAGCCGACGACATCGACCCCGAGACCGGCAGAATACCGCTCGGCGATATCGTAATATCGCTCGACCGCGCACATGCGCAGGCGATCGAGTACGGTCACAGTTTTGAGCGCGAGCTTGCGTTTCTCTGTGTGCACTCGGTGCTGCATCTTCTCGGCTACGACCATGAGGGGCGGCGGTGAGGACGAGCGTATCATGTTCGACTGTCAGAGAGAGATACTCGACGGCATGGGTCTCACCCGTTGACGGAGCTGCCGATGCTTGACAGACTTCATGATGTAGAGGCACGCTATTCCGAGATAAGCGAGCGGCTTGCCGATCCGTCGGTGATGAGACGATATCTCCGCATATTCCTCGCTTATGAAGGAATATAAGCGGCTTACGCCCGTCGTCGAAAAGTTTCGTGAGTATAAGAGCGCCGAGGCAGCTGTTGACGACGCGCTCAGCCTGCTCGCGAGCGAGAATGACCCGGACATGCTCTGCCTTGCCGACGAGGAGCTGCGGAGCGCAAAGGAGACGATAGCGCGTACCGAAGAGGAGCTGCGTGTGCTGCTGCTTCCGCGGGATGAGAACGACGATAAGAATGTTATTGTTGAGATTCGCGCGGGCGCTGGCGGCGAGGAGGCTGCGCTGTTTGCGGGCGACTTGTACCGCATGTACTCAATGTATGCCGATTCGATGGGGTGGAAGCACGAGCTTATGAGTGCGAACGAGACCGGACTCGGCGGCTTTCGAGAGGTATCTTTTCTCATCGAGGGAGAGGGCGCTTATTCGAGATTGAAATTCGAGAGCGGCGTACACCGCGTTCAGCGCGTTCCCGAGACCGAATCCTCCGGCAGGATACAGACCTCTACGGCAACCGTTGCGGTGCTGCCGGAGGCTGAGGAGGTAGAGGTCGAGCTTAATCCCGCCGACCTTAAAATAGAAACGATAAAGAGCAGCGGCGCGGGCGGACAGCATGTCAACAAGACCGAGTCTGCGATACGTCTGCTGCATATTCCGACCGGTATCGTAGTTGAATGTCAGGACGAGCGCAGTCAGTTCAAGAACCGCGACAAGGCGATGAAGATTACTGCGCACCCGTCTCGTACAATATGCGCCGTGAGGAGCAGGAGAGCCGCATCGCCTCCGAACGTAAGAGTCAGGTAGGCACGGGGAAACCGCTGCGAGCGTATAAGAACATACAATTTCCCCGCAGGGCCGCGTGACCGATCACCGCATCGGACTTACGCTTCATTCTATCGACAGCTTTATGAACGGTGATATCGGCGGTATGATAGACGCACTGATAACGGCGGATACGGCGGAAAAACTGAGATCAAGCGAGGACGTTTCAAACTGAATGAGCGATTATAACAACGCGGTGAGCGGCACGGACGCAGAGGTCGGGCATGTCACCGCCGCAAAGGTAAAAAACACACTGCTGCTCGATGCCGAGCGCGAGGAGGATATCGAGCGGGCAGCGCAGATAATACGGCAGCGCGGACTTGTCGCATTCCCGACCGAGACCGTTTACGGACTCGGCGCATCGGCGCTCGATGCGGATGCGGCACGGCGTATATACGCCGCTAAGGGCAGACCGTCGGACAACCCCCTGATAATTCATCTCGCGCGTGCGGAGGATGCAGAGGAATACGCGGTGACGAGCGAGCTGTACTATAAGCTCGCGCAGCGCTTTATGCCGGGACCGATAACGGTGATACTGCCGAAAAAAAGGATATTATTCCGCTGTCGGTGACAGGCGGTCTGCCGACCGTCGCGGTCCGCGTACCGCTGAATATCCATGCGCATAAGCTGATAAGCGCGGTGGGGGTGCCGGTTGCTGCACCGTCCGCCAACATATCAGGCAGACCGAGTGCGACCTGCGCTCGCTACTGTCTTGAGGATTTCGACGGCAGGATAGATGCCGTGCTCGACGGCGGAGACGCCGCATTCGGGCTTGAATCAACTATCGTAAAGCCGGACGGAGACGGGTTGAGACTGCTCAGACCCGGCGCGGTAACCCCCGAGGAGCTGTCGTCGCTCGGCGTTCCGGTAACGGTCGATCCGTCGGTAACGGAACGCTTCGATGGTACGCCGGAGGCGCCGGGAATGAAGTACCGCCACTACGCGCCGCGCGCCGAGGTAATCATTCTTGACGGCGCAGACCGCGATGTGTACGACTATCTGCGCGACAAGCGCGATTGCGGAATTCTGTGCTTCTCCGAGGATACCGAGCTGCTCGGCAGACCCGGCGCGGAATCGCTCGGTTCGCGCAGCGACCCGCTCGAGCAGGCGCATCTGTTGTTCAGGCTGCTGCGCGAATTTGACGAGCGCGGGGATGTATCGACGATATATTCGCGTATGCCGAGCCGTGACGGCGCGGGGCTTGCGGTTTTCAATCGGCTGATAAAGGCGGCGGGATTCCGTGTAATGAAGCTTCCGCCTATTGACACAAAAGTGAAAAACTGATATAATATCACGTAATTGACACGAAAATTATAATAGTATAATAGAGGTTAGGACTATGGCAGAACAGAAAAAGCTCGTTGAGCAGATAACATCCATGAGCGATGATTTCGCACAGTGGTATACCGACGTTTGCACAAAGGCGGATCTCATCGGATATACAAGCATTAAGGGCTGCATGATCTATCGTCCCTACGGATACGCTATCTGGGGAGAATATTCAGAAGATTCTTGATGCGCGCTTTAAGGCGACAGGACATGAGAATATTTACATGCCGCTCTTTATTCCCGAGTCGCTTCTTAATAAGGAGAAGGAGCATGTAGAGGGCTTTGCTCCGGAGGTCGCATGGGTGACACACGGAGGGAGTAACGAGCTGCAGGAGCGTATGTGCGTGCGCCCGACCTCCGAGACGCTGTTCTGCGACCACTATAAGGATATAATCCACTCATGGCGCGATCTGCCTAAGCTCTATAATCAGTGGTGCAATGTCGTTCGCTGGGAAAAGACGACCCGTCCCTTCCTGCGCAGCCGTGAATTTCTCTGGCAGGAGGGGTCACACCATGCACGCGACCGCAGAGGAGGCGCGCGAGGAGACCATCCGCATGCTGAATATTTTATGCGGACTTCTGCGAAAATGAGCTTGCTATGCCTGTCATCAAGGGTCCTAAGACCGACAGCGATAAGTTCGCGGGTGCTGAGGATACATACGCCATCGAGGCACTTATGCATGACGGTAAGGCGCTTCAGGCGGGCACGTCGCACTATTTCGGCGACGGCTTTGCAAGAGCCTTTTTGATATCAAATTTGCCGATAAGGAAAATAATCTCCGTTATCCCTTCCAGACCTCGTGGGGCGTTACTACACGTCTTATCGGTGCCGTAATTATGACACATGGTGACGACAGCGGACTTGTGCTTCCGCCGGCTGTCGCTCCCATTCAGACGGTCGTTATCCCCGTTCAGATGCACAAGGAGGGGCGTGCTCGACGCTGCCCGTGCACTTGCCGACCGCCTCTCGGCTCGCTTCCGTGTAAAGCTCGACGATTCCGAGAATACCCCCGGCTGGAAGTTTTCCGAGTATGAGATGAAGGGCGTTCCGCTCCGCGTAGAGCTCGGACCGCGTGATATTGCAGAGGGCAAGTGCGTGCTTGTCTCCCCGCGTTGACCGCTCCAAGACCATCGTTTCGCTCGACGGAGTAGAGGATGCCGTTGCCGAAAAAGCTCGCAGCTATCCGCGACGAGCTGTATGAAAAAGGCTCTCGCCAACCGTCAGGCTCACACCTATGACTGCACCTCGCTCGACGAGATAAAGCAGAAGCTCGGCGAGAACGGCGACGGCTTTGTCCGCGCCATGTGGTGCGGCGATCCAGAGTGCGAGGATAAGGTCAAGGAGCTGACCGAGGTCGGCTCGCGCTGCATCCCCTTTGATCAGGAGCAGCTCTCGGACAAGTGCGTTTGCTGCGGCAGACCCGCGAAGAAGCTCGTTTACTGGGGCAAGGCATATTGATCTGAAAGTTGTCACGCTATTGATTTGATTGTGCGTCCGGCTGCGGCTTAACACGCACGTGCCGGAATATTATTGCGAAACGGAAATAGTACTATGAAAAATAATCGCTCAACCAATGCCGCCCCGACAGCGGCACCATGCGGCGCGTCGCCCGAGAGCAGAGCAGTGCCCTCGGGCATTTTTTTCCTCTCCGGCTGACCTGCGCAGATATAATTTCTGCCGCCGTGCGGTGATAATATCCGCGCTTCTGCTTGCGCTTATCGGGATATTTACCGTATTTGTTGCCGTGAGCACGAGCACGCTTAAGGCATCGCAGGGCATATCCAAGGTGTGGATACAAGCGGCTGCCGTTCTGCTCGGAGCGGCGGGAATGCTGCTGCTCGCGTATGCCGCTCTCGCGTCTGTACAGGCGGCTGTGGTGGCTGTTCCTTGTTCTTGCGCTCGGTATTCTTGCCGTTTCCATCGTCTACGGCAGCGGTCCGTACGGGACAAAGAGCTGGCTCGCCATCCCGGGGACATCTCTTTCTGTTCAGACCTCTGAGTTTGTCAAGGCGCTGTTTATCGTCGCCTTTGCGGGACATATCCGCCTACTCGGCGAGCGGATGGATTCACCGCTCGGCTTTGCCTCGCTGTTGCTCCACTTCGGTGTTATTTGCGGGCTTGTCGTGCTTCAGCATGACCTCGGTTCGGCTCTTTGTATATGTCTTTATCGCGCTGATGATATGTTATTCCTCCGGGCTTTCGCTGCGGTATTTTCTGTTCGGCGGTCTCGGACTTGCCGTCATGTCGCCGGTAATATGGCATTTTCTCTCCGATTATCAAAAGGCTCGGATAACGGTCGGCATCAATCCCGAATCGGATCCGCTCGGCTACGGCTATCAGGTCATTCTCTCGCGCAGTGCGGTGATCGCGGGCTATCCGCTCGGTTCACGTTTTCTCGAGCTTGAATATTTCTCCGATTCTGCCCGCGAGTCATACCGATATGGCGTTTGCGGTGCTCTCCGGAGCAGATCGGTGCAATAGGTGCGGTTGTTTTGTTCGCCGGGTATCTTGTGCTTGTTTTTTGCACTGCTGTCACTCGGTCGGCATTCTGATCGCACTTCCGGCGCGGCTATATGTGCGGGTGTTTCCGCCATTATTATCTGTCAGTCGGTCGAGAATATCGGCATGTGCCTCGGGGTTATGCCGGTCGTCGGCATAACGCTGCCGTTTATCAGTTACGGCGGTTCGTCTGTGGTCGCACTGTTTCTCGCGCTCGGTGTTGCTCTCGGCGCATCGAAGCCGGAGCATGTGCTCTCCGAGGATTGAGCCGGCATTCAGTCTGCTGTATGTGATAACTGAAGATGTGTGCTGCCGCTGCGGCGCTTGTGCCTATAACGGCATCAAGCCTCGTTGATCATGAGAGCTTGATGCTGTATTTTTATCGGCAAGCTGTACGATTATTTTACCATAAATTGCATTTTATAAAACCGAATACCTCATACCTATATATGTCAATACTCCTTATAGCCGAAAGGCACGGAGGTGACGATGTACAGAGGCAGAGTAGAGATATGCGGTGTAAATACGGCGCAGCTGCCGCAGATGTCGGAGGAAAGAAAGGTACAGAGCTGCTCGGCAGGGCGCGGCAGGGAGATGCGGATGCTCGACTTGAGCTGATAGGCGGTAATCTCCGCCTTGTGCTTAGTGTCGTTCAGCGTTTTTCCGGCAGATGCGATAGTCTTGACGATCTGTTTCAGGTGGGGGATGTATAGGACTTATCAAGGCGATAGACAATTTCGATCTTTCGCTCGACGTGCGTTTTTCCACCTATGCGGTGCCGATGATAATAGGAGAAGTCAGACGATATCTGCGCGATAATAATTCGGTGCGCGTCAGTCGCTCGGTGCGTGATCTTGCATATAAGGCGCTCGGCGCGCGTGAGGCTATTGCAAAGGCACAGGGACGCGAGGCGACAGAGGCGGAGCTTGCGGCGGCGCTGTCTATACGCGGACTCGAGGTCACGGCCGCCGAGGTCGGTGCGGCGCTGGAGGCTATAGCTTCTCCGATATCACTTTTCGACCCGGTGTACGGCGAGGGAGGAGATGCGGTCCTCGTCATGGATCAGCTCAGTGACGGCTCGAGAGCGAGTGAGGGATGGATCGAGAGTATAGCGCTGCGTCAGGCACTGACCGAATTGCCGGAGCGGGAGCGGGAGATAATCTCGATGCGCTTTTATGCAGGCAAAACGCAGATGGAGATCGCGAGCGAGATCGGTATCTCGCAGGCGCAGGTTTCACGTCTCGAAAAGGGTGCTCTCTGCAGACTGCGCGCCGTTCTGTTATGAGCATGTCTGTCTGAATTTTATATGCTTATGCTTTATCACGGGCAAGACCCGAACAAGATCCAAGCAAAGCTGCTGCCCCGACGCACGGTGTTATCCATACGGCGGGGCAGTAATTATATTTGCGCCGGTTGTGCCGGTGTGATTCTGTTTTTTGCAGAGCGTGATTCTTTTATTATTCAAAAAAGCATTTCCACCACGGCTTTTTTTGCGGCGGCCTGCATGAACACTTTTCCTTTGAGGCAATGCTGACGAGTATCGCATCGGTTCCGACACGCTCGACGCACTCCCACGGTATCACTATTACCTCGGGGTGCAGCTGAAAGAGTGAGCCGGAGCCGGGAACACTGATAGATATTATCCTTCCCGTTGTCGAATCCACGGCGAGGTCGCAGACATAACCGAGCCTGCTACCGTCGCAGATATTTATAACTTCTTTATCCTGTAGCGAGCCGGAGCAGTAGCCGTTCATATCAGCCTCAGAGAATGATGCATATCATACCGCCGTTACCCTCGTTGATAAGACGCTCAAGCGTCTCGGAGAATTTCTTTCTCGATTCCGCCGGCATGCGGTCGAGCTTTGCGTGCAGTCCCTCGGTAACGAGCTCATACAGCGTCTTTCCGAACATATTCGACTGCCATATCTTTTTAGGATCCTCCTCAAATTCGCGCAGCATAAACTGCACCAGTTCCTTTGATTGCTCCTCCGAGCCGACGATGGGGTTTATCTCTGTCTCGATATTTGCTTTCATCATATGTATCGACGGCGCGCTTGCACGCAAAGTCGGACACCGTAGCCGCCGGGACCGTCGGTTATCTCCGGCTCTTCGAGCTCGAGGTCGCAGGCATCCGGGGTAACTATGCCGTATCCCTTTTCCTCTACCTCGGCAAGCGCAGCCGCGACCTTTTCGTATCTCTCGCTGACCGCAGCGAGCTCAAGCAGCGCTTGCTTGCATCAACTCCTCATCGCTCGAGATCTCCTTCCCCGACAGCTTGCTCAATACCGAGAAATACAGACCGTCGTCGAGCTTAATATCTACCGTTGCACGCCCGGTGCCGAGGTCGACATCGCATATGGCGGCGCTCTTAATGTTCTCATCGTCGAGAGCATGATGAAACGCCGGGTCAATATCCGATATTTTATTTACCTCAGAGCCGCATGAGAGCACGGTTTCCGCGAGCATCTCACTCAGCGGGTCGCTGCCGGGAAGCGCCGCCGTCCAGCTCGGCAGGCGAACTCCGATTTCGGTGACAGGAAATTCGAGCAGCACAAGCTCAAGCACGTGTCTTGAGATCCTCGGCATCAAGTCGCAGACAATCGAGAAGTGCGACGGGGCGCCGTATTTTTCTTCGAGCTCGAGCGCAAGACGTGTCGATTCCTCGCTCTCGGGATGCGCGGAGTTGAGAACTATCACAAAAAGGCTTTCCGAGTGCGCGCAGCTCGCCGGCGACTCTTGCTTCGCTTTCTACGTATGAAGAGCGCGGAATGTCGCTTATGCTTCCGTCGGTCGTTACAAGCACACCGATGGTTGATTGATCGGATATTACCTTTTAGTGCCGAATTCCGCTGCCTGCTCGAAGGGCATCGGAGCGGGCGACCAGGGTGTCATGACCATTCGGGGTGAACCGTCCTCAATATGTCCGAGCGCCTCCGGAACGATATATCCGACGCAGTCTATCAGTCTGACTTTTTGCTTCGGCGCTGCCGCCGAGCATTACCGAGACCGCCTCATCGGGTACGAATTTAGGCTCGGTTGTCATTACTGTTCTGCCTGCCGCGCTTTGCGGCATCTCGTCGCGCGCACGCTCGCGGTCGAATTCACTGTTTATTTCGGGCAGCACAAGCGATTCCATAAAAACGTTTGATAAATGTTGATTTTCCGGTCCGTACCGGACCGACAACGCCAACATAGATGTCGCCGCCCGTACGCTCGGCGATGTCCTCATATATTGTTTTTTCGGTAACCATACCACACCATACCTTTCCGGCGCCTCTATGCCGCCGATAACATTAAAAGCGCTTTCTGCTTTATCGGGCGGGCGTGCCGTACCTTGCCCGCCCCGCCTCACCCATACTCTATGCCATTGCGACTTTATTTATGCCACTATGGGGAGGCTAAAATCGTCCGGACCGAAAAAGCGAAAACAGATTATTTTAATTAGGCATTTGTATGTCCCATATTGCGAGAAAGGGGTCGGAATCCTGACGGATTCCTGCATGAAGTTTAATGTTTTCGATTTTTCTGCGTCCGATTTCGCCGCACGACGTACAATTGTACGCCTTGCGCGACGAAATCGAACACTCCAAACGATTTTATCTCTCCCTTTGCGGGTCGGCTAAAAAAGCGCAGACCGAAAAAGACGGATAAGACAATTTTGGACTTTTATTCAGCACAAATACGATGAAAGCTGATGAAATCCTATCGGATTTCTCCAAGGAACGATTATCCGCTTTTTTTCTACCGCCGAAACCCGTCTCTGCCGTACGCAAGTACGGCGACGTGACGATTTTCGACGATTCTGCATCTTTTTATCTCTCCACCTTTGCGGGTCGGCTAAAATCGTCCGGACCGAAAAAAAAAGCGAAAAACAGATTATTTTAATTAGGCATTTGTATGTCCCATATTGCCAATAATGTGTCGGAATCCTGACGGATTCCTGCATAGGGTTTGATGTTTTCGATTTTTCTGCGTCCGATTTCGCCGCACGACGTACAATTGTACGCCTTGCGCGACGAAATCGAACACTCCAAACGATTTTATCTCTCCCCTTTGCGGGTCGGCTGAAAAGCGCAGACGAATCACTCTTACATCTTTTCTCTTTACCATAGTATATAGAAGAGAGAAAGCGCGGACCGATAGCATTTTATAAGCTAATATTCGGTATACAGCTTAACAAAAAAAGATTTTAGTCAAAAAAAGAGCGCTGTCTGAAATGCTTTTCGGACAGCACCCTCGGTATAGGTATTACTTATATTACACTGCTTGTTCGGGCGGCGTTTATTTGCTCGGATACCGAATTATTTGCACTCCTCCCAGCTTCTTCCCCAGTGCAGGTCTACTGTGAGCGGAACGGTGAGCTTTGCGGCATTTTCCATGCAGTCGCGCAGTATTTTTGCCGCCTGCTCCTTATCGTGCTCTGCGCATTCGACTATAAGCTCGTCATGCACCTGAAGGATGAGACGCGCGTCAAGTCCTGCCTTACGAAGTGCGCGGGAGGTGTTTATCATGGCGATCTTTATAATGTCGGCTGCCGTGCCCTGGATCGGGCTGTTCATCGCCACGCGCTCGCCGAACGCACGGAGAGGTGCACGCGGACTCGATATTTCGGGAATATATCTGCGTCTGCCGTAGAGGGTCATGACATAGCCCTCACGGCGTGCTTGCTCCTTTGCTCCGCGCTCATGAATTCGCGGATGCCGCTGTATTTTTTCGAGATAGCTCTCGATATAAGCCTTTGCCTCGCGCTTGGTAACTCCTATATCCGCCGCGAGCGAAAAGTCGCCTATGCCGTAAACTATGCCGAAGTTGACCGCCTTTGCGCGTTTTCTCAGCTCCGGTGTGACCGCATTGAGCGGAACGCCGAACACCTGCGATGCCGTAACGGTGTGAATATCCTCACCCGACAGAAATGCGTCTGTCATTGCCGTATCACCCGACATATGCGCGAGTATGCGCAGCTCTATCTGCGAATAGTCTGCGTCTATCAGTACGCTGTTTTCCCGGCGTGGGATGAAGTAGCGGCGGAAGCGTCTGCCGAGCTCGGTTCTTATCGGAATGTTTTGCAGATTCGGCTCTGCCGAGGAGAGCCGTCCGGTAGCGGTTACGTTCTGCTTGAAGCTCGAGTGGATGATACCGTCCGTGTCTGCTGCATTTACAAGCCCCGACGGCATAGGTGGAGTGCAGCTTTGCCGCTCTTCGGTAATCGAATATAAGATCTATTATCGGGCTGTACGGGCGCAGCTTTTTCGAGTACGTCGGCGGAGGTGGAATATCCGCTCTTGGTCTTTTTCAGTGCGGGAAGTCCGAGCTTCTCAAACAGCACCGTGCCGAGCTGCTTTGGTGATGCAATATTAAATTCCCCCGCCCGCCAGAGTGTATATTTCGCTCTCTGCATTTTTCTGCGCCTCGAGCAGCTCGTCTCCGTACTCACGCAGACCCGGGATATCGACCTTGAAACCGCTGCGCTCCATCTGTGCGAGCACACGTGCGAGCGGCAGTTCTATCTTATAGTATATCTGCTCTTGATCGGAGTCGGCGAGCTGCTTTTGAAGCGCCGGTACAAGCTCGTACAGCGCCTCCGCACAGTATTCCGGCAGAGGTGTACCGTCTGACTCGGGAATTGTGAAGTTGCCAAATGCTGAGGCTATGTGAGTGAGCGAGGGCGCGCTGTCGCCGGGCGAGAGGACATATGCGGCAAGCGAGATGTCAAACAGCTCTGCATTTATTTCGATGCCGCAGCGGATAGCCTCCTTGTCAAGCTCCTTAGAATCGTGGACCGATATTACAGCTGCGCTGCCGAGCAGCGGCGCGAGCGTGTCGACGGAGCAGGGAGATATATGCAATCGTCTGTCTCCGCAGCGGATATAGCAGCCATCCTCCGCCTGCCAAAGCGAAACGGTTTTATTGCCGCTCGCCTCCGATGCGAGCGGCGCAATGTCATCCGCGGTGGCGGATGTGTACTCCGGAACGACGTTTCCCGTGGCGTTCTCCGTTATTCCGAGACGCGAAATGAGACGGTCGAACTCAAGCTCACGCATCAGAGGAAGCAAACCTTCGCCGTAACCCTTATATTTGAGCGAATCGAGCGTCTCGACCATGGGCGCAGTGCGGCAGATCTCTGCGAGTCGGTAGGACAAATACGCCTTTTCTCGCCCTTCGCGCAGTTTTGTGAGCGCAGCGGGACCTACCGGCAGCTTTTGCTCCGAATCTATCGCTTCGTATACACCGTCGAGGCTGCCGAATTCGAAATCAGCTTTATTGCTGTTTTCTCACCTATTCCGGGAACGCCGGGAATGTTGTCCGAGCTGTCGCCCATCAGTGCTTTGAGATCGACAAGGTGGGGCGGGGCAGTCTTGTATTTTTCGAAGAATGCCTCCGGGGTCATCTCCTGCGTCTGCCCTGTCGTTGCGAGCAGTACGGTGACATTCTCAGAGATGAGCTGGAGTGCATCGCGGTCTCCCGTCAGCAGATATACATGCACGCCTGCAGACTCGCCCATGCTCGCCATGGTTCCGAGCAGATCGTCAGCCTCAGCCCCTCAAGCTCGCATACATACAGACCGAGCTCGCTCATCAGCGCTTTCGAGACCGGCAGCTGTGCAAACAGCTCCGGAGGCATCGGCTTTCTGTCCGCCTTGTATTCGTCAAACAACTTGTGACGAAAGGTCGGAGCCTTCAGATCATACGCCACGGCGGCATACAACGGGGACAGCTGCTCGAGCTTCGGCAGTATTATGGTCATCATGCCGTACAGCGCGCCGGTGTCCGCACCGCGTGAATTTGTCAGCGCGGGCATGCCGAAAAAAGGCGCGGTTGAGTATGCTGTTGCCGTCGATTATGAGCATGTTTTTCTTGTTTGCTTCGCTTGTCATGGCGTTCATTCCTTTCGGAGAGAAAAATAAGTTTTATAATAATCGGTAAAAGTGATTGATTTTCGCACGGAGTTTGTTGTATAATATATATGTTGTATCGTATCTCGGCACAGCCGAGCGGATGCAATGCCGCGCGGTACCCGAATTATCGCGCATATTACTAAGTAAAGGAGGGTGGAAAAAAGATACTCAGTATATTCGGAAAAACAGCAAAATCAACGGGAAAGCCCGCCGCGCTCGCATTCGTCGACTATGAGCATTGGTTCATTTCGATGCAGAGAATGTACGGTGAGCGCCCGGACATACGCGCATGGCGCGCCGAGATATCGAAGGATTATAACGTCAAGGATATTCTATTTTTCGGTGATTTTTCAAATCAGTCGCTGCGTTCTGACATACCGCGGATCCGCGAGGTGTCGAGCAGCATTATAGAGACGCAGAATGCTTCTGCCTTTCATAAGAAGGATCACACCGATTTTATCATGCTCGATCATATCTATCAGCGGGTAATGACCTACGGGGACGATACCGATGTATTTATCATTTTCTCCGGCGACGGTCATTTCAGCTCGGTCGCGAGCTTTCTTGTAAAAACCGCTGTGAGAAAAAAGGTGGTAGTATACGGCGTTCGTGATTGCCTGAGCACACAGCTTGCCAATACCGCAAGTGTCGCCTTTGAAATGGCCTGCGGAAAAGCCGCGCTATTCGAGAGCGCAGGCGGAGAAAATGGATGCAGAGCGCAGAACGGCAAGAGCGGAGAATGCACCGCTTACCGCACAATCGGAGATGCAGTCGAATACCGCGCCGAAAAAGGATGCGGGTGCAGTTTCTGCAAACGAGCCCCGTCGGATAGAAAAGAAGCCTATCGGCGAAAGAGCGGCAGTATCTGCCGATAGCGGCAGAAAAGAGCAGTTCCGCGAAAAACGATGCATCTGGTGCGAGCGCAAAGCGCAGCGGCGCAGCGAAGAACAGCGAGTCTGCGGGAAGCAGTGTCGCCGCCAAGAGCAGCTCAAGCAAGAGCTGTGCGTCCGAAAAGGGCGGAACAGCCGGAAAGAAGAGCCCCGCAAGGAGCGCAGCGGCTGTAAAGACCGATCCCGCGAAAAACGGAAAGACTGATAAAAACGGCTCCGCGAAGAACGAAACTGTCGGAAACGGTGTATCCGCGAGGCAGAGCAAGTCACCGAATAATGATGCCCCCGCAAAGAACGGTTCATCCGAAAAGAGCGTCGGTGCCGGTATTTCCCGAGGCGGCAGGACGAAGTCCGACCGTCGGACGGGCGCGGTAAATACATCGCCCGAAAATTGCGTTTCGGAGAATTCACGCAGCGGCAGGATAGACGCGAAAGCGGCTGATGCAGGCACTATCGGCAATACTGCAGCGAACGGTGCGTCAGACAATGCGGAAAAGAAATCCCGGAGAGCATCGAACGGCAGAAAAGCCTCGAGCGGTGACTCTGTCGGTAAGAAAGCATCGGCCGCGGGCGCAGAGACTCGAATCGACGAGGAACTGCAGCGGATAAGCAGAGACGGCGACAGCTTTATCACATTCTATCGCGACATTCTGAAGAACATCCGCTTCTACGAAAAGAATAATACCGGAAAGACGCATTTTCGCGCTACATATTCCGGAACGGTAGATTCGGTCTGCACCTATTATCATCATGATCGCTCGGTCATATCGGTCGCTCTTGACCGCATGGCGGAGCGCGGGTATATCACACTCGGCTCGGGATTTACAAAGGGCTCGAAAACCGTAACCGTTAATTGGAACAAGGCAAAGGCGGACGGATTGTCGGATTGACGCATAATCGCTCGCGGCAGCCCTGAGCTGCTCTGCACCGCACGGCGGATGCACGCAGCCTCGGCTTTGGCATTTATATCGACCGCTCTATTGTCCGCGTCGACCTTTTTATCGCCCACGCGCGCTCCGAAAGGTGCGAGCCGCGTGACGCGTATCATTTGTTCTTTTTATTCTTTCCCGATATGCGGTAGATTATCGTACCGAAAAGGAATTTCGGCAGTGACAGCATTCGGAAGAATCGGCTCGGCTCGCTTATGAGCCTATACAGCCACTCAAGCCCGAGCTTAATAAATATTTTCGGCGCGCGCTTAGCGGTGCCGGCAAAGATGTCGAGCGAACCGCCGAAGCCGCAGCAGAGCTTTGTGCCGAGCTGCGATTTGTTGCGGAACATGAATTCCTCCTGCTTCGGTACTCCGAGGCAGACAAAAAGAATATCGGCGCCGCTGTCATGTATTCGGGATATGACGGCGGCTTCGTCTTTAATGTAACCGTCGAGCGTGCCGCATATGCACAGCTCCGGATATTTTTCTTTCATTCGCGCTGCGGCGGTCTCGGCGACCGACGTATTGCCGTCGGAGGCGGGTCTTCCGCCGTAGAAGAATACGCGCAGTCCCTCTCGGGCAGCTTCGCGCAGCAGAGCCTCGGCTATCTCAACGCCGGCAACCTTCCCCTTTCTCAGAGGAGTTCCGAGCACCTTGGAGGCGAGAATTATGCCGATACCGTCGGGGATTATCACATCTGCACTGCCCATTATCTCATAGTATTCGTTATGCTCTATGCATAGCTGGAGTATCTCGGAGTTGGGGGTGTGAAGCACGGCGGAGCTGCCATCCTCCTTCGGGTGGTGTACATAATCGAGGCAGAGTGCAAGCGCCTCGTCAAAATTTACATTGTCAAAGCTCAGACCTCGGATATCTATCTTTCCGCAGGTCGGACGGCTGTTGTTCATGGTGTTTTTCCTTTCGTATCAACCGGAAGCAGCTTTTGGCTGCTGCCGGTGCGTTAGAGCTGCCCGTAGCAGCAGCGGCGCATAATTTCTGCGTCTGCACGGCGTATAAAGCACATTTCGGGCGCGGCTCACAAGTAATGTAGATTATAGCATAAATATGAATATTTGTAAAGGCATACATAAAAAATGAAGAATGTACAGATATACACAGACGGTGCCTGCAAGGGCAATCCCGGTCCCGGCGGATGGGGTGCGATAATCGTCTACGGCAGTGTCGAACGCGAGCTGTCTGGCGGTGAGGAGCGCACGACGAATAACCGTATGGAGCTGAGCGGCGCTATTGCCGGCCTTGCGGCGCTCAAGGAACGCTGCCATGTTACGCTATATTCGGATTCAAAATATCTGATAGACGCGCTGCAGAAGGGCTGGGCGGTCGGCTGGCGTGCACGCGGATGGAAGAAGTCTGACGGCAAGCCTGCACTGAATCCCGATCTGTGGGAGCGCCTGCTCGGGCTGATGGAGCGGCATGAGGTGGAGATGGTATGGGTCAAGGGTCATGCGGGACATGCCTATAACGAGCGCTGCGACGCACTTGCCGTTGCCGCAGCGGGAGGCGTGTAAAAAGCATTGAAAACAGCATTGCATGGCGCTGCTGTTGCTGCGGAAAATGACGGCAGTATAGCCGTCGATGTGCAGCACATACCGGTATTTTTACAGACTCTGAATTTCGATCGCTTTTATGACGATCCGTAATGATTTATATGAAAGGACGGTTTCGACAGGTCGGCGTGGTTTCGGATTTTTCAGCGGCTTTCACAGCCGCAAAACCGATACGCATGGTTCGGCTTTCGGACGGAATACGAAAAATGAAAAAGACGGATAAGCTGTTTACCGAGAGCTCGCTCCGAGAGGAGACCGTTTCATCGCGCGAGGCGTACTCGGGCTCGTTTCTGCACGTTTATCATGATGAGGTAAGTCTGCCGAACGGCGGCGGTGCATCGCGCGAGTACATCCGCCACGTCGGTGCGGTCTGCATTGTCGCGCTCGACGAGCAGGGCAGAATAGCCATGGAGCGTCAGTACCGCTACCCGGTCGGAGAGACGGTATATGAGATCCCGGCGGGGAAGCTCGATTCAAAGCAGGAGGATCCGCTCCTCGCCGCACAGCGCGAGCTCAGGGAGGAGACCGGTATCACGGCGGGACGGATGGAGAATCTCGGAGAATTCTATCCAACCTGCGCCTATTCCGATGAGGTGATACATATCTTTCTTGCCCGTGATCTCTCCTACGGTGAGCGCAGCACCGACGAGGACGAATTTCTTTCGGTCGAGATGGTCCCGCTCGCGGAGGTAAAGGATATGATAATGCGAGGCGAAATACCTGACGGAAAAACTCAGGCGGCTGTTTTGCGGGTATGGCTGATGCTGTAGGCTGCGTTTTGCCTTCGCCGAATATGATTATTCACCCGAGTGCAACATCAAGCACCATCATAATGCTGAAGCCGACAGCAAAGAACACTGTACCGATATTCGAGTGCTCGCCCTGCGACATTTCGGGTATCAGCTCCTCTACGACTACATAGAGCATTGCTCCCGCAGCAAAGCTGAGCAGATACGGCAGCGTGGGAACGATAAGTCTTGCCGCAAACAGCGTTATCACAGCGCCGATAGGCTCGACCACGCCCGAGAGAACACCGCTTAGAAAAAGCTCGTCCTTTTCCGACTCCCTCAGCGCGCAGCGGCGTTGAGATGATCGCTCCCTCCGGAAAGTTCTGAATAGCTATACCGACTGACAGCACCAGTGCGCCTGCCGCCGTTATCTGCGTGCTGCCGGAGAGATAACCTGCGTACATTACACCGACCGCCATACCCTCGGGAATGTTGTGCAGCGTTACCGCGAGCACCATCATGGTGGTGCGGCTTAGCTTGCTTTCGGACCCTCAGCCTTGTCGCTCTTGGCGTGCAGATGCGGGATTATATGATCGAGAGTCAGCAGGAAGAGGATTCCTATCCAGAAGCCGATAAAGGCGGGGAGAAACGCCGGTTCGCCCATCTCCTCCGACTGTTCGATCGCCGGTATCAGCAGACTCCATACCGAGGCGGCGACCATGACCCCGGCGGCAAATCCGGTCAGCGAGCGCTGTACCGTGTCGCTGAGATTTTTTTTCATAAAGAATACGCACGCCGCTCCGAGCGATGTGCCGAGAAACGGTATCAGAATACCGTAAAATGCTTGCATTCGATTCCTCCTTATTTATGGTTCATACGATCAATTCTTAATTTCTGCGATTTGTATTTTGATAAATTTAAGTGAAACTCGATATTGCTATGACATACCTTTTATACGCACCGCGACGGCTCACGCAATTCTCCCTCGCACAGTGTTTGCGTCGGCGTAGTCTGCGTCGGTAAAGAATTTGCTGTCGCTTTCTTTGACATTGCCTGCCTCCTTTTATATATGTTTGATTTAATTATCGATCATCCGGTTGTGCAGCATATCCATCGGATATTGCATCGACCCGAACGATATTGCTTGCCGATGATGAGCGATGTTTTTCGCCGACGGAACATGTTCTTCGTCTATACCCTCGCCGCCTGACAGGTTATATTCGGGCGGCATCGGTTGACGTTTTTTGTTCATTCAATGCGGTTAGCATACGCTAACTGATACTCTGCTTAAAAGCCGCCGCGCGGCGACTGGGTTGAATATTATCATCTTATAGCTGCATTATAACACGTATCGGCAGTCATTTCAATAGCTAATGTGATGCAGCGGTATAAAATTGTATTTTTTGTGTGTGCAATGCCGAGCTGTTCGAGTGCCTGAGGATATAAAGGTTGAATCGGGCAGAGAATTGTGCTATAATTTGTTGTCGAAAATTTTTTGATTTACATACAGAGGTGGCATGAGCATAACAAAGGAAAAGAAAAATATCACGGAGGAGCTCGGGAACGGACGGATACTTCCGCTTATTGCGCGGCTTTCGATACCTGCGGTAATAGCACAGCTTATCACATTTTTATATAATATTGTCGATCGCATGTACGTCGCGCAGATAGAGGATTCCGGTATGGATGCCCTTGCCGCGCTCGGCATAGTACTGCCGATAACGCTTATAATCCAGGCATTCGCAAATCTCATCGGTCTCGGCGGCGCACCGCGCGCGGGAATTAAGATGGGTGAGGGAAACAATGCCGAGGCGGGCGGTATCTTCAATACCGCGTTTTCGCTGCTTGTGCTGATAGGTGTTGTAATAGGCGCTGTCAGCTTTGTATTTGCTCGACAGATAGTACTTCTTTTCGGATGCCCGCCGAGCGCGGTGGAATTTGCCGTCTCGTACCTTAAAATATTTGCATGCGGTACGCTGTTCGTCATGCTTGCACAGGGGCTGAATCCGTTTATTCCCCTGACTCAGGGATATTCGCTTGTTGCAATGGGATCTGTCCTGCTCGGAGCGGTGATAAATATTGCGCTCGACCCGATATTCATATTCGCGCTCGGTATGGGCGTTAGCGGCTCGAGTCTTGCAACGGTCATTTCACAGCTCTGCTCCTGCATCTGCGTTATGTGCTTTTTCTTTTTCACGAAAGAGCTTGTTTCACCTGCGTCCGTCAGCCATGTGTCCGCGCCTGAGATATATCGGCGCCATTCTTTCGCTCGGCTTTACGCCGTTCGTTATGACGATAACCGAGTGCGCTATCCAGGTGGTGTTCAACGTCTGCCTCAACCGCGCAACCGGCGGAGACCGTGACTATACAGCCGCGCTCACCGTTATGCTCAGCGCGCTGCAGCTCATATCGCTGCCGCTGAACGGCCTCGGAAACGGAATTCAGCCCTTTGTCAGCTATAACTACGGCAAGGGAGACGAGGTGCGGCTGAAAAAGGGTATAAGATACGTGACCGTGATCGCCTTTGTGTTCTGCCTTACCATCTGGTCGCTCTCAATGGCAATGCCGCAGATATATGCGCATCTGTTCTCGGCGAGCGAGTCGGTCACCGAGATAGTCGGAAAGTACTGCCCGCTGTTTCTTATGGGGTCTATCATGTTTTTCGTGCAGATGACGCTTCAAAATGTCAATGTCGCGCTCGGTCAGGCGCGCTCCGCGCTGCTGCTTGCCGTAACGCGAAAGGTAGTGATACTTATCCCTCTCTGCTTTTTCCTGACGCACGTTCTCGGCTTTCGCGGTGTATATATGTCGGAGGGTATCGCCGCTTTTGCCGCGGAATAATCACGTCGATAGTTATTTTTACGTCGTTTCCGAGAATATTTCATAGGCGCGCAATGCAGATGCGGGGAGAGACTGAAAAATAAGAACCGCCACGGTGCGGCGAGTCTGAGAATTAAGAGCCGTCCCGGCTCGGCGAGTTTATTCGGACTTTGCATGTGAACGTATTGCTTCTGACAAAAAGAATAGAAAAGGTACTGCCGAAAAACGTGCTTTTCGACAGTGTCTTTTTCTTGATTTTTTATCTTATGCTTCCGATCGTATTTATTAATATTTTGTTCTCGACCGTGCAGGGCACAGCGGTGTGAGCCGATCCTTCGGCGTCTGTCGGATCCTGCCGTTATGCAAAAAAACAGGCGTGCCGAGCGTTTGCTCGGTGGAGAGTGCGTACTTCTCGGGGAGCTTGTCGGAATAAGCCTCGGGAGCCACGGTGAACATGATGTTCTCATCGGCTGCAAAGCTGTCGCCGCGTGCTACGATGTCGAGCACATCCGCGACCACGGCGCTTGCCGTCGGGAGCTTACCCGCGCCTTTGCCGTAGAACATTACCTCGCCTACCGAGTCGCCGGTGACAGATACGGCATTAAAAACATCGTCCACACCGTAGAGAGGGTTATCGCGGCGGACATAATACGGCTCGACAGAGAGGCAGACGCAGCCGTCCTCGGGCAGCACCGCTCTTGCGACGAGACGTATTCTCGCCCCCATCTCGTTTGCCTTTGCAATGTGCTCCTGCGTTATCTCGCGGATGCCGCGTACGCGAACCTTATCCATCGGTATCATCTTACCTGATGCGATGGCGGCGAGAATGCATATCTTGCGGCATGCGTCAAAGCCGTCAACATCCGCGCTCGGGTCAGCCTCCGCATATCCGAGACGCTGTGCGTCTGCGAGGACCTCATCGTAGTCCAGACCCTCCTCGCGCATACGGGTCAGGATGTAGTTTGTAGTGCCGTTGAGAATGCCGTTTATCTCGGTAACGGTATTCTGTCCGGTGATGCAGTGAATGAGCGGGTTGAGTACGGGGATACCGCCGCGGACGCTCGCCTCATAGAGATAGCGGACCTTGTTTTCGGCAGCTATGGAGAGCAGCTCCGCACCGCAGTGCTCGACAACGGCCTTGTTTGAGGTGACGACGCTCTTGCCCGCGCGCAGTGCAGCTGCGGAAAAAAGTCGCATGCGGGATGAATGCCGCCCATCATTTCGAGTACGATGGAGATCTCCGGGTCGTTTTCGATCACCGAGAAATCATGTACAACGCGGTCGCCGAGCGGGTCGCCGGGAAACTCGCGCAGGTCGAGAATATACTTTATCTCGACTTTTTTTCCGTAGCGGCGCTCGATGCGCCCGCATTCTTTGTCAGTACCTCTGCCGCGCCGCCGCCGACGGTACCGTATCCGAGTATAGCTACATATGTTACGTCTTTCATCTTCTTCTCCTTTGGATTTCTTATAACTTATATAATATATTGGTGATTCAGCGATGTAATCTACCGCGTGTCAGCTCAGCTGTCGTTGCCGGACGAGTAGCGCAGACCGATCATATAAACGCCGTTTTCGAGGATCAGCGGATAGATATCGCAGACCTCGAGCAGCTCGGTCAGCCCGTCAGATTCGCGCAGGGAAGTGATGACATTTGTAACGACATCGTAAAAATCACCCTGCTCGGGGTTTAAAGTCGAGCGCTACTTCTATTTTATCCTCCCTGCGGCTGCCGCAGCGGCAATTTCGCGTTTGAGCAGAGGAGGCAGATCCTCCGGCAGCGCGGCTCGCTTATCGGATATCAGGTAGTAATCCGGTGCGTCGGACGAGCTGTACAGATCGGGCAGCATGGGAGTGCGTCCGCTCGCCACCGTTTCCCGCGTCACGCAGAAATACGGATGAAGCACGGCTGAGCCGCCGTCTCTGCGTGTCGGATCATCCCGCAGTACATCGGTGCAGCAATAGCCTCCGTCGACATAGAATGTGTTCCATATCGTTTCCGTGCCGTCGGACGCTGTGCCGTATTCGAGAAAGCTGTAAATACCGACCTCCGCGAGCAGCATCTGATATGCCTGAGCATAGCCCTCCGCTGTTGCACGTCCGAGAACGAGCGCGCCGTAAGCGCTGTCATACAGCTTGCTTCGGTCATTATCATCCGGAGAAGAGCATGCACGAACAAGCGCATCGTGCAGCGCAAGCGCTGCGGTATAATCGTCCGCTTCCTGCGGCACTTCGGTTAGAAATTCCGCTTTCGCTGCATCGAGCTTTGTATTCATTCGGTCGATGTCCGCTGCTGTTCCGAGATAGGAAAGGCGCGCACGCACAGAGGTGCCGCTTCCGCTGACGGTGACTTCTTCCTCGCGAAGGTAATAAAGCTCCGGATGTTCCGCGCGTATCGAGATAAGCACATTTCGCAGCTCGTCCGACTTGTATAGATAATCAACGCTTTCGGAGTATTCGTCATGTACAGTCGCCGCCTTGACTATTGCCGTATACAGCTGCTGCTCGGAGAGTGAGAGGCGGTTGTAATATACGAGCGACACATCGTATTCCGCAGGCTCGGATGATGCGTGACTGCCGAAATAACGCTCGAGACGCAGAGCGCCGAGCACAGCTGCGAGCATTATAAAAATTGAAAGCAGCGAGGCAAGCGCGGCAAAAACATATTTGCGCGGCGAGAGTCTGTTTGTCTTATCGGGTTGCATATGCTCACCTCCGTTTGCGGACTTTCGCTCCATTATAGCATTTCGGCGGGCGAAAAGCAATAGAAAATACGTTTTTTGTATAGACAACCGACCGGCTTTGTGTTATAATCATTCATTATAGAAAAAGTGATATCGTGGGGTGTTCCGGTCGCTCTGATGACGATGCACCGAGCAAGACCCGAGCGGTGATCGCCGCAGATATCACGACGCGCTCTGCGGAGCGGAGAGGTTACGGAATGAAGATACAGAAATACAGCGTAGGCGTTTGGGGCACTAACTGTTATTTTCTGCTCGATGAGAGCGGAGAGGGCGGAGAAAACCGCTGCGCGGTAGTCGATCCCGGAGACGACGGCGATGCGATACTGCGGAGGTTGAGCAGTCAGGCGCTGCACTGCGATACAATACTGCTGACGCACGGTCATTTTGATCATATGATGGCGCTGGAACAGCTTCGGCAGGCGACCGGTGCACCGGTTTATTATTCATGAGGATGATGCAGAGCTGATGACCGACGATGATCTCAATGCCGCAAAGCTGCTCGCCGGAGTTTCCTGCTCCCCGCGCCCTGCGGATATATTGCTGCATGACGGTGATACCGTGAAGATAGGCGGTGAGAGCGCGTTTGCGTCATGCACACGCCGGGACACACGCGCGGCTCGGTCTGCTATTTTGTCGGCGGTGACGGTGATATTCTTACGGGTGATACGCTTTTCCGCGATTCGATAGGCAGATACGATCTGCCCGGCGGCGATTTTATGACTCTGCTGCTGCACTCGCTCGGCGCGCTTGCGTCGCTTGAGGGTGAGCATAAGATATACCCCGGTCACGGTGCAACGAGCACGCTTGAACGTGAAAAATCGGTAAACCTTTATCTTAATTGATCCTATTAGCTATAAATTACAATATTCGCTACGGAAAGGAAGCCGCGCGGCGGCTATGGTAAGAGATATGGAAATGTGCGATTGGAAGGAGCTTGCTGAGCTGCTGTTCCCCGATGTTAATTCTACCCCGGAGGAGCTTGAGCAACGCTTTCCCGAGCGACAGCTGCCGGAGGGTGCCAAGGTGACACGTTTTGCACCGAGCCCGACGGGCTTTGTGCATTTCGGCGGTATGTATCAGGCGGTCGCAGGAGAGCGGCTCGCGCATCAGAGCGGCGGAGTTTTCTATCTGCGCACCGAGGATACCGACGGTCAGCGCGAGGTTGAGGGCGCGGTAACCGCTCTTCTGAAAACACTTGAATATTACGGGGTAAACTATGACGAGGGTATGGTCATAAATGAGGACGGAACGCTCGGCGAAAAGGGTGCATACGGTCCGTACAAGCAGAGCGAGCGCGCGGCAATCTATCACGTATATGCAAAGAAGCTCGTTTCCGAGGGCAAGGCATATCCCTGCTTTACTACCGAGGAGGAGCTTGCGCTGCTTCAGCAGACCGATAAAAAAGAGCAGATAAAGAATACCGACTGGCACACCGCGGCTGCCGAGAAGCGCGAGCGCATGCTCGAGGGCAGACGCTTTACGATGGACGAGGTCCGTGCGCATCTTGCGGCAGGCGACCCGTTCGTGCTGCGTATACTTGCCGACGGCGATCCGGAGAAGAAGATCACATTTACCGACCTTGTTAAGGGAAAGCTCGAGCTGCCCGAGAACGACGAGGATTTTGTCCTGCTCAAGTCCGACGGCATTCCCACCTATCATTTTGCACATGCGGTCGACGACCATCTCATGCGCACTACGCACGTAGTACGCGGAGAGGACTGGCTGCCGAGTCTGCCGAAGCACATACAGCTCTTCCGTTATCTCGGCTTCCGCATCCCGAAATATCTGCACACTGCGCAGATACTTAAGATGGACGAGAACGGCGGCAAAAAGAAGCTCTCAAAGCGCGATATGGGCGCAAAGATGGACGACTACCGCGAGATGGGCATTGCACCCGAATGTGTATGGGAGTACCTGCTGACCCTGCTCAACTCCAACTACGAGGAGTGGCACATGCAGAACCCCGACAAGAGCTATCTCGATTTCCCGCTGAATATCAAAAAGCTCTCGGTCTCAGGCTGTCTTTTCGACATGCAGAAGCTGACCGACGTTTCAAAAAATGTTATTTCCCGCATGGATGCAAATCATGTATATTCCTGTCTGCTCGAATGGACGGGAGATTTCGATCCCGAGTTTCACGCGCTGCTTGCACGTGATAAGGACTATGCCGTCCGTATTCTCTCGATAGGCAGAGGCGGACGCAAGCCGCGCAAGGATCTTGCATCATGGGCTGACGCGAGACCTTATATGGGCTTCTTCTACGACGAGCTGCTCTCTCGCGATGAGCAGCTGCCGGACAGCTTTGACCGCGGCGATGTGCGCGCGGTGCTTGATGCGTTTGAGCAGAGCTATGACGAGGGAGCGGATTCCGCAGCATGGTTCGACGGCATCAAGGCGATAGCCTCCGCGCACGGGTTTGCGGCGGATATGAAGGCATATAAGGCTGACCCCGATGCATATAAGGGAAGTGTTGCCGATGTCAGCATGTTCCTGCGTCTCGCTGTTACCGGAAAGACTACATCACCAGATCTCTATGAGGTAATGCATATTCTCGGCAGAGAACGGGTAATGCAGCGTATCGCACAGTTTCGTGAATCGCTTTGAGCATAGGCAGTATCTGCGGCGCCGAGCATTATATGCGGCGGTGCTCCGAATGATATAAAATAAAAAAAGGAAGGACCGAACATGAGCGACATCCTTGAAAAACGAAGGCTCCGAGTGCGGCTCGGCAACTAATTTTATACACGATATAATTGATGAGGATATGCGGGAGGGCGTGTGCGATACAGTGCATACTCGTTTTCCGCCCGAGCCTAACGGTTATCTTCATATCGGCTCCGCAAAGGCGATATGGATAAACAGCTCTACCGCAAAGAAGTACGGCGGGCTCTTCAACCTCCGATATGATGATACCAACCCAATGAAAGAGAGCGACGAATACGTCCGCTCGATATACGAGGATCTGTGCTGGCTCGGCGCGGAGCCGAACGGCGGTGTATACTACGGCTCTGATTATTTCGAGCAGTGTTACGAATATGCCGTAAAGCTGATACGCGACGGCAACGCATACGTGTGCGACCTTTCGCGCGAGGATCTTGAGCGCTACCGCGGCGATGCGGACGACTATTCGGATAAGGGAATAGTATCCCCCTACCGCGACCGTCCGACAGAGGAGAGTCTCGACCTCTTCCGCCGCATGAAGGAGGGTGAATTCCCCGACGGCGCACGCACCCTGCGCGCGAAGATAGACCCGAATTCGGATAATTCCTATATGCGCGATCCGGTCATATACCGCATCCGTCACGTTCATCATCACCGTCAGGGCGACGTATGGTGCATCTACCCGATGTACGACTTTGCGCATCCGATACAGGATGCTATCGAGGGCATAACCTACTCGCTCTGCTCGACCGAGTTCCGCAATCACCGCCCGCTCTATGACTGGGTGGTTGAAAAGTGCGGCTTTGAGCATCGTCCGAAGCAGCGTGAGTTCGGAAGAATGAACGTCACCTACACCGTAATGAGTAAGCGTTTTCTGCGCTTTCTTGTCGAGCACGGCGTTGTCGACGGCTGGGATGATCCGCGTATGCCCACTCTCTCGGGCTTGCGCCGCCGCGGCTATACACCCGGTGCTATCTTTGATTTCGTCAGCCGCTCCGGCGTATCGAATACCGATACCACCGCAGCTGCCGAGCTGCTCGACTACTGTCTGCGCGAGGAGCTCGGAGAGACCGCGCCGCGCCGCGTCTGCGTCACCGAGCCGATAAAGGTCGTTGTAGATAACTATCCCGAGGATAAGACCGAATATTTCCCCCTGCCGATTCACCCCGCACATCCCGAGCTCGGCACCCGTGAGGTCGCCTTCACGCGCGAGCTATATATCGAAGCGAGCGATTTCGCGGAGGTCCCGCCGCCTGTTCCACCGTCTCCGTCCCGACGGAGAGGTGCGTCTGATGGGCGCGTATATCGTTCGCCTGACCGACATCGTTAAAAACGACGATGGCAGTATTCGCGAAAGCTGCATGTGACCGCAGACCTTGAAACGGGCAGCGGAATGCCGTCTGACGGACGCAAGGTAAAGGGCACCGTGCACTGGGTCAGCGCCGCACATTGCGAGGATATCGACATCGTGCTGTACGACCGTCTGTTCACTATTCCCGATGTCGCGTCATATACTACCTCGGACCACAATGTTGAAGAGATACTCGAGTTCGTCAATCCCGACTCCGCCCGCAGACTCACGCACGCAAAGGCAGAGCCGTCGATCGCCGAGCTGCGCCCGGGCGAGGCTGTTCAGTTCGTCCACATGGGCTACTACACGCCGGACTCAAAGGAGAGCGGAGTATTTAACCGAATAATCCCGCTCAAGGACGGCTACCGTCCCGGCTGATCGGGCCGCAAAGCATAAGGAAGACCGTCGGCTGTATTCGGCGCGCCGTGCAGTGCGCGTCCGAGCCATAATATACCATTTTATAATACTTAAATCCGAAAGGCAAATATCATGTTTATTGTTGAAAAGAAGCTCCGTGCAGGCATAATCGGCGCTACCGGTATGGTAGGGCAGCGCTTTGTAATGCTGCTGCAGAACCACCCCCCTATTTTGATCTGACAGTTCTCGCCGCAAGTGCCCGTTCCGCGGGAAAGCGCTATGAGGATGCGGTCGGAGATCACTGGAAGATGAAGGACCCCATGCCCGAGAGCGTGCGCGGGCATGGTTGTCGCCGATGCCTCCGACGTTGCGTCGGTCGCCGAGCAGGTCGATTTTGTTTTCTGTGCCGTCAATATGGACAAGGCGGCTATAATCGAGCTCGAGGAGGCTTATGCGAAGGCTGAAACCCCCGTGTTCTCGAATAACTCCGCTAACCGTTGGACTCCCGACGTTCCCATGCTCATGCCCGAGGTAAACGACTCGCATCTTGCGGTGCTCGAGACTCAGAAAAAGCGCCTCGGCACTAAGCGCGGCTTCATCGTCGTAAAGCACTAACTGTTCTATACAGAGCTATACCCCCCTCCTTACCCCTCTGCTTGATTTCGGACCCCGCGAGGTCGTTGTGTCGACCTATCAGGCGATCTCCGGTGCCGGCAAGACCTTCGCAGACTGGCCCGAGATGAACGACAATGTCATCCCGTATATCGGCGGAGAGGATGAAAAGAGCGAGCGCGAGCCGCTGCGTATCTGGGGTACGGTCGAAAACGGCGTGATTGTCCCCGCGACCCGCCCCGTTATCAGTGCACAGTGCATACGTGTGCCCGTCACCGACGGTCATCTTGCTGCCGTGTTCGTCAGCTTTGACCGTAAGCCGAGCAAGGAGGGAGATACTTTGATCGCTGGCGCAGCTTCCGCGGTAAGCCGCAGGAGCTCGGACTGCCGCACGCGCCCGAGCAGTTTATCACCTACTTTGAGGAGAACGACCGCCCGCAGACGCATACCGAGCGGGATATCTACGGCGGAATGGGCATCACCGCAGGCAGACTGCGCGAGGATAATAACTTCGACTGGCGCTTTATAGGCCTGTCGCATAATACGCTGCGCGGGAGCAGCGGGCGGCGCGATGCTCGAGCAGAAGGCTGCTTTACCGCTCTCGGCTATCTGACCGCAAAGTAATACGCAATAACGCCGGCTGATTTCGGATAAAATCCGGGCGTAACAAATTTAATCCGATTTCGGGTAGAATCAAAAGAAATATAATGCATGCCGAATATCGGTGTGCGTTGCATCCCGCATCGAACTGCGCAGCGGCTCGATGCGGGATTTTTCTGTATTTTATCATTCGGTCTCCCCTTTTAGCCGATTCCTTCCTCCCCGCATATAATGTAAGGCGGGCTTGCATTCGCTGCGTGCGGCGGAGCTGCCGTACGTTCGATGCGGCGGCGCCCGCATCGGGACTTTAAAAATAAGACAATATTTTCGGAAAGGAAAAGAATATGGCTCAGTTCACAAATCAGGCGCAGCTCTCCTACGGCGGAACGGTGCTTAATTCAAATGTGGCTGTCGGTGAGATACGCGAGGTGCTCAGCGCGGCGAAGGCGACTACCTCTTCGGGCTACACGGTCGGCGAGGATGTCACCTATATCGTCAGCATAGTTAACTCGGGAACATCGCCCCTATACGGGCGTTACCGTGACCGACAGCATGGGCGAGTACGCGCTCGCAACGGGTACGAGCGTCTATCCGCTGACCTATGTCGGCGGCTCTGCGCGGCTGTATATAGACGGCGTTCTGCAGAACGCGCCGACCGTAGCTGCGGATAATACCGTAACCTTCAGCGGCATCAATATCCCCGCGGGCGGCAATGCAGTGCTCGTCTATGAAGCAACGCCTAACTCCTACGCGCCGCTTGCTGTCGCCTCGTCTATAACTAATACCGCGACTATCTCGGGCACGGGCATCGTCACACCTATCACGGTGACCGAGACGCTTCCCTCGTAACCACAGCCGCGTCGCTCTCGATAACCAAGCAGATATCTCCCGTCCCCGTAAACGAGAACGGAACGCTCACCTACACCTTCCTCATTCAAAACTACGGCGGAACGGCTGTGAGTGCGGGCGAGAATGTTGTACTCCGCGATACCTTTGACCCGCTGCTCAGTGATATTTCTGCAACCCTGAACGGTACGACGCTCACGACCGCAGACTACACCTACGACACCGTAAGCGGTGTGTTTGCGACGAATGCGGGCGTTATCACCGTTCCCGCAGCGACCTTCTCGCAGAACGCGACGACGGGCGAATGGACGGTTACACCGGGGCTTACCACCGTTACCGTGAGCGGAACGATCTGATGTGAGCGCTTTAATGCGGATGACTTGATGCAAACGTTTTGATGTGCAAGCCGTAATGCGGATTCTTTGAGGTGAACGCTTTAATGCGATTGCTTTGACATCCGACCGCCCGCACGGGCGAAAAAATAAAAGAGAGCAGGGGAGTCGGCGAGAGTCGGCGTCCCTGCTTTTTCCGAATTCAGCCGTTTTATGCTATTGACAAATCCGCCGTGCGGTGTTATTATCTTACTTGTGCTTTTTTCGGCAAATTACGCAGCCGCACGGCGGCAATACATAGACATAGGAGAAAAATAAATGGAACTGACACGTATGCAATTCGACGTTCTGACGGCGCTGCTTGAGCGCTCCGGAATGTCACAGCGTGCATTACAGAAAAAGACGGGCTACTCGCTCGGGAGTGTAAATAAAACTCTGCACGAGCTCAGCGATGCAGGGCTTGTCGACGGCGGCGCTGTCAGCGCGAGCGGACTCGATGCGCTTGAGCCGTATAGAGTAAAGCGTGCGGTAATCATCGCTGCGGGCTTCGGCTCTCGCCTTGTTCCCGTAACGCTCAACACGCCCAAACCGCTCGTTCGCGTAAACGGCAAGCGCATAATCGACGGAATTCTCGACGCACTGCTTGCAGCGGGCATAGAAGGATATCGTCATAGTGCGCGGGATACCTTTCCGAGCAGTTTGATCAGCTGCTGTACAAGTATCCGATGATACGCTTTATCGAAAATCCCGCATATAACGAGGCGAACAACATATCCTCCGCAATGTGCGCGAGATATCTGCTTTCGGAGGCGTACGTCTGCGAGGCGGACCTGCTTATCTCCAATCCCGCTATAATCAAAAAGTATAACTACCGCTCTAACTTCCTCGGTATAAAGAAGGATCGCACCGACGACTGGTGCTTCGACGTTGTCGACGGCATTATCACCGCGCAGAAGGTCGGCGGAATCGACTGCTATCAGGAGGTCGGCATCTCCTATTGGGATGCGTCTGACGGTCGCAAGCTCGCAGAGCATCTTAAAGCCGCATACGAAATGCCCGGCGGTAAAGAGAGGTATTGGGATCAGGTCCCGTTCTCGGTTTTCGGCGACGAGTACAAGGTCGATATACGCGAGTGCTATGATGAGGATATCGTCGAGATAGACACCTTCCGCGAGCTCAAGGCTATCGACTCGACCTACGACGTCTGATCGACATTCGGTCAAAATTCTGTCAGACCCGAGCTGTCGGCTTCGTCCGGACGCTCGATGATGCCTATTTCTCGGAAACACGGCTGAATTTTCGCCGCGCCGATACGGTGCGGCGAATTTTTGTGTGACGGAGAAATCGTCGGATAGGCAGTCTGATGTTTGCCGCTTGATACGAAAAATGTCAGTTTTGCCCGCCGATGCTTTACAAATACGCTCGAATGTGGTATAATAATGCGGTTATTTTTTGCGGCGGGTATTCCGCTGCTTTGGAAAAGGAATTTGTATGCGTAGATCAAATGCAGAAACTAAGAGCTGCGGCAAGCTGTACGAGCTGTGGCACGACCGCCGCTCCTTCCCCGTGCGGCTCCGTATTGCGCTGCTTTGCGCGGCGGCATTTTGCTTTACCGTTATAGTGTTCGGTCCGCTTGAGCTCTTTATCGGAAATTCGGGCTTTTTCCCGTTTTCATTCGGGGTTGTTTGGCCTGTTATGGCTGTGACGGGTGTTGTCGCCTGCGCGGTCATAACGGCGGTGCTGCTGCTCGTACGCGGCAAGGTTTATAATACGCTCGTCAGCCTACTGTTTTCGGGGCTTCTGTGCGGCTGGCTGCAGCGCAACCTTCTTAACGATATAACAAATCACGGCTCGCTCGACGGCTCCGCTGCCGAATGGGAGCACTTCATGAAAAACAACGGTGCTCAACCTTGCGCTGTGGGCGGCAATATTCACACTCGTATTCCTGCTGCTCTATTTCAGCCGTAAGATATGGTCGATGGCCGTGCAGTGGGGAAGCGCACTTCTCCTCGGCGCTCAGGCTGTTGCTCTTGTTATGCTGCTTATTCGCACCGATATCCCGTCCCCGCAGAACGGCTATCTTTCAAAGGCAACGATGTTCGACGTTTCGCCGAAGCAAAATGTGGTCATGTTCCTTCTCGACCGCTACGATAATACCTTTGCGGATCAGGTTTTGGAGGAGGATCCGGAGCTATGGGAGGACTTTTCCGGCTTTACATACTATCGTAATTTCACCGGCAGCTACTCTCGTACCTTCCCGTCGGTCAACTACATTCTGACCGGAAGTAAGTCGGAGTATGTCACTCAGCCTGCCGAGTATGCCGAGCAGGCATGGGGCGGACAGACGCTTGTCCGCCGTATCCACGATGCCGGTTACGGTACGAAGATATATACCGACTCCCGCTATACGTTTATCAATACCGACTATCTCGGAGATTCGGTCGACAATGTCGTTCATGAGGCTAAGTCCGCCGATGACCGCCGCCTTGTCTGCTCGATGCTCAAGCTCTCGGCTTATCTCTATTCGCCCGAGTGCCTCAAGCCTTCTTTCAGAATCTATACCGGCGACCTTGACGGCATTATCTCTACCGAAGACGCATGGATAGACGACGAGGTCGCGCATTTCCGCGGCATAGTGCCGGACGGTGTTTCGATAGGCGACGGCGAGAACGAAAACGGCAGCTTCATCTTCTATCACTTCCGCGGCTGCCACGATCCGTATACGATGGACGAAAACGGCAATCCGGCAGAGTTCGACTATAATGATCAGGAGCACAGCAACACCCTCTATTCTCAGCTGCGCGGAGATCTTAAGATGATAAAGAGCTATATGCAGCAGCTTGACGATCTCGGATTGCTCGACGATACCACCATAATCGTTACCGCCGACCACGGCAGAACCGGTACCGTTCCGGATCTGAGCGACGGAATGTCCCGCTGCCCGACGCTCTGGGTCAAGCCTGCAGGAGCCGATCGCTCCGAGCCTATGCAGATCAGCGATAAGCAGGTCAGCCAGGACAATATGCGCTCTACCGTGCTCGACTGCTTCGGACTCAAGCAGGACAGTGATCCGAGAACGCTCGATGAGATAGGCGAGGACGAGGAGCTCGAGCGCTATTTCTGGGCGCAGTGCTGCGACGAGAGCGCGACGCACCGCGATTACAATATGCTTACCTATCGCATTACCGGCGACGCTACCGATATGAATAACTGGGAGCTTGTAAGCACCGAGCGTATTCAGTGCCCGTTCTATGATGCGGGTACGGACAATCCCAACGAGAAATAAAAAAACTATCAGACGACAATCGGACAGATTCGGTACTATATTGACCGAGAAAGGCAGCTTTCGCTCAGAAAGCTATGGAGTTGTGAATGAAAAAGCTGATTAAGTATCTCTATTATTCGGCAGCGCTCGCACTGCTGCTGACCGTTTCCTCCGCTGCGTATATCGACCCGTCGGCAATGACCTATATCATTCAGATCATTGCGGGAGTTGCTATTGCCGCAGGCGCTGCCTTCGGTTTCTACTGGCGCAGGATAAAGCGTTTCTTTACAAAAGAACAAGGACAACGCATATGTTGTCGACGACGATGACGATGATGACGACGACTACGGCATGGACGATTATTCGCTTCCGGATTCGGCCGGTGCTGCCTCCTCCGGCATCGCATCGCCCGCTGCCTCTGTATCGCCCGCCGCTCGTGCAGCCGCAGCTGCATCGAGCACCACTGCGACAGCCGCCTATGCCGAGCCCGCGCCCCGTACGGTATCCGGCTATGCAGATGATGTCATAGACCTGCCCGAGCTTGATAAGTACGACGATGGCAGTTCGAACTCCGCACTGCTGCGCGAGAATCGCGAGCTTCGCCGCATGCTTGCCGAGGAGAGACAAAAGGTTGAGGATCTCCGTCGAGCTATCCATATCTGCACCGAAAGGAAGTAAGGCATGGAGATAATCAATACCGTAATTGGTACGCCTCTCGGCTACCTTATGCGTTTTCTGTATAATCTCTTCGGAGGCAACTACGGAATAGCCATTATAGTTTTCACACTCTGCACGAAGATAATCATGTTCCCGATATCCCTTCTCGTGCAGAAAAACTCCATCAAGATGGTCAAGATGAAGCCGGAGCTCGATTCGCTCCGCTTCCAGTACGTTGACGACAAGGATGCGTTCATCGACGCGCAGACGGCGCTGTATAAGCGAGAGCATTACAGTCCGATGGCGGGTGTGTGGCCGCTGCTGCTCCAGCTGCCGATAATCTTCGGACTGCTCGACGTTGTATATAAGCCGCTCAAGCACCTGCTCCATATAAGCTCCGACGTTGCGACGTCGATGGTCGCGCGTGCCGCGCAGCTGCTGAACATGTCGGTCGACGATCTCGGCTCTACCGCGCAGCTCAAGGTCGTTCAGCTCATTCAGGGCGGACGCGGCGCGGAGTTTGCAGATATTGCGGGCGCACCCGATGCTATCGACAAGATAAGCACGCTGAATATGACATTTCTCGGAGTAAACCTCTCCGAGTCGCCAACGCTCGGTGTTATCAATGCCTGCTTCTTAATCGCGGTGCTCTCCGGTCTTTCCGCGCTGCTGATGTGCATTATTCAGAACAAGATAAACGTCCTCCAGATAGAGCAGAACAAGCTCTCTCAGTGGGGAATGACCGTATTCATGGTCGCTTTCTCTACATTTTTTGCGTTTATCGTACCCGCAGGAGTCGGTCTGTACTGGATGTGGGGCAACCTCTTTGCCATCCTTGTAATGTATCTTGTCAATATCATCTATTCACCTAAGAAGTACATAAACTATGAGGCACTTGAACAGATGAAGAAGGATGCGGCGGCTGAAAAAGCGGAGGCAAAGAAGAACAAGGCTCTCGCTAAAAAGTACTATAAGGAATTCTTCTCTAAGGATAATCAGAAGGTAATGCATATAGTATTCTATTCCGAGGGCAGCGGATATTATAAGTATCTCGGCAATATCGTCGAGGAGCTGCTCCGCCGCGCAAAATACACCGTTCACTACGTAACGAGCGATCCCGCCGATGCAATCTTCAAGAAAAACGATCCCATGCTCCGCGCATACTATGTCGACCAGACGCGGCTCATCTCGCTTATGATGAAGCTCGAGTGCGATATCGTTATAATGACGACGCCCGACCTTGAAAAAGTACCACATCAAGCGTTCGCGCGTTAAGCCGAATATTGAATATGTCTATGTCGACCACGGCTGTACCTCGCTAAACCTTACCTACCGTACCGGTGCGCTTGATGCATTCAATACCGTGTTTGCCGTTTCGCGTCCGCAGGCCATCGAGGTCCGCGCAATGGAGCGTCTGCGCCATACAAAGAAGAAGCGCATAGTCGAGTACGGCTACGGACTTATCGACAACATGATAGCCGCCTATGAGGCGTGCGACAAGACCGAAAACGGAAAGAAAACCGTTCTTATCGCACCGTCGTGGCAGTATGACAATATCATGGACTCCTGTCTTGACGGACTTGTCGAGGGCCTTTATAACAAGGGATACCGCATAGTTATCCGACCGCACCCGCAGTATGTCCGCCGTTTCCCGCTCAAGATGCGCGAGATACTTGAGAAGTACCGCGACCGCTTCTCGGACGACTTTACGATAGAGACCGACTTTTCGTCGAACGTGACCGTCTACACCGCCGACCTCGTGATAACCGACTGGTCGAGTATCGCTTTATGAATTCTCGTTCACTACCGATAAGCCTACACTCTTTATCAATACTGAGATGAAGGTCGTCAACCGCGATTATGACAAGATACCGTTTACTCCGTTCGATATCACCGCACGAACCGAGATAGGCAGATGCATAGAAAAGAGCGATGTCGCCTCGGTCGGAGATGTAGTCGCCGAGCTTTTCGAAAATCAGGACAGCTACCGCGACCATATTCACGAGATGAAGCAGGAATACTTCTATAATCTCGGTCACAGTGCGAGATCGGTGCGGATTATATTCTTCACCGCGTCGACCGTAAGGTCAGCCGACGCAATAAGGCTCTTGCCGCAGCGGCTCAGAAGAGTCGCAAGTAAGCCGACACAGCACACACGACGCGCACAGCGCAAGCGCGCCGGTACACTCAATAAGACAATAAGAATATCGGCATCGCAGAGGTGCAGGGGAGCTTCGCCGCATGTAAGCGGCGGGGCTCTTTTTTATGTTTATTTAATATTACGTGGGCAAAGCTGATATATAGGAGCGACGGTATTTCGGTATAGATGATATATGAGACGGAACTGCGCCGATGTGCTTATCTGCGTGATATCTGAGTTGCGTTTGTTCGCTTCGGAGAGTATCAATGTACCGAATAATGCAATCCGCCGCTTCTTTTATCCAATCAAGCGATTGTTTACATTTGGGACACATTATAAGACAAAAAATGTCTTTATTGTAAACAACATATATGATATAATCGACAAAGTAAACGCGGTTGTTCCCGTACAGCCGATATGTGCCGCCGTGTGTCCTGCGTTTGAAGAATGTCGGACGGTCGGTCGAACTCGGAAAAAAAGACGGAATTCGGTATGACCGCTTGGATACAGTACCGCTTACGGAAAGGGTAGATACCTTGTATGAAAAAAGATTGACCGCACCGTGCTGCGCGAGACTGCGTATATAGCGCTCTGCGTCACCGCAATGACGGCTGTTGTGTGTCTCGTTTTTCTGCTGATAGGAAAATGGAGCACATCTGTGCTGCTCGGAGGATTGCTCGGCACTGCCGCCTCCGTACTGAATTTCTTCCTCATGGGAGTTACCGTTCAGTCGGCTGTCGGTATGGACGATAAGTCCATGCACCGCCGCGTTCGCGTTTCATGGCTGCTGCGCATGCTGCTTGTTGCAGGTGTTGTCGTGCTCGGCGCACTTGTTCCGTGCTTTAACGTCATTTCGACTATACTTCCGCTGTTCCTGCTCAAGATAGCGCTTTTTATACGTCCTTTGTTCGGTCACACAGACTGATCGGCATCCGCCTTCCTTAGTGATAGCGGAGGATCGGCAGATCGGATTCGGTCTGTCTGTAATCGTCGAATTTTGACGAATTTCCGTATACGGGAGATGATATAATGAAGAAAAAGATCTGCGGCATTCATTTTTTGTCGATGTGCTGCTGATAATACTTATGATGATTCTGGGCGAACTGGTCAGGGCGAGCGTTCGAGGTAACGGTTTATTGACCGTATTCTTTTTCGTAATGCCTGAATCTGTCTTGAAAGCAGATGGAACGACCGAGGAAACTTCCTGAAAGCTGGAAATCCAGTGGCAACAGATTATAGACAAGCTGATTGCTCAGGATTGTTCGCATGACGAGAATAATGAGTTGCAGCCTCAATGCCTACCATTCGATGAAGATGCCAAGCAACGACTTTACGGTTGGCAGCATGAAAATGCCCGCCAATGTGATATGGAAACCAATGATGCTTTGGTCGGTATTTACTGCAAACTGGAAATCTACATTATCCGGTTTTTGTCTGATTATCCAGCTTGCCCGATGGACTTGTGGAGAGTGCGACAAACGTACGAATTGACCTTGAAAGCGTGAACCGTGCCATCCTGCTGACTGAATATTTTTCGGACTACAGCCGTAAAATGCAGGCTGCCGTTAGTCAGGAACAGTTGGAGCAGGTTTGCACCGCAACATCTATCTGAACCTGCCGCGATTTTACAGCTGCAGAAGGTATCGGCATTGCTGAAAGTTACGGGATGAAAGAGCATGCTTTCAAGATGTTTCGACACATCATCGGAACATTCAGAAAAAGAGAATCATGGAGAATACGGTAAAAAAATAACCTTGTTACTACGCACATTTTTTCGCAACCGAGGGGGTGTGAAGTTTGAAAAATAATGCATAGTAACATCAAACAGAAAAGAAAAATGAACTACAGATTCACAGAACCATACAAAAAGGTGTCAGCACCGGCACACATGCCCGAACTGCACACCGCAAAAGTTGTTTCGCCAAATACATGATACGAGGAGAGCAAATCAGCTTTCCCGATTGTGTGGGGCGATGCAACCATGAACAAGTGCGGCTACAACTTCCTACGCCCAAAATGTATTTTTTGACGAGAACCCGTGGCCAAAAGCGATTGAGCGAAGAGTTTGCGCCGATGTCAAAGCCACGTATCAGTCTGCCTCCTGCGCCTTCATTCATTGAGCCGGAAATCATGAGGCAGTCCCTGAAACTGTATCACACACGAACAAGCTGTTTCAGTTCCTGAGTTTCCATTTCGGACAGGAGGCTACCGAAAAGCTAATGTTGCGCTACCATGCTTGCGGAACCTCGAAGCATTGGCCAGGAGCTACGGGTCTTCAAAGCGGGCGGTGGATATTTTCGGACGGGTACGCACCGGAAAAGTGATGCTCTCCACAATCCGGAAAACGGAAGACGGATTAAAGCCAACTTTACATCACGTGGGTACATTCCCTTCTGAAGAAGAGAATTTCCGATCTCCGGCAATGCCTGTTTGGTGAGCACCTTTTGTCCTCCGACCAGCGGCGTCGGTTGCCCTTTAATGGTGAGCTTTGATTTCGGCTTTACCCACTTGCCACAATACCTCAGGGGCCCACCTTCGGGTGGAAAGAATGGAGCGTTTAATCGGGATACCATGAGCGTATTCGAAACCGACATTTCTGCTCTTCCCCGACCTGGGGGCGACCGGCCATTGGAACAATAAAATGAGAATGATCCGGAGCCTGGGAATAGAGGTTTCTCTTTTCGATTTTATGGAAAGAAAGCGCAAAAGCAAAAGAAACGAGCGTGCCGAGTTATGGCATTGCCGATTTTCTGCTGAGAGGAGCGAGGACGCAATTTTCAATCGTCTTGTCACGTTGAATCCGGCGCTTGAAAACGCTGCGATCGAAGCTTTTCCGGTTGCACGCTTGCATCCAATGTGGAGGCACCGCTTTTCAGCAAACGGACAGTTCGCTCTCGACTGGAAAGGACTTTTCAAAACTTGATGATTGTCAAGATGGCTGATACAGTTGCTCCTTTTTCACTAGAGCAAGTTTGGCCGATAAGCGTGTACATCTCAAGCCATACCTCAAAAGAAGGTGAGGCAGCTCCCTGATAGAAGTCGCAGGTCGTTAATCTCAGCCAGATATTATGGACAAGAAAAATGACGGTGCGCAATCACGTCTGCCGGGCAGAACAATTCGGCTGGCTCAGAGCACTCCGGCGCGACGCGTAAACGCAGTCAAAGCGAAATGGAATTGCGTTTACTCATCGGGCTTGGTACGGTGCGCGAACGGATTACAAAGGAAATCTTGACATCATCCGAAAGCTGATTGGCGAAAGCACAGAGAACCAACACCCAGACGAGCAATGCTTACGGTTTTTATCGTGTGGCCGATGAGTGCAGTACCGCCATTCAAGCAGATTTCACAACTCATAAAACAGCTCAAGGATGATCGGTAAAATTGTCAAAGGGGTACATCGTTTTCGGGTGCGTAAACTATGTGCTGAAAGAAGATAAATCGCGCCTGCTGAAAGCGGTTGGTGTCTACTCGCCTGAAGAAATAGCGGAACAATTGAGTTTGGGGCTTTGCTGAACAAGGTCAAGAACAAGGTCGGCCATATCATTTGGAAGCTACTCCGCAGAGGACGGGGATCGCATCCGTGATGATGATGGGCGGCAATACCGCCTCA